>WNGK01005999.1_pt1 | contig 18262 bp, 14 predicted proteins | sample 5400601 | NCBI WGS metagenome assembly WNGK01 (sample SAMN13153376, study PRJNA577476) | soil metagenome | isolation source: 60 cm soil or saprolite under Garry oak tree replicate 1 | place: USA:California | collected 2016-06-15
GGAGAACCCTCACCCTCTCCAATCAAAACATCAATTTCAACGCGAACTGGATGACGCGATAGTCGCCCGGCAACAATCCGCTATTCCCACTGATGTCGTTCGTGATCTGCCCAAAGTTCGGAGCAGTCAGAGTGAGATTCTGCGATTCAGACAGTGGGGAGGGCCGCTATTGAAAGCCCGCCGGAGTTAGCCGCGTCCGATCATCCCTAAACATTTTCGATAGGGCTGTCGATTTTTCGCTTTGAAGCGCGCCTAACTGTATGCGATATATAATAGTAGCATGCAGAAGAAGGCCGACCTCGACAAGCTCAGCCGCCTGCGGGCCGCCCTGGGCGATGCCCTGAAGGAATTGGAGACGACGCTCGAGGTGGCTTTCGAGCGTTCCGCTTTGGTGAAAGGCAATGTCTATGAGCTTGCCCGTAAATGCGGCAAGCCGACTTGCGTTTGCGCCGAAGGGCAGTTGCATCGCAGCATGGTTCTCAGTTGGAGTCATCAGGGCAAGACGCGCCTGATGACGATACCTGCTGAAAAATTAGATCGATTGCGATCGGGCAGCGAGCAGTATCTGCGGTACCGCCGCGCCCGTGCCCGGGTGAGCGAGATTTTCAAACAAATTCTCAAGTTGCTCGACCAGATCGAGAAGTTACGGCGGGAGAAGCCCTGATGGAGGACAGCGCCAAAGAGCAATCCGCGGTGATGCTTTTTGAGCGCAATGATCGGCTGGTCTGCGAGGCGTTCCGCAATGGCGACTTCGATTATATCGATGCGGCAGGCGAGCTGTCGGAGACGGACTTCTTCCGGGCCATCGCCAGCAAGCAGATCCTGGACAAACTGGCGGCCAGCTATCCCTCCCCATCGAAGAAACATGAAGTTCCGCTGTGGGTCTATATCGCCAGCAATATCTCGATGCGCTTTCATGGGGTCCACCAGTTCAACGCCTATCCTTACGTGGTGCGCGCTGGCGGGATGGTTCAGGCCTTTGGTCCGAAGATGGGGCAGAAGGCCATTCACCCCGATACGGGAGACATCACTCTCTCTTGCGAGGGCTTCAACGAGAAGAACGACTATGACCGGCAGACCCCCTGCGATCAGGACTACCTGCGCAAGATGGCGCGCAGAACCGATGCGGATTTACTGCATCAGTGGTTCAACCGGGATGTCACGGGCATCTTCAAACAGCATCACGCCTTCGATCCGGAGGGCATTTTTATCGGGGATGGCACCTACCTGTTTGTTCCCGACAACGACGCCTACGAAGGCTCGGTGCGGCTGCTCTTCGATGAGCACAACCACCCCGTCGATAGTACGAAACTGACCAAGAAAGAACAGGCCGCCTACACCTGGAGACGTTGCTACAAGCTGGTGAGCTTAATCCACACGAACCGGGCCGGAGAATTCTTCATCTACGCCGGTCTGCGGGTGGTATCGGGCAAAGATCATGAATGCCCGCTGCTGTATGAACTCATCGATGATTTTGTCCGATCCCACGGGCGGGGAATCATCAAGCGGCTCATTCTGGACCGCGGTTTTATCGATGGACCATCGATTGGGCGTTGCCAACGGGACCATCACATCGATGTCTTAATTCCCGCCAAGACCAACATGGACATCTATAAAGATGCCGTGGGATTGGCCCAGGCCGGCGCGCTACAGTTTCAGACCTGGTCCTCGCCAATTCCGGCACCTAAGCCGATTCCGGTTCATCGGCCCGAAGCTGTCCGCAAGCGCGAAGAGAAGCGGCAGCGGACTTTGGCTCAGCGCCGGGCCGATACGCCCGCTCCGGCCGCAGACCCGAAAAAGACTCTTGTCCGTTCCGAAGTCGCCGCCATCCCGGCTCTAGAAACATTCTCAACCTGTCCGGTCCCCATCCATGCCGTTCTGAACCGTGAGACCTATGGCGATGGCCATTGTGACTACTGGATGCTTTTGGACACCAAACCGATTGTCAGCGCCGCCGACATCCGCAACGAATATGGACTCCGTCCCGTCATTGAAGAACGGCACCGCCAACTGAAATGCTTCTCCGGCATTGAGGACTTCTCCTCGCGTGCCTTCAGTTTGGTTGTCAATCAGGTTGCCTTCGTCCTGCTCACCTATAGTCTGATCCAGTGGTATTTCCTTCGCACCGAGCGCAAGCAGCTCAATCCGAAAACCCCCAGTCGCATTCTGGATTTATTGCGGCCCGTTTTCTCCGTTATCGTCATCTATTATCAAAACTACGTCGCTTTCCTGGACCCGTTGGAATACCAGGAAATGGTGCTCACGCTTTCCGAAACCGCTCGAAAGAAAATACTCGCTAAAACCCGCAAGCTGCGCCGCGGATTCGCCCATCAGCTGCAAAATCCACGCGCTCCTTAGATCGCTCGTTCACCACTTCCGCTAACTCAGGCATTCTTCCGCGCCGGTTCCCGGCCTCATTCGGGATCGTCTGTCGCTTCTTGAGCTGGATCGCGCGCCACGCCGCCCACCGCTTCCGGGTTTTGCTCTGAACGTTGATCCGCCTCAGAAAAAATCTGGCTGGCCCGGCCGTCGCCAAGGTTTTCCCTCCCCACTGTCTGAATCGCAGTCTCATCTCGATCGGCTTTACAGGTCCCCCTCTTCTGGCGTATGGTTAGCTCACTTTAGGCTGCAATTCACATCGGGGGAACGAACCATGTTGGGAAAACCTTATCGATCGCTGTCGGCGTTGGCGTCGTTTGTCGTCGTCTTGTTGGGGTTGACCCTTGTTGTATCAAGCCAGACCGGGCAACCCAGCACGGCAAACGGCGAGTGGCCCAGCTACAATGCGGACCTGAGAGGTACAAGATACTCGCCACTCGATCAGATCAACGCGTCAAATTTCAACAAGCTGGAAATTGCCTGGCGGTTCAAAACCGACAATCTGGGACCATTCCCGGAATACAAACTCGAAGGCACGCCGTTAATGATCAAAGGCGTTTTGTACACGACCGGCGGAACGCGGCGCTCGGTCGTTGCGCTGGATGCCAAAACCGGCGAGATGATGTGGGCGCACAGCTATCGTGAAGGCAAACGTGCTGCGGTTGCGCCAAGACAGTTATCCGGCCGTGGTGTCGCATACTGGACGGACGGCAAAGGCGACGACCGCATCTTGTACGTCACGACAGGTTACCGGCTCATTGCGCTGAACGCCAAGAACGGCGCGATGGTCAACTCCTTCGGCAAAGATGGCATGGTTGATCTGAAGGTTGGCGCCGTGAAGGGCAACAACGAGCAGATCGATCTGGAAACCGGCGAAATCGGAATTCATTCCACACCGATCGTCGTCAGGGACACGGTTATCATCGGTTCCTCGATGAGAGAAGGTGCGACCGTCCCCACGCATAACAATACGAAAGGCCTGGTGCGGGCCTTCGACGCGCGGACGGGAAAGCAGCTTTGGCGATTCAATACCATGCCCGGGCCGGGAGAATTTGGGAATGACACCTGGGAGAATGGGTCATGGGCGGTGAATGGGAACACCGGTGTTTGGACTCAATTCACAGTCGACGAAGATCTCGGTCTGGTTTATCTCCCGGTCGAAACGCCGACATCCGATTATTTCGGCGGACACCGGCCGGGAAACAATCTCTTTGGCGAGAGTCTTGTGGCTGTTGACCTGAAGACCGGCCAGCGCAAGTGGTATTACCAGCTCGTTCATCATCCGATTTGGAATTTCGATAACTCGTCCGCGCCAATGCTGGCGGACATCAACGTCAACGGCCGCGCTATCAAAGCTGTGGCGTTGCCGCATAAGATCGGTTGGCTCTACGTCTTCGATCGCGTGACGGGCCAGCCGGTATGGCCGATTGAAGAACGTCCGGTCGAGCAATCGACCGTACCGGGCGAGAAAACGTCGCCGACGCAGCCGTTCCCGACCAAGCCGCCGGCATATTCGCGGCAATTTCTGAAAGTTCCGGACGATGTGATCGACTTCACGCCAGCGCTGCGCGAGCAAGCGCTACAAGTGCTCGAAAAATATCATGTCGGGACATCGCCCTTTACTCCGCCGATTCTCGGCAGTGTGAACGGGCCGGTTGGGGCAGTCGGAGCGGGCACGGCGACAAATTGGCCCGGCTCGGCGTACGATCCCGAGTTGCACACTGTGTTCGCACAAGCATCCAATCTGGTAGCGGCTCGATCGCTGGTCGCCCCACCCCCGGGTTTCTCCGACATCCGTTACGTCGAAGGGGTTGGCGGTGAACAATTCCGTGTGGTGCTCGGCCCCGGCGACTGTTGCGCAGCCGATGGCACTCGAACTCAGAGACCGGAGAACACTCCACCGCCGGCCGCCAATCCACAGGGTGGCAATTCGCCTGCCGATCCGCCTCCCGCACGCACGACCCTGAACGTTCAAGGACTGCCGATTGTGAAACCTCCATATGGCACATTAGCAGCAATTAATCTGGATCGCGGCGAAATCACGTGGCGCGTCGCGCACGGCGATACGCCGGATGTCGTTCGCAACCATCCCGCGCTCAAGGGAATCAATATTCCGAAGACAGGCCAACCGGGGACTTCCGGCGTGGGTTTGATGGTTACGAAAACGGTTGTTGTGATGGGTGACTCTCAGATCACGGCGCCCGCGGGAAGACCCCGTGGCGCAATGCTGCGAGCCTATGACAAGAAGACCGGCGAGCAAGTTGGCGCCGTCTGGATGCCCGCTCCGCAGAGCGGATCCCCGATGACCTATAGCGTCGACGGCAAGCAGTACATCGTGGTCGCCGTCAGCGGCGGGGCCTATTCGGGCGAGTATCTGGCGTTTAAGCTCGGCGAGTGACGGGAACTTGGCCACAAAGAGGCACAAGATTCGCACGATTTTAGCTTGGCCTGTAGCGGCGGTCTTATGACCGCCGCTACAGTTGGACAGCCTGACCGACCGTAATCTGTGGCCCCTTGACTTTTACGGACCGAATCAATATTAATTTTGGAGGTAAGCGCGACCACAGCGTCCCCAATTGTCGCGGCGACGTATCGTGCACTAAACAATAACAGTAATAGGAGGATCAATATGCATAAGATAGTATTCGCGACCCTCGGAATTCTGGCGCTTGCGTCGGCAGTTGCTGCGCAGTCGAATGCGGTGCAAACAGCAGCCGACGCGCTCGGTGCAGCCCGGATCAAGACGCTTCAGTTCACAGGGTCGGGACAAAACTTTTCTGTCGGGCAAAACTACACCCCGGCTGAAGCTTGGCCGCCGGTGACAGTAAAGAGCTATACCGCATCGATGAACTACGACACGGGCAGCATGCGTGTCGAATTGGTGCGCGAGATGGGCGCGGTGATGCCGCGCGGCGGCGGTGGACCGTTCTTTGGCGAGCAGCGCCAGGTGCAGGTCGTTAGCGGCAACTATGCGTGGAACGTTCCACCGGCCGCAGGCAACGCACCTGCTCCGCCGCCCCAAGCCAACCCGGATTCGCAGCTCGAACGCATGCTTGCGCTGTGGGCTACGCCTCAGGGATTCGTCAAGGCAGCCATGAACAACAAGGCCACGACGAAAAATGCAAGCGGCGGAACCGAAGTATCGTTCACGGTTGGCGGCAAGTACAAGATGACGGGCATCGTCAACGCAAAAGGTCAGGTCGATAAAGTTACCACGTGGATTGACAATCCGATCGTCGGAGACATGCCCGTCGTAACCACATACACAGGCTATAAGGATTTTGGCGGCGTCATGTTCCCGTCCCGCATTGTCCAAACCCAGGATGGCTTCCCGGCGCTGGACATCAACATTTCGAGCGTCACCGCCAATCCATCCGTCGACATTGCTGTGCCCGACGCGGTTCGCAACTTTACCCCACCGCCCGTCCGCGTCGAAACAAAGCAGATGGGCGATGGCGTATGGTATTTGACCGGCGCCACGCACCACAGCCTCGTTGTTGAAATGAAGGATCACATCGTCGTGGTCGATGTTCCGAATAACGTTCCGCGCGCGAGCGCTGTGCTCGCGAAAGCGAAGGAACTTGTTCCGAACAAGCCGATCCGGTACGTCGTCACGTCGCATCATCACTGGGATCACCTTGGCGGAATTCGGATGGCGATGAATGAGGGCGCCACCATCGTGACGCACCAAACCAACAAAGCGTTCCTCGAGCGCGTCGCGAAAACACCGCATACGATCAATCCGGATCCTTTGGCTACATCGAAGAAAGGCGTCAAGATCCAAGCGGTGGCGGATAAGGGCGTACTCACGGACGGCAACCGGACGATCGAACTGCATCTCCTGAAGGGTTATGAGCACACGGGTGACATGCTCGTCGTGTACCTGCCCAAGGAAAAGCTGCTGGCTGAGCCGGATGCGTTTACACCTCCCGCACAGGCGGGCGCTCCGCTGATCCCGCCGGCCCGACCGTTCGCGAAGACGCTCTACGACAACATTCAGCGGCTGAAGCTCGACGTGCAGGTGATTGCCCCGTTCCACGGCAATCGCACCACCGACGTCGCCGAGTTGTCCAAAGCAGCAGCAACCAGCTCGAACTAGGCGCCCGGCGCCCATTCCCCTCCTCGCAGAGGAGGGGTGTGGGCGCGACAGCTCAGTAGAAACTGGCGCGCCGGGGTGGCGCGAAGCGCGAGCCCGGCAGGGCGAAGCCTCAATTGAAGTTTGGCCGAACATTGCTCCGGTCTGACCACCCCGGCTGCGCCTTCGCTTCGCTCGGCGCAGCCACCCCCCTCTGGCGAGGCTGGCGAGGAGGGGAATACTCTAGTGAAACTATTCCCATTACATTGACACCATCCTCGACGCTCTGCTGTAATTGCTCCTCTATGAGAATCCGGCAGTCGTTGTTCGTCTTTTTGCTCCTTCTGTGCGGCCCGGCCGCACTTGTTCTGTTCTCGCAACTGAGCGGCGACGTTGCACCGCTTCGTCAGGTGCGGGATCGCTTCCCCGTATTCGCAGATGTCGCCGTCGATCCGGAGTCGAACATCGTGACAGTGACAGACGAGAACCTTTTTAGCCTGCGCACATACGACAGGGATCTCGCCACCAACGACGTAGCCGATCCGCGAACCGTGGTCACCGGAAACAGGACAAGAGTCGATTTTGTTTGCGGAGTGGCTCTCGACCCGGTCCACAAGGAGATTTACACCGTCAACAACGACACCGCTGCGGACATGCTCGTCTTCAAGTACGACGCTACCGGCAATGTGCCCGCGTCGCGAACTCTGAGACCTGCGCCCGTCAGCACTTGGGGTGTGGCGGTTGACCTGAAAAACGATGAAGTCGGGGTCACCGTCCAACAGGTGAACAAAGTAGCGATCTTTCGGCGTCTGGCAGAAGGCGAGGAAAAACCGTTGCGTGTTATTCAGGGGCCTGACACCGGCCTCGCCGACCCTCACGGAATCTTTATCGATGCCGAGAACAATGAAATTTTCGTTGCCAACCACGACTCTTACCACCTCGCCGAAACGAGCCAGGAAGAGTCAACCGACGTGCAGGGACAATTGGCGCGAGGCATCGCTACGATATCGGTCCCGCAGGCGCGGCTCCAGCCTCGCGCCTCCAGCGGAAAATTCGTGGAACCTTCGGTCACTGTGTTTTCACGAACCGCAGAAAACAACGCTTCCCCGGTTCGCGTTATACGCGGACCAAAGACCGAACTGAGCCTGCCCATGAAAGTCTTCGTCGATACCGTGCACAACGAGATCTTTGTTGCAAACAGCGGCAGCAATTCCATTTTGGTGTTCCGCAGGACGGCGAACGGGGATGTGTCCCCTCTCCGAAAAATCGAGGGTCCGGCGACGAAGCTCAAAAAACCCGTCGGGCTCTTCGTCGATCTTAAGAATGACGAAGTCTGGGCAACCAGCCCCGAGGAACACGCGGCGATGGTCTTTCGCCGCGCGGCCCGAGGCAACGCCGCGCCTCTGCGCATTGTGCGGGGGGCGCCGGATGGCACGCCCGCCCCGGGCATCGGGAATCCGGGAGGCATCGCTTACGATCCGATGCGCGAACAAATTCTCGTGCCCAACTGAGTGGCCAATCCGCGAGTCGCGATATTCGCCAGGTTGGCGAACGGAAACGTAGCACCGACAAGAGTTATCGAAGGTCCGCACACCCGGCTTTCCAGAACATCGCACGCGATCGCTTTCGATGAGAAGAACGACGAGATTGTCGTTCCAAATCCTTTAGCGGAAGCGATTCTTGTTTACCGTGGAGACGCGAGCGGTGACGCGGCGCCGATCCGCACGATTCAGGGTCCTCGAACTCTTCTCCAGGAAAATGACGAGTTGGCGCTGGACAATGTTCATAACGAAATTATTGTGCCCACACGCCAGGCGATTTTGGTTTTCTCCAGGACCGCCAACGGCAACGTGGCGCCGCTGAGAATCATTGCCGGCCCGAAGACGATGATGTTTCGCGCGCGGGGAATCGCTGTTGATCCCGTTAACAACATCATCGCCCTCGGCAACGCCAACCCCCAAGGTATTCTGATCTTCAACCGCACCGATGAGGGCGATGTCGCGCCTCGTTCGATAATCACCGGCCCGCGGACCGGCATTTATGCGACGAAAGGTTTTGCGGTCCTGCCCGATCGCAAAGAACTCGTCGCAACCGTCGAAGCGCGCGGAGTACAGGTCAGCCGCAATGTTGGTGAATCCTTTGTCGGAATCTGGAATTACACCGACACCGGCGATATTCCGCCGAAGGCCTTGATCAAAGGCGAAACGAGCCTGCTCATCGCCCCACGCGGCGCCGCGCTGGATTTCGCGCACCAGGAAATCTTTATCATCGACAAGGTTCAGAACTCGTTTTTCACGTATAGCTGGCAAAAAATCCTGCAGAGCATGCGGCGCTAGCTGGACCTTCTGAAGAGAGTGTGTTCCCCTTGTGAAGGGACGTTCGCTACGGATTGACCAGGCACACCCTGGGTCGTTAAGATGGCTTGGCAGTTATGACTCATCATATGCTCGTCCTCATTTCGCTGCTGCTCGTCGTCACGGCCGCTTGTTCTCCCAGCCCTCCACCGGTCGCGGCTCCGTCGCCCTATAAGCTGAGTGGGCCGTTGGTTTCTTCGGCAACGAATATGGTGACCGCCTGGTATTTGCCGAAAAATCCGCTGACCGATAGATCTTTGGACAATTCCAAGCTTTCCCAAGATATCAAATGGGGATTCCGGCTCTTCACCAACACGCCGCATGAGGCTCCGCAATTTGCGCCCAGCAAAATGTCGTGCAACAACTGCCACCTGAATGCCGGGCAGCGCGAGCGATCGCTTCCGCTCGTTGGTGTCGCCGGAATGTTTCCCGAATACAATCGGCGATCGGCCCGTTTGTACAGCCTCAACGATCGAATCGTCGACTGCTTCCTGCGAAGCGAAAACGCCACGGGCGGGGTGGAAGATGAATTACCGTCGACCACTTCTCCCGAGGTTCTGGCCCTGTCGGCATACCTCACGTGGCTCGCACGGGGATCAGAGGTGGGGAAAAATCCGCCGTGGCGTGGCCAGAACGTCATTGAAGCTTCGAACTTGATTCCGGTTGAAAAACTGGATCCCCGCCGCGGCGAAGCGCTTTTTATGGAGCATTGCACGAATTGTCATGGAGAGGACGGCCAAGGTGTCGCGATAGGCGATAAAAAACCCGGTCCGCTGTGGGGACCCGACTCGTGGAACGATGGAGCCGGCGCAGCCCGGATTTACACGCTGGCCGGAATCATCCGTTATGCAATGCCTTATCTCGATCCCGGCCGTTTGACGGATGAGGAAGCGCAACAGATCGCCGCGTTTGTCAATTCGAAACCGCGTCCGCAATATCCCTTCAAGCACCAGGACTACCGCACGGAGAAGCTTCCGCCCGACAGCGTGTATTACCGGAAGTGATCTCCACTCTCAAGTCGCTTAAGGTTGTGCGGCCACGGAAGGTTTCTGCGCGAGCCGGAGTTCGAATCCGAAGAACGTGTTGCTACGGCTACCCTCGAATTCGACAAGATAGCGGTAGACGCCGGTAAAGGTGACCGCGCGCACGATGCCGATCGCGCGGAAATAGTTCTCGGCGATCGGGCCAATGACATATACCCTGTCGCCCTCTTTGAATCGCTGCATCATGCCGCCCTCGATTCCGCTTCCCTGCCTGCGGCTCTTTACTCTGGAGCCGGTGGCTTCGGAGATATAGGTTTGGAACACAGCGAAAACCCTGCTGCACTCTGCGCAATTCCGCAGGTGTCCTTGTTCGTTGTCGTCGAACTGAACTCGTCCCTCAACGGCGCCGAAGAGCTTTGAAGGTTCGATGTGTGCCATGCCAGGCCGCAAAAAGGCTAACAAAGTACGCCAAGTATAAGTATTCCAAGTTCGTAGAGGAGTCGGACGAGCACTCTGCTTAGTGTAGATGATTCTCTTACTTTAAATTCCACGACGTCAGGACGTCTGAATTTAAATTCTCGGTGTCACATGCGACTTCCAGTCTACAATTCGGCGGATCCGCAACAATGGAGGTAAGAAAAATGGGTGATTTAAAACCAGGCGAGGTCGTTCGGGTTAGCCCTCTCAAGGGACCTTGGATGATTGTTGAATCGTGTGAAGGCAAAAGTGCGGTCTGCTTTTGGTTCGACAAGAACGACGCCCATCATAGAGAGACTTTTTCCACCTCGATTCTAGAACCGAAGAAGTCCGAAACCAGCGGCATTTCCGGATTTGCCGGCTCCCTACGTAAAAGCGGGTTTTAGCGCGATCGAAAGATTGCTCTCGAATACAGCTACTCGCTATCATTCGAGAGACGTCGAGGAGCATCAAGAAGCTCCCCGACGGATCCAAGTGGAATCCGACGCCATGCTCAGCGAGGTAGGAAGAATGCGTAAAAGCGTTTTGATTCTGTGTTGCGCGATTGTGGCGTGTGCTGCCGATGCTCCTCGAGCTTCTTCGGCTGAGGTCAGACCGCGGATCCGCGCTGTCACTGCGTTTATTGAAATTGATCCGGGCAACTATACCGAGCGGATTCAGGAAGCGCAAAAATTTCTGGCAACGGCGAAGGACGCGCTGAATAAGGCCGGCTTCGACGGTGCCGGCGGGAGAATCACGACGCAGCCGTTTCCGCAATACACCCGGGGCATGAAGACCGCGGATGCTGTCCGGTTCATCGGCAAGCTGCGAGAGGCCGCTCCAAAGGAAGGTTTCAATATCGCTTCCGCGATGCTCCACGACAGCGACGATCCCGCCGCCGCATCGCTGCTCATCGAGATTCTTTCGAAAGTCAACGTTACCGCGAATCTGATTATGGCCGACGAGCAAGGAATTCATTGGAATGCGATTCGTCAAGCAGCGAAAGTAATTAAGGAGCTTTCCCAGCGCAGCCCGCATGGTGATGCGAACTTCAACTTTGGCGCGATTGCGATGATGAAGCCTTACGGCCCGTACTATCCCGGGTCTTACCATATTGGGAAAGGTCGTGCATTCGCGATCGCGATGGAAGGCGCGGAAGTTGTCGGCGATGTGTTTCGGCAATACCGCGATCCGGTCGAAGCGGAAAAACATTTGTCTGATGTGCTGAATACGTACGCCAAACAAGTGGAGTCCGTCGCAATCCAGCTCGCCAAGACCACCGGCTGGACTTACGAAGGCATCGATGCCACGCCTGCACCCCTTGGTGACCGCTCGATCGCCACTGCGATTGAGCATTTCCTCGGCGCGCCGTTTGGATCTGTTGGAACGGAGACCGCTTCAGGAATCATCACTCGCTCAGTGCAGTCGACGGCTGTAAAGCATACGGGTTACTCGGGCATTATGATTCCGATCATGGAAGACAATGTCCTGGCAAGGCGCTGGTCCGAAGGGACGTTCACTCTGGATTCCATCCTTGCTTATTCCGCCGTTTGTGCCGGCGGAGTCGATACGCTCCCGCTTCCCGGTGACGTCTCGGAGGAACAGATCGCCAGAATTCTCGGCGATGTCGCGTGGCTCGCCTACCGATGGAACAAACCGCTCGCCGCGCGATTGCTTCCCGCACCTGGAAAGCGCATCGGGGATCAAACCGAATTCGCGAATCCGAGTCTTACCAACACCACGATCCAGCCGCTTCCCGGCGCGAGGCGCTAAGGAGACGAATGCGGCCCCAGCAACGTACGGAGCGCGTCGATTCGTCCAGTGGAACCGGCGAACAGGCCATCGGGAAATTTGCGATAGCTCAGGATCGTTCGATAAATTCCTTGAAACGCCATCGAGTTCAGCCCGAGCCCCGCAATGTATTGAAGGCGTAAATTCATATCGTTATTGATCTTCGCATTGACGAGCAACGGCTGCAAATCCAAAGCGCGTCCGGCATATGTGGCAAAGAACTCGACCGCGGAATGAAACCCCACGTCGTTGAGCGAGCCGGCAACAGCAGCGTATTTCGGCTCATCCAACCGCCGCTGCACGTCATCGACATTAATGGCGCTGGCGCTTTCCTGGCCGATGAGCACGAGATCATAACCGTCGCCTTTCAGGTTGTTGCTCCAGATGGTCCCGCTCGGAAAGACATCGAAGAATGTGGCGAGTTCGGTCTTTATAGTTTCCGGATCGCTGTCGTAAATAGGAAGCCATTGCGCAACCACGCCGCCGGGATTCAAGTGGGCCTTCACCAATTCATAGTATTCCCTGGAATAAAGCGTGGAAGTGCCTTTGACCCACGGGTGTATCGGATCGGTCGTAATCACGTCGAACTTTTGGGAAGCGGTGAAGATATAGTGCCGCGCATCGTCGTACACCATTCGAGTCCGGCGGTCGTGCAGGACGTCATAATTTTCTTTTCCGAAATATTGGGTGGATATGGGAGGGATTTTCGGTTCCAGTTCGCAGATCGTGATGCTTTCGATCTCCGGGTATGTAACGAAGGCCCCTGCCGTGACTCCCGCGCCAAAACCACCATGATCGAAGTCGAAAGCTCGCACAATGGGCGCAAATCGCCTTCCGTATGCGATGACCTGCCAGGGCACGTCCGAAATCATCGGCAATAGCAGCGCACCCAGCACTACTGTGGCGGCTATAGTTGCAAACTTCAGGCGGCGCAAAGCCGGAATCACCTGCGCGCCGCCGGCGGCAACCACGGCGCCTACGGCCGCGAGTACCAACAAAAGTTGTTGCGAACTGCGGGTTCCAAGCACCGGAATCAGAACCAGACTAAAAACCAAAGCTCCAACAATCGAGCCGGCGGTATTCGCAGCGTAGACTTCTCCGGATAGCTTCCCTGGATCTTCCCCCGCACGCGCAGCCGCAGCCAGCGCCAGCGGGAAACTCGCGCCCCAGAGGAGGGTTGCGGGAAAAATTGCCCAGACTGTGCGTACCAGGTCGAGCTCAAAATTGAACCAGGGATTCAGTGACAGCCAGGGATCAACCGGCCAATACGGCAATGAGTGCGAAAGCGTGTAGCCGGTCCATGCAATCGCTACGACCAGCAAAGCTTGAGAGGCCGCAAGCATGAGAGCAGCGTGCTGAAGACCTCGGGCGAGAAAAGAGCCGGCGCCGCTGCCTGCCCATAAGCCCAAAAGAAATACAGCGAGTATGATGGCGAACGTGTAAACGGTCCCGCCGAGGAGAAGCGACAGAAGGCGCGTCCACAGGACTTCCGCACCGAGGGCTGAGCACCCCGAAAGAGCGATGACAATGTAGATGAGCCATGGGCGAGGGAAGTGAGGAGACTTGTGACCCTCACCCGGCGCGACAGCCGCGCGAAGCGCGAGCCCGTCAGGGCGAAGCCTTAAGAAAAGGCTGTCCCCCCGGCCTCTCCCAGCGGGAGAGGCGAGAAAGCTGATAAGCGCAACTGCTGCGTTGATCGCGACTGCAACATATGTCGCAATGGCCATGTCGTGGACGCGGAGCAGATAAAACCCAGCCAGAAGGCAACCGAACACAGCGCCAGCGATGTTGCCGCTGTACAGCAGTCCCATCCAGGAAACACCTTCGGACGTGGTTTCTACGCATCGCGCAATCGCCGGCAGAGAAGCTCCCATGAGCACGGTGGGAGGCAATAAACAAAGAGCAGCAATGATGCCTCGTTCGACAAGCCCGATCAGACCCTGGGTCGCCGTTGCGACGTACATCCGGCCGATGAGCGGAAGGCCAAACAAAACGGCCAGACCGAGCACGCCAATGCCCAATTCGAGCACGGCGTAAACACGCAGCGGCTGATATTCGCGAGAGATAGCGCGCGGCAGCAAGGCGCTGCCGACGCACAATCCGCCCATATACGCCGCCAGCAACAATCCGAGCGACACAGCCGACGAGCCGATCACAAGTTGGAGCAATTGAAACCAGACGATTTCATATACGAGCGCAGCACAGCCGCTGCCCGCAAAGAGGAATACTAATAAGGGAAGAAGGGAATTCTGGCACGAGAGCAAATGTTGTAATCTCTTGGAATCCGTGACTGGAGGACACTATGAATCTCCGAATTCGAAGCTTGCTCGGTACTTTGGTTGGAATCGCGCTGATCGTCGTGCTGTTTGTCCACACTGCCCGCACTCAAAGCAATGCACACCCCAAAATCGCAACCGACGCGGATTTCCGGAGGGCCATGAAGGAGCTTTCCAATTGGGGACGCTGGGGTGAAAAAGATGAACTCGGCGCTGCAAACCTGATTACGCCGGCCAAGCGCAAGCAGGCGCTGGCGCTCGCGAAGGACGGAATTACGATATCGTTGGCCCACGATGTCATTCAGGAGAGTGCCGTCGATGCCCCGACGATTTTGGAACGCACCGTCATTAACGTCAGCCCGAGTGTCGCTCTGGATCGTTACCAATATAGCGGCAGCTATCACGGCATTATCCACAGCCATCTCGATGCGGTGGATTGTCACATCATGTCCGACGGCAAGGGTTATAACGGCGTATCCATGGATGAGATCAAGGCCGCGGGCGGTTGTCCGAGAGGAAGTATCAATGCCCTGAAAGACGGTATCGTCACGCGCGGCGTTTTGTTCGATGCCACACTTCTGCCGGGAAAGGCCACCGCACAAGGTTGGTTGGAGCCCGGAACAGCGATCCATCGGGAAGACCTGGAGGCGCTGGAGAAGATGGAGCGCGTCAAAGTTTCACCGGGTGATGTCATCCTGCTCTACACGGGCCGCTGGAAACGGCGCGCCGCGCTCGGTCCTTGGCCAAACACGACGGGCTTCGCCGGCTATCACGCCGACGTTTCCTACTTCATCAAAGAGCGAGGCGTCTCTTTCATCGGAGGTGATGGGCCAAATGACGTCTCGCCGTCGGGCCTGCCGCAGTCGGTCGGCTTGGGATTGCATCAGTTGGCGCTCGTGGCCATGGGCGTGAGCATCTTTGACAATCTCGATTTCGAGAGAGTGGCCGAGCAAGCGAAGCGTCTGAATCGCTACGAATTTCTGTTTATGGCCGCGCCGCTGCGGATCGAGAAAGGAATGGGATCGCCGCTCAATCCCCTTGCGATCTTCTGAAGAGGATGGGTGTTTCTCTTTCGACGAAATCCGCCGCCGTCGAAGCATCAAAGATAAATATGAAACGCGCGTACGAATAAGGCTACTGCTTCAACCGGTCCAGCACGTGATCCTTAATCCACTTCTCATCCCACCATTCGGTTGGGTTGACCGGCACACCATGCAGGAACAATCCGAAGTGCAGGTGGTCCCCCGCGGCGAGACCTGTCGCGCCGCTTTTGCCGACGATCTCTTTTTTCTTCACCATTTGTCCCGGTTTAACATCAATCTCACTCATGTGGCCGTAAAGTGTGAATAGTCCCGCACCGTGATCAATGACGACGGCGTTGCCATAGATGCCGAAGTAGTCGGCCAGGACAACCTTCCCGTCATTTGCGGCTTCAATTGGGTCGTGCTGCACTACCGAAAGATCAAATCCCACGTGATCCTGTTGATCTACAGGTTTGCCCTTATACACATAGGTCCGCCGGTCTGCAAAGAACGATTCCACTTTAGAGTTACTCAACTGCAGAAATGGGCCGTTCCACAAAAATTGCGCGGGCGATTGCTGGGACAGTTTCGCAATCGTTTCGTGGTTCAAGCGCCGCAGCTTGCTGTTGATCTCGACGAAGGTCTTTACCCTATCGCCCTGATCCTGAATTTCGTGTGTGTGAGCGATGATCTCCGGAACGACTTTAGCGACGAAGCTATCCTCGAGCGGAAGTTCCCGGCTGCGAAATTTCTTAGGAAAGACTTTGTGCCAAAACTCCGCGGTGGCCTCATTCCCGGCAGCATCGCGAGCAACGACTTTCATCGGCGCGTCCGCCGGCCAGTCGTATTCGAGAGCGAACAACGCGAAGCGGAGATCCTTATCGCCTTGGACCGGATATCCTGGAAAGAGGTGCTCCCCGACCTGAACTCCGGAGACTTCTGCATCATCCGAGACACGATAAACGACACATTCCGAGCCGCCTTGATTGATGTAGTGTTGCCCCGAGACCACCTCCAGCCGCGGAGGCTGAATACGGAACACGAAATCTTTGGTGACGTCGGTTCGATTTCCCTTCAGGAAGTGACGAAACGCGTAGTCATCTGCCGTGACGGTCAAGCTCGCGGGACCCGCTTGGATCATGTATTTTTCCGCGATCAGTTTTCCAATATCGTAAGTCCTCGATTTTTGCGAACCGGTGCGGTCGAACGATTCGTCGGCAAGTACGATCTCCTGATCCTTTTGTTTCAGCAGGATGGTCACGTGCCTCAATCCCGTCTCGGGATCTTCCACCTTCAGGCTGAGAGCCGGCGAGCGGCCCATCGAACTAAACTCGCGGTCGAACGAGAGCCGAGGCGCTTGGCCCTCCCACCTTTTGAACGTGAGAGCGAATGTTGCCAGAAATACAAGGACGATGAAGCCGCCGAGAGCGGCGACACCTACCCATCCCCGCGGCGAATTCCGAGTTTTGCCGTATCTCATTTGCATTCCGGAATTGTAACGTCTTGTCAGACGCTGTGGTAGCGAGGTTATTCACTCATGACGCGTCAATGCCGTGACCTTCAATCTTATTAGTTTAGTCCGAGTGGTCCGCGGTTATTGAAGTTGGGTATGCGACCGGAGCGTATGATGTCCTCCCATCGGGTGATGAGCTGTGAACCTTGAGGCCACAGATGACGCGTCTGATTGAAGTAATCGAGGACGGCGTCTCGCTCGCCGCGCTGGAGGAAAACGCGCACGACGGATGTGTCGAGACCGTTCTGTTCGATGCTGCGCGCGCCGGGTGTGGCGGCAGCCAGCAACAAATAGCGCCTCGCCGTTGCGAGGTCGTTCTTATCCAAGGTGGTCTGAGAAAGAATCAGATTGCCGGTATAGATGGCATCTCCATAATCCGGATCTCCCGGCTGCCCATGCTCGCGCAGCAGCTTCTCGGCGTAGTTCGTGTTGAATTGCGTTTTCCAGGGATCGGCTTCGACACGATAGGATGCGACAAGAAGCATCAATGCCAGAACAATGCCTGCCGTGGCCCACACCCGGCCTAACTTCTTCATTAATGCAATTGCCCCGATCACCGCGGCCAAAACACTCCAACCGAATAACCAATCGGAAGCGGCGGATGCCGGAGACAACGAATTGAACAGGCCGAGCGGCAGCCGGTAGCGGACGAAATAGAGTGGGCCGGTGACCATCCCGATGCTTGCGCAAACGACCGACGCGACGGCCCAGGAACGCGGAACTCGAAGGGTAGTTGCGTTTTCCCGCTGCCGGAGCCCATCCAGTTCCATGCCCAATCTCCAGCCGATTCCGCCTCCCGCGATGAGCCACAACACCAGATGCTCCCACGGAAAGTCTGCCCACCAACGGCGTGAGCCGAGATCAAATAGAAAATGCGCTGGGCCGTATAGAAACTGAAAGATCACGCCCGCAATCGCACCCGGAACGGCAAATGCCAGCGCGCCGCGGAATCTCACGCCGGCCGGCAGCACCAACATGGCCAACGCGCCAATGGACCAGAACAAGAATCCGCTAACAAGACCAACCCAGACGACGTCGATAAAGAGAGCCGAGCGCGTGTCCTGTAGCGCGAAGAGAATCCCCACCATACCGAAACACGTCCCAAGAATGATGGGCAGACCCCACCTGCGGCCGTATGCCAAGCCTCCCACAATTCCGCAGAGCGGACCAGCCGCGAGAAAGTAGTAATTGGCATGGAGTGTAAACGCGAAGGCAATGAACACGGGTATGGTAAAGGCAAGGGCACCACGAACGGCCTGTCTTTGCAGCAGCATGTACGGCTGTAATCTCTCATTCCCAAGCCGCAGCGGCAAGGTAATTCGAAGTCTCTCCCCGGGATTAATGGAGCGGTGAACAATTCGATGAAAGCCACAACTTGTCAAATGTCGAATGTCTGTTGTGCGATGTGTAGTG
>WNGK01003262.1_pt1 | contig 18260 bp, 15 predicted proteins | sample 5400601 | NCBI WGS metagenome assembly WNGK01 (sample SAMN13153376, study PRJNA577476) | soil metagenome | isolation source: 60 cm soil or saprolite under Garry oak tree replicate 1 | place: USA:California | collected 2016-06-15
GAATCGATGCCTGGACGAAAGTGTCAGTCGCGCCGCCGCTGGCCGGGTGCAACGGATTGCCTTCGAGTTTGATCGGACGTCCATCAACGGTCGTCGCGATGAGCGGAATTGCCCCCGTCCGTCGTGGCATCGCGGTCGCATAGTAGAGAAATTTTCCAGGAATTGTCCATTCCACGTTCTTCGTAAAAGGAACGAGATGCGCTTCCGGTCGCCGGCAACCGTTTAATCCAAAACCGGCCAGCGCCATCGATGCGCCCATTAATTTCAAAAAGCTCCGGCGCGACCATTCGTCGCCGTTCAGTTCCGCCGCGCCCGTGGGGAATTCACGTTCCAGCCACTCGCGAAATTCAGGTGTATCACTCAACTCGCCGAGACTGCGCCAGTAACGCTTTCCCGTTAACGACTCCGGTGGATGTTGGAATACGCGCTTCATTCATTCCTCCCTGTAGCCGCCGCCCTGTGGGCGGCGAACTTGTAGTTGCCTTTCTGTGAGAGGCACAATGCGCGTGTTCCACACAGCTTCAGCGCCGCGCTTCGCACAGCGAAGCGGCTACAACAGCGCACTAGCATTGTGATGAATCCATTCATCGATGGCACCCCTGACAATTAGTCGGCGGATTAATATTCCAGCGTTCTTTTAAAGTCTGGCCGACCTCCGTTTGCGTGAGCCTTTTCTTCTTGGAAAAATCTTCCCTCGTGCTCTGTGGCTGCCCGTATTTCGCCACGAATTCCGCCGGCTTCACGTCGTCCGGTTTCCAATCGAGATTGAAGACCTGGTCATCTGGCCGCAGAAAATTTTCCGGATGCCGATGGCATTCGAGACACCAGGCCATGCTATGCGGCTTTGCATGATAAACCACTGGCAATTGTAAAAAACGTAGTCGGGCGTGCGATGGATCTGCACCCACTCGATTGGGTTGCCCGTTTTCCAGCTGGCGCGCACCGGCTCGAGCTTTGGATTATCCTTTTGCACCTGCGTATGGCAGTTCATGCACGTCTGGGTATTGGGCACATTCGAGTGCGCCGCCATCTCAACAAAGCTGTGACAGTAACGGCAATCCATTCCCAATTGCGACACGTGCACATCATGCGGAAAAGGCACCGGCTGAACCGGCTCATACCTCACCCGGGTGTACTTTGGCGTCACGTAATACCATGTGGCTGCGGTCAACCCACAGACCGACAGGATCCCGCAAATCACCAGTTTGATCGGCACCCAGTTGGTCCAGCGTGGAAAAAAATTTGCCATGGATATTTAGCCGACCCCGACTGCACAAACCGGTAGCCGCGAAACTAAAAACGGATCAAATTTGGAACCAGGATGTGCTTCGTTCAGGCGGTGCAAGGTATGAGATTGGTTGCTCGTCTGAGGGGAAGTCAAGATTCTATGAATGTGCGCGGGGAGGGCAAAATAAAATTCGTCCTTCGCTCTCTTGTCCATAAAAAATAATGCCGCGCCGGGTCCGATACCGAAAAGGTGAACATTGGCAAAAACTGATAACGTCAAAACTTCGCGAACGCGTCAAGCCCGGAACACGAACATGCGCTTTGCGCGGAAGCGGACAATTTGCAACCGTGGCATCCGTAGCGATCTCGGTTCTCGATCGCGCTTGTCCAGCTTGATCTTTTTCGTCGCTTTTTTCCTTACAACAATGGCCCGCGCCCAAGAACCTGCCCTGAGCGAAGCGCAGCGGAGTCGAATGGATGTCGATTTGATTTTGGTTAACGGGAATGTTTACACAGTAAACAAGAAACAGCCGCGCGCGGAAGCGATTGCCGTCAGAGATCGACGGATTGTTTTTGTCGGTTTAAACGAAGACGCGAGAAAATTTCGCGGTGACAAAACGCGCATCATCGATCTTGGCGGCAAAACGGTCGTGCCGGGTTTCACCGATGCGCATTGCCACATTTTCGGAATCGGCGAGCGCGAAATGAAATTGAATCTCGAAGGGACGAACACGCTCGAAGATTTTTTCGCGAAAGTTAAAGAGCGCGTTGCGCAAACCGAACGTGGCAAATGGATCACCGGCCGCGGCTGGATCGAAACATTTTGGAAACCGCCGCAATTTCCTGCGCGCTCTGAGCTCGACAAAATCGCGCAGGACAATCCGGTCTTTCTCACGCGCGCCGATGGTCATGCATCAGTCGTCAATAGCGCCGCGCTCAACATCGCCAGGATCGACAAGAACACGCCGAATCCTTTCGGCGGCGAAATTTTGAAAGACAAGACCACCGGCGAACCAACGGGGATGTTGCTTGATAACGCGCAGGATCTGGTCGCAAAAAATATTCCGAAGCCAACCGAGGCCGAGCGCCAGCAAGCGTTATTGCGTGGAATCGATCGCGAGATTGGGCTCGGCTGGTGCGAAATTCAAAACGCAGGGAGCCACAGGGAGGATATCGATCTTATCAAAAAGGCTTTTGGCGTTGGCAAAATCAAAATCCGATTTGTCAACGCCGTTTACGGTCCGGGCGAAGACGCGCAGCGCTTCTTACGCGACGGAGCAACGATTAACGCATTCGACCATCACTTTACCCAGCGCACCATCAAGGTGAGTTTTGATGGCGCGCTTGGCTCGCGCGGCGCGGCGTTGTTGAAACCTTACAACGATTCGCCCGACACATCGGGCTTTCTCACCGAAAAGCCCGAAGAACTGCGCCCGATGTTCGAGGAAGCGCTGCGCCGCGGAATTCAAGTTGAAACGCACGCAATCGGCGATCGCGCGAATCGCATCATTCTCGATCTTTACGAACAGGCGTTCAAAGCTGTGCCGTCCGAGCAGCGAAAAATTCGCGAGCCGCGCTGGCGCGTCGAGCACGCGCAGATTGTAGATCCTGCCGACATTCCGAGGTTCGCGAGGCTCGGCGTCATCCCATCGATGCAACCGTCTCACGCGATCAGCGATTTGTTTTTCGCGCGCTCGCGGCTCGGATTGGATCGGTTAGATGGCGCCTACGCGTGGCAAAGTTTCCTGAAGTCCGGCGCGATCATCTGCGGCGGCTCCGATGCGCCGATCGAGCGGGGCGAACCAATGATTGAATTTTACGCCGCGGTCGGGCGCAAGAGCATCAGAGGCGAATCGACGGAAGGCTGGCATCCCGAGCAAGCCGTCTCGCGCGAGCAGGCGCTGAAGATGTTCACGATCTGGCCCGCTTACGCCGCGTTTGAAGAAAAAGACAAAGGCTCGATCGAAGTCGGCAAGCTCGCCGACTTTACCGTGCTCTCCGCCGACATCCTGAAAATCCCGGAGGCGGAAATTTTGCAGACGCGCTGCATAATGAACATCATCGGCGGCGAGATTGTCTTTGAAGATCGACAGTCGAAGTAATGACTCATGGCCGAGCTTCGCCTCACTGTTAACGGCGCGCCTCGCACGATCGAGGTCGATGACGACACGCCGTTGCTCTGGATTTTGCGCGATCAACTTGGCTTAACCGGAACGAGGTTTGGTTGCGGTGTCGGGGTTTGCGGCGCATGCACGATTCTTGAAAACGGCAAAGCCCTACGCGCCTGTCAGCTTCCTGCCTCGGAAATCGCGGGACGAAGTTTTACCACGATTGAAGGGCTGTCGCCCGATGTGAGTCATCCGTGTCAGCGCGCATGGATTGAAGAAGAAGTTGCGCAATGCGGCTATTGCCAGGCTGGAATGATCATGACGGCGTGCGGGTTGTTGAACGAACATCCGGACCCGAACGACGACCTCATCGATACCGTCATGTCTGATTCGGTTTGCCGCTGCGGAACCTACCTGCGTATTCGCAAAGCGATTTATCGGGCCGCCGCGGAGATGCGAGAGAAAAAATCGTCATGACCATGAAAATCTCGCGCCGTGATTTTGTGCGGACTGTCGCTGTTGGCGGCGTCGGTCTGGTTGTCGGTTTCAATGGGCGCGGAATTTTTGCCGCGGATGCGGCGAAACGATTTGCGCCGAATAGCTGGGTCAAGATCGACATCGACGGCACGGTCACATTGACGATCGGCAAATCGGAAATGGGCCAGGGGGTACGCACATCGCTCGCGATGATCCTGGCGGAAGAGCTCGGGGCGGATTGGTCGCGCATCAAACTGGTGCAGGCGTCGCCCAGTCCGGTGTTCGACGATCTCGGCACAGGCGGAAGTGACAGCGTGCGCGACGGCTGGCGATCTTTGCGGAAAGCGGGAGCGGCTGCGCGCGAGATGCTGGCCACGGCGGCGGCGGCGCGATGGAAAGTCGATCGCGCAAGTTGCGCCGCTTCCAATGGAGCGATCGTTCACACGGCGAGCGGCCGCCGTTTCGAATACGGCGCCTTGGTGGCGGACGCGGCGAAATTATCCGTGCCTAACGATCCGCCGCTCAAGAATGCGCGCGATTACAAAATTGTCGGCCGCCGCACGCCGCGAATCGATGGTCACGATATCGTTTTGGGCAAGGCGCATTACGGCATCGACACGAAAATTTCCGGAATGTTGTACGCGTCGCTCGAACGGCCGCCATGGATCGGCGCGAAACCGGAGCGGATGGAGGAAGAGAAAGCGAGAAATGTTCGCGGTGTCCGTAACGTCGTGAAGACGTCGCGCGGAATTGCTGTCGTCGCCGACAATACTTGGGCGGCAATCAAAGGCCGGACCACGCTCGCGGTGGATTGGGGCGAACCGCCAGCGGACGCGTTTGATTCGGAGGCGCATTTCAAGCGGCTCGAACTCACGTCGCGTGACCGCGGTTTCATCACGCGCAAAGAAGAACCGCCTCCCAGCACCGCCGCTGTCGCACGTACGATTGAAACGACTTACCACTATCCGTTTTATGCACACGCGCCGGTCGAGACGATGAATTGCGTAGCCGATGTTTGAGAAAACGCCTGCACGATTTGGGCGCCGACACAGGCGCCAAACCGGCTGCAAAAAGAAGTGGCCGATCTACTCGGCACTACTCCCGATCACGTCGACGTAAATGTCACGTTAATCGGCGGAGGATTCGGACGACGGCTCGGCGTCGATTACGCCTTGGAAGCAGCCGAGATTTCGCGTGCGGCCAAGGCGCCAGTGCAACTTCTCTGGTCGCGCCAGGACGATATGAAACATGGCCACTTCCAAGCGGCCTCGGTTCATTACCTGTCAGCCGGGTTTGACGCTCAAGGCGCGCCCGTTGCCTGGAAGCACACCAAGGCCGGTTCGTTTCATAATATTTCCGCGCTCGATCCCAAAGAAGTCCGCGACGTCGCGTGGTACCAGGACTGGTCGTGGGGCGCGTACGATGTGCCGTATGCAATCCCGGCGATCGAGACCGCTTACGTTACCGTCGATCTTCCCGTGAAGCACGGACCGTGGCGTGCCGTCTTTGCGCCGTCGAGCGTGTTCGCCCGGGAAGCGTTCTTTGATGAAATGGCGCACGCCTGCAACGCCGATCCCCTCGCGTTTCGTCTCGATCTGCTCAAAGGTGCAGACATTGTAAAAGCCGGCACGGTCACGATCGATCGTCGACGCTTGCGGCGCGTTCTCGAAATGGTGCGGGACAAATCCGGCTGGGGCGCATCCGTGCCAAGAGGTCATGGCCGTGGCGTGGCGTGCAACGCGTACTTTGGTCACACTTACATCGCGTACGTTGTCGATCTTCGCGTGAACGGCGACGGCCATGTTCACACCGAACGAGTCGTGGCGGCGGTTGATTGTGGCATTGTCGTGAATCCGGTCGGCGTCGAGCAACAGATCGAAGGCGGAATCATCTGGGGCATTTCGTCTGCGCTCGGCGGCGAGATCACTTTCCGCGGCGGTGCCGCGCAGCAGGGCACCTACGCCGACTTCGCCGTCGCGCGCATGCGCGACACGCCCACTATCGAAACGCACATTATCCCGAGCAACGGTCCCGAGCCGTTTGGCATGGGCGAACCCCCGGTCCCGCCGATTGTTCCAGCAATTACGAACGCGATTTTCGCGGCGACCGGCAAACGCATCCGTCGCTTACCGATCCATTTCGAAGATTTGGCATGAGATCGAACCGGGATATTCGGTAAAGGATTTGGCCGATTGATCCTCTTGATAGCATTAGAGGAACGGAAGCGGAACCAATTCGACTGAGATTGCGTTGGTCTTTTGCGTGACGGAATCTCCCGGCACGACCGCATCTAATCTCGTGCCGACGTTGTTAGAGCCGCATTTGATACATTCGAGTGCGATTTCCTTTCCCAGGCATTGAGCTAGCGACCAATCTCAATCCATGCTGAGAGCGGAGGCGTATTTGCCAGCAGGCACTTGAGCAGTCCGAGGCTTGGAGATGACCTGCTCAAGGAGATCAATGACTCTAGCCGCCCATGCTGCTGACGATTCGGAGTTATAGTGAATTCCGTCTCCACCCGTTTTGCCGGGCACATAGTGTGTCAGTCTGCGTGAATCAATGACAATATCGCCTCTGCGTCGATTCTGCTGGATCAGCTTGTAAATTCTGCCCTGTACCCTTGAGAATTTCGAAGAATCGGGTGGTCCGATCCACACGACTCTGCAGTTAGCAGTAGTATGAATCGTGTCCATAAACCTTTCGAGGATTGAGCGGATCCTAGCGTCCGGCAACGGGCTATCCATCCAGTTCGTCCCTAGCTGAACAATGGCAGTAGTCGGACGATAGCGAAAGACAAGCTCATCAAGTTTGGGAGTTGCCTGGTGCGTCCTCGAATCGATCGCCATGTTGCGGCTAGGCGTCTGCTCGCGATAGCCGCATTTGGTGAAAAAAGTCGGCTCCGCGCGCAGCCAGTTTTCTGGCGACGAACCGCACGATGCGTACAGAGCTACGTTTCTGGAGCCAAACGTTGCAACGAGGTAATCGTGAAGAAGTTCACCGAACTTACCGACGCTAAGAGAATCACCGATGTAAAGAGCGGTTCTTCTTGCGGGTAATGAGCTGCTGCCGACCCGCTGCTGCTGCTTGCCAATCACAACCGTAGCTACGAGAACCAATGCGCCAACGACCAGAGCACATGGCACTAATGCAGCTCGCATTACTCGTAACCAATCAGGCCGTGCGAGTTGAACCGGGATATTTGGCTTCATCTTCAACTGTGATGTAAGGTTGTAAGTCGATTCGGCCAGAGTCATCTCTGCGTTTCACTGTGCCCCAGGGAGTCCCTTCCAGTTCGTGCAGGCGCAGCGTGTACGTCCGACCGATCTGGTATTTGCGAAGCGATTGCTGTTTCAGGCCGATGTAGGCCGGGTGCATGATAAGGATTTGCTCGTCATTATATTTGCCAGCCAGAACCCGCCGGACGTCATAAACAAAGCCAACCATCGATTCCCGATACGGCAAAAACTCCTCCACCTGCATCGGTTTCGATTTAAAACGAGCCGTGCGCTTACGCGGAGCTGCGTGTTGTCGGCAATTTGGGCCGGTGTAGCAGCCCGATCCGCTGCTGCTGCAACTTGAGGAAAGGCTTCGCTCAACGGCTTGAGTGAAGCCACTGACTGCGCCGAAAGGTCCTTTGAGATAATCCCAAATACCTTGTCGGCCCATTCATCCATGTCTTCCCCGACAAAATGTTCGCGGTCGTGCTCCATGTGGCGGTACGGGTAGGAAACGAGCGGACGGCTATCGATCACAGTTGCGGCGGGGCCAAAGTAGCTGCGCACTTGTTCGACTATGAAATCTTGCACTTGTTGCGAGACTCTTCCCGAAATCGGCGACGCCACCCAATAAATCTTTTTTAAGGACGACTGAGGGCTAGCGGCCTTCAAGATAAATGGAACCACGAATTTCTTCAGCTGTGCGGCGTCGCGCTCTGGCCGAACCGTCTTGTGGTCCGCAAACAAATCGAACAAATTGCTGCCGGTCTGCATGACCAAAACGTCCGGCCGAATCTGCGCCAGTTAGCGGGAGCGCTTCACCTTTTCAAATTGTGGACAAGAAAATCAAGGGATTGGGCGACATCGCGCGAATGTTGAAACTCCCGCCTGATCAGCTCGCCGCTTACGCGCAGGAAATTACCATCCACCAAGTTACCGCCGGCAATGGCGTTTGGAGAGCGAGCAAGGACGCCGATCTCCTCCTGCTCGGTGACAGTTTCTCCAACATTTTTTCGCTCGACGCAATGGGCTGGGGCGAATCAGCTGGCTTGGCCGAACATTTGAGCCGCGCGGTTGGCCGGCCAATCGATTGCATCTTGCGCAACAGCGATGGGGCTTTCGCCACGCGCGAAATCCTTAGCCGCGACCTTGCCCGGGGACGGGATCGTTTGGCCGGCAAGAAGTTCGTCGTCTGGGAATTCGCCATGCGCGAACTGGCTTTCGGCAATTGGAAATTACTCGACATGACATTGCGTCAACCGCCGCCGGGGCGCTTCTTTGTTCCCAAAGCCGGCGAAAAGATCAACGTAACTGGCACCGTCGAGTCGATCTCGACGGTTCCCCTTCCCGGCAGCGCGCCTTACTCCGACCATATCATGGCAGTTCATCTCGTGGACGTGAGCGGGACGCCGGGACATGAGAATGAAAATGTGGAGTGCCTGGTATATTTGTGGAGCATGCGCGACAATGTGTGGACGAAGTCTGCGCGAGTGAGACCAAGCGATCGCATTTCGCTAACATTACAGCCGTGGAGCGATGTCTCGGCCCAGTTTGAGAAAATCAATCGCAGCGAAAGCCAGGATCCCGCAGTCCAACTGGAAGAGCCGTGCTGGGGCGAGTTATCCGAGTAGTTCCGCCAGGCGTTGAGAGCCTCAGAGAAACGGAAGCGGAACGACTTTGACTGAGATTGCGTCGGGCTTTTGTGTGGCGGAATCCGCCGGTACGAGCGCATCTAACTTGGTGCCGACGCTGTTGAAGCCGCGTTTCACGTATCCTAGGGCGATTTGTTTACCCAATCGTTCGCTACGCGTTGCGCTCGTGATCCAGCCAGCTTCTTTCCCTCCCGTGGAAGGAGCAGTAAGTTTTATACCCGGCTGAAGCGGAACATCGTCCGACGAAATTAACCCGCATAATCGTTTATTGGTCTGGCCGGACATCTTCATTCGCGAGATCACTTCCTGACCGATGTAGCAACCCTTCTCATAATCGATTGTCCGCTGTTCCAGATTGGCTTCGACTGGGATAATCTCCTCTGTCAGCTCGCGGCCCCAGCGCGCAATACCTTGTTCGATTCGCATGACCTCCGCGGGGCCAGAATCGACAAAGCCGAATATCGAGGATAATTCCTGCGACACAGCATCGTGACGCGCTGCGTCGTTCCATATGTCCCATCCTTGCTCGGCGAAACGGCGCACAGAAACAATCCTGCCATGCTGTGGTGTTGGCGATTCTTGTGACAGCACGTGAAAAAGCGAGAACTGATCGGTTGCGTCCTCAATCTGAACATCGTCGGCGATCACGTACCGCTCCAACCTGGCGCGGAGCGTTTCTCGAAGTTCGGGCGCTGCATCGATCAAGAAGCACTCCCCAAGCGCCGAAACGAAAATGTGGGCGTTCATCTTGCCCTTTGCATTAAGGACACACGCCTCGATTGCCGCCGTTTCGCTCGCTTTGCGCAAATCATTTGTAATTTGCCCGTTGAGGAATCGAAGCCGGTCCGTCCCGCTGATACGAAGCCCTGCGCGTCCGGAAAGGTCGAGGAAGACGCCTTGCTCGGCTTGCAAGCGCTGCGTCATTCTTTTCCGGACGAAAGCCGGCTGAGCAGCTGCTTGAGAAAGCCACGGCGCAATCGTGTCGTTTCAGTGGCGGCTCCGCTATTTGCCGCGCCGAAACTGAGCAAAGGCGGCGGCGAACCCGCCACATCCGCATCTTGCGGTTCGCGGTTTTGCGTTTCCAATTCGGCTGCGCCCGTGATCGGCTCGCTGACGCTGGCTTGGTCTTCCTGCTTTTCCATTTGCAGTTCCTCCTGAACAGCAAGTCCAGGCTCGTGCAAATATTTGCGCGCGACCACAGAAAAATCGTCATCCCCGTGACCCCATTGCATTTGCTCAAGCAGCTGGTCGCGGGCCGCCGCGGTCACCCCCAAATCGAGGTAATGCGACAAACCAATCTGACTGGCGATCTGCATGTCCTTCAGCATGTGCTTAACAGAGAAGTGCGGCTCAAAATCCCGGCTGAGCATTTTCGGGAGTTTCATCGCCAAAGTTGTAGAATGACTGGCATTGTTGCGCAGCGCCTCGACGAATTTTTCAAGCGGTACACCCAACACTTGAACCAGCGCCAGAGCTTCCGCCGCGGCTTGGACGCTTGCGGCAGTGATCATGTTGGTCGCGATTTTGATCGCACTCGCCTGGCCAATCGCCCCGATCTCAATAATCTCTTTGCTGCTGGCTTCGAGGATGGGACGCGCTTCCCGCAACGCGGTATCGTCCCCGGCTACATAAAAAACCAACTCTCCCTTTTCTGCTGCAGCCTTGCTCCCGGTAAATGGCGCCTCGACAAACCGCGCCCCTCGACGTTCGACAATTTCCGCGGCGGCACGCATCGAATCCGGAGCGACCGTCGAATGCGCGAGGACGAAGTGATGCGGCGTAAGCTTTTCTCTTAGCTGTTCGACAGTTTGCAACAGAGCTTCGTCATCGGAGACAAAGATCTGGACATAATTGCAAATTTCAGCCAGTTCCGCAGCGGAACCGACAAAATTTGGAATGGGACGCGGAGAGCGGTTCCAAACGAAAACAGGAAACCCTTTCCGGCGCAGATTCCCAGCCACTCCGCGACCGATTATTCCAAGACCGATCACGCCAATATTTTTGCGCGTTAGATGGGACTTAGACGTCAAGCGTTCCATTGAGCTCGCAATTGATGATCAAACTGCCGGGAAAAATGCCGGCAGGCAATGCAGAAATTTGGCGGCGTTGAGCTCCGAAATCGAGTCTTGAACAAACGACGAAGCACGAATGACAAAGCCTGGAGCACTGGGCTCTCTGGTTCTAGGATTAGACATCCTTCGTCCTTCGTCATTCGTGCTTCCTCATTACTTGGTCACCCGCCGCTTTACTTCAGCGTCCAGCGTCTTTCAGTGCAAATTCAGACAGGTAATACAATGCGACCGATCCAACAATCTGGAGACTCCGCGCACTGATTTTGTCGATTGTATCGTCTGCCGTGTGCCACCAGGGATAATCAAAATCAATTACGTCGATCGTCGGAATCCCGATGGCATTCAGCGGTGTGTGATCGTCAATCAACTCCCGATCCAGGAAGGTGAAATAACTTCGCAACTTGAGCGCCTCCGCTGCGGCAAAAATATCCCGCGCTATTGCGGCAGGCGAATCCGCGGGAAATGTGATACCGAGGGACCGGTCGCCCACCATGTCGAACAATATTCCGCCGCGAAATCGTTTCGCTCCGCCCCCTAGTTGCCGCGCAAAATAGCGGCTTCCGTACAAACCATCAGTTTCAGAAAAATGCTCGTATGCTTCTTCGCCATCAAAAAACACCAGCTCAATTTTCGCAGCCAGATTTGGGTGCTGCCCAATCACCCGGGCTAATTCCAAAAGCAGGCCGGTGCTGGAACCACTATCGTTAGCTCCGACGAACCGGATCGTGTCGAACGTTTTTGTGTCGTAATGCGAGCACAATAAAAACAACGGAGCCTCGTTACCCTGCCTGGGAAATTGGGCAATCAAATTCACGAACTGCACCTTTCCTTGCGGGGTGTTATCACTGAACGCCTGCCGCGTTACCTGCCCGCCCGAGCGCCGGAGTTGGTTCTCAATGTACTCCCTCGATTTTTCGATAGCCTCAGATCCAGGCGGGCGCGGCCCGAAATCTACCAATCGCTGAACATGAGCGAAGGCTTTCTCCCCTGAAATTTCCTCCCAGATTTTCCCTTGAGAAGCGTGCGGCGACTCCGCGGGAAGAACTGAAACGAGAAAGACGAAGATAAGAAAAACGAGACCCGGCAGGGATCGCTGTTGTACACGGGATCGTTGATCCCGGCCTCGAGGTTTGCCCCGTTGTAGCCGGGATCGGCGATCCTGGACCGCTGGATGCACATTTCGAAGACCAGCATCACCGACGCCAGCTACAGGATTAGCGACTCGATTCAACGATTTAACGTCGACGGAGCGCAGCGAAGTCAGCTCGCGCCCGGCGGCAGTCCTAGAGCCGTGACGACCCGTTGGAGATCGTCATTTCCGTAATACTCGATTTCAATCCGCCCACGTTTGTCTCCGTGATGGATGGAGACGTGTGTGGCGAGGTACTCTTGCAAGCGGTTCTGCAGATCTTCTACTGCCGTTGACGAAACGGCCAGTTCGTTCCCGAGACGTCGGGACTTCCGCCGTGGCCGGCCAATCCCAAGCTGGCGGGCAACCAGGCGCTCCGTGGAACGCACCGTGGCATTGCGACGCAAAACCGTTTCCGCAGTCAGAAGTTGTTCCTCAGGCGCTTTTAATGCCAACAAGACTTTTGCGTGACCGACCGAAAGCAAATCCTGAGCGAGCCAGACTTGCACCTGTGGATGCAGGTCCAAAAGCCTTAGCGCATTGGCCACCGCCGCGCGGCTACGTGCGACCTTGAGCGCGATGTCTTCCTGCCGCATTCCAAATTCATTGGCCAGCCTGGAGTAGCCCTGGGCCTCTTCAATTGGGTTAAGATCGGCGCGCTGCAGGTTCTCGATCAAGGATAACTCGAGGACTTCCAAGTCAGTCGCGCTTCTAATGATCGCGGGCACGTCAGTAAGACCGATTTCCTGCGCCGCGCGCCAGCGGCGTTCCCCTGCGATTAATTCAAATCGCGCGCCAACTTGGCGGACGATGAGCGGTTGAATGATCCCATGTTGCCGAATTGAAGCGATCAATTCTTGCAACGCGTCACGCCCAAAATCTTTGCGCGGCTGCAACGCGCTCGGGACGATGCTGGCCAAATTAATCTGGTGCACTCTCTCACCCGACTCCACGACATCCGTGCGTACGACGACTGAGGGAGCGCCAATTAGTGCGCCAAGACCCTTGCCCAGACCAGACCGTGCCATGCGCCTGAGGCTACGGGAACAGCCTCATTAACGCAAACAGCAAACCGAGCGACAGCTTTCGCGTCGATCCAAAGCGATGCGAAGACGCATCGCACGGGTCCAGCCGACGGCTAGGGCGGGCAGTCCTCTGCACGCCGCTCCCGGTTCCGACGACGGCGCGCATAGCCTGCCCGCAGTTGCTACAGCGTTGCAGGCGGGGAGTGACGCGCCCTAACTTGAGGCGGACCTTCGGAGTGCGACCGCGCCCCCGCGTCGCTTTTTGAACGACTAGCGCGTCAATAGCCGAATGTGCGCTTCCCGGAGCTTGTCCGGTCTGATCCCTGCAGCGCCCTCCATTAAAAAAAATAAAAATGATATTGACACCGAAAGACGAAATTCATTATCAACGCAGATGGCTCCAAAACAGGCAGAGGATTTTTACCCGGTAGGTTCTTTGTCTGTTCGGATCCCAATAACCACAAAACAAAATGAAAACGACCGGGAAAGAGAAAGAACAGATTCATGTATCCACTCAATCAACTTAAACAGTTAGTTTCATGCGGACGAGATCCGGCTCGCTCGCTGCCTTTGCGGCGCGGGTTCCTTCTCATCCCGCTTATTCTGGTGTGCTTTGCGCTTTCGCCGCAAATGCAGGCACTCACTCCGCCGCCCGATGGTGGCTATCCCAACTTCACCACGGCAGAGGGGACCAACGCCCTTAAACATCTCACCTCTGGCGCTGCCAATACAGCAGATGGTTGGTTTTCGCTCTTCAGTGTCACCGCCGGTAACTTTAACACCGGTCTTGGCGCTGGAACGCTGGCACTCAACGTCGCCGATTCAAATACGGCCACTGGCACAGCGGCGCTTATACTGAACACCACCGGCACATTAAACACAGCCAATGGAACAGCCGCAATGGTCTTTAACAACGACGGCAATAACAATACGGCTGTCGGCGCCTTTGCGCTCAATAGCAATGTCGGCGTCAGCGTGAATCCTGGGGAAGGCAGCTTCAACAATGCCGTCGGGGCTAATTCGCTCCAGGCAAACGTGGACGGATTCAGCAACAACGCTCTTGGCGAGAGTGCGCTTTTTTTTAATCAACACGGTGTTGAAAATACAGCCGTGGGTGATCTCGCGCTCGAGAACAACGATGCAAGCGGACTCGGCCTTGGAAACTTCAACACGGCCGTTGGCTCCGGGGCGCTGTTCAGCAATGTCGATGGCGATTCGAACGACGCCGTCGGTTTTGATGCGCTCGGTAGCAACGTCGATGGTTTGTTCAACAATGCCATGGGTTTTCTTGCGCTCGGTGCTAACGTAAGCGGCGCTGCAAACACAGCCATCGGTGATTCTGTAGGATCCACCAATACCAGCGGCGACTTTAACACCTATATCGGTGTAGGCGTGGCCGATGTCGATGGCGAAAGCGATACGATTCGTATCGGCGACCCCACTTTCGGAGTAGCCTGCTTTGTCGGCGGCATCTTCGGGGTGACAACGGCAGGTGGTGCGCTTCCAGTAGTCGTCGATGCCAATGGTCAGCTGGGCACGATCGTCTCATCTCGGCGGTTTAAGGACGACATTAAACCGATGGATAAAGCCAGCGAAGCAATCCTGTCGCTTAAGCCGGTGACCTTCCATTACAAGAGCGACAAAACCGCCGCTCCGCAATTTGGATTAATCGCCGAGGAGGTAGCCTCGGTGAACCCCGACCTAGTCGTGCGTGATCAGAAGGGCGAAATCCTCTCAGTGCACTACGAAGCGGTGAACGCGATGTTGCTCAACGAGTTTCTCAAAGAGCATCGCACCGTTACAGAAATGCAGACCATGGCGGAAAAACAGCAGGCAACTATTGCTCTGCAGGAGGGACAAATTAAGGCCCTGACCGCAAGCCTCAGGGAACAGGCCGCGCAAATTCAGAAGGTGAGCGCCCAGGTTGAAATGATCAAGCCGGCGCCGCAAGTCGTGGAGAATCGATAAAACTGTTGACGGAGCGTCTGTAGAGAAGTCAGCCACTCCTAAACACAGTTATAATAAACAGCCGTCGCGCGTAACTGCGCGGCGGCTGTTTTGTTTTATAACCGAGTACGGCCACGTTGGCTGTGGGCGAGCGGTTACCTTGTCCGCCACGGGACGGACTCGCTGCGGCGAGCCTGCTAAATCGCGGAAGCGCCCTTAGGCGCGACATGTTTATAGGACATAAGCCAATAGATCGATCCCAGCTTCTTAGGAGTAGCATGGGAAGCGCCGCCGCCTTTCCATGCCGCTTCTACGGAGCTGGGCCGGGGTGCGGGATGAATTTAGCTATAGACATGTTGCGCCTAATGGCGCTTTCAATCCAACGCGACGCTCGCCCAGCGTTCGACATAGCCAGATGACATGTAAGAGTTCGGCGTGACGAGCCCGTCTTCGTTCCGCGTCGCTTTTAGGAGCTGCGTCCGGAATCAAAGCGATGCGAAGACGCATCGAACTCCAAAGCACTGCGTGCGAAATCTATGAGAGCAGGCCATTCGGTTTCGCATAAGCTGCCGGAGTGCGACCGCGTCCTCGCGTCGCTTTCTTAAATTAAGACACATCCAGACCTATATGACTATCGAGTGCAAACACAATCCTAATGACCCGCCTTCGCTCAGCTACCTCGTAGCAAGCAGATGAAGAACGAACCAGAACGAATGACGAAGAACAGCGCTGAAACCTTTACCCTTGGCCATTCACCAGATCCCGATGATGCGTTCATGTTTTATGCCATGGCGGAGAATAAGATCGATCTGCGCGGATATCGGTTTGAACATCGATTGGAAGATATCCAGACGCTGAATGAACGCGCAGTGCGCGGCGATCTGCACATTTCCGCTGTCTCAATTCACGCGTATGCCTATGCCGCCAGCAAGTATGCGCTGCTGCCTTGCGGGGCAAGCATGGGAGATGGCTATGGACCCGTTGTCATCAGAAAACTTCAAACATCGAACACTTCAACACTTCAACGCTTCAACGCTTCAACGCTCAATGAAGATGGCGATCTTTGCGAATCACTGCGCAACTGTGTGATCGCCGTACCGGGAAAGATGACAAGTGCGTTTCTCGCACTTCGGCTTTTTGTTGGAGATTTTGATTTTGTCGTCGTTCCATTCGACCAAATTTTCGATGCAGTCAGAAGCGGGCGAGCGGATGCGGGCTTAATCATTCACGAGGGCCAACTCACCTATGCGCAATCAGGTTTTGAGAAGATCGTCGATCTAGGCGAATGGTGGAAGAGCCAAACCGGCTTGCCATTGCCCCTCGGTGGAAATGTGGTGCGCAAAGATATTCCGCCATTACTCCGCCACGATATCCTCGAAATTATTCGCGAAAGCATCGATTACGGGCTGGCACATCGGGAAGAAGCCGTGCGCCATTCCCTTCCCTACGCGCGCGACATGGACGCGAAACTCACAGGTACGTTCATCGGCATGTATGTGAATGAATTTACTCGCGATTATGGTGAGATTGGACGCGCGGCTATCCGCAAATTTCTGGCTGACGCGCGCGATAAAGATTACATCGACGTTTCGACCGAAGTGGAATTTGTCGAATGACTCAAGGAGCGCCCGAAAGGTTTCGGGATTGTCTTCCCTCGAGGGCTAGAAAGCCGTCGTTTGTTGGCTTTTAGAATTTTCTTGCCACAAGCTTCACTAAAAACATATCAATAACGGCTCGGTGAAGGCAATGCTGCCAACCAGCCACGAAATTTCCCCTCTCGTCCGAGCCGGGGGCTACCTGGTTACATGCGCCTTTCTCGCTTTTGCCGGCTGCAAGAAAAACGAACCGATCGACGAAGCGAAAACGGCTGGCCTAACGACTGCCGATTTTCCGCAGATCACTGCCGACATTTTCAAACCGATGGATGGCGGCATCGACCTTTCGCGCGAGGAAATCATGGGGCGCAACACCTGGAATCTATGGAGCGCGGGCAACCAGCATTTTTGGAATCGCGCCGCGCAGGATAGCTACGGATTGATGGACCTCCTAAAGATGCTCGATAACCGGAAATATCCGCGCGATGAGCGGTTCAAAACCTTGGGCGTGGTGAACGAACCGGGGTTTCGCGCTGCAAGCAAACCGGATGAATATGGCTTATGGCTCGATGAGCAAGCGGAGCCCGAGCCAGCCCGGATTGACGAGAAAGTTTATGGCAAACCCTCCGGGGTGCTCGGCTATCGCTTGTTCCCGAATCCAGATTTCAACGGCGAAGCGCGCAAGAAATGGAACGGCGATCGGTTCATGAACGATCCGACCTACTACAACGATAACAAACTTGTTCGTCCGTATCGCGTCGGCGTCGCCTGCGGCGCCTGTCACATCGCGCCATACCCGAATAATCCGCCAGCCGACCCGGAAAACCCGCGCTGGGAAAATCTCGCGTCCGCGATCGGCAACCAGTACATCAACGAAGGAAAGGTTTTCGCCTGCAATGTCGAGAAGGGCGGGTTCTTTTACGAAATGCTGGCTGCGCAGCCCCGCGGCACTTCCGACACTTCGCGCATCGCGACCGATCACATCAACAATCCAAACGCGATCAATGCAATCTTTTTGCTCGCGGAAAGGGAACGGATCGCGACGCCGGAGAAAATGGCTGGCGGAACCCTCGCCTTGCCGGGAGAAAAAGAGGAGATGCCGGTACCGCACATTTTGAAGGACGGCGCGGATTCCATCGGGGTGGCCGGGGCAACCATTCGCGTTTACGTCAACATCGGCATGTTTTCAGAGTATTGGTTGACGCTCCACGATCGGCTGATCGGGCTGCTGAAACAACAAAAGCCGTTTCAGATTCCGTATGCGCGCGATCATTCGGTTTTCTGGCGCGCCACCGAAGAGCGTCTGGCAAATATCGCTGCGTTTTTCCGCAGGCTAAAGCCGTTTCATCTCGCCGACGCTCCCGGCGGACAGGCTTATATCACCACGGATGAAGCGGTCATGACGCGCGGAAGAGAAGTTTTCGCTGAAAGCTGCGCGGCGTGTCACTCGAGCAAGCAACCGTTGGCAAATACCGATCCGCGCTCCGGCGAAGGAAAAGCCTGGTTCCACGCGGCCGTGATGGCGCCGGATTTTTTAGAGGATAATTTTCTATCAAACGACAAGCGTTATCCATTAACCAAGATCGAAACGAATTCTGCCCGCGCGTTTGCGACCAATGCAAAAGCAGGGCACGTCTGGGACAACTTCTCATCGCAGACTTACAAAGAAATCTCACCCGTCGATGAACTGGATTTTTTCAATCCTTTTGATGAGACGCGTCCCATCAAATTCAAGCCGAAAGATAAAAACATCGGACCCGGTTACTATCGGACTCCATCACTCGTCAGTCTCTGGAGCTCTGCGCCGTTCCTA
>WNGK01003021.1_pt1 | contig 18259 bp, 16 predicted proteins | sample 5400601 | NCBI WGS metagenome assembly WNGK01 (sample SAMN13153376, study PRJNA577476) | soil metagenome | isolation source: 60 cm soil or saprolite under Garry oak tree replicate 1 | place: USA:California | collected 2016-06-15
TTCTTACTCCCGCCGACAGCCGGAGTCGCTGTAATCAAAGCAAGTAGAGTACAAACCGCGACCAATGGAGTGAAAAGGGATTTTTTCATGGACTCTGTTTAGCAGAGTATCCAAGGCGGCAACACGCTGCGATATTAATCGTCTGCGCTTTATGGTTGGGCAGTCGACTCTTCGCCCTGATGCCTATGCCGCCGCGACATTTCCAGGGAGGAGCCCCGTCTAAATGCTTTTGAAACCAGGCTACTGGGTCGGATTGACCGGGATCCAAGCCCGTGGCGTGTTCGGGACTGCTACATCAAGATTTACCGGACTGTGCCGAAGTTGTTTACCCTCCGCGTCAGAAATGAGAACAGCCGCCGTTCATTTCTTATACGCTGGAACCTCCGGCAGGACTGGAGGTTGCAACAGCCCCTCCTCTTCTTCCTCCGAGGGATTAACTGGTAGGCCGCCTGGATTAATCAACCGCGCCGTCACGAAAATGACAAGATTGCGTTTGATGTGTTGATCGACATTGGTGCGGAAGAGTCGCCCAAGCATTGGAATATCGCCGATGATCGGGACCTTATCTTCCGTCTTCTGCACATCCTCGCGCATCAAACCACCAAGCAAGACCGTTTGGCCGTCCCACACACTTACGCTCGTGGTTACTTTGCGCGTGCTGAAGATCGGCTGGTTAATCACGTTGCTGGTGAGAAGTACGTTGGGGGAGGTTAATAGCCTCGTCAGTCCAGTTACAGGGTCTATAAAAGTAACAGGAGGAAGAATTCCAAAGATGGGGCTGCCGTAATTGATGAAGCCTTCGAATTCGACAACCTGCGGCACCAAGTTCAGATCGATGGTCACGCCATCCGGTCCTACCACCGGTTCAACCTCCAAAGTGACGCCAGTATTCCGAGTTTCGAAGGTCTGAGGCGTAGTCGGCGTTACGACATTTATGGAAACCGTTCCAGTTCCGCCAGTTCCGCCACTGATACTGGGAACCTGCGGCGGGGTGAACGTCGTCGGATAACGAAATTCTCGGATAATTTCGATCACGGCGCGCTGCCCGCTCTTGGTGGTCACTTTAGGCGCGGATAAAAGATCGACCCCTTTTTTCTGATTGAGCGCGCGAATGACGACTTGAAATTGAGGATCGGTGAAAACACCCGACAAGCCAAAAATTCCAGGCGCCACGCCGCTGAGGCCCATCGAGGGAAATAAAAGCGCGTCGAGCGCATTTGCGCTAATCGCGGCGTTTCCGCTGCGATTTCCGGCGGTCACGGGACCGCCAGCTGTGCCGTCCCCAGGAATAGTCGTGCCAAAGCCCACCGGATTTCCGTTCGCGTCAACGAAAGGAAAATTAGCCGCATTAACCGGTGTTCCCGTTCCCGAAGTCCCGCCAGACCCAAAGGCTCCCTTGCTGCCAACCTTGAACGGGCCAAGGAGCCAATCGAACCCAAGCTCTTTCAGATTGTTTTGCGTGATCTCGACAAACTTGGACTCGATCTCGACCTGTTTCGGAACGGCAACGTTCGCCTGTTCAACCAATGCATCCACCAGATCCAAATTATCTTGGGTATTACGAACGATCAGGCGGCTGCTCTCAGGAAGGAAGGTTGCGCTGGCGCCTTCCGGGAACGGCACGCCCTGAGCTTCGAGAAATTCCTTCGCCCCTTCACGATTCACGAGTTGTCGTCCGCCGGTCGATTCTTGGGTGTCTTTTGCTGTGCCCGCTGGAGCTAATGTTCCCGGCGCCTTTGTGTAAGCGCCTTGTTGCAGCGCCGACGCTCCAGGAGTTATCACGCCCGTGCTAATGAACCCTGGCGGCACGCGATATTGTTTCGTGATCAAATCGTTGCTCTGTTCGGTGATCGGAATGATCGACACAGCGTACGGTTCGACTTTTACTTTCAAACCAGCCTGGCTCGCGATGTAGCGCAGTGCTTCACCAAGTGGGATTTGGTTGAGCGAAATTGTGATGCGCGCATCAGCTGGAGATGTCGCTGTCGCTGCAATTACGGGGCGAGCCACAACTGGGCGCGCAGTAACTGGCGTCGTGCCTCCTGCTGCGGCGCCTGCCGGCGTAGTAACTACAGCGGCCGGAGAAGCAGCGGCGCCTGGCGAGATTGCAGGCGCCACCGGGACCGGCGGAGGAGCAATCTGGCCAAGGGGCGCTAAGCGTAGGACGATATCGACACCCTTTTTTCCCTCTGTGGCGGGATCATTCTCCACCGCCTGTTGCCGGAGAAAATCGATTGCCTCGCGAATGCTGGCATCGCGAAACTCAACCTGCGGAATGATGATTGTGTTCAGCTTGGTCGTGATCCGGGCCGTGCCGCCTGTATTTCTTGCGAAAGCGTCTGCCAACGGACCAACGGCCTGGCCGTACTGGTGCACCGGTTCTTCCCAGCCTTTCTCCACCTCCCAGAGGTTGCGCGCTCGGGCCTCGTTGTAGGCTTCTTCGCCGTAACGGTATTTCGCGTTATCGATTTTTTCCTGTCCTCGCCGCGCCGCCACGTTGTAGGGATCGAGATTGAGGACCTGGTCATATTTCTTATGCGCAAGATCGTAACGGCCAGAGTTGTAATAGCCGTCGGCTTCTGTCAGCAGCGCTTTTACTTCCTCGACTTTCGCGATGAACTTCGGGCCCATCGTCTTGTTGAAATAGCCGGGCTGCTGTAAGTGTGCGAGTAGTTCTATAGCCTGACGGCAATTTGGATCGTAACGATCACTTAAAATCTCCCTGAGGATCGCCTCGGCCTCGGCATACCTGCCCTCCGCGATGCGCTGTTCCGCCAGGATTACTCCGCTCTTGCAAAAGCCCTCGACTGCCTTGTCGTGCGCTTTTCCCGAGACCACTGCGTCAGGAAGATACGTGACCGCCGTTCTAAACTCTTCATGCGCCAGCGTGAAATTCTTTGCTTCCATCGCGGCTTTACCGCGCGCGAGGGCTGCTTCACCCTGCGGTATCGCGCTCTGGCGCCGCTGAATCTCCCGCTCGGCGACTCCTTGGAAATTCTGGCCAAAGCCGCTCAGGCAAACAATGCCTTGCGAAAGGGCGATAAGACCCGGGAGAACCAACCTGCGGAGTGTGCGAATTTGTTTCATAAGTAAGATTTATGGCGCGGCAAAACCGATCTCGATTGGCTCATTTGGTTTTTGTGTGTTCACGATCACTGCCTTGGTCGACTGCACATCCACGAGCTTATACGTGACCTCTTCCAACGGTTTCAAGGAAAATTCTTGATCTTTTCTCACTTCAAACTCGCGGCGTCCGCCCCAGGTATAAGCAAAGGTCGCGACTGACTGAGGTGACGTCGCGATCTTTTCTTTCACGAGCGTGAGCTGTTCTTTGGTCTCTTCATATTCGAGGACCAACTCCGAAACATCGAGATTGGTGCCATACTGGTTGCGGGCGTGTTTTTCGACAAATTTAACGACTTTAAAGCGTGTGCCGTGGATGGTGTCTCCTATTTTCAAAAATTGCGTCGACTCGCTCTGATCGATTGTGTTGATGGCAAATGTGCCGCCGACCCGCGATGAAAATATGAATCGGAAAGGTTCTTCCGTGGCCGATACCAAGTGTAATTTTGTGAGATAATCAGGATGCGAATTTTTGTCCGTTGGATTGGTGCTTCCTTGCCACTCGTCCAGATTGGTGAAACCGTCTCCATCGGGATCTTGATCGAGGACATCCCCTTCCGCGATTGGCAAGCCAAATTGCTCAAACCAGTCATTTGGCACCGGTGGGTGTACCTGTGTATTTTGCAACGTCGCCGGCAGACCGTTGGCGCCGATAAAATGTCTTTCCGGGACGAAAAGCCCAGAGCGACCACCGGACTTCCATTGCGCTGGGTGCTGGAGCTGCTCGGCGGCACGATCAAGCTCGACAGCTTTGCCGGGCGGAGACGCATTTTTCGGTGGAGGCGCAGTCTGGTACGCGACCAAATTGTTTCCGAATTGCACAACGCTCCACCAAATGGAAACCGCGGAAATAAGAAGAAAGGTGGCTGCCGCGATAAGCATGACACGATCATGATGTGTCCGAATCCAATCCATTTGCTAGAACGTGAACCTTAACATCTCGATCCTGGCCGAGACTTCGACGTGCTCATTGCCAACGATAAAATTTAGCGCCGCGCTGGCCGGCTGGTCTGGAGTTGCAGGCGGATTTGCTCCAGCGGTCTTTTCGCGCGGCGGACCTTTGTCCTTTTCATTCCGCACGTACAAAGTACGAATGATGTAGAATTGTCCGTTCGAGCTCGAGATTTGATTTAAGACTTTTCGCGCGGCTGCTGGCGCTGCTTTAAACGTAAGATCGACAACGTTGCGCTCGAACAATCTAGGGCTGCCCGCACTCGTGCCGGCCGGCCTTGATCCGCGGACTGAGCTGCCCTTTCGGTCGGGAACTGGAGTCGCCGTTGGGGTAGGCGAAATCTCGTGTTCTTCAGGCAAGGGCGTTCGGTGAAGAGCGGTCACGCTGTCCACTTTGGCGTCCACCAAAATATTTATGAGCATTTGTATTTGGGAGAGCTCCTGCCCGAGCAAACGCGCCGTCTCGGCTGTGTTTGGAAGGGTCGTGGTAAATTCATTGAAGCCGAGGTAAAAATTCTCGGGGAGCTTTACGTTGCTTGCGCGTGCTCTGTCGAGTGCGACGATCGTCGCCTGGCGTAAACGTGATTGAAATTCATTGGGCGCAAGCGGCGGCTCCGGAACCATCTGTGTTTTCAGGTCCTCTTTGAACTTGTCGAGTACGCCGCTGTAATTCTCGAGATGGCCTTTCAGTTTCCGATCGTTGGCATCGCTTGGGAATGGATCGAGACGCTTAAGCCGGTTCAGTTCCGTTACAGCAGTATCAAGTTGTCCTTTGGCATTACTCCAATTACTCTTGGCAAGGAATAAAAGGATTCCGGCACCTAATGTGCAAATTCCAGAAACGATCAGAAACGTGCCGAGCCATCGGTTTTGCCGGAACCAGTTCATGGCAATTTCACCGGCTTACGAAGATTAAGACGGAGCTCGTAAGGAAACGCCCATTCCGCATCGTTCGGCACTGAGGTCGATTTGATCACGCGTTCCGGATTTTTTGCGTCGATACTGAAAAATGGTGAATTAACCAGGTTGCGGAAGTAATCGACGACGATTTCCTGCTGTTTCGGATTAAACAAGTAGAGACCGCGTACCATGATGCCATCAATTGCCGGTCCGCTAGCACCCTCTGGTTTTGTTGTCGATCCCGATGCGGGAGTGGGCGCGATTTCCGCGATGTATTTCTCACCAGTTCCGAGCAGTTTTCCACCGGATATGGCGACAAGTTCGGTAATCCATATGTCTGCTTCCGGCAGACGCGCATTAAGATCTTCGAGAATTTCCGGCCAGAAGTTGCGGTCGTTAATTGCTGCTATGAGCGGCGTCGCGAAACTGTCCAGAAAGGCAACTTGCTTTTTGAGCTTATCGAGCCGCGTTTCGGCGAGCCTCATGGTGTCGATCTTTTGTTGAAGTACCTGCGTGCTCTGCCGCGTCACTTGGGCGGCACGCGCGTAGTAAGCTGCCCAGCCAAGCAAAGCGAGTATGAAGCAAGCCGCCGCCATGACGAAAAACGGCCGGCGCCTGTCTAATTCCTGCGTCCGAACCACGCTTCGTGGGAGCAAGTTCAACTCCATCGGACAACTGCTTACGCTCCGAAGCGCCAGCCCTACGACTTCACCCAGCAAATGCGCGGACCGCGCAAGCTCAGCCACCGGCGCTGGCTCGGCTGCCGCCACATTGCGGAGCGGATTAAAAAACTCGACCGGCACCTGCAGCTTTTCGTTAAAAAACTCGCGCATGTAAGGCATTCCCGCGCTACCACCGCTTAGGAAAATGCGCTCGGGCTGGTTTCCCTGCTGCTGCCCACGATAATAGCTGATGGAACGCATCAGTTCCCCGTGTAATCGCGTCATTGTACTGCGTACGACCTTCGAGACGCGAGCAACATCCGGGTCCGTTGGTTCGGCATATGCGCCTCCGAGGCTCACAAAGCCGTCACGCTTCTTGCGAGATTCTGCCGCCGCGAATGGCTCACCAAATTCTCTGGCAATTGCAGCGGTGATCGAACTGCCGCCAATTGGAATGCTCCGCGAGAAAAGTTTTGCCGGCTCGATAAAGAGAAGATTTGTCGTGCGCGCTCCGATATCTACCAGCAAGGAACAGCCACTCAGGTCGCTGTAACTGTAGCGGAACGCGTTATAGAGCGCCATAGGCGCGACATCGACGATCGATGTGCGCAGTCCCGTCTCTTCAACCGCACTGTTGATCTCATCGAGCAAGTCAACTTTAATCGCAACCATTACAACCTGAATTGGCTCGCCCCCCCCGCCTCCAACGAGCTGATAATCCCAAACGACCTCATCGATTGGGAAAGGAACATTTTGCTGCGCCTCGAAAGAGATGATTCTCTCGATCTTTTCTTCATCAACCGACGGAAGTTTTACAAAACGCGCAAAAACTGATTGTCCGAAGACCGCGTAGTTGATGCGGCCGCGTTTGACTTGCAGCTCGGTCATCATTTCGCGCAAAGCAACGGATATTTGCGCGTGCCCCATTCCCTCTCCAGCTGGATCGGCCAGGATTTCCCGAAAGCGATAATCCACCAATACCAAGCCTCCGTGTGCTTGGACGCGAAATTCAGCCAAGCCGATGGTCTGAGATCCAAGATTGAGACTGATGAGGCGTGTCGATATGACCATTCGATCGAGAATCAGCGGCCTGACGCTTTAATTTGCTCATAACGGTCCCAATAAAGGGGAGCGAACGGTGTTTCGTTCTTGTTCAAGACAAAACCGGAAATCTGCGGTAGAGCCGCAAACCATTGCGGCTGCGCACGCGCAAAGCTGATCTCGCCTTTCACCGCGCCTCCCTGCACGATTTGCACCGTAATGTTTTGAAATGAGTTCGCCGCAATTGGTCGATTGTTCCCAAATCGTGTAAGCGCTCGTGGCGAGACGTACATGACTGAGCGGTTCTCGCGGCCTGCGGGAATGTTTACATGTGTCACTTCACCGGTCAGAAGGTTTCCATTAAAGAGAATGTAATACTTGAATGTCAGCTCATCGGTCCAGTCTGGCGCCGCGATAAATTCAACCTCCACTTCCAACCAGCGATCACGCTGATTGATTCGATATTGTCCCCCGCCTCCGTAGCTGAATTCCGGCGTCGAAATCAGGTTTTTGGTGATTTTCGTGATCTGGAAGTCGGCCGCCGCACCCATCTGCGCACAGGCGATGAGCGGCGAAAAAATAAAAAGGCCCAGCAGAGACTTACCTTTCATAAGACATGCTTAACATTGAAACATTCAGTTTTGCAGCGGGATACGTGAAAATGTTCGGGGATCCCTCGTTCAAAATCCACCCGCGTTCCAGTTCTAAAATTCGGAACAATTCATAATCACGCGGCCTCGGCAAATATCGCTGTGGCAAACTAGCTTGCACTTCTCCTCCACCGCGATTGCTCCGCATACTGGGCATGCCGTGCCGGGCGCGGTCGGGACATCGCTTCCGATTTGGCCCGCGGCTGTCTCGTAGATTCTCCCTTTGTTGTTCGACGTTCCACTCAATGCTCTCCAGCGTATCTTCGCCATCGGGTTCAGTCGCTCTTGAGCGATTCCCGAAAATACTTGATCGTTCGGGTGATCCCCTCTTCGAAACCGACTCGCGGTTCCCAGCCAAGAACTTTTTTCGCGCGCGAAATATCTGGCTGGCGCACTTTCGGATCATCCTCGGGTAGGGGCTTATATTCAATAGGCGATTTTGTCCCGGTAATGCGAATGATCTCGTCGGCAAACTGCTTGATTGTCATCTCGCGCGGATTGCCGAGGTTGACCGGCTCGTGAAAATCGCTCATTGCCAGTTTGAAAATCCCATCTATCAGGTCGGAAACGTAGCAAAACGAGCGCGTCTGTGAACCATTACCGAAGACAGTGAGCGGCCTTCCCGCCAGCGCCTGGCTAATAAACGCAGGAACAACACGCCCGTCCCGCAGCCGCATCCGGGGGCCATACGTGTTAAAGATGCGGAGAATTTTTGTGTCGATCTTGTGATAACGGTGGTAGGCCATCGTCATCGCTTCGGCGAACCGCTTCGCTTCATCGTAAACGCCACGCGGCCCTATCGGGTTGACGTTCCCCCAATAGTCTTCCTTTTGCGGATGCACAAGCGGATCGCCGTAAGTTTCTGAAGTCGATGCAAGAATGAAAGACGCCCCTTTAGCCTTGGCCAGCCCGAGGGCATTGTGCGTCCCAAGCGCGCCGACTTTCAATGTTGGAATCGGCAATTCGAGATAATCGATCGGACTCGCGGGGGAGGCGAAATGAAAAACGTAATCGATTTTTTCTTCGGGAAGGAAAATAAAATTGGAAACATTGTGCTTAATAAAATGGTAATTTTCATTTCCGGCCAGGTGCCCAATGTTAGCCGCATTGCCCGTGATCAGATTGTCGATCGCGATAACGCGATGATCTTGCGCCAATAGACGATCCGTCAAATGCGACCCCAAAAAACCGGCGGCGCCGGTAACGACGGAAATCGGTTGCGAACGAGCAGACATCGCGCGCTTATCTAGCGGGTGCGCTGAAAATTAGCGAGCAAGAAACGATTCAAATTGCAGATTCCGGATCTGAGATTGCAGATTTGAGCGTAATGATTCGCTTTCAATCTTAAATCTGAAATCTTAAATCTGAAAATCGACATGCGTATTTTATCCGGCATTCAACCGAGCGGCGTACTGCATATCGGCAACTACTTCGGAATGATGCAGCCGGCGATCGCGCTGCAGGCGCAAGGAGAAGCGTTTTATTTTATCGCTGATTATCACGCACTCACCAGTCTGCGTGATCCGAAGGCCCTACGTGAAAACAGCCGCCGCGTCGCGCTTGATTTCCTCGCTTGCGGTCTCGACCCGGAACGCGCTGCACTTTTTCGACAATCGGACGTGCCACAGGTGACGGAGTTGGCCTGGATTTTATCCACGGTTGCGCCGATGGGATTGCTCGAGCGCGCGCATTCTTACAAGGACAAGATTGCGCGCGGCATAGCTTCGTCTGCCGGGCTATTTAATTATCCCGTGCTGATGGCGGCCGATATTTTGATTTACGACAGCGACGCCGTGCCTGTCGGCAAAGATCAAAAGCAGCACATCGAAATCACGCGGGATCTTGCGGTAAAGATGAACGAAACTTTCGGGCAAATTTTCAAATTGCCCGAGCCACGGATTCATACGGCAACGGAAGTCGTTCCGGGAATCGACGGGCAGAAGATGAGCAAAAGCTACGGCAATAACATCGACATCTTCGGCGCCGAAAAGGAAACGCGGAAGCGGGTAATGAGCATCGTGACTGATTCCACGCCGGTTGAAGCGCCCAAGGATCTTGCAAGATCGACAATCTTCGAGCTCTACTCGCTCTTTGCGACCAAAAATGAAATTGCGGAAATGTGGGAACGATTCCAAAAGGGCGGCACAGGCTATGGCGATTTCAAAAAGGAACTCTTTGAAAAACTCTGGCTATATTTTGCGCCGATGCGCAAGCGTCGCGAAGAAATCCTAGCCGACAAATCGTACATCGACAACGTCCTCAGTCGCGGCGCAAAGCGCGCAAACGAAGTCGCTGATGTGGTTATGAAGCGCGTTCGCGCAGCGGTCGGACTGTAAGGCGTCGACCTTGGTTTGCCACATTGCTCAAATGGCCATTCTCCGGTTTCACGTTGTTCCAAATGCAAAACAGAACAAAATGACGGGCGAGCACGGATTAGCGATCAAAATCAAACTGCACGCCCCGGCTTTGGAAGGAAAAGCGAACACTGCGCTGCGCGCTTTCCTGGCCGAGGAATTGAAAATCTCCGAGCAAAGGATCAGATTGATACGAGGTCAAAAATCACGCGAAAAACTCATTCGCATCGAAGGCTTGAGTGAAGAAGAGGTGCTACGCTGCTTACTAACAAAAGCCTAAAAAGCCTGGCCTCTGCGGCGCGCCTTAAGTCGATTCGATTCTGTAAGTTGGCGTGCTTCGGCGTCTCAGCGCTTTTCAGCCTTGGGGCGTGGCGTGCTTTGCTCGCGGGGGTTCGTGTCCACCTTCGCGGCGCTATCCCGGTAAAATAGAACGCCGTGCGCCCGTAAATTGCTGACCAGCGCGCGCAAATCACTGGCCAACTCTTGATTGTTTAGAACTTCGGCTAACACTCCTTTTCCTTGCCTAGCGGTCTGGAGCAATTTCCGCGTATCCGAAATCGCATTCTGCAAATTATCAGCTGATTTCTTCGCAGACTCCATTGTTGTATCCGCTTTCTCGATGACGCCATCCAATTTCTTTGAAGACTCGGCAAGCGCACCCGTAGCCTCGTTCAAATGTTCCATGGTTAATTTCAAATTTTCCGTGTTCGCAGGGGAGAGCGTGTCTTGAGCCAATCGCGCCGCGGCCACATCGATCTTCTGGACCGTCCCGCGAAGATCGTTTACGAGCGCGCCACCTTCCCGTGTAAGATCGTCAATGCCGGTTTCACGCGCACCACTGATGTAGGTATTTGGCGCCAGAAAAGCCTTTGGCTGCCCGGCCGGCATCGTCACGTTTACGAACCGGTCACCAAGCAAACCTGAACTTCCGACGGTGAATTTGCTCCCATCAGGAACCTTAATGTAGTCATAAATCTTCAGCGGTACATCCACGCCCTGGCCTTCGCGAACCATTCGCGGACCTCCCGAGACTTTTCCGATTTTCGCCCCCGCGAGCAAAACATCGGACCCTTTCAGGAGCCCGCTCGCGTCGTTGAAGCGAACGGTCAGCGGATAATAAGTTCTAAGACCTTCGCCCAGACGGCCGAATTGCACGACTAGAGCGCCTAACATCGCTAATCCGACGAAAACGAAGGCGCCCACTTTGAATTCCAAACCTCGCTCATGCCGATTCATCAGGCTTCAACTCTCACCTTTTAGGCCTCAACTCTCAACTCGGTTCCCGCGCTGCCCATCGGAGCGTCCGAGCAGAAAATCCTGAATGAGCGAATCCCTAGATTGCTGGAGCTCGTCTGGAGTCCCGTAAAAATAAATCCGGCCCTCGTGCAGGTATGCGATTCTGTCGGCCACGTCGAACGCGCTCTTCATATCGTGAGTCACAACGATACTGGTCATTCCAAAACGGTGTTGCAGCCGCCGAATCAGTCGGTTAATGCTGTCCGCGACGACCGGATCGAGACCAGAAGTCGGCTCGTCATACAATACGCACGAAGGTCGCCGAATAATTGAACGCGCGAGGCCGACGCGTTTCTTCATCCCACCGCTCAAGCTCTCTGGCATCTTCGCTTGCTCCCCCTCCATCTCCATCACTTCAAGCATCTCATCCACCTTCGCGCGCAAAACATTCGGATTGCGTTCCCCGGCCTCCCGTAATGGGAAAGCGATATTTTCTTCTACGGTCATTGAATCAAAAAGCGCGCCGCCTTGAAAAAGAATGCCAACCTTCCGCCGGATCGCCCCGAGCTCGCGCTCATTCATTCCAGTGATGTTTTTTCCTTCGATCCAAATTTCTCCAGCGTCCGGTTCCATCAGTCCCACGAGATGTTTAAGCAAAACGCTTTTGCCGCCGCCGCTCCGTCCAATGATGGCGAGTGTTTCACCAGTCGCGACCTCAAGATCGACACCACGCAAAATTTCCTGCTGCCCAATTTTCTTCGCCAATGATCGGACTGTGATCATTGGCGAAGATTTGCTCGATGCTAATTGAGGGTCGAGAGACGATTTTGAAGATGACGGCGCTTCGATCATTTCGACGTTCAGACTTTCAATTCTCAACTTTCAATTCTCAACTTACTAGCGTTACTGATATCCCGCTGGGTAAATGATGTTGAGCAACATGGTGAGGAAGAAATTACAAATCAGGACCGAGAGCGACGCGTTCACTACCGCTTCAGTCGTCGCGCGACCGACACCAACAGCGCCTTCGCGCGCGCTCAATCCTTTCTGGCAACTGATGAAAACGATGAGTATTCCGAAACAGAACGCTTTCGACAGACCCATGATGATATCGCGATTACGCGTCCAGCGCACCATGTTCGCCATGTAATAAGTGCCGTTAATGTCGAGCATGAAAATCGCAACCAAATAGCCGGCGGCGATGCCGACGGCGATGCATTCGGCCACCAGCAGCGGCATCGACACCATCATGGCGAGCGCGCGCGGCACGACCAGATAATCGGTCGGATAAACGGCGAGCGCTCGTAATGCATCGATCTGCTCGGTTACTTTCATTGTCCCAATTTCCGCCGACATGGCCGCGCCGACGCGACCCGCCACCATCAATGCCGTGAGCACCGGGCCAAGTTCGCGACAGATCGCGACCGATACCACTGCGCCGGTGGCCGATCCCATTCCGATTTTATTGAATTGAAAGAATGTCTGGGCTGAGAAGACCGCGCCCGTAAACGCACCTGTGATCACGACGACAAGTTGTGAAAGCAAACCAATCTCGACGATTTGATTGAGAAATAATTTCCAGCGGAGCTTGTGCGTGAAAATGGAACGAAATGTGTCCGCCGCCAGCAACACCACCTCGCCCAAATATTGGAAGAACGCGAGAAAGGTTCCTCCGAGCGCGTTAAATAATCGAGCGGTCATCAAGAAAGCGCACGACAATAGGTATCGCTCCCTCTTAAACTCTTAACGGTTCTGTTTTTGGTTTCGGCCGAAATTCCGCCGGGATGGCGCCGATGAAACGTGGATTGAGGCCAAGCTTAGGGAAAGTGGCGTGAATTTCATGAACACGGATCGTGGGTTCATCGAGCTCGAGATAAACCAGATCGTGATTGCTATCGACTTTATAGCGCAGGCCCGCAATCGCTTCGAGGTGGTGGTCTAGTTCCAATATCTTGTTCAAGGCGCACAATCCAGCCGCATAAACTTCCGATTCGATCATCTCGGGAATTTACGAGCGCCTTGCAACGATGCAACGCCTCACCGTTCACACGGTTCGACTGTTTGCACGCCGCGCAAAGCTGCGATAAGAAGGTCGATCTAACCAATGAGTCGCGCCGTTCCATTTCTGCTCGCCAGCAATCTTTTGTTCGGCACTTTGTTTTTCGGTGGCTGCCAAACCGTGCCCCAAGGAATTCAAGAGGCAAAAATCGAGATGGCACAGCGCATCGCTACCGAACCGGCAGGAGATTATTTTATCGGCCGCCGTTATTATAAACCCGATTTCAAATTCTGGGGTTACGTGCGACGGCTGGGTCAGCCGTGGAGCGCAGCGCAGTTGGTGATGTTAAATGAAAAGCAAAAGCTCGCACCGGACCGTGAGCAGCTTAGCTTCGGGAGCGACAACAATTATGAATACAAGCTTTACGGCAGCTTTAGCGGCGACACCGTTTACGAACCAGCCAGCAACGGCATGTATCCGGAGTTCGTCTTGAAAGGTTATGAATTAATTTCCACGAATCCGTCGCCGATTTTTAAGAGCCAATTTCGTGGCAAAGCAGCGGCGGACCTGCGTTACGTAGTCGAGAAACCCGAGTAAAATTTGCTGTTGTCATTCCGAGCGAAGTCGAGGAATCTCTCACTGTTACTCCCGATCGACTATCTGATTTAAGCCACAAGAGAGATCGCGAGCCTGCTCGACGTGACATAAGCTCTGGGCGTGTTGTAAAGGTGGATCCTCTTGCCGAGGAATTCTTGCGCCATCTGGCGATCGAGAAAAACGCCTCACCCCGCACGCTCAAGGCGTATCGGAGGGCACTCGCGATGTTTCGCTCGGAGAACTCGACGTCATGGAAAAAATGCACGACGAACGATTTCCGCGATCACCTTTTTACGATCATGAAGCGCGGGCAAGCACGTTCTTACGTGCGATTGCAATTTTCCGCCTTGCGGACGTTCTATCATTTTTTGATGGAGCGAAAAAAATTACGGCTTGATCCCTTGCGCGACCTGCAATTGCCAAAAATCGACAAAAAACTTCCGATCGTGCTCACCCGTCAGCAGATTGAAGAGTTGCTTATCGCACCAGCGCAGGTGGCGAAGAATCGAGCCGCGCCCGCTTGGATGCCACTGCGCGATATCGCAATCATGGAACTTTTTTACAGCAGCGGGTTGCGTTTAAGCGAGCTGGCCGCTCTCGATGTTTCTCATTTCGATCCTTACACTGAATCGGTGCGTGTGTTCGGCAAAGGCCGCAAGGAACGCATTTGTCCTGTTGGCCTTCCCGCGCTGGAAGCGATCTCGCGCTATCGCGCAACAGCCAACGTGCATTCGGGACCGCTCTTCATAAACAAGCTACGCAAGCGAATGTCCACCCGCTCAATCTGGCTTGTCCTAAAACGTTATTTGCGGCACACGTCGATTCCGATCTCGATCAGCCCGCACAAACTTCGGCATAGTTTCGCGACACACATGCTCGATCGCGGCGCCGATCTACGCAGCGTGCAAGCGTTGCTTGGCCATTCCAGTCTTTCGACCACGCAAATTTATACGCATGTGACGATTGAGCGGCTGAAGAAAGCCTACGCGGATGCGCATCCGCGGGCGTAGCTGGCAGGGTTGAAGCGAATGGTGAGCCGCCCTACCTAGAGTCGAAAATTAGCTCGCGCTTGCGGCCGCGCCATGCGGCTCAGCGACATGGAATGTTAGTTTTCCATCCGCGGCCGTGACCTCGACGCGGTCGCCCGCTTTTATGTTGCCTCTGAGTAATTCTTCGGCAAGCGGGTCTTCGAGATAACGCTCGACCGCGCGGCGCATTGGTCGCGCACCGTAATTAGGGTCGTAACCTTTCTCAATCACGAACTCATGCGCTGCGGTATCGAGGGCGATTTCGATCTCTTTCATTTTGATGCGCGCCTTCACCTTTGCCACTTCCAGATCGACAATGCGCATCAGGTGCGGTTTGTCGAGCGAGTGGAAGACAATGGTTTCATCGAGGCGATTGAGAAATTCCGGTTTAAAGACGCGCTTGGTTTCTTCCATGATTTTATCGCGCATTGATTCGTAATCGTGCCCTTCGCGAGGCGCTCCAAAACCCATCACCGTCTGTTTCTTGAGCAGTTCGGCGCCCACATTCGACGTCATGATAATGATCGTGTTCCGGAAATCGATTTTGCGGCCTAACGAGTCAGTGATTTTGCCTTCCTCGAGAATCTGCAAAAGCAAGTGCATCACATCCGGATGCGCTTTCTCGATTTCGTCAAACAGGACCACTGAATAGGGCCGTCGCCGCACCGCTTCGGAAAGTTGCCCACCTTCCTCATAGCCGACATAGCCTGGCGGCGAGCCGATCAACCGCGAGGCCGTGAATTTTTCCATGTATTCAGACATGTCGATCTGAATGAGCGCGTCGGGATCGCCAAACATGAACTCGGCCAGTGTGCGAGCGAGATAGGTTTTACCGACGCCCGTCGGGCCGAGGAAGACAAATGAACCAATCGGTCGTTTTGGATCTTTCAAATCGGCGCGCGAACGGCGTAATGCTTTGCTGATGGCGGTCACGGCTTCGTCCTGGCCGATGACCCGCTGCTTCAGCTCCGCTTCCATCATTAATAATTTTTGGGTTTCCTCCTGTTCTATCCGTTGCAAAGGAACACCCGTGACTTTAGAGATGATGTGCATCATGTCGTCTGCCGTTACGACCACTTCTTTCTCTTCGCGCTCCTCGCGCCACTTGTTCAGAATGGTATCGAGCTTCTCTTTGGTTTGCTTCTCGCTATCACGAAGCGCGGCAGCTTTCTCAAAATCCTGCGCTTTGATTGCCGCTTCTTTTTCAAGGCGAATATTTTCAATTTCCTTCTCGATCTCCTTAACATCAGGCGGACGAGTCATCGCGTTGATGCGCGCGCGCGCACCGGCTTCATCCATGACGTCGATTGCTTTGTCGGGAAGGAAACGTCCGGTGATGTAGCGATCGGAGAATCTGACCGCGGTCTCGAGTGCTTCATCGGTGAGTTTTGCCTTATGATGGGCCTCGTATTTCGGGCGCAACCCTTTAAGAATCTGGATCGCCTCGTCGACCGTGGGCGCATCGACTTTCACGGTCTGGAAGCGACGTTCAAGAGCGGCGTCTTTCTCGATGTATTTACGGTATTCGTTCATTGTCGTCGCACCGACGCATTGCAATTCCCCACGACTCAAAGCCGGCTTAATGATGTTCGAAGCATCCATGGCGCCTTCGGCTGAGCCGGCGCCGACGATAGTGTGCAGCTCATCGATAAACAGGATCACGTTTTTGGAGCGGCGGATTTCGTCCATTACCGCTTTGATGCGTTCCTCGAATTGGCCACGATATTTTGTCCCCGCAACCATTAGGGCCAAATCGAGAGTGACCACTCTCTTGTCGCGCAACAATTCGGGCACGTTGCCGCTTGCAATCTCTTGCGCCAGACCTTCGGCGATGGCTGTTTTGCCAACGCCCGCCTCACCAATTAACACCGGATTGTTTTTCGTCCTTCGGCAAAGCACTTGAATGACGCGCTCAATCTCATTGCGCCGACCAATCACGGGATCGAGTTCATTTTTTTTCGCAAGATCGGTGAGATCACGGCCAAATGCGCGGAGCGCGGGAGTCTTGACGTCTTTTTTTGTCGGCTCTCCGCTTTCCTGGTCTGATTCGGGTGGCGTAAAATTTGGATCGAGCTCTTTAAGAATTTCGTTGCGGGTGCGTTCGATATCGACTTCAAGGCTCTTGAGCACGCGCGCCGCAACGCCCTCACCTTCCCGCAAAAGGCCGAGTAAAATGTGTTCCGTGCCGACGTAGGAATGGTTAAGGGCCTTGGCTTCCTTTCCTGCGAGCGCCAGCACTTTTTTGACACGTGGGGTATAAGGAACATTGCCGACCATCTTGGTTTCCGGGCCAGAGCCGACCTGTTTCTCCACCTCCATGCGCACGGTCTCGAGATCGAGACCCATCTTTTGTAAGACGTTCACGGCCACCCCCTGCCCCAGTTTAATGAGTCCCAAAAGAAGGTGTTCGGTGCCGACGTAGTTGTGATTAAAGCGGTCGGCCTCCTTGCGAGCAAGCGCCAGAACTTGTTGAGCGCGCGGCGTGAAATTATTCATTATTCGGTGGCCCGGCAGTCGAGCCATTGCCCGATTCCCTCGCCATCTTACTAATATCAGGTTTGGGGAAGAGTTTCAAACGTTCCCGAATAATTTGGGCACGCAAGTGATCACGCTCTTCCGCATTTAATTTCTGCTGAGAGCTTTTCTGTAAATGCGCGGGCTGTATGTCGATGAACAATTCGTCGACTGGCAGACGGCGATCTTCCGGAAATGCGCCGAGATCCACGCCAAGTTTGATGATGGACAATAAATTGAGCGCTTCCTTTGAAGCCATCGCGTGAGCGTAGGTTAAGACGCCGTAGGCACGGCCGATCTGGTCCCAAAGCGTATTTGATTTTTTCTGGAGCAAAACCTGCCGTGCATCGTGTTCTTTCTCAATGATCGTCTCGATCACTTTGCTCAGACGATTGATGATCTCGTCTTCCTTTTCGCCGAGGGTTGTCTGATTTGAAATCTGGAAAAGGTTGCCCATTGCCTCGGTCCCTTCGCCGTAAAGACCGCGGACGGCGAGACCGATTTTGCTCACAGCTTGAATGACCTGATTAATCAGTTCACTCAGCACAAGGCCCGGCAAATGCAACATCGCGGACGCGCGCATGCCAGTGCCCACATTCGTAGGGCACGCGGTCAGATACCCAAGGCGCTGATCGTAGGCAAATTCCAGTTTACCCTCGAGCGCGCTGTCGATCTTATCGACCAGTTTGAATGCCTGTTTCAACTGCAAACCGGAGCGAATTGATTGCATGCGCAAATGATCCTCTTCATTGATCATGATACTGAGTGTTTGCCGCCGATTCATCACCACCGCGCTGCCAACGCCCTTGGCAGCGTGCTCCCGGCTGATCAGATGGCGCTCGACAAGGACTTGCCGCTCGAGCGCGGAAAGTTCCTGTAGACTTTCGGAAAATGAATCTTGCATCTCGGTCAGCTCTTCCACACGCGGTCTGATCAGATCGAGGATAGATGTACGTTCCGCTTTCTTGGCCCAACCGGGAAAAGCGCGGTTGCGCAAATTGCGCGCGAGCCGCACCCGGCTGCTGACGACGATTTGGTGATGAGGCCCCTCACCGCGGAGCCATTCTCCAGCAGTGGCCATGACGTTGGAAAATTTCATGGCTAACTTGCGAGCTCGCTTTCGAGTTGTTTGATCTGATCGCGCAACGAAGCGGCCGTTTCATAATTTTCTGCCGCGACTGCTTTCTGCAAGTTCTCAGTCAAA
>WNGK01009438.1_pt1 | contig 18257 bp, 14 predicted proteins | sample 5400601 | NCBI WGS metagenome assembly WNGK01 (sample SAMN13153376, study PRJNA577476) | soil metagenome | isolation source: 60 cm soil or saprolite under Garry oak tree replicate 1 | place: USA:California | collected 2016-06-15
GTGCCACCCTCGTCATCGGCTGACCCGAGGCACTTCCGGAGGGTGCGGGGACTTCAGATGGAGGTCGAACCATGAAGCGGGTTGAAATGTCGAGTCGAAACGGGGGCCAAGCTCAAGTGATCGGGCAGGAAGTGACGCCTAACGTATTGAAGATTCGACAGGATGTCCTTCGTTAGCTTCGGCCGAGAGGTGACGGGCGATCTTCGGGTGGCGGAATCGAGGGAATGGCTCTGCGCCAACGGGGCAGGCAGCTTCGCTTCGGGCACCGTGGCGGGGACGCTCACGCGCCGTTACCACGGCCTCCTGGTGGCCGCTCTCCAGCCCCCGCTCGGCCGTCATTTGATGGTGGCCAAGATAGAGGAGGTAGTCGGCTATCTCGGCGAGAGCTTCGAGCTGAGCACCAACCGCTGGGCCAGCGGCGCCGTCGCTCCCGAGGGCCACCGATTCCTCGAGGCCTTCCGATTGGAGGCCATGACCCCGGTGTGGACCTTCGCCTGCGCTGATGCCCTCATCGAGAAACGCGTGTGGATGGAGGAGGGAAAGTCGACCACCTATGTCCGGTATCAGGTGCTGCGGGGAAGCGGCATCGTCGAGCTCACCCTCAAGTGCATGGTCAATTGCCGAGACTTCCACGCGACCACTCGAGACGTGAGCCACGCCATGTCCGTCGCCGTGGTTCCCGACGGGCTGGCCGTCACCGCGCTCATGGGCGCTCCCACTCTGCGCCTGCTGTCCGCGGGCGCGCGGGCCGAGCCTGCCCAGGAGTGGTATCGCGGCTACTACCTCGCCCGTGAGGACGAGCGCGGGCTCGATCATCTCGATGACCATTTTCATGCCGGCACCTTTCGGGCCGGCCTCGAGGCGGGCCGCTCGCTCACCGTCGTCTGCTCGATCGAGCCCGACCCGAGCCCGGACGGCGAGGCGGGCTGGGGCCGTCGCGAGGGCGTCGTGCGCGCCCTCCGACAGGGGTGGGATCGGGCGAGGGCGACGCCGGCACCGCCTCCCGGGTGGATCGATCAGCTCGTCCTGGCCGCCGATCAGTTCATCGTTCGACGACCGCTGCACGAGGTGCCGGGTGGGCGCTCGATCATCGCGGGCTACCCGTGGTTCGCGGAATGGGGGCGCGACGCCATGATCGCCGTCACGGGCCTCGCGACCGCCACGGGCCGCTCAGACGTCGCCCGTCAGGTTCTCACGACGTACTCCCGCTTCGTGGATCGCGGCATGCTGCCCAATTGCATTCCCGACGGCGCGGGCTCGCCCGAATACAACACGGCCGATGCCGCCCTGTGGTACATCGAGGCCCTTCGCGCGTACCACGCCGCCACCGGCGACGACACTTTTCTCTCGACGCTCTTCCCCGTGGTCGAGGACATCGTCGGCTGGTACCGGCGCGGGACGCGCTTCGGCATCGGCGAGGACGCCGCCGACGGCCTCTTGCGCGCCGGAGAGGCCGGCGTGCAGGTGACCTGGATGGACGCGAAGGTCGGCGACGTCGTGGTGACGCCGCGGATCGGCAAGCCCGTGGAGATCAGTGCGCTCTGGCACAATGCGCTCCGGGCGGGGGAGGGCTTTGCGAAGCGACTGGGACGACCGCACACGGAGTGGAGCGATCGCGCGGCCCGCGCGGCCGCGTCCTTCGAGCGCTTCTGGAACCCGGCGGCCTCATGCTGCCATGACGTGATCGACGGGCCGGCCGGTGCCGACCCCTCCGTGAGGCCCAACCAGATCTTCGCCGTCTCGCTGGCCGCCTCGCCCCTGCCGCGGGACCGGCAGCGCGCCATCGTCGACATCTGTGCGCGCCGGCTGCTGACCTCGTTCGGTCTCCGCAGCCTCGACCCCGCCGATCCCGCCTACCGCGGGCGCTACGCGGGCGGCCCGCGCGAGCGCGACGAGGCCTATCACCAGGGCACGGTGTGGAGCTGGCTGCTCGGACCATTCGCGCTGGCGCATCTCAAGGTCTACGGAGACGCCGCGGCGGCGGCGCGCTTTCTCGAGCCCATGGGGCGCGCGCTCGCCGCCTATGGACTGGGAACGCTCGGGGAGGTCTTTGACGGCGATCCGCCTTTCCGCCCCGGTGGCTGTCCGGCGCAGGCGTGGTCGGTGGCCGAGACGCTGCGAGCCTGGGTGGAGATCGACGCGGCGGCAGGAGGGTCGAGAGCCTGAGCGTGGACCTGACGCGGAAGGGGCGCGTGGCTCTCGTCATCATGGCCAAGGCGCCCGAAGCGGGTCGAGCAAAGACGCGCCTCACTCCTCCGCTCTCCGCGAGCGAGGCGGCCGAGCTTTCGCGCTGCTTCCTTCTCGACACCATCCAGCGCGTGCGAGAGGTTCGCGACATCGCTCCCGTCATCGCTCACGACCCGCCTGAGTCGGCCGCCCTCTTCGCGGCGCTCGCGCCGGAGTTCGGCCTTCGGGCGCAGCATGGGCCCGATCTGGGCGCGCGTATGGCCGAGTGTATCGCCGCCGGCCTCGCGGCAGGCGCGCCCGCGGTCGTCGTCATCGGAACCGATGCGCCGCACGTCCCCGCCGAGCACATCCGCCTCGCCGTGAGGCTCCTCGGCGAAGGCGCCCACGACGTGGCGCTCGGGCCGAGCGAGGACGGCGGCTACTATCTGATCGGCCTGCGGCGACCGCAGCGCGAGCTCTTCGAATCCATGGCGTGGAGCACGGCGGGCGTCTTCGAGGAGACGATCGCGCGGTGCCGAAGCCTCCAGCTTCGCGTCGCCCTGCTCCCCCCGTGCTACGACGTGGACACCGCCGAGGCCTTGGCGAGGCTCGAGGCCGAGCTGGCCCGGAGCGGGGGGAAGGCCGCGCCGCGAACCTGGCAATTCCTCGCCGGCCGGCAGCCACGCCTGCGGAATTGACTCGGCTCTCGGCTCGAAATACTGCTGTAACGCGGGTCGGAGTATGCTGAGGGACGTCCCGGCATCGAGCGCCGTGCGGGGCGGCCGCTTTCGTGGGCACAGACAAGGGCGTACCCCCGAGCCGGAGGGACAATGATCGAAGAGCAGAACAGGCTCATCGAGAGCGAGGAGCGACGCGCGTACTGGCGTCGGTGGGGCCCGTACCTCTCGGAGCGGCAATGGGGTACGGTCCGCGAGGACTATAGCCCGCACGGCACGGCCTGGGACTACTTCCCGCACGACCATGCCCGATCGCGCGCGTACCGCTGGGGCGAGGACGGCCTCTGCGGCATCTCGGACAACCACCAGCGGCTGTGCTTCGCCCTCGCCGTCTGGAACGGACGCGACCCCATCCTCAAGGAGCGGCTCTTCGGTCTGGGAAATCCCGAGGGCAATCACGGCGAGGACGTGAAGGAATACTACTTCTACCTCGATTCCACGCCCACGCACTCCTACATGAAATGCCTGTACAAGTACCCGCAGGCGGCCTTTCCCTATCGGCGCCTCGTCGAGGAGAACGCGCGCCGAGGGCGCCCGCAGCCCGAGTACGAGCTGCTCGACACCGGCGTGTTCGACGGCGACCGGTATTTCGACGTCACCGTGGAGTACGCCAAGGGGGGCGTCGACGATCTGCTGATCCGGGTGACCGCGGTCAACCGCGGACCGGAGGCGGCCGAGCTCCATCTCCTGCCCACGCTCTGGTTTCGCAATACGTGGTCCTGGGACGTGGGGGCGGCCCGGCCGCAGCTTCAGGCGACGGCATCCGCGCCCGGCCAGGTGGTGATCGCCGCGCGACATCAGACGCTCGGCGCACGATGGCTCCACGCCGAGGGCGCGCCCGAGCTCCTCTTCACGGAGAACGAGACCAACTTTCCGCGTCTCTTCGGCGTGCCGGCCCGCTCGCCGTATGTCAAGGACGGCATCAACGAGCGCGTGGTTGGAGGCAAGGAAGATGCCGTCAACTCCGCCCGCGTGGGCACCAAGGCGGCGGCCTGGTACCGAGCGAGTGTGCCAGCGGGCGGGCAGATCGCGCTCAGACTCCGACTCACCGACGCCGATCCGGCCCGGGCGGGGGCAGCCTTCGGTCTCGACTTCGAGGAGATCTTCAGCCGCCGCATGCGCGACGCCGACGAGTTCTACGACCTCGTCATCCCGCCCACGCTGTCCGCCGACGGCCGCCTGGTCATGCGGCAGGCCCTGGCCGGCATGCTGTGGAGCCGACAGTTCTACCACTACGACGTCAAGCGATGGCTTGCCGGCGATCCCACCCAGCCGTCGCCAGCGCCCGGGCGCCGGCGGGGACGGAATCGCGAGTGGACGCATCTGTACAACGAGGACGTCGTCTCCATGCCGGACAAGTGGGAGTATCCCTGGTACGCCGCCTGGGACCTCGCCTTCCACATGATCCCGATGGCCCTCGTGGATCCCGAGTTCGCCAAGGCGCAGCTCGTGCTCTTCCTGCGCGAGTGGTACATGCACCCGAACGGGCAGATTCCCGCCTACGAGTGGGCCTTCGGCGACGTCAACCCGCCCGTGCACGCCTGGGCGGCCTGGCGGGTCTACAAGATCGACCGGCGCATCCGCGGCGTGGCCGACCGGGAATTTCTCGAGCGCGTCTTCCACAAGCTCCTGCTGAACTTCACGTGGTGGGTGAATCGCAAGGATCCCGATGGCCGCAACGTCTTCCAGGGCGGCTTTCTCGGCCTGGACAACATCGGCGTCTTCGACCGGTCGGCGCCCCTGCCCACGGGCGGCTACATCGAGCAGTCGGACGGCACGAGCTGGATGGGCATGTACTGCCTCAACATGCTGGCCATGGCCCTGGAGCTCGCGCAGGACGACCGGGCCTACGAGGACGTGGCGAGCAAGTTCTTCGAGCACTTCGTCTACATCGCGCACGCCACCCACCACCTGGGTGGGGAGGGCATGGGCCTGTGGGACGACGAGGACGGCTTCTTCTACGACGTGCTCAACGTCCCCGACGGCAGCCGCTGCCCGATGAAGGTGCGCTCGCTCGTCGGCCTCATCCCGCTCTTCGCCGTCGAGACGTTCGATACGGAGCACGCCGACCGGCTGCCCGGCTTCAGGCGGCGGGCCCAATGGTTCATCGACAACAACCCGGAGCTGCGCGAGCACATCGCCTTCAAGGACAAGCCGGGGGGCGGGCGGCGCGTCATGCTCTCCATCGTGACCACGGAGCAGCTTCCCAAAGTCCTCCGTCTCATGCTCGACGAGGAGGAGTTTCTCTCCCCGCACGGCGTCCGCTCCCTGTCCCGCTATCACAAGGATCATCCCTACGTGATCCCCGTGGGCGGTCAGGAATACCGGGTGGGCTATGAGCCGGCGGAGTCCACCACCGGAGTCTTTGGGGGAAACTCCAATTGGCGCGGACCCGTGTGGTTTCCCGTCAATTTCCTCATCGTCGAGTCGCTGCAGAAGTACCATCACTTCTTCGGCGACGATCTCAAGGTCGCTTGCCCCACCGGCTCCGGCCGTCTCATGAGCCTGTGGAGCGTGGCTGCCGACATCTCGCGACGCCTGAGTCGCCTCTTCCTCGTCGGCGCCGACGGCCGCCGGCCGGTCTTCGGCGGCACGGAGAAGTTCCAGAGCGATCCACACTGGCGCGGCATGCCGCTCTTCTACGAGTATTTCCACGGTGACAACGGGGCGGGCCTCGGGGCCAGCCACCAAACGGGCTGGACGGGCGTGGTCGCCAAGCTGCTCTCGCAGAGCGGGGAGTAGCCGGGTGAGCCATCCCGGCGACGATCCAGACCACCTTGCGCCCATGACCGAGGAGGTCGACCCCGCCGCCATGGCCTTGCTGGCCGAGCGCGCCCTCGCCGAGGTGCGCGACGGCGCGGTGGTGGGTCTGGGATCGGGCCGCGCGGCTTCGGCCTTCGTGCGCGCGCTCGGGGAGCGCGTGCGTGCGGGCTTTCGCGCGCGCGGCGTGCCCACCTCCCATGACACGGCGACCCTCGCCCGCGAGGTCGGCGTGCCCCTGGTCGGCCTCGAGGCCGGGACCCTCGACCTGACGGTGGATGGCGCGGACGAAGTGGATCCCGTCTGCGATCTCGTCAAGGGCTTCGGGGGCGCGCTGCTCTACGAGCGCATCGTGGCCGCGGCTTCCCGGCGCCAGATCATCCTCGTGGAGGCGAACAAGCTCGTGCCCGCCCTCGGGCATCACGGGCGCCTTCCCGTGGAGATCGTGCCGTTCGCCCAGCCGCTCTGCCAGGATCGCCTGGCCGCCCTCGGCCTCCGCCCCGCGCTGCGGACGGTCGACGGCCGCGCCTTCGTGACGGATGCCGGGCACGTCCTTCTCGACTGCGGCACGGGCCCGATCGCCGACAAGGCCGCTCTCGACGCGTCCGTGCGGGCTGTTCCGGGCGTGCTGGACCACGGCCTCTTTCTCGGCACCGCCTCGTTGGTGCTGGTGGCCGAGGGGGGGCGGGTCCGCGAGCTGGAGCCGCGGGCGAGGGTCGCGCGATGAGACTCCTCGAGACGTTCGAGGACGGGGCGGCGCTTTCCCAGGCGGCCGGGACGGAGTTCGTCGCGCTGGCGACGGCGGCCATCGACGCGCGCGGCCGATTCACCGTCGCCCTGTCGGGAGGCTCGACCCCCCGGCGCCTCTATGAATTGCTCGCGACGCCGCCCCTCCGGAACGCGGTCGACTGGGGGCGGGTGGAATTCTTCTGGGGTGACGAGCGCGCCGTTCCCCCCGAGCATCCTGACTCGAATTACGGCGCGGCCGCCGCCGCGCTCCTCGACAAGATCGGCGCCGCCCCTTCGCTCGTGCATCGGATGCGCGGCGAGGATCCCGATCTCGACCGCGCGGCGCGGGACTATCAGCTCACCATCGCCCGCCGCTTCGAGATCGATCCCGAGGGACCGCCCCCGGCCCTGGACCTGATCCTGCTCGGCATGGGGCCCGACGGTCACACCGCCTCGCTCTTCCCGGCGAGCCCGGCGCTGAAAGAGCGGAGGCGCTGGGTGGTCCGCAACCACGCGGCGCGGCTCGGGGCCGACCGGATCACCCTGACCGCGCCCATGTTGAACCAGGGGCGGGATCTCCAGCTCCTCGTCACGGGCGCCGACAAGGCCGACACCCTCAAGGCCGTTCTCGAGGGCCCGGCTGATCCGGAGCGGCTGCCCGTGCAGCTCATCGCACCGACGTCGGGTCGCCTGCGCTGGCTCCTCGACCGCGCCGCCGCGGCAGATCTCAAGGGTGGCGCATGATCCTCGCCGGTGATGTCGGGGGTACGAAGAGCGCGCTCGCCGTGCTCGACGAGACCTCGGCCACTCGCCGCATCGTGCGCGAGGCGACCCTGCCGAGCCGCGAGATCGAACGCTTCGAGGACGCGGTGGCGACCTTCATCGGTGGCGCCCCCGCCCTCCGAGTGCGCGCGGCGTGCTTCGGCGTGGCGGGGCCCGTGGCGGACGGTCGCGCCGTCACCACCAATCTGCCCTGGGAGCTCACGGAATCGAAGCTCGCGGGCGTGCTGGGCTGCCCGGTGCGGCTGCTCAACGACCTGGAGGCGGCGGCCACGGGAGTTCTCGACCTCCCGGACGAGGACTTCCTCATCCTGCAGTCAGGACAGCGGCGATCCGGAGGGCACATGGCCATGATCGCCGCGGGCACGGGGCTCGGCGAGGCGTTCATGATCTGGGACGGCTCCCGCTACCAAGTGGTCGCCTCGGAAGGAGGGCACGCGGACTTTGCGCCGCGCGATGAGCTCGAAATAGATCTCCTCCGCTTCCTTCGGGCAGAATTCGGCCATGTCAGCTACGAGCGCGTGCTCTCGGGGCCCGGACTCCACCACATCTACCGGTTTCTGCAATCGCGGGCCGGACACGCCGCACCCGACTGGCTGCGTCACCGGCTGGGAAGCGAGGATCCGAGCGCCGTCATCTCCGAGGTCGCCCTCGCGGGAGACGATCCGGTGTGCGTGGAGGCGCTCGACTGTTTCGTCTCGGTCTACGGCAGCGAGGCCGGCAACCTCGCGCTCAAGGCTGTGGCCACGGGGGGAGTGGTGGTGGGTGGCGGCATCGCGCCCAGGATCCGCGCGCGGCTGGCCGGCGGTCGTTTCGTCAAGGCCTTTCTCGCCAAGGGACGCTTCGCGGAACTCCTGTCGACCGTGCCCGTCAAGGTCGCCCTCGATCCTCGGGCGCCGCTCTGGGGTGCCGCGCGTGTGGCGGGGGAGCTGGCCGGGGCATGAGCGGCGCGGCAGGTATAGTACAAAGGCAGTTCGAGAAGCCGGGAGGCCGGACATGACCGATCCGCTGGGGGACGTGCAGAGCCAGACGTGGACCCTGCCCGCAGACCTCGAGGCGGCCGTCAAGGGAGAGATCCAGGCCTGGCAGGAGGCGGACAAGGTGCGCCGCCTCTGGGAGCGCGACGCCTCGCTGTGGACGGGCACGGACGAGGCCTCGTGGCTCGGCTGGCTCGGGCTCCCCGAGGGATCGCGCAGCTCGATCATCTCAAGCGGGCCCAGGAAGACGCGCGCGCGGGGAGCTTCGACCATGTCCTGCTCCTGGGGATGGGCGGCTCGAGCCTCTGCCCCGAGGTGCTGCGGATGACCTTCGGCCGGGTCGCGGGCTTTCCCGAGCTGCACGTGCTGGACTCGACGGATCCCGCTCAGATCCGCGCGGTGGAGCGACGCCTGGACCCGGCCAAGACCCTCTTCATCGTGTCGAGCAAGTCCGGCACCACGCTCGAGCCGAACATCTTCAAGGACTACTTCTTCGATCGCGTCAGGCGGGCGGTGGGTGAGGAGAGCGCGGGGAGCCACTTCATCGCGATCACCGATCCTCGCTCGAAGCTGCACCAGGTCGCGGAGGCTGCCCAGTTCCGGCACGTCTACCTCGGCGTGCCTTCGGTGGGTGGCCGCTACTCGGCGCTGTCGGATTTCGGCATGGTGCCGGGCGCCATCATGGGACTCGACGTGGAACACTTTCTGCGCCGGGCCGCGGAGATGGCAATGGCGTGCTCCGCCGCGGTGCCCGTGGCCGACAATCCCGGCGCGACGCTCGGCATCGTGATGGGCGTGCTCGCCCGGCGCGGCCGTGACAAGGTGACGCTGATCGCCTCTCCGGGCATCCACGACCTCGGCGCCTGGCTCGAGCAGCTCCTCGCCGAGTCCACGGGGAAGGAGGGCAGGGGAATCGTGCCCGTGGACCGCGAGCCTTCCGGCGACACCGCCGTCTACGGCGCCGATCGGCTCTTCGTCTACCTGCGCCTCGAGCCCAGCCCGGACCTCCACCAGGACGAGCACGTGGCCGCCCTCGAGCGGGCCGGGCATCCGGTCGTGCGCATTCGCGTCGGCCATCGGTACGATCTGGGGCAGGAAGTCTTCCGCTGGGAGTTCGCCACGGCGGTGGCGGGATCGATCATCGGCATCGATGCCTTCAACCAGCCCGACGTCGAGGCGAGCAAGGTCGCCACGCGGAAGCTGACCGAGCAGTACGAGCGGGCGGGCATGCTGGCGCCCGAAGCTCCCATCCTCGAGGGGGACGGCCTGAGGCTCTATGCCGACGAGCGCAATGCCGCACAGCTCATGGCGGTGCCGGGGGCCCGGAGCTCGATCGTCGGCGCTCTTCGCGCGCACTTCGAACGGCTCCGGCGAGGCGACTACGCGGCCTTCCTCGCCTACATCGAGATGAGTGAGGCGCACGAGCAGACCCTTCAGGCCATGCGGCGGATGGTTCGCGACGGCAAGCACGTCGCGACCTGCCTCGGCTTCGGCCCGCGCTTCTTGCACTCGACGGGCCAGGCTTACAAGGGCGGGCCCAACTCTGGCGTGTTCCTGCAGATCACGTGCGACGACGCCGTGGACCTGGCCGTGCCTGGGCAGAAGCTCACCTTCGGCGTGGTCAAGGCGGCGCAGGCCCGCGGCGATTTTCAGGTGCTCGCGGAGCGGCAGCGACGGGCCCTCAGGGTGCATCTCGGCAAGGACGTGGCGGCCGGCTTGGAGACGCTTCGGCGGTCCGTCGAACAGGCGCTCGCCTAGAGCGCGGAAAGAGAGCGGCAGGACATGCAGATCGGTATGGTCGGCCTGGGGCGCATGGGCGGCAACATGGCACGGCGTCTCATGAGGGGCGGGCACGAGGTGGTCGCGTACGCGACAGATCCGGCCGCCGTCAAGCAGATCTCGAGCGAAGGGGCCACCGGGGTCAGCACCCTCGACGACCTCGTGGCCCGGCTCGCGCAGCCGCGGACGGCCTGGGTCATGGTGCCCGCGGGCGAGGCAACCGAGCAGGTGGTGATGGAGCTCGCAAAGCGGATGTCCCGAGGCGACGTCATCATCGACGGCGGTAACTCTTTCTACAAGGACGATGTGCGGCGGAAAAAGATGGTCGAGCCACAGGGCATTCACTACATCGATGCCGGGACGTCCGGCGGCGTGTGGGGCCTCGAGCGTGGCTACTGCCTCATGATCGGGGGGCCCCGAGATGTCGTGGAGCGTCTGGACGCGATCTTCAAGACCCTGGCCCCGGGCATGGGCTCGATCGCGCGCACGCCCGGACGTGAAAAGCTGGCAGGGACGGCGGAGCAAGGGTATCTTTACTGTGGACCGAGCGGCGCGGGCCATTTCGTGAAGATGGTGCACAACGGAATCGAATATGGGCTCATGCAGTCGTACGCGGAAGGCCTCGACATCTTCAAGAACGCCGCGAGCAAGGATCTGGAGCCGGACCTGCGGTACGATCTCGACCTCGCGGACATCACCGAGGTGTGGCGCCGCGGCAGCGTGGTCAGCTCGTGGCTGCTCGATCTGACCGCGCAGGCCCTCGCGGAGAACCCCACCTTGTCCAACTTCGAGGGCGTGGTGGCCGACTCGGGTGAGGGTCGGTGGACGGTGATGCAAGCTGTCGAGGAGGGCGTCCCCGCCGACGTGCTCTCCGCCTCCCTGTACACGCGCTTCCGCTCCCGCCAGGAGCACACCTTCGCCGAGAGGGTGCTGTCGGCGATGCGGCACAAGTTCGGCGGCCACGTCGAGCCGCCCGCGGGCGGCTAGCGTGGCCACGGGGCTGAGGCCGGCGCCTCCCTGCACCTTCGTCATCTTCGGCGCCGCGGGCGATCTGACCAAGCGCAAGCTCCTCCCCGCGCTCTACAACCTGAAAGCGGCGGGCCTGCTCCCACGCCGCTTCGCCATCGTGGGGGTGACGCGCAAGGAGAAGACCCACGAGGAGTTCCGTGAAGAGCAGACCAAGGACATCCACGAGTTCGCCACCCAGCGGATCGACGAGGCCCTGTGGGACGAGCTTCGCGGGTGTCTGTACTACCAGGCGGGGGAATTCACCGACCCCGCCACGTACACGAAGCTCGAAGCCCTCCTCAAGGAAGTCTCCACGACCCACGGCACGGGGGACAACGTGCTCTTCTACCTGGCCACGCCTCCCGAATTCTTCGGGGAGATCGTGAAGCGCCTCGGCGAGACGGGGCTGAGCCGGCAAGGGGCGGGGGCCTGGCGGCACGTGGTGGTGGAGAAGCCCTTCGGCCACGATCTCGAGTCCGCCCGCGCCCTCAACGCGGAGCTCAGCCGCGTGCTCGAGGAGAACCAGATCTTCCGGATCGACCACTACCTCGGCAAGGAGACCGTGCAGAACATCATGGTCTTCCGTTTCGCCAATGGCTTCCTGGAGCCGGTGTGGAACCGCAACTACGTCGACCACGTCCAGATCACCGTCGCGGAGACCGTGGGCGTGGAGGACCGCGGCGGCTACTACGACAAGGCGGGCGTGGTGCGGGACATGATGCAGAATCACATGCTCCAGCTCCTCGCCCTCGTGGCCATGGAGCCGCCCACCTCCTTCCAGGCGGAGGCCGTGCGGGACGAGCGCGTCAAGGTGCTCAAGGCCATGCGCAGCTTCAAGCCCGAGGACGTGCTGAAGGCAACGGTGAGGGGACAGTACGGACCCGGGGTCGCCAACGGCCAGCCCGCCCCAGGTTACCGGAGCGAGCCAAAGGTCTCCCCGACCTCGAACACGGAGACGTACGCGGCGATGAGGCTGGAGGTCGAGAACTGGCGCTGGGCCGGCGTGCCTTTCTACCTCCGCTCGGGCAAGCGGCTGACCCGACGCGACACCGAGATCATGATCCAGTTCCGTCGGCCGCCCCTCCTGCTCTTCGAGGAGCGGGAGGCGCAGGTCGAGCCCAATCGCCTCGTCCTCCACATCCAGCCCGACGAGGGCATCGAGATCCAGATGAAGGCCAAGCATCCCGGGCCGAGCATGGAGCTGAATACGGTCAAGCTTGCCTTCTCATACAAGGAGTTCGGCGAGACGAGCGCGGCCACCGGGTACGAGCGGCTCCTCTATGACAGCATGATCGGCGACTCCACGCTCTTCCATCGCGAGGACATGGTCGAGGAGGCCTGGCGCATCGTCACGCCCGTGCTGGACGTGTGGGCGTCCCTGCCCGCCCGGGAGTTTCCCAACTATCCCGCCGGCTCCTGGGGCCCCGCGGCCGCCGACGCGCTGATCGAGCGCGATGGGCGCAAGTGGTGGCTGCCTAAATGACTCGGAGGGGGGCCGCGAGAAATCGAGATTACCGAGGCGCAGCTGCGAGGTCGCGCAGGAGCTAGGCGCCGAGGTCGCGGAGGAGTCCCGCCGTCGTCCTCACTCCCTGGAAGAGATGATCCAGCCTCAGGTGCTCGTTGGGGCTGTGCTGGCGATTGTTCGCGTTGGCGTAGGGCACGAGGAGGGTGGGCAGCTTCAGGATATCGGTGAAGGCCCAGATGGGGACACTGCCTCCCGCCGTCGGCACCACCACCGCCTCCTGGCCGCCGTGTGCGCGCTCGACGGCGGCCACCACCTCGCGGCAGATCGGCAGATCGGCGGGCGTCTTGGCGGGGTCATAGCCGCCCTTGTCGACCACGCGCACGGCCCGGCCGCGCAGGTGATCGGGCAGCGGCGCCTCCGCGCCCTCGATGACCTCGAAGCCCTGGGCACGGATGTGATCGATCACGCGAGCGTACACGGTCTCGAGCCTCTGGTTCTTGACCATGCGGATGTCGATGGCCACCGTCGTCCGGTGGGGAATGATGGTGTTGGCCTCCGCGCCCACGAAGCCGCTGTGCAGCCCGCGGATGGTCAGGGTCGGGTGGAACATCATTCGCTCGAGGTAGTCCCTGGGCAGGGTGACGCCGAGCTCGCGCTCGAGCGCGGGCAGATCGAGAGGATAGCGCGCCAGGAGCTCGCGCTCGGCCGGGGTGGGGGGAATCACGCCATCCTCGAAGCCCTCGATGAGAGGCGCGCCGTCGGGGGCGGCCATGCTCGAGAGAAGCCCGGCCAGGCGCCAGTTGGGATTGGGGACGGCGAAGTTGCCCGAGTGGAGATCGCGTCGAGCCGACTCGAGGGTCAGCTCGAACTTCAGGACACCCCGAGCCCCGAACATGACGGTGGGGCGGCCGCTCGCGTGCTTGGGCCCGTCCGTGACGAGGACGAGATCGGCGCCGAGGAGCTCCCGGTGCTTCTCCGTCAAGGGTCCGAAGAACGGGCTGCCGATCTCTTCCTCGCCGTCGAAGATGAACTTGACGTTGACCCGCGGCGGCAAGGCCAGCTCGTCCATCAAGGCCAGCGCTTCGAGATGGGACCAGATCGGGCCCTTGTCGTCGGATGATCCGCGCGCGAACACCCGCCACTCGGCCACGGCATCCGTGGGTACGCGGTCGAAGGGCACGAAGGCGGCGTTGTCCGCGTCATCCACTCTGCGGAACACGGGCTCGAAGGGCGAAGGCTGGAACCATTCCTTGGCCGGCGCGGGCTTGGTGTCGTAGTGGCAGTAGATGAGCACGGTGCGCGTGGCCCCGGGGATCTTGCGCTCGCCGAAGACGGCGGGGGCGCCCGCCGTCTCGAGCACGCGGGTCTCGAGCCCGCGCCGCCGCATGAGCGCGGCCAGCCATTCGCTGCCTGCGCGCACGCCCTCGGGATTCTGGCTCACGGTATTGCGGCGGAGGAGCTCGAGAAACCCGTCGACGATGGCGCGGCGCTTGCCGGCCAGTCTCGTCTCGAATGCGGTCCAGTCGGTCGTCATGCCGCTACCATAACCTGGACGAGAAGCTCGGAGGGGAGCTTTGCCCCCTTCCGAATCGGGGGGCTTCTTTCTTGTCTCGAGGTGGGGGCGGAGCGCCGTATCATGGAAACGAGGAGGACCGCGCGCCCATGAGTCTCGCCTTCCTGATCTTTCTCGCCGCGGTGGTCGCGATCGTGGTCTTCGTGGTCGTGAGCTACAATCGCCTGGTCTCGCTCGTCCAGCGCACGCAGTCGGCGTGGTCGGACGTGGACGTGCAGCTCAAGCGCCGCACCGACCTCGTCCCCAACCTCGTGGAGTCCGTCAAGGGCTACGCGGCCCACGAGCGCGGCACCCTGGACGCGGTGGTCCGGGCGCGCGGCGCCGCGGTGGCCGCGCAGACGCCGGAGTCGCGCGCCCAGGCGGAAGGCCAGTTGACCCAGGCCCTGCGCGGCCTCTTCGCGCTCGCCGAGTCCTATCCCGATCTCAAGGCGAGCGCCAACTTCCAGGCGCTCCAGGCCTCGCTGGGGGAGATCGAGGACGCCGTCCAGAGCGCGCGGCGCTACTTCAACGCCGTGGTGCGGGACCTCAACACGGCGATCGAGATATTTCCCTCCAACCTCGTGGCCGGCTTCTTCCAGTTCCGGGAGCGCGCGTACTTCGAGCTCGACCGACCGGAGGAGCGGCAGGTCCCCAAGGTCTCGTTCGGGGCGTAGCGATCACGCGAGCCCTCCTTGCCCTCGCCCTGCTGGCGGCTCTCGCTGCGCCCGCGGCGGCGCAGGGGACGAGCTTCGCCATCGACCGCTTCGCCGTGACCCTCGAGGTCAGGGCCGACGGCACCCTCAACGTGCGCGAGGCCATCACCTTCGATTTCAAAGGCAGCCACCAGGGGATCTTCCGCACCATTCCCGTCCGCTACGAGCGCCGCGGCTTCGAGTTCGCCCTCCGCATCGACGAGGTCCACGCCTTCGACGAGCGCGTGACGCCGCTGAGATCCGAGGTCTCCCGGCTGGGGCGGGCCCTTCACGTCAAGGTCTGGGTCCCGGGCGCGGTGAACACGACCCAGACGGTCATCCTCACATATCGCGTGCGCCGGGCGCTGATGCCGGTGGACGGGCACGAGGAACTGTACTGGAATGTCACCGGCTCGGAGTGGGACGTGCCGATTCGCCAGGCCGAGGCCGTCGTCTCTTCGCCCGCCTCGATCCCGGCCGAGCAGATCCAGGCCATCGTCTATACCGGGGCGGCGGGGACCGCGGGGACGGACTACACGGTGGACCGCGCCGACACGTACCTGACCTTCCGCACCACGCGCCCGCTTCGCGCGCGCGAAGGGCTGACGGTGGCCGTGGGCTGGCCGCCCGGCGCCATACGAGGGCCCTCGGCGGCGCGCCGGGCCCTGTGGTGGCTGGGGGACAACTGGCCCTTCGCGCTGCCCCTCCTGACCATCGCGGGCGCTCTGATCATCTGGCGGGTCTATGGACGGGATCCCGGCGGAGCCCGCACCATCAAGCCGGAGTATGCCCCGCCCGAGGGACTCGGTCCCGCGGCCGGGGGAGCTCTCGTCACCGAAAGAGCGGAGCCGCGCGACGTGGTCGCCACCCTTGTCGATCTGGCCGTGCGCGGCTATATCCGCATCGAGGAGATCGAGCCCGACTTCGGCGAGAAAGATTTCGTCTTTCACCGGCTCAAGCCGCTCTCGGGCGATCCCACTCTGAAGCCGCTCGAGCTCTACGTGCTCAGCCGGGTCTTCGGAGGCGACTGGGGGCTCAATGCCCGCCAGCTCTCCGACCTCAGGCGGGACTACGACAACGTCTTCCCCACCGTGCGTGACGAGATCTACCGGAGCATGGTGCGCGACGGATTCTTTCCCTCCTCTCCGGAACGGGTGCGGGCGGTCTGGCTCGTGGCGGGCATCGCCCTCGTTGGTGTGGCGGGGTGGGCGCTCGCCACCGGGACGGAACGGCTGGGGGCGGCGCCGGGGCCTCTTGCCCTCGGGGCGGGTCTCTCCGGCCTCATCGTGATCGCGCTCTCGCGCATCATGCCGCGCAAGACCTGGCGCGGGGTGCAGGCCCTCGACCGCGTCAAGGGCTTCCGGGAGTTCCTCGAGCGCACCAGCAAGGACGAGCTTCGACGCCTGCCGCCCGACACCATGCACAAGTGGCTGGCCTGGGCCATCGCGCTGGGCGTGAGCGAGCGCTGGATCCACGCCTTCGACGGACTGCCCGTCAGCCAGCCCTCGTGGTACGTCTCCCGCGGCGGCTTCGACCTCGACGGCTTCGACCGGAGCCTCAGCCGCTTTTCCTCTGGCACCGAGCAGGCCCTGCTGACCTCCCGCCGGGGCGCGGGCGATTCCTGGAGCGGAAGCGGAGGGTTGTCCGGGGGATCCTCGGGCGGCGGTATGGGCGGCGGAGGCGGGGGCACCTTCTAAGGATTGGCCGCATCTCGTTTTTCGGGACGGGAGGGCTCCGTTTCTGGTAAAAAAACCAGGCCCCATGCGATATCTCCTGGGCCGACGTGCCGTGGCCTCTCTTCTGCTCTTGGCCGTGCTGGGTGCTGTCATCGCGCCCGCCGGGGCCCAGCAGTCGGAGACCGATGTCTTCGTGGCCCAGGCCATCCTGGCCTATGAGGACAAGCGATACGACGAGGCCCTGGGCTATCTCCGCGAGGCGGTCGACCAGGAGCCGAAGAACGTCGAGGCCTGGTACTACATGGGCCTCGTCTACATCGCCCAGCAGCGCATGGCCCAGGCCGCCGAGGCCCTGGAACGGGCGCGCGCGCTCACCCCCAACGACTTCTCCGTGCGCTTTCTCCTGGGCGTCGTGTACTTCTCCCAGGAGCGCTACGAGCTGGCCGAGCCCATCCTCGAGCAGTGCTTCCGCGAGCGGCCGAAGACCGAGGGTCTCGGCTACTACGTGGGCTTCATGCGATACCGCAAGAAACAGTACGCGCCGGCCGTCGAGGCGTTTCGCGCCGAGAGCTCAGAGAATCCGGCCATCCAGCAGCTCACCCGCTTCTACTCCGGCCTCGCCCTCGCCGTCATGGGACTTCCGGAGCGCGCCGCCGTCGAGCTGGACGCGGCGACTCGTGGCCTCACGGGCTCCGCCCTCACGGGCCCCGCCGAGCGTCTCCGCGACAGCTTCGCGGCCGGTGTTCCGGGGGGCAGCCGCTTCCACGCGGAGCTCCGACTCGGCTTCACGTACGACACCAACGTCAAGGTCAACCCCGCGCCAAGCCATGATCCGATCGCGGAATCGCTTCGCTACCGCGCGACGGAGTCCCTGGGGGAGCTCGCCTCCCTGACCCTGTCCTACGACTGGCTCCGCTCCGGCCCCTGGGAATCTACCGTCGGCTATCAGTTCTTCGAGAACTACGTCAACAGCTTTCCGGACTTCAGCGTGCAGGATCATGTCGGGGTCCTGGGCATGACCTATCGAGGCGCCATCGAGACGGGGGCGCTGGCGGGGCGACGCTTCCTGCTCGGGTCGCAATACGCCTACGACTACCAGACGCTGGGCGGCCAGCAGTTCCTCCAGCGTCACACGGGCACCGTGTTCGGCACCACGCAGTGGAATGCCTCCCCGGAAGGCAAGGCCTGGCTGCCCGCCAACGTGACCACGCCCATCGCTCGCGTCCAGGGGAAGATGTTCGCGAAGTTCTCCGACTTCCCCGCGCCTCCCGAGGAAGAGCGTAGCGGCATCAACTACATGATCGGTCTCTCGCACACCTTCTACTGGTCGGGAGACAAGCACTGGCTGAGGCTGGGATACCAGTGGGACATGGACGATACCGACGGACGCGACTTCCAGTACCGGGGCAATCGCATCCTGGCGGGGGTCCAGTACACGCTCCCCGGGTATGCGACGCGGCTCCGCTACGACCTGGACGTGCACTTCCGCAACTACCTGCACGCCAACGTGCTCCTGCCCATCCAGAATCCGGGCTCCACCCAGCGCGAGGACACCGAGCAGAACCACATCTTCAGGCTGGAGCAGCCGCTGCCCTGGCTGCTCAAGCAGGAAGGGGGCGCGACCCGGGCGCCCCTGACCCTCGCCGTGGAGTATCAGATCATCTCGGCGCAGTCCAACATCAAGGTCTTCCAGTACAACCGGAGCGTGCTGTCGGTGACCATCTCCTACCAGTACTGAGCCGGTCGCCGGGCGGCGACGGGCGGGGGGGCGCTACTTGCCGCCGACCGTGACCTTGCTGCCCGCCCCGCTCACGGACACCAGCGCCGTGGTCGCCGTGGCGTACTTGATGGCCCCGAGGCTCGGGTTCTTCACGGCGCCGTCGGCGATGGAGACGTTGGCGACGGTGGCTCCGTTCAGGAGGGCCACCGGGATCCC
>WNGK01003978.1_pt1 | contig 18255 bp, 24 predicted proteins | sample 5400601 | NCBI WGS metagenome assembly WNGK01 (sample SAMN13153376, study PRJNA577476) | soil metagenome | isolation source: 60 cm soil or saprolite under Garry oak tree replicate 1 | place: USA:California | collected 2016-06-15
ACGATTGAAACACATCGGGCAAACATCATGCATAAGCTGGGTATCCACTCATTGAGCGGCCTCGTGCGTTACGCGATCCGGAACAAAATCGTCCACCCGTGAGCGCGCGGCGTGTGTCGCGTCTTCCCTTCCTGGGAGAGCCACTGCGGCAAGGAATTCGTCAATTGCCTTCTATCCCGGAAGTCTGCCATATTTGTTTTCGCGTCACGGCCTGCGAGTTTTCGAACCCCCCTCCTCTGCGAGGAGGGGAATAAAAAAGGAGAATTCAATGAAAGATACGATTTCGAAACTGTTGGAAGCGTATGAGAAAGGAAAAATGTCACGGCGAACGTTGATACAGGGATTGGCGGTGTTGGCGGCCGGCTCTACGGCGGCCGAGGCAGCGGGATTCCAGGGTAACAGTATCAATCACATTTCGCTGCAAGTCGGCAACCTGCAACGATCGACCGATTTCTATCAACGCGTGTTCGAGTGCAAAGTAAACAAACGAGAGGGTAACAACCAGCTCATGTTTGGGAAAAACTTCCTGGTCCTGCGCGAAGGAAAGCCCGCAGCCAAAGTGGATCATTTTGCGATCGGAGTCGACAACTTCAACAAGGAAGCCGTCACTGCCGATCTCAAGGCAAGGAAAGTCACTCCGATCGACCAGCAAGGAGGGGGCTTCGGTTTCCATGTGGTCGACCCGGATGGATACCCGGTGCAGATCAGCGCCAATATGTAGACCAGATCTCAGGCCTTCAATCTCGGAATGAGACGTTCCGCGTTCTCGCGATTGATGATTCGCCGCTGCGCATCGGTGAACTTGCTGTATTTCGTGAGACCCTCGACGGCTTCGGATGCCGGGCGAAGTGGGTAATCGGTTCCGAAGAGAACATTCGATAACGGGATCAGCTCCAGAAGCGCATCAAGAGCTCCGGGATGGTTGGCCTGAGCAATCTCGTAATAGAATTTTTTCAGTTGCGGGGCGGCGCCGTCCTTTAAATACGGATCTTTTCTCTCGATGGCGAGGCGCTCGAATCGGCCGAGCAGGAATGGCAGCGTTCCGCCACCGTGCGAGAAGACCCATCGAATATTCGGAAATTTCGCGGCGGTGCCGCTAAACATCACGCTGGCGATCGTGCGCGTCGAGTCGGTGGCGTACTCAATGGTGGATACGGTAACGCCAGGGACGAGGCCTGTGCAGCATTTGGGTTGCGTGGGATGCACGTAAACAATCGTTTGCCGGCGATTGAGTTCTTCGTATACCGGCTCAAACGCTTTGTCGCCGAGGTATTTGTCGTCAAAGCTCGTCATCAGACCAATGCCGTCGGCCTTCAATGTGTCCATGGCATATTCAATCTCGCGGAGACTGCCCTGCGGATCGGGAAGCGGAATGGCGGCAAACAGACCGAATCGCCCCCGATGATCGGCGACCATCTTTGCTCCGTAGTCGTTGCACTCGCGCGCCAGCCTTCGGGAATTTTCCATGCCGCCTAACCAGATGCCCGGCTGAACCAGCGACACAATAGCAGCCGCGATCCCATTCTTGTCCATCTCCTCGATCGACATTTCGGGACTCCACGGCGGCGTCCGCCCGCTTTCGCGCTGCGCCAGAATTGCTTCCAGATGACGTGGGGGTACAAAGTGATGGTGGAAGTCGACGCGCCGGGCCGTGCCGCGCGCGGCATTCGTCTGTGCGATTGCAGTGATGGAACCCGTTGCTGCTAGGCCCGCCGTCAGACGCAGTGCATCGACCAAGAAATCCCGCCGGCCCTTCATGACGCCATTATGCAACAAAAGAATTAGCCACAAAAAGGCACAAAAGTCACAAAAGGTTGAGAAAAATATTTGTGAATTTTGTGCCTTTTTGTGGCTAATTCTTCTTTCTACCAGAGACGCGAAGAAGCCAGGTCTGCTCCTTCCCGCAGCGATTTCAGCTTCAGCCACACGGCAGGCTCGATCACCCACTCCCGGCGGGTGAACGTTCCGAAGCCGCAATCCGTGCTGGCAATGACACGTTCGCGATCGCCCACGGCGGCGACGGCCTCCTGAATACGCCGGGCAACCACTTGCGGATGTTCGACAATATTGCTTGTCGTCTCGATGACGCCGGGCAGCAGCATCATGTGATCGGGCAGGCGATGGCGGCGTACGGCCTCATATTCGTGTTGATGGCGGGGATTGGCGAACTCAATGCTGAGCGCGCCGACATGCGCCTGGTACAACACGGGAAGAATCAGATCGAGCGCGACGTCGAATATATGAGGACCGTCCCAGTTGCCCCAACAGCAATGCAAGCGCACGCGATCGCGTGGAATTCCTTCGATGGCTTTGTTGATTGCGGCAACATGCATCTCGCAAGCGCGGACGAACTGTGCATCCGTTGAGTTGCGGTAGAACATCGAGCGGTCCATCGCCAGGTCGGGTGAGTCGATTTGCAGGATGAGCCCTGCTTCGTAAATAGCGCGGTACTCGTTGCGCATCTCGCGTGCAAGCGCAGACAAATACGACTCCTGAGAATCGTAATACGCGTTCAGCATCGTGGTCGACACGATTCCGGGCGAAGGCGCCGTCATGAAACGGTCCTTGAACCCACCGGCGGCTTCCACCGCTCGTTTCACGCGGCGAATTTCTTCGTCAAGTGCGGACGTTCCGACATACCGCAACTCGCTTCGGGCTTCTGGCGCATTTTGCATCTTGCTTCGCTTGGGAAATCGTTGCATGAGAACTTCAACGAGCTCGGGAAACTCCTCATAGTCGCGCCCCCGCCGCCGCTTGGATTCGCCGGCGAAACCCGACATGCGCTGCGCCATAAACGTTGAAAAAGCGATACGCTGCTGCTCTCCATCGTTTCCGATGTCGATGCCTGCCGCCATTTGTTTTTTCACGACGTCCTCGACCGCACGGTCCATGGCCTGGCGCAGACGGTCCATGTCGACCGGTTCTCCTTCCTCGCGCTGGATCAGAAGGTCTGAAAGTTCGTCATTGCGCGGCAAGCTGCCGACGTGAGTCGTGAGTATTCGTTCGCGCCTGAGCATCATTGGCGTTGACTCAGACGACCGTCAGCTATTGCGCTCGGGCAGGTCCTTGAATATGCGGCACATCCTGGTTGTTTTCCTGGCAGATGTATTCCATGAGTTCGTCTCTGGGCTGAAGAGTGGCGGTGAAGGTCAGCTTGAATGGTCTGGTGTATGCACCCGGATCTTCGATCGTGACTTCATTGACCAGAGTTCCAAGATCCTTTCGCGTCCAGCGTTCAATCGTGTGCAGTTTTGTGGTGTGGGGATGGCCCCGGAAATCGAACCAGAACCTGTCGTTGAATCCGACAGTATCGATGACAAGAGTGTCGCCTTCATAGTGTCCGATCGAGTGGCCGTACCACGTAGGATCGAGATCCTCGGGATGTTTAGTCTGGTTCAAAAAGATTTGGCGATAGCTGTGGATATTTCCCTCAAAGAGAAAGAAGACGTGGGTCGGCGTTTGCAGGATTCTCCAAGGATAGGGCGCTATGCGCGGTACGCCGGTTGGCAGGCAATTCGCCTCCGGATCATCCTTGGACTGCCTGGACTTCATGAGCTTTTCTGCTTCCGGCAAGAGAGGAATGGTTTCTCCTTTGGTTAGGCCCACAGCCAGATCCTGTACCGGACCACCGCCCCTCCAGACTCCCGACAGGTCGGGCTTTCCGTCGGAGAGATGGGGAGTCGGTCCCTTTGGCGTTGGAAGCACCCGTTGTTGCCCTCCCTGGGCTTGGGCCGACAGCGACATTAACGCGAACACGACCATAAGGGCGGACGACATGACTAAACGTTTTGCCACGGCGCAGCTCCTCTCTTCCTACTGATTTTGCCGAAGCGGTTGATTTGGGGCGTCTTCACCTTGTAATCCGGAAAACACGCGCTGGCCGTTGGCAAGAGTGACAACTCTGGCGTTCGCCATTTTCGAGCCATCTCTCGCGCGAGATCCTTCAACGGTTATCTCCTCGCCAATCTGCAAGATTTTGCTAGTCCAACCATTCCGCCTCAAGACGTTCGGGCTGGCCAACTCGAGATTCCAGTTCGACACAACGCCCTTTTCATCGACAACGTCAATGTAGAAACGCGCGTGGGGATTTGTCCATTCGAATCTGGTTACTTTCCCTTTCAACTTTACCGGCTGATCGGCGTCATACTCCGCGGCGAACGCATGGTGCGCGATTGCCGGAACGGCTATGGCCAAAAGAACAATCGCTGCGAACAGCATAGCGACCTTGTTTTTCATCGGCCCTCCATTATTTTGAGAGTTATAACCCGGTCAGTCTATATCGTCGATTCTTCCTTAGCAATATTGAAGTATCCAGTCATCATTGCGCAGATGTCGCCGATAGAATTGAACACGCTGTCGCCGAAGTAATCTAGCGAGATGGTCAAAATCGACTCACTTTCAGTTGAGAATGTAGGGGATTGTCTGGGGCCCTTGCGGCAGCACACATAAGGTAGCATCGCGCCCGGCGCGCTGAAGAGCGTCGTCTACAGCGGTCGAAATATCGTCGATCGGTTCGAAGTGCGCAGCACGCACCTGGTCCGCTCGGAGATAGCCGGTTTTCAGCAAGACCTTAGCTTTGAGCTGGATTTGAGCCTGGATCTGCACCTGCCATTGATCCGGCCGCGAATAGCCGGGAGCCACGATCATCGCGAGAAGCTCTTGTGGAGAGGAGCGCGACGCCAGGATTTGCCCGTAGGCGCCGTGATCGGGAATTCCGTCGCGGCATTCGGCGGCGCAAATGATCGTTCCGCCCTGTCTGACAATCTTCGCTGCGGCGGACATTCCCTTCACCGCCTGATACAGGTTCTGGTCGAGCGGATACCCCGAATTCGTCGTTATCACCACGTCGAAAGGCCGTGGCACTTGACGCATGGCATTCTGTTTTGCAGCGGCACAGGCAGCGGCATGTTCCCGAAGTAGCTCGCCGGCAAATGCTTCCGTGATCTGCTGGTCCCGGTTCAACGTGACATCGAGGGCGAAGTCGACACCGGTCATTCCAGCGATTTCGCGAACATCGTCGTGGATAGGATTTCCTTCAGTCACTCCCCAGGTCGCGTTGGGATGTCCGATGCGGGGGGCGTTGTGCAGCTCCATGACGGTGTCGAGTCCCGCCAGCCCCGGTGCAACCATCTTAGGTCCACCGCTAAAACCTGCGAAAAAGTGAGGTTCTACAAAACCTGTCGTGATCTTGAAATCACTTTCCATCCATCGGCGATTCAACAATACGCGCACGCCACTCCGCGTTTCACCGGCGTGAACCAGCGACGCCACATCTCGTGCATCATGACAAACGATGCGGCAGCTCCGGGCAAACTCAGGCCCCAGCATGCGTTCAATTTCTTCGGGGTGATTGCGGCGGTGAGTTCCGGTGGCAATCAGAATCGTCACGTCCTCGAGCCGCACACCGGGCAGTTCCGAAAACAACGCTTCGAGCATCGCCTGCCTGGGTTGCGCGCGTGTGATGTCGCAGACCGAGATAGCAATCTTTTGCCCCGGCCGAGCAAGTTCCCGCAGCGGCGGTTTGCCGAACGGCTTACGCAAAGCCGCTACGAGTGTGCCGCGCTGATCCGGCGCCGCCGGAACGTAGACCGGTTCGATCACCGTGGTTCGATCGTCGGGAAATTCGGCAAGCAAACCCGTAGTGCCGTAGTCGAGACGCAGCTTCATTGCGTCTACAGTGTCGCACAATTTTGGTAAACTCGGACCCGCAATGATCGTCTACGGCGGCTCTATCGAGGACTCCACGGAAGTCATCCAATTTTTCCGGCGCGAGGCGGGCAAGTTGCGCGCGCTGCGCAAGCTCGTCGTCAATCGCGAAAAGACTATCGTGTGGGATGTGAATCGCGACGGGATCGAGTTCCCGGGGTTGTCTTACGGATGCTCAGTTCTGGACGAATTGCTGCGGGAACTGGGCGTCGTCTTCAATCCACAGACCCTTCACAACCCGAACTCCACACCGAGCGGCACGAAAGAGTTCGACCTGACCGCTCGCTGGACCTGGGGTCATGATCGGGTGATGTAATTAGGGATCCGACCGAGGTTCTCCTTTATTAAGACGTCGGTGTTGTATATCCTTGGCCGAGTTCAGCTCGTATCATCGAGTTGTATGGAACCCGGCAAGCTTATGTGAACTTGTTCAGGGAAACCGCGGACCGCCTCGTCAAGCAACGCTGGCTCACGGAGGGCGACGCCAAACGGATCAAACAGGGACTGAACTCGAGCAGTAACTAGAATGTCGACCCGGATCAATAGGCACCGCCTCATCGCTGCCGTCGCATTGTTGTTGTTGGCGTTTGCTGCCGCCCGCCGTGTGCGGGCGGCAGAGGACACGCTACCGCCGCAACTCAGCGACGAGGCGTTCTGGCATCTCATCACGGACTACTCCGAAGCCGGTGGATTCTTCCGTTTCGACAATTTCATTTCGAATGAGGCGCTATTTCAGCATGTTCTTGGACGATTGAAGGAAACCACGAAACCCGGCGGCGTGTATCTAGGTGTGGGACCGGATCAGAATTTCACCTACATCGTCGCATTGCGGCCGCGTATCGCATTTATTGTCGATATCCGCCGCCAGAACATGCTGGAACACCTGATGTACAAGGCGTTGATCGAACTTTCCGCCGATCGCGCCGACTTTCTGTCGAGACTGTTTGCAAGGCAGCGGCCGGAAAATATCGGCCCGGAATCCACGCCGGAAGAGTTATTCAAGGCTTTCCGCAACGTTCCCGCAGAGCTCGATCTGTTTTTTGCCAATCTCGATGCCATCAAGACACAACTCGAAGAGCGCCACGGATTCAAGCTATCGGCCGAGGATGAGGCGAGCATCCAGTATATTTTCCGCGCCTTCTACGTCGGTGGACCGAATTTAACTTACATCGGACCTGTGACTCCGCGATTTGCCGTCCGGAATCGGATGCCCTCTTATGCCGATCTGATGATGCAAAACGACGGTGACGGACAGAACCATAGTTATCTCAGCAGCGAGGATAATTTCGGAATCCTCAAGGATCTGGAACAAAGAAACCTCATCGTGCCGCTAATTGGCGATTTCGCTGGACCGAAAACGATTCGAACCGTGGGAACCTATCTCAAGCAGCAGAATGCCGTCGTGACGGCGTTTTACCTATCCAACGTCGAGCAGTATTTATTTCAGCAGAATGACGACTGGAGCCGCTTCTACGAAAACGTGGCGACGTTGCCACTGGATTCCAACGCGAGGTTTATCCGTTCGGTATTCAACGGGTACGCCTACAACTTGAGAGCTAATGGATACTTTCGCTCTGACTCCCTTCTCGCTTCCATTCCGGATCTTCTTGAAGCTTTTAACGCCGGCAAAATCGAGACGTACTACGACGTCATCCGAATGTCGAAGTGACTCTATTTTACGTGGCTCAAGACTCCATCATTTCGTGGAAGTTTTCCATCTAGTTGCGGGCTGCTGGCTGGAATGATGTTGATTCTGCGATGTTTGTGCTTGGCATCGGATTTGCACGAGCACCTCTCATGCATGTCGCGATCGAACGGCTGTACGACTTCGTTTTAGAAGAGAGCAATCTGACCGAAGAGGAACAGTCTCATCTGATCCGATGCAGCTTCTGTATCGAGTGGCTGGATGCCTGTGTGACGGAGAAAGTTTCTCTCCTGCGCAGTGACCGGGCGGCCTAACGCAGCAGTCTCAACTGTAGCGGCCGTCGCCGAAACTGTGGCTCATTGTAAATGAGAATTGGGAACCAATAAGTGACTAATGACGCTTGGAAAAATCCAGACTTTACCAAGCCGATTGATCATTAATCGTCAATCCGTTCTCAATTCTCATCTGCCGCCGCGCCTACGTGGCTTTTTTGAGTTCCATGAATCGAATGGCATTCAGGGTTTTGCCACCGACTTTGAATTTCACGAAACGGAAACCGCGGCTGTCGTAAGGATACTCGGTCGCGTTGTCCTCGGCATTCTGGATCGCTTCCCCTTCTTCCATGCCGAAAATCTCACGCATGTACTTGAGATCGCCCGTATTCAATAGCCTCTGCAACTTGGCGTCGGCGAGCTTCTTGGCGAATGCCTGGTTGACTTCCATTTTGCGCGCTCTGCCGTTAAGTTTGAACGTGTAGACGAAAATTCCGTTGCCCTGATACACCGTCAAGTAATCCTCAGGCAAGGTGCGCGTATTCTCGACGTTGCCGAGATTCTTTTCAACGTCTCGGGTCCGGTCGCCCAACTTCACCCCCAGGATGCTGACGTTGCGGCTGGTCCAGCCCTCGTGAGTCGTGAGATCTTCCTTCGTCAATTCGTAAACGGGAACCTTCTCTTCCGGCTTCGGTGCCGGAGCCGGCTCTGCCGCAGGTTGAGGCGCCGATTCGGTCTTTTTTTCCTCGCCGCCGCATCCCGCCAGGCAGAGGATGAGCATGCCAAGTACGGCGACAAGCATTACCCTGTTGAACATGGGATCCTCCTTATAATTAAAGGAATGATTACTGCTTCGTTACCTCGATCTGTTTCAAAGTGTCGTCGATGAGCCGCGCGTTGTCTTCCTTCGCGATGTTGCGTTCGATCAGCTTCGATGCGAGCAAGACCGCGATGTCGGCCACTTCGTGACGTATCTGCTGTATCGCCTGCCGAGTTTGCAACTGGATCTGCTGCTGCGCGTTCCGAAGGATGTTATCCGCTTCGTCTTTGGCTTTTTGTTTGAGTTCCTCGCGCAGCCGCTCGGCGTCTGCGCGCGTCTGCGTGACGATGGATTCGGCTTCAATGCGGGCCTGCTGCAATATTTTCGCCGATTCTTGTTGCAGCCGTTCCAACTCTTGTCTTGCCCGTTCTGCATCCTCCAGCGACTTTCGGATTCTTTCCTGACGGCTCTCCAGCGCCTGTAGTAGCGGACGCCACGCAAACTTCGCCAGCAGTGCGAGCAGCACCAGGAATGTGACTATAGTCCAAATAAACAGTCCGGGATCCGGCTGAATCAGCGGATTATTCATAGCAAGATGACCTTTCGATTACCCTATCTTTTCTTCAGGCTTTCGGGTATCGCGCTTTTGGACCCTCACCCAACGCGCGTCAGCCCGCTGGCTGTCACGCGTCGGCCTCTCCCAGGAGAAGGCTTTACTTTATCAGTACGATCAGCAGCACGAAGACCTCTGCCAGAATCGCAACGCCTTCCAGCAGGAACAGCGGTAAGTTTACCGCACCGGTGATCCTGTCGGCAGCCGACGGCTGGCGGGCGATGCCCTCAGCGGCGGCTGCTGCGAATCTGCCAATTCCCAACCCAGCGCCGATGACGATCATGCCCAATCCCAGCGCGGCACCGAAGTAGTGCAAGAAATTCATTTTTGTCTCCTAGTGTTTAGTGATGAATGTGAATAGCCATTCCAATGAACACCGACGAAAGCAACGTGAACACATAAGCCTGCACCAGGACCACGATGATCTCGAGCGCAGAAATTCCAACTGCAAGCGGTACAGAGACAATCATGCCGACGCCAATACCCGCGATAGCGCGCCCAAACATCTCTGTGAACAGAAACACGAAGGACAGGATCGACAGAATCGCGATGTGGCCCCCCGTCATATTGGCCGCAAGTCGCATAGTCAACGCGAAAGGCCGCACCAACATACCGATCACCTCGATCGGAATCAGTATGACGTAGATCAACGGGTGCAGGCCGTGCGGCACAATGTTCTTCCAGTGCTGCACAAATCCGTGCGCCTTTGATCCGGCAATAATGATCGAAATAAACGTTATGCTTGCCAGAGCGGCCGTGACGTTGAAGTTCGCCGTTGCGGTTGTTCCCCCGTGAATCAGGCGGTTCAGGAACGAGTCGGTACTGGTATGAAGCACGAGCCGGTCGAGCACGGCCAGCGTGTCGAAGATGGGAATCAAGCCGATCCCGTTCGCCGATAGAATAAAGAAGAAGAACGTCAGGATCAGCGGAGTCCACGTCATCACCCACTTGCGCCCCACGTTCGGCTGCGCGATATCATCACGCACAAATTCCACAACAGCCTCGAGACCATTCATGAAACCCGACGGCACCAACCGGTCCTGCCGCAAGTATCGACGGATGGTCGACGTGACGATCAGAAATACGAGCGCCGCCACGAACCAGAGCATGAACACGTGTTTAGTGATCGAGAAGTCGATTCCTCCCAGGCGCGGCAGCTCGATTAAAGGATGCTCGTGATTGTTCGAGACGTGTTCAATGATGGTTTCTCCCGCATTGAACCGTTCATGGGCTTGGGCAGCTTCAGACGGGCCGGGCTGGCCCGGAGCCGGTTCTTGAATCAACACCAGAACGAGAAGCGTTAGCAACAAGCGGCTTACCGTGACCTCTCTGAGAAAAGGCGCCTTAGATACAGCGCTTCCATTAAATACAAGCCGATAAAGTAACTCGTAAAACTCACTACAAACGGTACCGGCCGGAACCGCGCGAGAAGCATCATTATGGCGACATATCCTCCAAAGAAAACAATCTTTGCGACGAACGCCGTGGCCATGACGGTCGTCAAGGCCGCAACACGTCGCCTGTAGATCCGTTCAGCCAACGCCCAGGTTGCGGTGGTTGCGGCCAGCGGACCAAGCATGCCGAAAAGGATTTCGATTCCCGTCCGCTGATCGACCACGAGCGCGGCAATCAACCACGACACCCCACCGGCAGCGGCCATCGCCCCGATCGGTTTCATGACGGCCAAACCGTTTTCGCGAGCTCGTAAAAACCGACGATGAGACCGAGAAGCAGGCCTCCAAGCAGGAACCAATGATCGCTGCCACGCCACGCATCCAACGCGTAACCGATTCCGCCAAGTACCAGAATCGCGCCGATTAGCGTGTAACTGGCGACGGCCGTTGGCCCCGCTCTAGTAACGGTTTCCTGAAACGATTTCGCAGCTCGTTCTAAGAAAAGTCCCCGGTCTGTATTTGAATTGCGCCCGGAGTGATCGGGACGGTTATTTCGCCCGTCCATTGACTGACTCTCCTGAGCGCACTATCGCCGTCCAGCCGAAAGTGAGTGTACAGTATCTTTCAAAAAACTTCATCCGCTTCGTCCTCGGTTCACTCTAGTGGCGGTCCGCGGAGCGCAAGCGCGGCAGTCATCTCAACGCGCTCAATGCAGCCGTGGCCGTCCAATCCAGCACGCGTGTCGGTAGGAGGCCTAAATAAAGCGTTCCGGCAGCGGAAATCATCAAGGCAAACTTCAGACTCCCATGTAATCGAACATCCGAAAACTCGTCATGCGGTTCGCGCATGTACATCTGTACGATAACGTAGAGATAGTAATAGAAGGATACGACCGTGGTGACGACACCTATGATCGCTAACCAAACCAGGCGGGATTCGACCGCCGCCCGAAAGATAAAAAACTTTCCGGCAAAACCCGCCGTTCCAGGTACGCCGGCCAATGAAAGCAGGAATAGCGACAACACCGCAGCCAGTCCGGGCCGTTTTGAACCGAGTCCGGCGTAGTCCGTAACGTCGACGACTTTATCATCCTTCCGGCTGATGATCGTCACCATTGCGAAGGCTCCGAGGTTCGTCAGACTGTAGGCCAGCAGATAGAACAGCGCCGCCGAAACACCTTGATTCGATGTCGCGGCAAATGCGACGGCCACATATCCCGCGTGCGCGATCGAGGAGTATGCAAGCATCCTCTTGATGTTCGGCTGAACCACGGCGATCACGTTTCCGAGAACCATTGTCAGCGCAGCGACCATCCAAATCGCCGAGCCCCATCTGTCCTCGATTGAGGGAAACGCCGTCAGAAATACGCGGAACAAAACAGCGAAACCTGCCGCTTTCGGACCAACCGACATGAATCCCGTCACCGGAGTGGGCGCGCCTTCATAAACATCCGGCGTCCATACGTGAAAGGGCGCCACGGCGACTTTGAAGCAAAGCGCAATGAGCATCAAGGCCGCCGAGAGAGAAACGAGGCTGATCTGGATCTCGGAAGATCGCAGCGCATCCGCGATGACGAGCAAGTTTGTGCTTCCGGTGGCGCCGAAGATTAACGCAACGCCATACACAAAGAACGCCGAGGAGAATGACCCGAGAAGGAAATACTTTAACGCCGATTCGTTAGACTTTAGATCAGTGCGGCGAAAACCTGCCATGACGTAGGTTGCAATGGAGAGAATTTCCAGCCCCAGGAACACCATGACAAGCTCGTTGGACGCCGCCATCATCAGCATGCCCGCTGTAGCAAACAGGAGGAGCGAATAGAACTCCGGATAGTTCATCTCTTCGCGGCGGAGAAAATCAATGGAGGTGAGAATTGTTATCGCGGCAATCAAGAGGAAAATGAAATCCAGAAAGACGTCGTAGTCGTCAACAATCCACAAGTTCGAATACCACTGCCCGCGATTGTCGGCCATCGGAATCAGCGAGAGGATCGCCGCAAGTGTACCGGCGAAGGCCAGCCAGCCGAGGTTGGATTTCCTCTGTTCGTTGACAAAGGGTTCTGCGACCATCACTCCAATCCCGAAGAGGGACAGCACAAGCGGAGGGAGAATCGCCGCGATGTTGATGGTTGCTAGATTCATTTCGATGCCAAGACCTCTCCCCCTGGGACAGGTCGGCGCGAAGCGCCAGCCCGCTGGCTGCTCCCAGAGGGAGAGGGATTACGCGCGTATTCCACCCGACCGGCCTGCGTTTGATTCATCAGCTTCATGACAGATGCGTCCATCGGCCGAAGGAAATAACTGGAGTACATCCCCATCCAAAAGATCATCACCAGAATCGGAACAAGCATGGCGTGCTCGCGTCCGGCGAGGTCCGGCAGGCCGGCATTGCGGTCATTTTCAAGACGGCCCCACATGACCCTCTGGTACATCCACAACATATAAATGGCTGAAAGGACCACGCCGACTGCCGCAAAGGCTGCGCGACTTGCGTTGACTCCGAAAGTGCCCAATAACACCAGGAACTCGCCGACAAAACCATTCAAGCCAGGCAGACCGATCGAAGAAAGCGTGACGATCAGAAAGAACGCCGCGTACACGGGCATTCGATTTGCGAGGCCGCCGAATTCTTCGATCAGCCGCGTGTGCCGGCGGTCGTAAATAATCCCGACGAGCAAGAAGAGAGCGCCGGTGGAAACACCGTGATTCAGCATCTGATAAATCGCGCCTTCCAATCCTTGGATCGTAAAGCTGAAAATCCCGAGGACGATGAACCCCAGGTGGCTCACAGAAGAGTACGCAACCAGCTTCTTGATGTCCGGTTGAACCATGGCGACAAGAGCGCCATAGATTATTCCGACGATCGCAAGCAGTGAAATGAGCGGCGCGAACAGATGGCTAATGTGCGGAAAGAGCGGCAGACTAAACCGTACAAGCCCGTACGTTCCCATCTTCAAGAGGACGCCAGCCAGAAGTACCGATCCCGCCGTGGGCGCCTCCACGTGCGCGTCCGGCAGCCAAGTATGGAAAGGAAAAAGCGGCACCTTGATCGCGAACGCCAAGAAAAACGCGATAAATAGCCACAGTTCGATCGCCGGCCTCAGCACCAGGCGTCCCGACGCGAGCGCGGACTGAATTTGCGGATAGCTGAACGTAAATATTCCTGTCGCATTGCCATGAATGAAGTACAGCGCGATGATGGCTACCAGCATCAGTACCGATCCGATCATCGTGTAGAGGACGAATTTCATCGCCGCGTAAATGCGCCGTTCTCCGCCCCAGACCCCGATCAAGAAGTACATCGGGACGAGCATCACTTCCCAAAAAACGTAGAAGAGAAAGAAGTCCAACGAAGCGAAGACTCCGATCATCCCCGTTTCCAGCGACAGCAGGAAGATGAAGTATTCCTTCAGGCGGTCCTGGATCGACCACGAAGCCAGTACCGAGAGCGGTGTCAGCAATGTCGTCAGGAGGATCAGGAACAGGCTGATGCCATCTACACCCATCGAGTAGTCGATCCCTAGAGAGCGGATCCAAGGCACTTTCAAACCGTACTGAAAATCGGGATTGCTCGAGTCGAAGCGTGCGACCAGATACAGCGAAAAAACGAAAGCCAGCAGCGTGAATATCAGAGCAGATATTCGGATCGAACGCGCGTCCTCCCGGTCATAGAACAAGAGCAGCAGCGCGCCGGCTGCGGGCGTAAAGGTGACGATCGTCAGGATGTTGGATGTGAAGAACTCCATGTATTCACAGCTATTTCAAAAACCACGCAATCACCAACACACCGCCCAGCAAAATCCAGCCGGCGTAGGTTCGAACATATCCGGACTGCATGTACCGCAGGCCGGATCCAGAACCCCGCACGAGTTGACCGATTCCGTTCACCGCGCCGTCAATCATGAACATGTCGACGAATTTCCAGAGAAACTCACTCGACATGCGCACGACAGGCCAAACGACGACGGCGTCGTAGATCTCATCCACATAGAATTTGTTCAGCATGATCGAGTACATCGAATGTGCCTTAGTACTGAGTGTTTCCGGCAGCGTCGGTCTGGCGATATAGAACAAATAAGCGAGTCCCGCGCCGGCTAACGCAGCACCGGTCGACACAGCCATCAGTATCAATTCGATAGCCGTTGTTCCGAGCGATTCGCTCTTCACTTCGTGCGCAGCCGGGGTTAGGAACTGTTGAATATGGTTGCCGCCGCCAAGTACCGGTGGAACCCCGGCGAACCCCGCCAAAATCGAACAGACCGCAAGAATGACAAGCGGCATCAACATCGAATTCGGCGACTCGTGAACGTGATGTACCTCTTGCTCGGTGTACCGGGGTGTTCCGTGGAAGGTCAGAATCAGCAAGCGAAACATGTAGAACGACGTGAAACTTGCCGCAAGAACACCGACGAACCAAAGCACTCTGCCGTAATTGGCGTAATTCCAGGCGCCCCGTAAAACCGCATCCTTGCTGAAGAAGCCGGCCAGCGGAGGAAAGCCGGCGATGGCTAATGTTCCGGCGAGAAATGTTTTGTGTGTCCAGGGCATCAGGCGAGCGAGGCCCCCCATCTTTCGTACATCCTGGATACCTCCCATTCCATGAATGACACTACCGGCGGCAAGAAAAAGGAGCGCCTTGAAGAACGCATGGGTCATCAGGTGGAAGATACCGGCGGCATAGGCTCCGGCGCCGCAGGCGAGGAACATGTATCCAAGCTGGCTTACCGTGGAGTATGCGAGGACTTTCTTGATATCGGTTTGGACCAGCCCGATCGATGCGGCGAAGATAGCCGTGAAGGCGCCCACGACTGCAATAACCAGGAGCGCTCCTGGTGCGTGATTGTAGAGCGCAGCGGATCGCGCCACCATGTAGACACCCGCCGTTACCATTGTTGCCGCGTGGATCAAGGCGCTAACCGGCGTGGGACCCTCCATCGCATCGGGCAGCCACACATAAAGAGGGAACTGCGCCGACTTGCCGGCAGCTCCTGCAAACAGGAGAAGGCCGATGGCGGTCAGAACTCCGACAGATCCCAAAGATTCGACGGCGAAGTCGCCGGAGTTTTCGAGCCGCGAGAACACTCCGGCGAAATCGATCCGTTCGAAAGTCCAGTAGATCAGCATAATGGCGAGGATGAATCCGAAATCGCCGATACGATTTACGACGAATGCTTTCTTTGCAGCATCTGCAGCGGATTTCCGCGTGAACCAAAAACCGATGAGGAGGTAAGAGCACAATCCAACGCCCTCCCATCCAACAAACATGAGGAGGTAATTGTCGGCCAGGACCAGCGTAAGCATGAAGAAGACGAACAGGTTCAGATAGGCAAAATAGCGGTAGAAACCTTCCTCGTGCTGCATGTAACCCGCGGAGTACACGTGGATAAGAAATCCAACGCCGGTGACGACGAGGATCATCAGGCCCGAAAGGTGATCCAGCATGAACCCAAACTGTGCCTGGAAGCGCCCCGCCTGAATCCACGTGAAGTAATCCCTAAGAATGGGCAGTTGGTTCTCCGGACGACACCGTTGAGCGCGGCACCGAATAGTGGCAATACCGGAACCAGCCAAAGCATCATTCCCCTCCTCTCAGAGCTCTCAGAGGGGGGATGGCGCGACAGCTTAATAGAAGCTGGCGCGCCGGGGTGGTCAGTTCGGCGAAAAAGTGGTGCGGCGATCTTCTACTGAGGCTTCGCCCTATCGGGCTCGCGCTTCGCGCCACCCCGTCTACGCCTTTAATTGAGGCTTCGCCCTGCCGGGCTCGCGCTTCGCGGGCGCAGCCACCCCTCTGCGAGGAGGGGAATGTCGCCACTCCCTTTACCATTTCAATAAATTGCTCCTATCCACATTCAACGTCTCCCGATTACGGAATATCGCAATCACTAGAGCCAGTCCTACCGCGGCTTCCGCTGCCGCAACGACCAGCACAAAGAAGACGAATATCTGGCCACTGATCTGGCGGTGTTGATTCGAGAACACGACAAACGTGAGATTTACGGCATTCAGCATGATTTCCACCGAGAGCAGCAGGGCAATAATGTTGCGCTTCAGGAAGAAACCCAAGACTCCGATTAAAAAAAGCACTGCGCTGAGAATCAGGAACCAACTCGCCGGAATCATAAATCTTTCTTCGCGAAAACCACCGCACCCACGAGTGCAATCAATATCAACAGCGAGGTCGCTTCAAACGGCAGAACGTAATCGGTAAACAGACTCTGCCCGATCGCCCGCGGACTGCCGGTAAAAGTCGACGGCGTGCCGCTTCCGGCCTCGACGTTCCATAGAGTCGCGCTAACCAGAAAGAGAAAGAACAAACCCAACGGGATTCCGATGAATTTCAGCCAGCGAAGGCGGTCGGCGCCATCTTCGTCCGCCGGCAAGTTCAACAACATAATGACGAATACGAACAGAACCATGATGGCGCCCGCGTACACGATGATTTGAATCACTGCAAGGAAGTCCGCGCGGAGCAGGATAAACAGACCGGACATCGCGGTGAGCATGAGAATCAACGAGAGTGCGCTGTAGAGCACGTGCTTCTGCACGAGCACGTTGACGGCTGCTCCGGCGGCGAGCGCAGCGAAGAAGAAAAACAGTATTTGAATCATGAGATGCCTACGACGAAACTCGTGGCGAGTATGTTCGCCAGCGAAAGCGGCAGCAGAACCTTCCAACCAAACTTCATGAGCTGGTCATAACGGAACCTCGGAATCGTCGAACGCAAGAGAACATAGAAGAAGATGAAGACGAAAATCTTCAGAGCAAACCAGACCGTCGGCAGAACCGCCTGCAGCCAATCCGGGCCTGCCAGAGGGCCCGACCAGCCGCCGAAAAACATGATCGTGGCAAGCGCCGAAACCGTGACCATATTGGCGTATTCGGCGAGCATGAACATGGCGAATTTCAGCGAACTGTATTCGGTGTGCCATCCGGCCACCAGTTCCTGCTCCGATTCCGCCAGATCAAAGGGCAGCCTGTTGGTCTCAGCCACGGCGCTAACGAGGTAAACCAAAAATGCCACAGGCTGAAGAAAGATATTCCAGCGGGGAATGAAACCGAGCCACGTGCGTTGCTGCGACATCACGAGTTGGTTCAGGCTGAGCGTGTTCGCGATCATCAGCACGCCGACGACGGAAAGCGTGAGGCTCAGCTCATAGCTGATCATTTGAGCTGACGATCGCATCGCGCCCATCAACGGATACTTGGAATTCGATGCCCATCCTCCAAGCGCAATGCCGTACACCCCAAGCGACGTGATCGCGAAGATAAAGAGCAGCCCGACACTGAGATCCGTTACTTGTAACCAGGGACCAAACGGGATAACGGAAAAAGACAGCAACGCAGGAATTAGCGACGCGACAGGTGCAGCTACATATAGAAACCTGTTGGCATTCGCCGGGATAACATCTTCTTTGAAGAGAAATTTCAGGCCGTCGGCAATCGGCTGAAGAAGCCCAAATGGTCCGACGCGTGTCGGACCAGGCCGCATCTGGACTCGCGCCATAACCTTCCGTTCGATCCAGGTCAGGTATGCAAGCGCGCCCATGACTCCGCCAAAGATCAGGATGATCTTGATCATGAGGATCAGGAAGTCGGAGCTAGTCAGATATTCGATCATATTGGACTGTAGCGGCGGTCCATGGCTGCCGGCAATTCAGCAATTTGCGATATCGCCGGCGGTCATAGAAGCTGTGAAAAAATTGCCTGCACAACTCGTCAAATGTCGAATGTCTGTTGTGCGATGTTTAATGTAGTTGTCAAAGCACCAGATGACCTACTGACCAGACCACCAAATTGTTCGTGGCCAAACTTTTTCATCAGGTCATTGGGTCGGTGGGTTGTTTGACAAGTTCATCGGACATCGCA
>WNGK01022184.1_pt1 | contig 18254 bp, 33 predicted proteins | sample 5400601 | NCBI WGS metagenome assembly WNGK01 (sample SAMN13153376, study PRJNA577476) | soil metagenome | isolation source: 60 cm soil or saprolite under Garry oak tree replicate 1 | place: USA:California | collected 2016-06-15
AGCGCAACCGCCAGCTTAAGGGCGAGTAAGGAAATGGAGATCGCTGATTATGACCAACGAAAAGAATGCGCCGAAGCCAGCACACGGAAAGCTGGACCGCTTTGAACCGGGAGGCGAACTCGGAGCCATTGATGACCGCGAAGAACGCGAACAGCGTCTCAGTTCGCTGTCAGGCGAGGACCGTCAACTGGCGGAAGAAAGCGCACGCTTTGCTGATCTCTCCCAGTACTTATCGCGGAGAAATATGGATGTGCCAGCCGATATCGCTGATGAACTCGGCCGAGTTTCTCGCCTGGCAATTTCAGAACGAATCACCCGGATGAAGGCGCTCAATCAGGCGCTAATGGAGTACCTCAATGATGCTGGTCACGATACTGGGATTCGGCAGTAACTGGTGGGGCCGCTTCGGGCATGATCCCGATGATCGTTACCGTTATACACGCCATGCCGCGTACTTCAACTCTGCCGGCGTGCGCTGCGGAACGCGCATCCGGCGGCACTGGATTATTCCGGGATTGGTACGCTTCAACGGTGTTGGCGACTTCAATCCGCAGTTTCCCCGCCGCTCCATTGGACGAACATTCGAGTGCACAGACCCGACGTTTGCCTGCGGCGGGAATCGCTTGGTGTTTCTCAGAAGGGCACGGGCGTCCGCAGTTCCTGACTACTACCTTACGGCGATCTCCAGCAGCAAATTGGGCCTCATTGATTTCGAGAGTACCGCCTGGAAATCGGCCGATGTGTTGCCCATTACCGTAAGCCAATTCCGGGAGAAGCAGGAATCCGTACTGCTGATGAAAGCAGGCGACTTCGTGCGTACGGATCTGGGTATCTGGTTCGTCAAAGTCACCTGCAATGACTTTCGTGAATCGTCGCTTGAATTGCGCGAAGCTGTGCCTTTGGGCTGAGGAGGACAAATGCGTTTTGCCAAAGACAGTCTGGTCATCAGCCCCGAACGCGACGTCCCTCTGCTTCGGCAGGTACGTAATTCCGGGTTCGTAAGCCACGGTCAGCTATTTGGCTTCATGGAGTATGCCGGCATTGACCACTGCCGCAGCAGCTATAACTGGCGTACACGCAGACTGGTCAGCTCCGGCCTTCTTTCTGTCTGCGACGGGAAGTTCGGCACCGGATCCGCCGTTTATCGGATCACTCGCCTGGGTCTGGCAACGCTCGAACATCACGGCCATTTCACCACCGCCCTCCATTCCAGCACCGAACATCTACCGCATCCTTCTGTTGTCTTTCATGCGCTCGAACTGAACACCGTGCATCTGGCTCTTGCCAGAAACCAGCTTCTTGCAGGCTGGCACTCCGAAGTCGAGATTGCTTCCTTCAACAGCATTTCAAGGTTGCCATACCAGAAGGATTATGACGCGGTAGTTGACGTCTGGATTGGAGAGAAGAAGACCTGTTTCGCGCTCGAATATGAACGCAGTCTGAAAAGCTCAGGCCGTTATCAGCGCGTGCGACAGGCCCTCGAAAATGAGCATCGGGTGAGCTGCGTTCTGTACCTCACTTCCGGCATCGAGGTACTCATGCACCTGCTCCACGTCTTCGAATCCCTTGGTGTCAATCTGGCGTTCGCGGACTCTCGCGACTTCACCAGATCACTGCTCGACACCGAGGTACTAAGCAATCAGAGAAATGGGCGAATCAGATTCATGGAGCTGCTGCAGTGAAATCCTCTCATCGTTCATCCATTGGCTGTCTGTTGTCGCTCCTTAAAGAGTCCTATCGAGAAACATTGGCGTTTTTGGGAGGTCTGTAACATGCGTGAGTTCAGTACTTTGCGTCCCGACTCCCCTCTGTTTGCACTACCTTTTCAGCTACCCTTTTCCGCTGGCGAAAAGCTAGTGCCTCAAGCGGTGCCCCGAAGCTGCTGCTCATACTTGAGCGGCTGTCCCGGTATCACCACTCTGAGACAGTCGTCGGTATCCGATTCTCCAATGCTGGTCTCGTGCTCATTGATTTCTGCAGGCACCTCGATTTCCTTGCGAGGACGATGTGTGCGAACGCATCGGTTCCCGCATTTGGAGATCGACATGAAACACACTGTGCGTCTGTACGCCGTTGGGCCCGTCCCCGTGAAAGATATCGAAGCTGCTGCGCGCTCAACTGCAATTGAAAATGCGTTGCGAGGCCCGGATCTGGAGCAACTCTTCAACGATTTGAGAGCCACTGGTCCCGACGTTGACTCCGCCGAGTAATGCTGCAGAAATTCCTCACGCACTTGTCGATGAATCAGACGATGAAGGCCATGAGCGCTCACGGTGGTACATACGGAACGACAGTGGCCAGTTTGTCGAAACGGTGAGATGAACTGGCAACTTTGGCCGAGTGGCAAGCGAGTCATCCCTGCGCAGGATGTCGGGTGTTCGCACATGGTGACGTAAAACAACATTCCATCTATGACGGACAGAAAGGAACAATTCTATGACGCAAAGCCGGGGACAAATCAGCTTCCATCCGCTGTTCACAACCGACGATATTGGCGTGCGCAGTGACGCCAGTGTGGATCACGTCGTTAAGACATTAATGCACTTGGGTGAGGCCAACGCCAGCCGCTGGATCGAGATGCCGAAAGGCATTTTGCTTCTGCTCGTTGTGCCGGACGAACCCGCATCCGGTGCGCTTTATCTGTACGATCGGGAGCGGCGAACCTTCTTCTTTGTGGACTTTGCGGTCGGGCGGGATGACAGCTTCACCACCGCAGAATTCGAGGAACTGGTCGGAGAATATGACCTTATTTCCCGCGCCGCTCACCCTGAGCTTCTCGCGGCCACACTTGCCCGGACGGCATCGGCTTAATGAGGTGAACCAATGAGACCATTCGGCCAGGCAACGACGGAGATGGCAGCACGTTATTTCTCGTTGTTCGTAAACCGCCTGGCCCATACCCTACAGTCGGCGCGTCCGGCTGAGAACGGAAAGCACTACTACTTCCGTCCGAAAGGCCGGAAACAATTATCGTCCACAGCGATCCTCGAACATCTGCACGGCAGGATCACCTTTGGGCTCTATGCCCTGAACCCGAAGACGCAGCGCTCGAAATGGGTAGCCATCGATGCCGATTACGCGAACGCATTCGATGACCTGCTCAAGTTGCAATGGGAACTCCGGCACGATGGCGTTGAAGCAGCGCTTGAGAAATCGCGGCGGGGCGGACATCTCTGGATCTTCTGCGAAAAGCCACTGCTGGCGAGGCAGTGCCGGATCTACATCTACAACCTGGCCTGTCGGCTGAAGGTGCCGGTCAAGGGCGGCACCGGACTGGCCGAAGGAATCGAAGTGTTTCCGCGCCAGGACTCACTCCAAGCCAATGAGTTCGGCAACGGCATCCGCGGACCGCTCGGCGTCCATCGTGCCAGCGGCAAGCGGTACTGGTTTTACGGTGCCGACTACACTTTTGAAGCGCAAATCCAGTATCTGGAACGGCTGAAGAAGATCGCCGAACCAGAGCTGACTGCGTTCGTGCAGGGACTGGAAATGCCGCCCGAGTTCCAGCCCAAACCACAGGTTGTGCTGCCGCCCTATGACCCGAACCGGCGCGAGTTTCGCATTCTGGACTACGTGCATCCGCGCCGCAAACGTTGCGGGAATTACTGGACACAATGTCCGTCCTGCTCCGATGTAGGACGCGACCGAAGCGCGGACAATCTTGCGATCAGTATTTCCGATCCGCGCAAATACAAGTGCTGGGCGGGCTGCACCAAAGAAATGATCCGGGCCGCGCTCGGACAGCCGATCCGGATCGGAAAGGCTGTACACGCATGACGATTGGAGACAGGAAACCGGATCATGAAGAAATTCTCGCCCGCCAGGGTTTGCGGCTGCCGTTGATCACACTAAAATACCTGCACAGCACCGGCATTTACTGCAATCCCGGAGTCTCGATTGAGCACCAGCACCTGGCGAAACGCTGGGTCTTGCGTGGAGTGGAATCAGGCGGCGCAGTGACAGAACTCGGCGCATATTGCAGCTTCGTGGACGAGTCGGGAGGCGCATTGTCGTGGCTCCAGCGAGTGGACAGTATCGCGGTGAACGGCGTCCATGCAGTCGTAGTCGCACCTGGGCTTGTTCGGTTGCAGATAGTGCGTATTCAGCGCACATACGATCTGCTGATTACGCGGCACAGCCTCTCAGACTCTGCGAATGGACGAAGGCCGCGGCTTGAGAGCTCTGTACTCTTCTTTGGCCGTCGCGGCAGTCTGGAACTGGAATTGTGGGGCAAGGACGCGGCGCTGAGCGGCACCGTGTTCCCGGTGTTTTATAGCCGGAGTGGCGAAACCGTCGAATTGCCCGCAGGATTTCAAGATCCGGTTACGAAGATTGCGGCAGCGGTGTGCTGTCCGGGCTGCCGGCACTGCCATCTACTGAACCCAGGAACAGTGATTAATCCTGATCATGGAGCTGGCTTTATACGGCCGAAGGAGGCAGCGAACGAGGCGCCCACGAGCGCAGCAGATGACGGCAGTGCGGCTTGAAGGAATGGAAATCAAATAACTCACTATCACCTCGCGCCGGGAGTATGATGTGCGCGACGGACCCTTTCTCCAACCCCCGTCGCAGGCCGTGACCTGGATTCAGGCACGGCCTTTAGCTCGCAATTTGTGCCCATCCTTTATATATATAATGTGCCCTTCTTGATCGCACGTCCTTACCCGGCACACCAAAGTAAACAGGAGGCGAAATGGCTGGCCATGAAATGCGGCGTCAGGCCGTAGCCAAACAGCGCATTCCTCGCATCCGCGCTGCTGAGGCAGGCAAACTCCTCGAAGAATGTGATGTTTTTCTTCGCTCTTCACGTGATCTGCTGGCGAATCTGCGTTCCGCCGGCATTGGGGCACTGTTCAAGGCAATCAGCGAAAGAGTGTTGCTGCTGGCAGTACAGCCAGACGCATGGGGTGAACGCATGCGGGCGCGGCTGATGTCGGCGCTTGCGCCAGCCCTGGCGGATGACTTGCCGGGTGATTCGGTGCTGAGCATTGAAGATATTGTCCGCATCTCAAATTCCGTGTTGCCGTGCTTTCTGCTGGAACTCGGACGCCGCGAACAGCATGTTTATGTTGAATTCCCGCTGAATCCCGCCGTCCCGGATTCGGTTTTTCGTTTCGCGCCTGAGCCACGGAGAGAGCCGCGTTCCGTCAGCCGGGAACAGTTTCTGAAGCTCATGGGTGCCGCCGGCGAGGAGATGGCTGGCTTGTGCTACTTCGGAGACGAAGCCAGCCGCGACCAGATTGTGGCCGTACTGGGCAACCAGCAAACGATCGGCAAAGAACGATCCTGCAGAACCCTGCCTTCCGCGAAACGCCTTCATTAATCCAGCTCAGTCGCCTGTTTTTCCTTTCATTCCATCCAATCAACTTCCTTTCGGAGAACAGCTATGTCGAGAAGTGTGAACAAAGTCATTCTTATTGGCAATGTCGGGGCAGGACCCGGACATTCGCTACACGCCCGGCGGTAAACCAGTTGCAAAGTTCAGTCTGGCTACCAGCGAGAGGTTCAAAAACCGAAGCGGTGAATGGGAGGAACACACCCAATGGCACAACATCGTTGCCTGGCAACGGCTCGCGGAGATTGTCGGTGACCATGCGGCCAAAGGGTCTCGTCTGTTCGTGGAAGGACGGCTCCAGACCTCGAGTTGGGAAGACAAGCAGTCAGGCGAAACGAAATACCGGACTGAAGTCGTAGCTCGCGAGATCGTACTGCTGGGGCCGAAGCAGCGCGGCGACGAAGAGCGATCCGGAACCCAGGGTAATGAAGAGCGCGAACCCGCATATGCGTCGGGAATCGAGGACCCAGACATCCCGTTTTGAGCGGCTAATCACCCAAACTGCCTGCGACACACGTGGAAGGAGCAACTATGAGCCCAGCAAATGGCCATGCCAATGGTCCGGCCTCCGGAGCGGTGGCCGAGAATAGATCCTCCGCACTTCTCAACTCCGATATCGCTTCGCATTTCGCTTCGGACGAAATCAGGGACCTCGTTGCCAAACTGGAGGTTCCATTCGATCCTTCTGTGATTGAATGGCGAGTCACCAATACTAGCAAAGGCGGACCGCCCCGCGGTCAGGTGATGCCATACACAGATCAGCGCGCATACACGGACCGCCTCAATCAACTCTTCACACCTGCGGGATGGTCGCGGAAATACGAAGTCCACACCAGTCCGGCATTCCTGCGCGGCAAAGAGCAGAAGCCCTCTGCGAAAGTCATCGTCACTTGTGAAGTGACGATCTTTGGGCTTGGATCGCATTCGGCAACCGGAGAAGAGTGGGCTGACGACGAGAACGCCGGGACCAGTGCCGAGGCACACACCGACGCACTCCAAAGCTCCGCCCGGACATCCGGCCCAGTCAAATTCAGGTCCGCTCGTGGCAGAAATTGAGGCGATGGCGACAACGCTCGGACGAGGTCTTTACCGTGGATTGCTCCGTGATCTGGCCAAGGTATGGAATCCACGCGACATTCGCGACCATGAGCTGCAGAAGAAAGTGCTTGAGCATATGCGAAGCGCCGAGCGGGGCGTACGGAGGCTGGAAGCGGCGCTCGAACAAACCGGGCCGGAAGCGCTCACTTCTGTCCTGAAGTCGCTTGGCGTCAGGTCCCTTGATCGCGTGGAGAACCTTGAAACTCTGAAGCGCATCGTTGTTGCGCTTGAAACACCATGTAGATGAACGGCCCGTGGCGCAGGTGATTTCGTATTCCGCGGTTGGCGCGTAGCGTTGTTCATCGAAAATTCCTCCCCATGGCTGGCGTTTCGGATTTCCGAGCTGCCAAGGTTAAGGTTGATCCCGGAGTTTGGGTTATGCTGGTCAGAGGACCACGATTTGTTGGAGTAACACTTGGCATCGAGTGTCGAACAACAAAGGGAGCGGGAAGCTGCTGAGGACCTCCGCAGACAGCTTCAGGAGCGGGTGTTGCGCGGCAACACGCACCCCGGCTCTGCGAACCGCCTTTCGTGGCTCGATGAAAATCCGGAACTGCTCGCAGAAATCGCACGCGTGAGCTGGGGAGGCGCAGATGGCAGCGGATTTACGCCCGAAGAGTTTCGAAGAGAGATAGCGGCAGTCCCGCTCCCGAGTCCACACGACGAGCCTTTCACCCACTCCATCGTCAGGATGCTTTCGCAGGAAATTGAAGCTGCATGCCAACAGTTGGGCATACCGCTGCACAGCGGAGTCGCCTACGGCAGCAGTTCTGCTCTCGAGGTCAGCGCGGCGCAATATGGAGTTCCCCTCACTGATTCGAGCGTCATCTCGCTCAGTACGGGTTTCATTACGTTCTGCAGCAGCATCAGCAGAATGCTGTCCCTGAGCCTGCCGCATGAACGCGATGGCGACAGACTTAAGGTCACCTTCAAACCGGAACTGGTACTTGCTAGGATTGCATCGATCGCCGACCTGGGAAACTACTGGGAAAAAGTAGTCGGGGATTACGCTTTCGGTTCGGGGCCGCTCTCCGGCGGTCATCAGTCCGTCCCTTTTCCGGCCTCTTTTACCAGAATGCAACTTCTCTTCTCTATGGAGCGCTTCTCATTGGCGCATGAATACGGGCATCACGTGGGGAAGCACGGCAAGCGGGCGGCCATCGAAGTCGGCGGAGATGCGGTCGCTGTCGGACAGGAATTCGAGGCTGACCTCTTCGCGCTGAGTGTCGAACGCTATGTTGGAATGCGAAGCGTGCAGCCGAATCCATTTTCAGCGTCGGGCGCAGGTGCGGCATTCCTTTTAAAGTGCCACGAATGTGTCCGGCGCGTTCGACAGATTCTCCTGTCGGGTGAGGACGCGATCCAGTCGGATGGAGTTCACCCCGAAACTTCGGATCGAATCGCGGCATTCGATGATCTGGATGACCAACTCCCGGACACCCAAAGGGAACATCTCAGAGAAATGAGAAACGATTGCGTAGCGATAGTCGAGGAGATGTATCGTAGACTCAAGCCCGTCTACAGGGCGATGCATGAAAGCGGAAGACGGCCGCATTCCACACCTGACCACGGCTTTGTTCCTCCACGCTGTCTTCTTTAGAACTGAAATATCCGGACCTCGGGCCGGGTGTCCCGCGCCTGGATCACTCGACTCATCACGTCGGTATCTTGGCGGTGGAGAACAAGGCTTTCTTTGCGTCATTGTCAGGCTTATCGATGATCGCTTTCATTTCCCGAATTCCTTCCAGCGTGACCCCTCTGGACCGTCCGCTCACCGCCCGCAGGTCAATCAGGTACGCGAGACTCTTCCTGCGGTCTCTCTTCGAATGCAGGCGCATACCTTCCTTGAGGTTTTCGTAGGCGATCAAGTCGGCAGGCTGCAGGAGTGTGCAGTCCTGCCAGCATTCCGAGGTGATGGATGTGAATCGGTTCCGATAAGCGAATGACCCGTCCCCCACCAGATAATTGAATTGCTCCCGCAGGGCTGCATCATATTACACTGGTCATGATGCAGGCTGATCAGATCCTGAGGATACAGTTTGAGAGTGGTCTCGCCGATCTGATCCATGAGGTGAGTAAGAAGCACGACATAGGCGAATCCAATGGGATTCGGCCTGGTCTCCGGAAATTCCTGGACGAGAAGCTGAAGCGGCATGCTCCAGCCGTGAATGTGAACCGGATTTCTTTCAAAGACGCCGATTAGTTCGCGCGAAAGCTCCCGTTGCTCTGCTGGGGTCCAGCCTTCAAAGTCTCCCCGATAGTTGTTGAAATCCGCCGCATGAAAGCGCGCGATTTACTTTCGTCCCTGCTTGTTGAGTTGCTCATTCTTCCGACGGAGAACCTCCATCCAGTCCATGTCAAACCAAATCCAGCCGGCATTACTGCTGACGAGACAGGTCAAATTGAAAACCGTTGGGATGAGCCCGCTGTCATCGCTCTCGACGATGAATCCTCTCAGCACAGGAGCAGCCTCATAGTCGCGCAGCCCGACTGCGAATCATTGGCCCCGCGAGGCAGCGGGGGCGACCGGTTCGCTGGACCCTAACTCCCCCCCATGCTGCTCCTGAATCGATTCGTACGCAAATTTCAGATGTACATTTCGTCGGAGTACCGCAAGCGCGTTGTATTTGTTCCTCCTTTTGTCTCTTCTTACTTCTCATTGCGCCCCTCTGGGAACCTAAAGCCGGGAACAAAACAAGATTTTCTGCAATGGAGACGTGTGTCATGGAAGAACTCAAGCAATCGCCACTCTCCCCGCAAGAGGCCGCGGCCAAAGTCGCTATCCTGGCGGAATGCGACAAGCTCAGGGCGCAGGGTATCACGTTCGTCGCCGTGCATTTCGATGGATACGGCGATGACGGAGCCGCCGAAGACGTTAAGTGCTACCGTTCCGACAGCTATGCCTGGCAGGAACACGAGCCGGTCGAATATGAAGCCGATCATCTGCAGGAACACTTCGAAACCCTGGTGCCCTGGGGTTACGAGGACGGCTGCGGAGGATTCGGCGACGTAGTTCTCGATGTAGCGGCGCGGACGATCAAAGTCGAGCGCAACGACCGGTTTGAAGACTACACGACCAGCAGTTACGAGGTGTAATCGTGGCCCATCCACTGGCACATGCTGAGAGCAGCGCAAAAAGATTCGGCGGGCGCGCCGAAGATTATCTTGCCATTCATAACTGGTTCGATGAATCAAAACTTCTTTTCCCGGATTTCCGTCACAGAGCGCTGAGGCACCACACGGCTGGGATTTTCCTGGCTGAAAGAATATTCGGAGTCTGGATCACGAACAGCGAGGGAAAAAGAGTCCCGGTCCGCTATATCGGTGAAATGCACGTGAAGGAAGACCTGGGCCGCATCCCCACTGCGCAGGACTGGATTTCACAGATCCAGCCGCAGCGGTGGATGTACGGGCAGTCCATTCCGGAAGCCCAATAACCTCATTGGAGGAGGAATGCGAATGACTGAACAAAATCCTCCTGTACCGGACAGCCACTTCCCGGTCGTGGTGGTCCCGCTGCCCATCGCACTCTATATCTCCGGAGAACTCATCTTTGAACTCTACGAAGGCGGCCAGCCGCGTCAGGAATATTTGATTCGGTGGGAACGGCTCGTTCCCGGCACGAGTCTCCCTGAAGGCGAGGCGGAGATAACCTCTCCCGCGTAAAGCCGCCATCATTTATTCCAACTCGCCGCGTTTGCAGACCGCTTAATCCCCCTCCCACAGGTACAGCTGTCGCCGTGAAAGATGATCCGCCTTCCGACGATTTTGACTGGCTCGCGCGGCCTTCGGCTGAATCCAGAGGAGATCGTTCCAGTCGATAATCCTGCAATCCCAATGTTCCACGAAAGGACATACAATAATGAAGGCATCGGCGATTCTTTCCGCCCTGCAGGCATTAGTTGAAGCGCGGCAGCCCGTGTTTCTCTGGGGAGGACCCGGACTCGGGAAATCCTCCCTCGTAAGAAAACTGGCTGCTTCACGCGACGTGGCTCTGCAGGACATCCGCGCATTATTGCTTGATCCCGTAGACCTGCGCGGTCTGCCGTTTCTCGGAAATGACGGATGCGCGAAATGGGCGCCTCCGGAATTTCTTCCCAAAGACGGGGAAGGGATTCTCTTTCTCGATGAGCTGAATGCCGCGCCGGCGATGGTGCAGGCCGGCTGTTATCAGCTGGTGCTCGACCGCAAACTCGGGGAATACGTGCTCCCCGATGGCTGGGCCATCATTGCGGCCGGAAACCGCGACAGCGACCGGGCAGCCACGAACCGAATGCCCACACCGTTGCGGAACCGTTTCGTGCACCTGGAGTTTGAGGTGGATATTCACGAGTGGTCGGACTGGGCGATCCAGTCGGCCATTCGTCCGGAGGTGATTGCCTTCCTGCGCTTTCGTCCGGAACTGCTCAGCCAGTTCGATCGGGACGCGAACGCCTTTCCCTCGCCGCGATCGTGGGAGTTCGTATCGCGCATTTTGAGCGCGAGCCCAGACCCTGCGATTGAACATGAACTGTTCGGCGGTGCTGTGGGAGCGGGAGCAGCCACTGAGTTCTCGGGCTTTCTGCGCATGTTCCGGGAGTTGCCGAACATTGACGCGATCCTCGTCAATCCTCACAAAGAACCGGTGCCGGAGAACGCTGCTGCGCAGTACGCGGTGGCATCCGCTCTGGCGCACTCGGCGACCGATGGGAACTTCGATCGCATTCGCGTGTATCTCGACCGCATGCCTACGGAATTCCAGGTGTTGTGTGTGCGCGATGCCTCGCTGCGCGCGCCTGCCATTCGCCACACTGGGGCGTTCACGCAGTGGGCTGTCCAGAACCATCACGTCCTCGCCTAGCCCGTCTTTCCTAACCAAATGAATCCACATTCAGGAGAAACTTCTATGACCTCTGCTGTCCTGGCAGAACCATTGCCTTCGTTCGCCCTTCAGGAACCCTCGCTTTCGACCCGCGCCATGCTGTGTTCGCTTTCGATCAGCATGTGGTCGGCGCGGAAACACGATCCTGAGGCTTCGGAAGAAATTGCCGCCCGTCATAAAGCGCAACCCGGCGTGGGCCGCTATAACAAAGTGCTGCTTCCCAAAGAGGCCTTGGCCGAAATCCAGAAAATCGTCGGTGAGGCGCGGCATGCGCATTACTTTGTCACCCTGCCCTGGGGCGACGACGGATATCGAGTGCTTCCGGGAGCCGTGTATCTGGAGCACACGGCAAAAATGCGCGAGTTCTCGAATCGCTTCCATCCTGCCGTGGAAACCCTGGTAGGTCGTTTCACGAAATTGATCGAAGAAGCCCGGATGCGGCTTGGCGGTCTGTTCCGCGAAGCCGACTATCCCCATCCGCAGGAACTTCGCTCCCGATTCGCATTCGAGACAAGAGTCATGCCGCTTCCCGATGCGGGCGATTTCCGCGTGGCGCTCGGAGATGAAGAAAAGGAGCGCGTGAAACGCCAGATCACCGCGTCCGTTGAGGCGTCGTTGCATGTGGCCAGTCGCGAGTTATGGGAGCGCCTGTATGACGCCGTCCACCACATGGCGAAACGGCTGGCTGCGTACAAAGTGACCGAAGACGGGGTTGAACACGCGTTTCGGGACACCGTGGTCACTAATCTGGTGCGACTGGTTGACGTTCTTCCCCGGCTCAATGTGATGCGTGACCCCGAACTCGAGCGACTGGCCGACGAGGTCCGTTCGTTGTTGCTGGTGGATCCGAAGGAACTGCGCGCTTCCTACATGTCGGCCTATGCCATTCTGGCAGGCGGGATGTGACTACAACCATAACTTGGCCAGAATGGCCACTTTATGCTTGCAATCGGTAGCCGCCAGTTCATGGTTCGAAACTCCAAAGGATAGATTGACTGCCAGAGAAGCGACAGGAGTAGCAAATTGCTTCTTTCCAGCCTGGTTTCTCGCATAACCGACATGTGGGATACCGCGCCTGAGAAGTACTCACAGCCAACTTATGCCTGGAAAGCAGAACTCGCGGCCATTTTATCCTTGGAAAGTGCACGACTTGGTTGCGGATTTTCGCTGAAAACCGACGATTGGGTCACTCGAATCATAAAATGGCAGCGCTCAAATAACAAGGTAGCGGTATGTTGTTGTGGACCTGCGATGCGAGAGCGCATGGGAAGAATGCACAAATGGCTTGTTTTCCCATTCAATACCGGATATATTACTGGATAGATAAGGAGTTTTTCGAAAATGAGCAATCCAGCCCAAAAACGAGCCATCAAGAACTATAGGCGTCGCCTTCAGAAGCGAGGCGCGGCCCGTTTCGAGGTGCTTGGCCTCAATGCCGATCGCGAGCTGATTCGCTCCCTTGCCAAGAGACTTGCGCAAGATGACACGGAGGCAAAGCGCATTCGCTCAGAAGTCACACGCGCTGTCTGCGGTATTCCCCAAAAGGGTGGAATCCTTGCGGCGCTGCGGCGTTCACCGCTCGTTGGTTCCGACCTGAAGATTGAGCGCCCGTTCGATGCGGGCAGGAACGTTGACCTGTGACACGGTATTTGCTGGACACCAACATCATCAGCAATACCATCAAGCCACTCCCCTCCGAAGCGCTTCTTAAGTGGATGGGGGAACAGACAGACGACTCGTTGTTTATTTCGTCCCTCAGCCTGGCTGAAATCTGGCGCGGGATATTGGAGAAGCCGACAGGAAAGAAGCGCCGTGAACTGGAAGCATGGTTCAGTGGACCTGAAGGTCCGCAGGCCCTTTTTCGAGGACGGGTCTTGCCATTCGATGAAAACGCCGCACTCATTTGGGGCGATCTTATGGCGGCGGGCAGCGCTGCCGGTCGTCCGCGGAGTGCACTCGACATGGTCATTGCCGCAATTGCTCAGTCAAACAATTGCATTCTTGTCACCGATAACGAAAAGCACTTCCCGACGATTGACCTCTTCAATCCCCTTCGTGGCGCAAGCGGCAAAGGAAACGGCTGAACGCTAAGCTTCCTAGCGCCTCTAAGAAACCCATCATTACAATGCCAACTTATGCTTCAAATCACACTATACTCGGGCAACTTATAGTTGTATGCCCGGCCAATTTATGCTTGTAGTGATACCTTCGTCTGGAGGGACTCGCTCCCACCCCTGATGCCCGCCTTTTGTTCGAGCGGTTTGTCCGAGGTGAGTTGACCGAAGACCAGTTGGTGAATGCTATCCTCGCTTGATGAGCGATCCTTACATCGATCCTCAATCTGGTATTCTGCGAAACAAACTTAGCCTGACCGATCAAGAGTCGCTCGACCGCACGGAAGCGAACGCAGTCTCAGCGCGTTCAATTCTGTTTCAACTCAATCCCCTGAAGGGGAACTTTGATTCCGAACATCTCAAGGCGATTCATTCATATCTCTTTCGGGATGTTTACGAATGGGCCGGGCAATACCGGACGATCCCGTTGGCAAAGTCTGATTACGTCGAAGGGGGACGGGCACCAAGTTCACACCTCCCGAGTTGATCGAAGCGGAATTGGCAGAGTATTTGGCGAATTGGCGAAGGAACATTTTCTCGAGGGATTGCCGCGTAGGGACTTCGCCCGCAAACTCGCCGCTTTGTTTTCCAAGATCAATCGTATCCATCCGTTCAGAGAAGGAAATGGCCGAGCGCAACGGCAGTTTGTGCGTCAACTGGCGGAGAGCCTGAGCTACAAGCTTCATTTCGAGGTTGTCAGCAAGGAGCGTCTGGTCCAAGCCAGCATCCTCTCCACGAATGGGGATATAGCCATGATGGTTCGCCTCATGGACGAGATCACAGACCCGGAGCGCATTGAACCGCTGGTGAAAGTGATCAGGCATTTGGAGAGAGGACAGTTCAACTGGAACGATGTTTATGTGGCTACGACCACGCCCGGGCGGAGCTATGCCGGCACTTTCGCGGGAAGCGACGGAGCCAACTTTTTCTTCCGCGAGGAAGAAAAGCGAGTCTTGGTGGGAACGCTCAAAAACCTGACGCAACCGGTGGAATCGGGAGAGAAGATCGCCTTCACCGCATCCTGAGCCTGGCAGACCACTCGTGCGGGCGCTGAACTCCTCACACATTGCACTATGATGTCGCTTCCATCTGGTCTGAAGGACGCGACGGCACCCTGCTGCGGCGCTCGATCAGTGCCACTTTATGGTTCTATGGATGCCACTTTATGCTTCAAATCACACAGCAAAACGATATTGAGCGGAAACTGACGAAAGCGCGAACACAGCTTCTCCTCAGCCAGCCATTTTTCGGGACACTGTGCATCCGGCTGAAATGCCTGCCAGGACCTGTTCCCACCATGGCCACCAATGGCCGCGTGATTCTCTACAACCCAGAATTTGTGGAGAGGCTTACGGGGGCGGAACTTGAAGCCACGATTGCGCACGAAGCGATGCATTGCGCGCTGGGGCACCACTGCCGGCGCGGGGTACGCGATCTTCAGTTGTGGAACGAGGCGGCGGACCTCGCGATCAACCCGCTTCTGGTCGCGAACGGATTTACGCTGCCAGAGGGAGCCCTGCTTGATCCCGCGTTTCAGGATCTGAGCGCGGAGGAAATCTATGAGCGACGGCTGCGGGACAACTCATGTGGCAGTTCACCGTCAGCCAGCCAGCAGGCTGGACAAACAGGAGGAACGGGCAGTCCATCGGGGCAGGCCTCCGGCGCACAGACCGGCAACTGTCCTGCGACAGCGAATCATTCAGCTAATACGCCTCATCCGCTGAGCAGGCAATCCGCTCCGCAAAATGCTGCGGTCATGCACCTTCAAATATCGAACGGCCTGTGCGCGAGAGCCGCGAATCACGACAGGACTGGCGCGCGATCCTCAGAGAATTCGTGGCCGCGGTTGCGCCCGCGGACTATCGCTGGAGCCCGCCCAACCGCCGTTACATTGCATCCGGTTTGTACCTGCCATCGGTCGAACGCAGCGGCGTTGGTCGCGTCGTGATCGCCGTGGACACTTCGGGTTCGATTGGCGATGAGGAGCTGAAGCAGTTCGCCGGAGAAGTCTCGGCCATCGCCGAAGAGGCGAAGCCGGAAGCCATTCATATTATCTATTGCGATGCCATGGTCCAATCCTCGCAGGAATTCAGGCCATCGGAACCCATATGCCTCGAACCCAGGGGCGGCGGCGGAACGGATTTCCGTCCAGTCTTTGCCTGGGTGGATGAGAACCACATCCAGCCGGTCTGCCTGATCTATCTCACCGACCTGTGCTGCTATTCCTGGCCGGAGCCGCCGGATTTCCCTGTGCTCTGGGTGACGGATTCACGGCGCGCCGCGCCGTTTGGAGAGACAGTGCGCATCCTGGATTGAGGAGAAGTTGAATGAAAGCCGAAACTATGACGCGCGAACTGGTCCGCGATTTGTGGAATTTCATTGAGAACATCAATGAGGACGATCCCGAATGCACAGATAGGTTCTTTGCCCTGCGGGAACGAGTGCGCAGGTTCTATGCCGAGCAGGACGGGCGCTTTGGCTCGAACGCGCAAAAGCGAACCAGCCCGAAGAAGACGACGACATTGAGGCGCTAGACCGTGTTCCCGGCGACTGCGTTGCTCTCCGGTACTCAGAAGAGTGAAGCGAAGTAAACATTGCCATTGCAAGCCAGGAGCCTCCCCGCTGGCCCTCGGCTTCATGTATGTTCCATGAATCTATGAATATCCTTCTGAAAGCGCTGATGGCGTTTGCGCCCGCCTGCGTGTTGTTCCTGAGTTCCGTGCTCCTCTTTATGAGAACGAAGGCGGTATTTTCCTTCATGGAGCTACTCGGATCTGGCGGTTTTATGCTCGTCGCATCTGCTCACATTTGTGAAGCACTGGGGTTGTTTCCCTGGATGAATTGGGGACACGAGCAAAGCGTGGGCCACTACCTTGATCTTTCCGGTGCCGCCCTTGGCCTCGTATTGTTCCCCACAGGCCACTTGCTTCACGTTTTGAGAAAGACGTGCCCGTAGCTCACGGTTGTGGGACAACAAGAAGAAGCGCAAGTTCCTGAATACGCTCTTCATGGCGCATATGCCTGCAGGAGCGATTGTCCGAAGGTCATTCGGATGCCTGTACACGCGAGGCTGTTCCCAACTAACTATCCGGGAATCGCAAGCTTCTTCAAGAATCGCGCACTAGAATTGTTCGGGTTCCGCCACCGGTGGCTCATGCAGACAATTCAGCACGTCTAGTGGCGGATATTGCACCCGAGGGCGATTGTGCCTCTGCAAAGCAAAATCTTCATCGCTGCCGTCGTGAGGGATGAAGGGATACTGGCGGGGCAGCGGCGTGGGATCGACCAGGCTCCTGTCCGGATGTTGCACTACCGTGTGTGCGATGAAGTAGTTCCATCCAGAACAATCCTCGATGAGCCACCCGCCGACGAGCGTGCAGCCTTGATGCTGCCGCGCGTAGGCCTCGGCATTCTCATGGCAGAAATTTGGCCGGGCATCTGGATATTGGAGACGCGAAACACATCTGGCTGCTGATCTGCGCAAGTGCAGAGAATTTGCCAATTCAGCGTCGGAGAGCCTACTCATTCGGTCATATCTCTATCTGGTTGTGAAATGCGTGTCCGGTACAGCCCCAAGCCGTGCAATTCGGCTTTCAAATCGTAATGCACTTCAGCCCCTCCAGCTTGTGCTCGCACTTGAAGAACTCGGTGTCGAAGTAGGGCACGCCCAGATCCTCTGTCACTCGTATCTCCCAACCGTCGAGTTCCATTGAGACATTGACGGGCGCAACCTTTTCCAACGTTGACCATGTAGCCGGGGCTGTGAGGCGGAACTTGTCTCGAAGTTTTGGGCAGAGGCCGTTCGGTGCTTGCTTTTGCACCGGAAAAACGTAGTTCATTGCGGCCCAAGGAGAATGCTCGTGCTGGTCAATTCTGGTAGAAAAGTATCGTAGGCCGTCTAAGCTCGTCTCGTTCCTGAGATATTGCAGTAACAATTGCGGAACGATATATTCAGGCTTGAACGACGCACCAGGGTAGAACACCCGCACCGAGCATGCCGCAACCAATGGCCAACAGATGAGGTAACTCGCAACTGTTGCATCATCAAAGAGCCTTGATTTTGACCGGCGTAATCGACCAATGGTATCGGGTCGAAAACCAAAATCAAGCAGGTTGACAGGCTCAGCGTAGCGAAACCGCGCGACCTGAAGACTGTGGAATTCAGGTCTCTGCAATTCCTCCCAACAGACCCACAAGGAACCTCCCAAATATAAGCATGGAAGACCGGAGATGCTGTAACGATTGCTGGATACCTTGTGTCGCAGTTCAAACGGCATATGAAATAGCGCTTCTCTGTCAAAGTTGTCCAGATAGCCCACCCGCTCAACTTGACGGATTCTGTAGAGCCTCTCAAACTCTCGCATTGAGGCTCCGTTGCCCACTTGGAGCTTGAGAGCATCGAGCGAGTCCGCCAGCTTCGTGACCGCACTCTTAACATGTTTGTATCCAGCATGAGGAAATCCCTGAAGATAGCTTGCGACTGCCTTAACCAGCTTGGCAGCAACTTCTCGAATCGTTTGCCGCGATGTCTTGACCTCGTCGGAAATAGAGTTCGAATCAGCGAGATCGTCGAGCGCTGACGTGTATTTCTTGAACACATCTCTGAGAAATGCGTCCAGAGGGGAAGCGTCTGGGCGCGTTAAGGGCAGGCTCACAGCGGGCCGGAAAAACAAATCTTCGAGTTTCATTCGGACCGTACTCCGACTTCATTCTATGAGGAAGCGTGAAGCATCCCAAGTCCCCATAAGGCACAGCGAACTTACATGGCCAAATTGCATCTCGCAAAGCATCGCGATCCATTTCGGCAGCGTTTGTTGCAAAGCACTGCTCGGCACGGACCTGGCTC
>WNGK01010434.1_pt1 | contig 18252 bp, 29 predicted proteins | sample 5400601 | NCBI WGS metagenome assembly WNGK01 (sample SAMN13153376, study PRJNA577476) | soil metagenome | isolation source: 60 cm soil or saprolite under Garry oak tree replicate 1 | place: USA:California | collected 2016-06-15
AAACAGCATTTCATAAGACCAACCGAGCAATGGTATAGCCACTTATGCGGAAAGGCAGCGCTAAGTTTCAGTAAAACTGCCCGAGCGGGATGCCTTTGACCTTGACGCAACTCGCCGGCAGTTTGCACTCTTGCCGACGGGCGGCTCGATGGGCTGGAACAAAACAGGATAAAACCAGATCCAATAATAGATCCAAAGTCAGCAAGCCTCTCAGTGGTTAGTCCATGCTCGCGCAGCCGGATCCTTTGACGCATGAGGCAACAAGTTACCATCGAAACCCTCAAACAATTCATGCAGCAGCTTGCGGCGGCGGCGCGAAGCCCAGGCAAAGTGTACTTCACCGGCGGCGCCACGGCGTTGCTGTTGGGCTTTCGAGAGCAGACGATTGATATAGACATCAAGCTGGACCCTGAGCCTGAGGGCGCCTTCGAAGCGATCGCCGCGCTGAAAAATCGCCTCAACATTAATGTGGAGTTGGCGTCCCCTGATGATTTCATACCACGGGCTCCGGATTGGCGGGAATGCAGCCGGCACATCGAATCCATCGGGCAGGTGCAGTTTTTTCATTACGATTTTTCGCTGCAAGCGCTGGCCAAATTGGAACGCGGCCATGCACAAGACCTCGAGGATGTGAGCAGCCTCTTGCGCGGCGGCTACGTCAGCGTTGATGGGCTGAGGAACAGGTTCGCGCTGATTGAACCTGGCCTGGTGCGCTACCCCGCTATAGACCCGCCGCAGTTCAAGCGAAAGGTAGAGGGTTTTTTGCAAGGAGCACAGGTGTGATAAGGCAGACAGATCAAACATCACTGCCGGGCCAGGACCTGGTCGAACGCGGGCTTGCCGACCTGGCGCAGGATCGGCTCACCGATTTCGCCCTGCTCGTTCTCATTGCCGCCCCGCGACTCAGGCGCTTGGGAATTGACATTCCGGCCCGGACTTTTCCACGACCCTGGGAACACGAGCTCTACGCGCGTCTGAATGATCGCCTCGGAACCGCTGCTCATTCGCACTATAACAGCCTCATCCGGCGGATCGTCAGTTATGCGCGCGCGCTGGAGCGTGAACAAAGCTCGCACCATACTTCTTAGACCCACGACCCGGCTGGATCTTGGTGGCGGCCCGGCCAGCCGCCGCGCTTCTGTCTCGGTGCAACCGCAGAAAGGAAATGACAACACGATGAGAATGCCTTTCACTCTCCGCAGTTTTGTTTATGCCCAGGCGCACCGACATTCATTCCGTCTTAATCGTAGGAGCAGGACCCATCATCATCGGGCAGGCTTGCGAATTCGACTACTCCGGCACCCAAGCCTGCAAGGCGCTCAAAGAAGAGGGCTACCGCGTCATCCTGGTAAACTCCAACCCGGCCACGATCATGACCGACCCCGAGTTCGCGGAGCGCACCTACATTGAGCCGATCACCCCCGAGTGCGTCGAGAAAGTCATCGCCCGCGAGCTCGAAGAAATGAAACGCATGGGCGTGCCCCTCAACCAATCACCGTTCACCAATCACCAATCGCCAATCCCCCACAAACTCGTCCTTCTGCCGACGCTGGGCGGCCAAACCGCCCTCAACACCGCTATGGCCCTTTTTCGAAGTGGCACACTGCAAAAGTATGGCGTCGAGATGATCGGCGCCAACGCTTCGACGAAATAGCCAAACGCGGCCTGGAATTTTCACCCGTCTCAGAAATCCTGGTCGAGGAATCTCTGCTGGGCTGGAAAGAGTTCGAGATGGAGGTGATGCGCGACAAGGCCGACAACTGCGTCATCATCTGTTCCATCGAAAACTTCGATCCCATGGGCGTCCACACCGGCGATTCCATCACCGTCGCCCCGATCCAGACGCTGACGGACAAGGAATTCCAAATCATGCGCGACGCGTCGTTCGCCGTCATTCGCGCCGTCGGGGTTGAAACCGGCGGCTCGAACATTCAATTCGCGGTCAATCCGGAAAACGGGCGCATGGTCATCATCGAAATGAATCCGCGCGTGTCCCGCTCCTCGGCTTTGGCCTCCAAGGCCACCGGGTTTCCCATCGCAAAAATCGCCGCCAAACTCGCCGTGGGTTACCTGCTCGACGAAATCAAGAACGACATCACCCGCGAAACTCCAGCCAGTTTCGAGCCGACCATTGATTACGTCGTCACCAAAGTCCCGCGGTTCGCCTTCGAGAAATTCCCGCAGGCCGATCCGACCCTCAACACGCAAATGAAAAGCGTCGGCGAAGCCATGGCCATAGGCCGCACGTTCAAGGAATCGCTGCAAAAGGCCCTGCGTTCGCTTGAGATTGGCCGCCACGGTTTGGGCGGCGACGGCAAGCCCTGGCGTGTAGGCGACAAAGTCTATGGGGACCGTGACCTCCTACCGCGCGAACTCATCACCCAGAGGCTCAGCATCCCCAACGCCGAGCGCGTCTTCTTCATCCGCCACGCTCTGCGCGCAGGCTTCACTATCGAAGAAATCTTTCAGTTGACCAAAATCGACCGCTGGTTTCTGGCGCAGATTAAAGAAATTGTGGATTTTGAGGAAGAGATAGCGTCCTGGGCTTGATTTGGGGCGACGTCGCAGCCCAACCAATTAAGCTTCAAACTCCAAACTCCAACCACCAGGGAAGCCACAAGCCACAAGCGATACACGCGGCCCATTTGAACCTTGGAACTTGAAGTTTCCCTGAAGCTTGGTGATTGAAGCTTGTAGTTTTTGTCGCGCTAGGCTCCCGCGCTCAGACCTTCGGCTCCCAGCCAGCCCGGTACCTGCGGCGCCAGAGAGCCGATGCGCTGGGGTCGCCAATGATGTTGCGCGTCTGCGGATCCAGATTGAGGGTGTGGCCGGTGCGCCAGGCAATGTTGCCCAGGTGACAGAGCAGCGTGCTCTTTTGGCCCTCTTCGATTTCCGAGTTCAAGGCTTTGCCTTGGCGAATGCCTTCGATGAAGTTGCTGAAATGCAGAACGTCGTGCGACTGGCCCTCAATCTCACGCACGAGCTTGTCGTTGAGGTCGTAAATCCTGCACTTGTCGGCGATGACCATTGAACCGTTCTCGCCATAAAAACTCACCCCGAACTTCGCGCCTTCGAACCCGCGCGGGTCGCAGCTTTGGCCTTCCCAGGCTATCGCTTTGTCGCCGAAATCAAACGTAGCGACACAAATATCCGGAGTCTCCTGGTCATCCTGGTAATGATAACGGTTGCCGCCACAAGTGACGCGCTGCGGACATTCAACGCCCAGGCCCCACCGAGCCAGATCCAGCGCATGGATGCCGTTGTTGCCGAGTTCGCCCGTACCCCAATGCCAGAACCAATGCCAATTGTAGTGGATCAGATTGTCTTGGAATGGCCGCTCCGGCGCTGGTCCTTGCCATAACTGATAATCCAGCCAGTCCGGCGCCGGCGCCTGCTTGCCATGGCCGATGGAGCCGCGATGGTTGGTGTACCAGGCGCGCGCGAAGAACACCTTGCCCAGTTCGCCGGCGCGCAAGGCCTCCATCGCTTCCACCACCCACGGCCAACTGCGCCGCTGGTTGCCCATCTGCACGACGCGCTGGTGTTTGCGCGCCGCGGCGACCATCAGTTCGCTTTCGTGCGGGTTGTGGCTGCCGGGTTTTTCGACATAAACGTGTTTGCCCGCTGAGCAGGCGAGGATGGTGGCCGGCGCGTGCCAGTGGTCGGGCGTGGCTATGGAAACTGCGTCCACCTCTGCCTTCTCGAGCATCTGTCGAAAGTCTCTTAGTCCATGCGGCTTTCCGGGTTGTTTTTTCGCAGCCGCGGCGATCCCTTTTTCGACGGCGCGGCTGTCCACGTCGCAGATGTAGCCAATCTCCGTGTTGGGCAGCGACAGGTAGCCGGCGATGTGATCCATGCCGCGCGCGTTGCAGCCGATTATGGCCACAACGACCTTTTCGTTGGGACTCCCGGCGGCGCGCAACGAACCGGCGCCACCGAGCGTTGAAAGGCCCGCGGTCACGAGCGAAGTTTGCTTCAGGAAATCGCGGCGAGTAGTGGACATGGTCATGAAGGGATGAAAATCGTTTGGTCGAACTGTGGCAATTGAAAAAGGAAAACCGCAAGGTCTGGCAGCTCGGGTCTCCGCATGCGCTCACTGTGGTTCCTCGCTGTTTCCGCCAGGGAGACCAGAAGAGCACGCAAGCATACGCCGTCAGTGCGAATAGCAAGCTTCAATCTTCAAACACCAAGCTTCAGGGAAACTCCAAGCATCAAGCTTCAAGCGCAGGCCGGCTTGTGGTTTGTGACTTCCCTGGTGCTTGGAGTTTCGTGCTTGGTGCTTTCCTCATTCCGGTTTGTTGGGCGCAGCGATTTCAACTGCCGTAACTGTTCAGTGCAAGAACCATGTAACACCAGGTGGAAAGGAAGCCCAGAACCAAGCAAATGGTTGACAATCCAAAGTATCGTAACGATGACCGCGGACGCAGCCAGGGAGACGAGAAGAGCACGCAAGCATTCGCCGTGAGTGCGAATAGAAGTGGCGCTGCGAAGACAATCAAATCCGAGTCGCAGATGGGCCAACGTGAGACTACTCTCCCACGGTAAAGTATGAAACCGACCAGACCATGAATGAGGAAGACCGCAACGAGTAGAACACCGGAGACTGCCCGACGGCCACCCGCTGAAGGAGCTGAGGCATTCATCCTCAAGACGCGCTTCGAGACGCCGATCGAAAAAGGTCAGCGACGGTAGCCAGCCGCCGATGACGATCGTATTTCACTCTGAGCAAACCGGCAGGCGGCTGTTGCCTGGAGCGCCTTAGGCGGAAGGTTGTCGTTCGTTGAGTGCATCGGTGATGAATGCCCCCTTTGCTTTGCAGTATTCGAGCGGATCCTCTATGCCCATCGCGAGAACGGCTCGCTTGCGCTCTTCATAACTCTGCCTTAGGGCTGAGTCGCCACGCAGGGTCTCTCGGAACCAGACCAACTCGCCATGCTCCTCTGAACCCAGAGCGATGACGTGGGCGTGAATCCGAAATGGACGGCCATCATGCTCAACACATCCCACCCGCATGGGCCGATTCTCCGGGAATGGCTCCGGGCCACCCTGTTTCTGAAATCCAAGTCCATCGAGAACCGCCCTCGCACGGGCCAGGAGTCCTTGCGGATACAGTATAGCCAAATCGATGATGCCCTTCCCGCCGCACCCTGGAACAGAGGTGCTGCCGACATGCTCAACCTGCAACTCTGCTTCGGCACTTTGGATGGCACCCCGAAGCTGGCGCGCAATCTCTGCGCCCTCCGCGTCGTGAGCGCGAAACTCAGCAGGCGTTGAAAAATAAGGGAGGATACGCATACCTCGATGCCGCCTAACGAGACCGACCTCAGCCACCGCTGACGGGAGCGAGCTCTATTCTCAGTTTTCTACTTTCTAATTTCAACTTTGTAATTTTCTAATCGGTCAGCGGTTGGCTGGAGCGATTGTTAGGCGGAAGTGTCATGAGCAAGACCACCATATGAAATCAACGACTGAAGATATTAGGAACCGGCCTTTTTCTTCACTCCTTTGGAGGCGGTTTTAATCAGCGTTGCAACGGCGTTTGGCTGCGACACATAGATTGCGTGGCTGCCCGCGACCTCGACGACTGCCGCACCCGCGCGCTTGGACATGAAATGTTGGGCCGGCGGTGGAATCATTTTGTCGTCGGTGGCAATCAAATACCAACTCGGCTTGGTTCTCCATGCCGCCTTGCTGACCGTGCCGCTGAGTGCTTCGACGCCCCACGGGACTTGAGAGTTGGCCATGAACGAGGCTTTTTCAGCTTCCACGTCGGCGGCGAATGAGGAAGGGAACTTCGCCTTGTCGAGAAATAGAAAGCCGTCCACCGGTGGCAGTATCGGCGGTACGGGAGCGCCGGGCGGAGGGTCCTTGATAAGCGATGATACCGACTCGCCGTTATCCAAAGCAAAGGCAGTGATATAAACAAGCCCGGCAACCTTGGGATCGTTGCCGGCTTCTGTAATTACAGCTCCACCGTAGGAGTGGCCAACGAGAATCACGGGACCGCTATGCGTCGCCAGAACACGCTTGGTTACGGCAACATCATCGGCGAGCGATATGGTTGGATTCTGAACTATGCTGACGTTGTAGCCATCTTTCCTGAGAATTCTATGGACTTCTTCCCAGCCGGAGCCGTCCACGAAGCCGCCGTGGACGAGAACAACTTCCTTTACAATGGATTCAGATATGCCGTTCATAATGTTTCCTTTCTCTGTTTTGTTGTGTGTTTTGTGGACCGCGAAAAGCTCTATGCCGCTTAACGACCCAAGCTAAGCCACGCGGCCAAAGATATGAAAGAACCAAAATCCGAAGCCGGCAAATCACGACGGCTCCCACGCGTTGGCTTGCAGCGCAATGGTTAGCCACTCCGGTCCCACCACTTCAACACCCGCAGGGCGCGGAGGGTGTTCCAGCGGCTGGGCGCGCCGACGCGCTCCATTTCGAAATAGGTCTTTCCCTTGTACCGGTTTTGCAGCGGCCAGCGGCCGTCCTCGCGCTGGCCGCGGCGGAGTCGATCGCCTCGGCCAGGCGCGGGTCGCGGGGCGCCTTGACGGCTTGGAAATAATCGAGGGCCCGGAGCACGTCATAGTGCCAGCGCGGCGGAAACGAAAACTGAAGAAATATCGGCTTGATGACCGCGCCGGTGCGATGCGAGCGGAAGAGCCGGTGCACCAAGAGGAACTCGCGCCCGCGCCGTTGCGCGGCACGCACCGCCCGGACTTTGCGTCGGCGGTTGGTCTCGTACAGCCGTAGAGCCTCGAGGGCGCTGATGGTCGTGTGGACGGAGGCATGCGTCGCGCCGAACCGCCGCCGGCAGTTCCAACCACCATCGGGCATCTGCTGGGCGAGCAGGTGGTCCGCAATCGTGTCGAGCCGGTCATCGTCGTACTCGAAGTAGGCGAGAATGGAGAGCACCATTCCGGTGATGCACGTTTCGCTGGGGGTCCAACCGTAATTGATGCCGCCGTCGCGTTGGAGGCCTTGGTCGAGGAGCAGTGTGCACGCCTTTTGTGCCTGCGGGTTGCTGGCCGGCAAACCGAAGTCGCGCAAGAGCAGCATCGTGTAGGTCGTGGAAATCCACTTTGGGGAGTACAACCCGCCGTCCGAGGACAACCCTCCAGCCCAAGTGCCTTCCGGGTCCTGCCTGGCGAGCAGGCGGGCTCCCCAACCCTCGCGCGCCACGCGTTGCCGCTCTCGCTCAACGAGACTTGCCGCGGCCCCGACGACATCCAAGAGCACCTGCCAGCGAACGGCGGGATCCCCGTCCAGGAGCCATCGGCTTGCCTTGTTAGTGCTGCGAGTCACTGTCAAACAACTCCATCCGAACGCTCGTCCGTCTTGCCCGGCTAACGCACAAACTCACTGGCGCCGGGCCGATGAAATCCGAAATGGAAACTGAGCGCCGTCCCCGCGTCCAGTGCGGCGATCGAGGCGTTAGACCACTGGCTTGTGATCATGCATTACTCTCCTCTCTGCCACGGAACACCCGCAACCACCTCTTCGAGCGTAAACTCCGGCGCGCTCCATCCTCGAGTGCGCTGCTGTAAACGCACAGCTGGCGATGCCGCATCAACGCGTAAAAACTCGTCCGAGAACAGCTCAATGCCGAACTCTCTCAAGTAGTCACGAAGCATCTCACGAGTGAATCGGTCAGGCTTGCGACCTTCCTCATACCGCTCGACCTGCTCAAAGGAAAATCGCTCCCCAGACTCCTCAAATATCCAGCGCCCGCCGTCGTTCATAGCTGCTATGGAACGGCGGTAACCCAATGGTGGCTTGCCACCTAATGACTCTGGCGCATACACCTCCCAAATCACTGCCGGATACTTGGCCTTATCTGCTGTGGAGCAAACTCTCATGGCGAGAACTCCGATGCGAGTGGCCAAGTAAGACATAGCTGGAAACGGATCTGAACCTTGGATGCCATTCTGGAAACAAGCCACCCAGTCCGAGCGAGTCGCCACAAACAAACGCCTCATCTTGCTGCTCGCAAGCGGAAGTAGTGACTCGAACGCATCGCCAAGAGAAGAAGTAATCTCGGTGCGCGAATACTCCATGCCAACGGAACTGTGCCAATTCTGCAACTCGGCGAGAACCCGGTCAAACGGCGCTCGAATGAGTCCGAAATCGTGTGCAACCGGATTCCATTTTTCGAGTAACGATGGCATGGCGAAGTGGTCTAACGGTCGCCATCACTGGCTCCGCGCCATTGATCTCCGATATGAAGTCTCGACGTCATCGCGGAGTCCATGTGCATGGCGTTGTTAGGCCCCAAGCTCCGTCCTTGTCTCTGATTGGAACTGGAATGTGTCAACATGCTCAAGCTCTCAGTTCTTTGGTTGATTTGGCGCCCCGACCGCGCAGCCACCGGATCAGCTCCGTGGCATCAGCGCGTTGGGCAACATCAAGCGGCGTGAGCGCATCCCACTCGGAAATCCAGTTCAGCTTGGCGCCTCGGTCAAGGAGATATTCGGCTGCAGGGCGCTGCCCCCCATGGCACGCGCACCAGAAGGCGATCGTGACCGCGTCCAGAGATGCGCCTTTACTGGCCCCCCACGGGTAGAGCGGTGGGATCTTGGGACCAGCGAAGTACGCTTCAACGCGATCCATCAAGCCAAGCGCCGACGAGTGCCAAACTGCAGTGCGGGCCCCGCGCTCGACGAGCCGGTGTGCTGCGCGCCACTGCCCGAACGCTACCGCATCATCCAGCGCAGTGCCACCGGCAATGCACGCGCCGGGCGCTTCAATATCGGCGCCCGCATCAAGCAAAGCATCCAGCACGGCCAGGTCATCGCTGCTGGCAGCCCAGTGGAGAGGTGTCTCGTCTCGTTTCGTCGAGTCCAGGAACATAATTGGCGCGCTCGCATCCCCACCTGCAGCGGCGATTATGGCTACGCTGTGCAGCAGCGTACAAGTGGCCCCCTTGGCATCAACGATTCTCGTGGTTGCCAAGCTGGGATTCTCGACAAGCAGGCGCTGCAGCGCCTCGATCTCGCCAGAGTGGATCGCCCTAACAACCTTGACCGCCAGTGGATCTTCCGCTTGAAGGTTCGACATAATCAGCGTCTTGGAACGGCTAAATACTTTGCCCTAACGCAAAGATGACCGATGACGAGGAGCGCGCCAAGGACGTTCGCATTGGAACACTCGGCTGACCACGCTCCTCGTCATTCGGTCGAGCGCTTGGTTAGCCCACCCTGTCATGGCTTTTTGTCGGTCTTCTCTGTCACCAGACGCAACTCTGTGAGAACTCGCTGGACTTCAGTCCACAAGTCCGAGCGGCTGTCCTTCCCACTGGTGAGCGCGTCCATGTCCGTCTCAATCATCCTGACACCGTCAAAGTAAACCAGGTAAAACCTGACGTGGCCGCCCTTCGGATAAGTATACTCTCGCGTAACAACTGCCTCGTCGTGATGCTTCTCGGCTGTCCTGACGAACCGAGCGGCAGCCGCACGGACGGAGTCGTGCCCAACACCACCGATGACGCCGAATGTGGAGGTACTGTAGAGACTGGCATTCCCGTCGCAGAGTGATACGACGGTGGCAATGTGATCTCCCAAAGGCCAGTCCATCAGAACACCCTAGACCCTCGGGAAACCAGTGCTACTAACGATGCCAAACTCGGACGGCGGTGTCGTCAACATCTTGGTCCGTAGCTCGCTCATCACCTGTGCGGGCGGGGGCGCCGACGGCTCGCCTGTTGACGGCTGATCTGACTGCTTACAGCCTACGCCGAAGAACGATGCGAGGAATCCTAGAAAGGCCATGAGTCTCACGGGTGCATTTGGGCTAACGCCCTTCCTCAGCCTCAGCCGCCGGGGAGGGGCGGCGGCTGTTGGCTGCAGGGAGTGGGTTAGTCCAGAATTTCATGCCGCGATTAAAAGGAAGGCCAATATGGCCAGACCGCTGGAGACGACCAACCCACCAGCGAGGAGTTGCCGCCAAACGCCGCTTCGCCAACTGGCGAGGAAAGTCAGGGCAATGAGGCACGTGGTGAAAGCGCCCCAGCCGAACCTGACCTGGAGGTTGCTGAGGTCCCGGGGGATTATGTGAAGAGTGAAGGCGCTAAAGTACCAAGGAAACGCGCCCGCCAGGATTGGCCAACTCAACCACTCGTGCCGGCAGTGTGGACATTGCTTAAGCAGTTGGACCAACAGACAGGTGACGAGGAAGGGTAGTTCCACTGTAAGGGCAGCCAAGGTCAGCATGACTGCTGGCTTCGGCGGGGGTGAACGGTGCATATATGACTCTTTTGGACTAACGTTCAGCATCAGCGGTGCGAGCCAGCCGCCAACGACGACCAAATTGTTGCTGACCCGACCCGCTGGCTCGCATCCGCTGCATGCTGGTGTTAGGCGCTTTATTTTGGCAGTGCGCCAACGTCCAGCATCTGCGTCGCCACATCGTAATAATCTCTGTCGCGCGAGATCTTTCCGTCGCGCACTTCAAAGATGGAGAGGCCCCGAATGGTAAACGGCTTACCGGTTTTGAACTGCTCTATGTCGACACCACGCCAGACCCATTCCATAACACCGTGACCATCGTGAACCCAGCATTTCACCAACTCAACCTTCACATCGCCATCCGAAGCGAAACAACCAGCCACAAACTCGCGAAGTTCAGCCCGGCCGTGACAAATAATGCGATGCGGCACATCTTCATAGACGACGTCATCAGTATAGGCAGTAACTGTTTTGTCCGGATCGTGGGAATTCCAGGCGGCGATTGCTCTTTCCACAATTGAATCGCTCCGCTTGACCGTGGTCTGGCACGCAGAGAGCGAAAGCACAAGAAGTAACAGCGCTGCGTAAACAGAGAATGTCTTGGTCATGTCGGATTCTTGTAAGGAAGTTGCTGGAAGCACAAGTGAATATGCGTAACGCTGCACATCAGTGGCGCGGCGCCGATGACGTGCAATAACAGAGAGAAACGGAATTGCCGCGTCCACTGAATGTGCGTTGTTAGGTGACCGTCTCATGCCTTCGTCTCCTGTCTCGAAACCAGAATATTCCGGTAATGAGTGCTGACCAAAGGAAAAAATCTCCAAGATGAAAAGCTGTGCTTACAACTGCACCGTGACGCTCTACAACCTCGTCGACGCCGAGAGCAATGGCCGAGGGCATGTGAACTCCCCACCACGCGCCTTCAATAAAAGGGAGCGACACGACAAGGCAAAACAACTCGAACAAGAGGAACGCAGCGATGCAGACCCCGAAAATACGCGACAGCCTACGCCGGCAGATGCCGAGGCCGCCTGCGACAGCGCCAACGAGGCCCATACCGACGTAAACACTGTGTGGATCAATCTTCATGTGTGCGAATTCGCACCACCTGACGGTGGAACTCAGCCACGCCGGGCCGATGACGGAGGTCAACCCGCGACTTCCCGGCAAACCCGAGGCGCTCCCCGGCGTTGGCTCCAGTGATCTGGTTAGCCCAAGTTTTCGTCAACTGAGAAACCATGAAAAATAGCCTCCCGGATTCAGCAGAATGACCAGCAGCGACGATAACACGATCACTGCACTTGCAATGGCGACTGCGCGTACGCAGCGAAAGCTCCGCTCCCAATACCATGCAGCACAGATGAGGACCACTGCCACCAATGCAAAAAGCGGAAACAGTCTGAGCCAACGATCCGTGAGCATGAGATGCTCATGAAATGGCGAGAACTTGGCCAATACTGGGAAGGGCTGGACGCTCGATTTGCAGCGAAGGACAAGCGCCGCAAGTAAGATCACCCAAGCGGCAGATAGGGCTGCAGCGATCACGCTGCTCCAACGAAGGATGGTAGTTTTCATAAGCATCGCAATTTGGGCTAACGACCCAGCTCAGCGACAGCCGCCGGAGAGCGCCGGTGGAGCGCAGGGGCGACGGTCAAGTCACCCGCGACTCGCAAACGGAAAGCGCGGCGGCTGTTCGCTGCAGAGCTCTGGTTAGGCGTAGGGATCATTCCGGTCACTGCGGCCCCAAACCAAGAGGTAACTCGACTAGCGTGAAGTCTTTCTTCGTAACCGTCACTCGAATAGGAGGACCGCCCAAGCTCGCGCTCCCGTTCCCGCCGACAAACGCGCTGAGATGATAAGTGCCTGGCTTCAAATTGACGATAAACTGTCCGTCCTCATCCGTCTGAAGAACGGCGACGGCTTTGAAGCTATCCGTGCTTACTCTAACCTGCCACGGAAGCCGCACGCCAATCTGCTCTATTTGGACTCGGCCGATGATGCCGGACTCGTGATGTCCCTGGTTCCCGTCCGCTTGCACGGCGACCGGAAGAAGACTCCCGATAACCAATGCCGCACAGATGATGATTTTACGTGTGATGTTTTTCATGCTGATACTTTCTTTGTGGGTTGTTGAACTGTCAAGATGCTCATACGCCTAACCACCCAAGCTCAGCGACCCGGCCCACGAGGGCGTTCGATTGCAACCTGGACGCGATGGCCGGGTTCGCTGCAGCTCTTGTTAGGCGGCATTGCTGGAAACATCGCGCGCGACATCACGGCGTTTTCGGTTCATTTGGTTATGGGTGGTTCGGTATTCTTTTCTTGAGGCTGAACCTTCATGACGTTGTAGCGGCTCGAGGCGCTGGGAAAAGTTTTCGGCGGCTTGTCGGACATGTCGTCCTCGGCCAAGGTGAGTGTCCCGTCCTCAATCTTGAAGATGGCGAAGACCACTTTGCCGATGGCATTGCTCGTTGGTGGTGAACAATCTTTGATGGTGGCGTGTAGCTGCTGTGGGTCTGTGCCTGCAGGCAGTGTAAATGTCGTCTTATACCAGCTCGTGCCGACATGATAGTGGAGCGAGTTGCCCGTGATGCTTATGGAGCATTTGCCTCCCGCCCCTTCGCCTTCCCAATAGCCCTGGAGACGTTTTAGTTCTGCAGCAGTTCGCGTCGGCGTGCTTTGGCAAGCGGTGAACGAGGCCGCTAATGACAAAGCCAATGCGCCCAACAAGGACTGGCCGTTTGTTGCGTTCTTCATAAGGTGTCGAATTTGGCCAGTGTGCGCTGCCGCCTAACACTCGTGCTCAGGCAGGGCGGGCCGAGCGCGTTCGTTTGTCAACAGAGACGGAATCCCGCCCTTGCCTGCAGCACGCTTGTTAGCCTTCATTTCTGCGGTACGTTTGTTCTGATATTTTGCGATTGAAAGAAGCTCTTCAAAGAGTCAGGCCAGCCAAGAGGCAATATTCTGACTCGATCGCCCTCGACAAAATGTTCGCCACAATGAAAACAAATCTCCCAAACAAGCCTGCTTCCATCCGACTTCATAATCTCGATTCGGTGATGCGGGTCGAAGATGCAAGCCGTAGCCGTAGAATCACTTATGTCTTTTGCTTTGGGAAGGGCGTGCAACAAAGATTCGCGCTGGGCCGGAAGAAGCTCGACCGTCTGAAATATCTGCTCCTTATAATTCTTCGTTGCTTCCTCATTCGGCTCAGGATTATCCCATGGGCTTGAATGAACAACAACGACGACTTGCTGAGCGTTTCGAATCGCATCATGAAGCTTTGTTTGGGTTGAGCTGCCGCCGCTGAATCGCGACCTGGCAAATGCCACAATTCCTAACAAGGCGATGACACAAGTGGCAAAAGCCAGACGCCGAAGTTTCATGGCTAACGACGAACTGAGCCGCAGCCGCCGGAGACAGCGCTCCGACGAAGTCGCCGGCCAGCAAACCTCCTCCAGCCGTGGGAAACGGAAAGCGCGGCGACTGTCGGCTCAAGTGAAATGTTATACCCGGATCTTAAGCGCATCAAACTCTCCAAGGAACATTCTGTCAATCATGCGGTCGGCCTCCTGGGGCGAAACGGTTTCCCACATCCGCGACTGCTGCACCGTTTTCGGGATGAGACCCAGGAACTTCCTCCTAGTTGGAAAGTGAAAGTGTACTCTGCACGCTCCGTTCGCCCCTGGACAGATGTGCAGAATGTGCCCATCGCCAACAACTAGACCAAACCCGGGATCGCAGGTTTCGCCGCCGGATTTGGCCTGCCGCTCGCACTCAGATGCCCAATCGAAGCTGTGAAGCATGCGCTTCGCGGCGGAGCTGTCGAGAGCATCGAACTCCTCCGCAGTCAGGTCATGCTTTTGAAGCCAAGCGCGCATCACCGGGTATAACGACAGAGGTGAGCGACCGCCGCCGACAAGGACGGTGGAGCGCACAAGGCACTCTCGAACTGCCGCCCGGCGTTGAACGGAGAAGCGGGGCGGCGGTTCGCTCGACGGATTTCGTTAGGCGCAGAGTCTCGGTATTTCATACCACTGGAAGCAAAGCTAAAGCAAGCCACACAAAGCAAGCGAACAAACCGATGACTGACATCCAGCGGCGTGAACTCCACAGTGCAATGCTCAACACGAATACAACTAACATGGACCGGCTGAAAAACGGTTGGAGAAATCCAGCGTTGGGACTGCGCCCCAAGCTCAACGGCGGGACTTCGATATACCCAAGGAAATGGGCTAGACAAACCAGGGAGAACGCAAAACCAGCCAAGACCACGACGCCGGACGCGATTAGCACGACTTTCAATGGCTTTAAAGGTGTCATGTGCGCTACTGCGCCTAAACATCCGTGGTGAGGCGCGTCGGGTCAAGGGCGGACAGTATGCAACAGACGCGGAATCCCGCCGTCGCCTCCACTACGCTTGTTAAGCGACATAGTCGAAGTTACCAGAATCTCCACCACGGCTTTTTCCGGCCATGGTCGTTGCCCTCCTTCTCATTTTCCCGTGCGGCGGCAGCCTCGCGAGACCAGAACGCGCCCTTGGCGACTGCCGGTGGATCAACCTTTTCGCACGCCTTCAGACGCTCTGGAGGCGAAGTCGTGTTGAACACCAGAAGGCTCTCTGCAAGCTCAGCTATGCCGGAGTTAACGAACATGATTCGGGCCTCTCTCGCCTTGGGGTCGAATAGAAGCTCGTGCTCGACCACGAACACCCGGCCGTCTCGTTCATCAACGCAAATCGGATTCCCCGCCTCATCATCGTAACCGATCAACAAATAGTGCTCCAAGCCGGCTTTCTCCTCTGGCCGCCACTGCCCCGGGGAGTAACGTTCCCAAATTCTTGGGAGACCCTTTCCAACCTCTTCGAATCCCAGGAAGGGGGCGCACCCTTTGGGCAGGCCCGCCTCGGCAAGGAACCGACGAGCTGACTCAGGGAGCCGGACGGAAGCGAGTTGCTGAGCTGGGGCGGTGAGGAGTTTTACATCTTCGGGAATTGAGTCCTTGGCCACAACTTCCGACCGCCACCGCAAGCTGAATTGTTCGGGGGTAAGCATGTGTTGATGCTGGCGATGTCGCTTAACGATTCTGCTCAGCCACGGCGCGCTCAGGGCGTGCGAAAGCGAACGGGACTGCCATCGCGCCGTTGCGTGAAGCAGCCTGGTTAAGCCGTCTCATGTCTCACCTCCAAGCCGGTCGTGTGCCCGAGTTCAGTTGCGAACTCGTCGGCCTGGAAACTCGCTGTTGCGTCAGAGAAATATCGCAAATCGAGCGGGTAGCCAGCCGCTGGAACAAGTGCTACTGCCCATGTTTTACGCCCGCCTTCGCTCTCGCTCGATACATAGCAACGGACAGCGCGAAACTCGCTGAACCGCCGGTCACGCCTCCGGACTCGCAGAAAACCAAATAAGAGTGTGATCTCCCTTACAACCCCGCCGGTGGGGTCAATGCTGACTTCCTTGTAGAAAACGAGCATGAGAGCGACCAGGCCGCAGACCACGCTGATGGACCTGGTGATCCAGATATTCCATCTAAGCGCTCCAACGCTCCAGAACAAGATGGCCAAAACGGCGCACAGGACGAACCCTATTACCGAAACACGCCTGGGACTCGGACGGTAGGTTGTGGCTGTTGTGTTCATGAACCCGCGGTTGCTAGGCTTAACGAAAAGCTGACCGATGACGAGGAGCGCGCAATGGACGCCCGCATTGGAACGATCGGCTGACCGCCCTCCTCGTCATTCGGTCCAGCGTCTGGTTGGGCCGCCCGTTCATCTCCTCAAAACTGTGTTCCGGTACGCTCTCCACCTACGCAAGCCATCGGCTGCATCTGCGCCGATGCAGAAAATGCCACTCTCTGAACTCGGATCGAACGCACGAAAGCCCAAGTGCTGGAGAATGTCGGCAACCACGTGGGCAGCCAGATCGCCGCCGCGCACATGGAAAGCAAAGCTCTGCACCAACTCATCGCCGCTCATGCCCACTTCAATCGAAAAACCTGGGCCGTCAATCTTCCCCCAAGTGGGATCGGAAAAATCGGCCGAAGGAACAGCCTCGCGGATACGTGTAATGATGTCCGAGCGTTTCCCGAGAGGCTTCGGCTGGAAGTCGTCGGGGATATCGGCTGGTGACTGAGTCCCTTCGGGAATGTCCTGGACGTAAATGTCCCAACTCATAGTGATGCGCGCAATGCAGCCTAACGATCCGGCTCAGGCAGGCCGGGGCGGCGATGTCCGACTGTCAACCGAGGGGCGATCCCGGCCTTGCCTGCAGCCGGTTTTGTTCGGCGGCCTTATCCTCTCCATGACCACCTCAACAAGTTGAACGTGACCTGTCGGCCAGCAACCGGGACATTAACTGCAGCGACGCACTTCGTGCCGGTCGGCCATTGGGCAACCCAAAACCGGTGCCCTGTAGGATCAACCCATTTGTCGGGCACAACTGAAACCATGAACTTGAAGGTAGTGTTCTCGTAAAATGTCATGCCGCTCGTCCTTCTCGTTGTTTTTGTAGTGACGATCGCTATGAGCGCGACGACAAACAGTGACATGGCGAAAGCAAGAGCTATTGGCCTTCGAATTCTGTCGCAAATTTTCATACGCGCCATGCCGAACAAACTCAAGCTCAGCGACCCGGCCCACGAAGGCGTTCGCTTGCAACCTGGACGCGATGGCCGGGTTCGCTGCAGCGAATGGTTAGCCGCATCGAATACGGACTCAAATCTCATATCGTCGCCACACCCATATGAAGCTGATTGGTACGTCTCGATATGCCGCCCAGCTTGGCTTCATCTCCACCCAGCGATCATCGATGACCTGTTCGTGCAATTCGGCCATCTGCCAGCCGGCCGCGAGCGCCGCTTTCGCGTGGTCGGACAACAAGTGCACGTGCGTCTCGATTGCGACCGGCTCGCCATCGGGTGCCTGGAAGTGCGTAGGCATCCCTGTTGCGATAATGAAAAACGGATGAAATCCAACAAGCACATACGCCGCACCACGCCGGGCAAGCCGCGATGCTTCCGCGTACAACGGCGCAAGCTCGGCGAGATGCTCATCAACCAGGCACGTCGTGACCAAATCGTAACTCGCCGATGGGAGTCCGGTCGCGGAAACATCCGCCAGGCGGAGGGACTCGAACACGCCCCGTGTGCGAGCCTGACCCAGCATCTCGGGCGTGGCATCCACCCCATCGATCGCTTTTACGCCCTTGCTCGCCAGCCATGCGGCAGTGCGCCCCGTTCCGCAACCGAGATCCGCGCAGCGCTCGACGGCACTCCAGGTGACGCTTTGGATCTCGCCGAGCAACCACAGATCCATATCACGCTTTATGGTGTCCTCGTAGGTCGCGGCCCATTGAGCGTAACCTTCACGCGCCGGCACGGTGCGGTACTTGCGTCGATCAAATATAGTGAAGTGCGGCATATTAATAAACTCGTTCCGACGTGCTCTTGCCGGACCGGGTAGGCGCGGGCGGTTAACCCGCCCACGCCCCCCTAAGAACCGTGCGTGATCCCGACTCGGTCGGGACACACAGCTCAAGCCTCTCTAAGGCCAAGCTCGTCTGAGCCGACCCGCTGCGCGTTGGAAAGCGACGCATCTTAAGAACGCATCCTAATCCCTTCGTGCAACTTGGCAATACTGGTCTGTGGCCGTTCGACCTGCGCTCCTTTGGGCGACAGTTCCAGGACGCACCAAGCGATTGGCGTCGCTCGTCATTTGCTTTTCCCGGTTGGAAGTGGTTCCACATGCTTTCTTGCCATTCGACACCTGGCCGACGTGGGCATATCTGGTCCATTACAGACCGGCCTTGGCTTTTTCGGCCTTCTCAATGCTGTCTCCGCTTCCCTGCCTTACGGTTGGGGCGGCCACCAATCGCGTGGCCCGGAGCAACAGCGTTTCCATGTTCTGCATTCGATACAGGATGGATTTAGGTCCGCTCTGCTACACCGGCAGTCTTTTGAGTTCGCGCCGGGTCACGTTCGACAACCCGGACTCGACTGCATGCCCTTTTGGCTGGAGCCTTAATCAGCCCCG
>WNGK01003026.1_pt1 | contig 18236 bp, 15 predicted proteins | sample 5400601 | NCBI WGS metagenome assembly WNGK01 (sample SAMN13153376, study PRJNA577476) | soil metagenome | isolation source: 60 cm soil or saprolite under Garry oak tree replicate 1 | place: USA:California | collected 2016-06-15
ACAAATTCGTGCAAGCGGCGTTCAACGCGATGCAGATCAACTCGATCTCCTTCACGGGCAGAATGCCGTTGCTCCACACGTTAGTAGCCATCGTACGGCACCGCTCGGCCCAGTCCGGGTCCCACTCGCCGAGTTTGTCCAACGGCGAGCGATCATTGTCTTGCTGGTTCATGTTCCGACTCGTATTGCCGGATCTGCCCCGACTTAAGGGCAGGATGCCGGCGGAATTCCGATTACTTTTTCATCGTCACGATCGCGTCTGGTGGAACCAGGCAATAGGACATTGGGTGCGAATCGGACGCGGCCACGGCCAGTCCTTTCTTTCCTGTGGTTTCCCAAGTCAGGAACCCGGGCTCGCCTTCCTTACGGTTGGGCGGCAGACCGAGCGCTTGGAGTGTCTCTTCCACGCTATCGTACCAGACGCCGATCTTCATAATGTTGCGCGCTTCTTCGCACGTGGCCACTTTGCGACCGAACGCCTGTGCAAGGCGCGCCATCTGTTCGACCTGTTGAACCGTCGTGAACCGTTCCCCCTTCACCCGCCAGAGATTGTCCTCAATGCCCACGCGCGGGTGAATACCAAGGACAACCGACATGGCGCACATGGGGATGCATCCCCGCATGGTATTCTCGAAGTGAACGACAGAGCCATGCGGCGAACGGCGAAGATATTCCATCCAGTCAAATGGATTTCGACCGCACATACCGCCACCGATGGCGGTGAGATTATGGTTCAACGGTCCCATATAGAGTCCCTTGCGGATCAGGCGTTCCACGATCTCGAGCTGGTGAACGTGCCCCATCATGAAGTAGGGTTGAATGCCGTTCTTGCGCAGGCGTTTCAGGTGCTCAATGTAAAACGCAGGACCGGCATCCGCCCACAGACCTGCAAAGGCTTCCCGGGCCTTTTCGTTATGTTCAAGAAAGGTTCCTTTGATGTCATCCGCGCTCCACATCTGCACGACGTCCATCATGGTTGTACCGACGGCGATAGTGATCTGGTCCGGTTTCGGGTTCAGATCGGCTAGCATGTGACGGGTATCGTAGTCCAACCACTTGGCTTTCGCGTCGGGGCTTTTCGGTGAGAACGAGATGGAGCCGCCGACCGAGAGGATCATGTTCGGCACGGCTTCTTTCAGCAGCCCGAGAAAATAATTGAATTGCTCAAAATCTTTCGAGCCTTTGCCGGTCTGCGGATCGCGCACATGGATATGCAACATGGTGGCGCCGGCATTGTAACAGTCCTTCGCCACCTGGACCTGTTCGTCCCAGGTGACAGGCAGGTCTGTGGCATCGTCCGGCAACCACTGCGGCCCGAACGGCGCGGCGCAGATGATCATCGGATGCATGTTCTCGGGGTAGAGTGAGTCGTCGGTGTAATACATGGTTGTTAGGTCCTTTTGTTTTTGGTTGTTCTAGTTGTCTTGCTTGTTGTTAGTCAGGTTCTGGCAGTGGCATCGCCGTTGGGTCGGCCTGCCAGATGGCAAAGATGTTCCCTTCCGGGTCAGCCACGACTGCGCACCAGGCAGTTTTTGGGACAGCGGTCTTCGGCCGGACCAGCTCGCCGCCGAGCTTTAACACTTGCTCGACCGTCTCATCGACCGATTGCACATGTACGTAGTGGACCCAACTCCGTGGTCCCGGTATCGCCCGGAATGTGAGACCGCCGTGGATCGCTTTGTCATCAGCGGTCGCCGTTTGAATGCGCCAGTAATCAACGCCTGGCGCTTTCTCGATCTGCCAGCCAAGCAGAGTCCGGTAAAACTGCGCGAGTTTCGCCGGCTCCTCCCCAAAGATTTCAAAGTGAGTGACTGAGTTCATCATTTCCCTTTACCGCTGCTGTGATCGCCGGGCTCCTCCCCCTGGTTGATTCTTGGAGATAAGTAAAACTCGGAGGCAACGCCAAGGGCAATAGGACGTTAAGGCAATATTCGTCTCGAGTCCGTTTTCATTTAACACCCCCTAGTAACCACGACGGAAGGACCGGCGCGCGACACCGGCGTAGGACATGGGTGTAGCAGGCATGCCGATGATATCGATGAATAACGCACAAGCTCCCCCATTGGTTGGCGGCGTGCCTTCAAGAATGCGCGCGTCGTAGGTGAGATCATTGCCGGAGAGCTGCGGGTTGCTAAGTTCCACCACAAGGTCCGATACCTTATCGCCACCAAAGATGGAGAGCGTGGCATTAGGGTTATCCTTCAGGAAGCTGTCCTTTCCCTGACTCCACAACGGAATGAGCTTGCTGGTCTGCATATGTCCAGCCATGCGCGCAGGACGATCAGTGAAACACACGGTCACGGGGTTCACTTCGCGAAGGACAAGCTTTCCTTCGTTGAAAGTCACATTCTTCGCGTTTTGCACGAAGAGGACATCCACTTTCTTTGACTGCTTGCCGCCTGCGGTCCAGGTAATCAGCGCATTTTCGCTGGAAGCCGGGGTCGGAGATGCGGCATAGGTCGTGAATGGGTTTGCTATGATGATGCCTGCCAACGCATGACATATCAGGATGAATTTACTTATTTTAATTAGCTTCGGATTTGATCTCAGTTTCATAGGTTCTTCTGTTGGTCCTCTGGCGTTCTTCCATCAGGCGCTACTTCTCGCCTAGTTGTTCGCTCGGGCTATGGCTTCGGCCTTGGCCTTCTGATCCTCAGCCGTCATCTGGTCCGGCCCGAGCTTGAAGGTCAGCTTGTCGATTGTCCCGGTGAAGTGGAACGGCAGTTTGTAGGTGCCGTCCACTCCCGTGCGGGTATCGCTTCCGATGTCGAAGCTCTCGTCGATAGCCATGAGAAAAGGAATCGTGTGCGGGATCGCCTTGCGGGCAAACTCCTTGCCATCAACCGTCATGACGCCAGTACCACCCTTACCGGGACCGGGGCCGTCGTATTTGAAGTCGAACACGATCGTGTGCTTGCCCGGAGGGAGTGCCCTGCCTAACCAGTCGCGGGCTCCCACCCCGCCTTCCCAGCGGTATCGCTCCAGATCGAGGAGGTTGTAGGTGAACACAGGTTTGCCTCTGAGCAGGTAGAGACCGTAGCCGCCGAAGCGGCCGCCCATCGTTGCGATCATTCCTTCCGCGCCGCCTTTGGGAATCGTCACCTCAGCGGTGATGGTATAGTCCTTGTCCAAAATGCTGGGAGCATTGCCGACGGGGATGTTGGCATTCTCACCCGAGTAAGTGAAAATAGTTTTCGCGGCGGTCGCGCTTGGCCGCGGCGTAACGGCGCGCGTGAGGACCGAGTTATCCAATGGGAAGACCTGGTATTTCTTAGCTTCCTCCATAAAGAATCCCTGCAACTCTTTCAGCTTATCGGGATTCTTTGTCGCGAGGTCGTTGGCCTGCGAATAATCCTCGGCGATGTTGTAAAGTTCCCACTTGTAGTCGTTGACATCGGGCAGCTTGGTCGTTCCCATTAGCCAGGACGCGGCTGGCGGCGTGGTGCAGGCATACCAGCCATCGTGATAGATGCCGCGATTGGCAAACATCTCGAAATATTGCGTATCGCGCTTCGACGGCGCGCTGGCGTTCGCCTGATCGAACGTGTAAGCCATGCTTATGCCTTCGATCGGCTTCTGCTTGATCCCGTTGACCGTATCCGGCGCTTTGATGCCCGTGACTTCAAGGATCGTCGGCACGATGTCGATCATGTGATGGAACTGGGTGCGAATACCGCCCACGTCCTTGATGTGGCCCGGCCAGGAGACGCACATGCCTTGCCGGGTGCCGCCGAAATGCGACGCCACTTGCTTGGTCCACTTAAAGGGCGTGTCAAACGCCCACGACCATGCCACCGACATGTGCGGATAGGTCGTGGCAGAGCCCCAGCCTTCGTAATGCAACATCTGCGCAACCTCCGGGAGGGTCAGAATGGCGTTATAGGCGGTCATCTGGTTAAACGTGCCTTCCAGTGTGCCTTCGGCGCTGGTGCCGTTGTCGCCGCTAATGTAGATGATGATCGTGTTGTCCAGTTTGCCCTCATTTTCGACCTCTTGAATGACGCGGCCAATCTCATTGTCGGTATAGGCAGCATAGCCGGCAAAGTTTTCCGCCTCGCGGGCATAGAGTTTCTTTTGCACCAGCGAGAGCGAGTCCCACCCTGGCAGCTTCGCGCCGGCATACTCGGCCTGACCGTCCGGCCACGGGGTGAGCTGCGTGCCCTCCGGGATCACGCCGAGCCGCTTCTGGTTGGCAAAGATCTCGTCGCGCAACTTTTCCCAGCCCATATCGAACTTGCCTTTGAACTTGTCTCTCCACTCCGCCTTTGGCTGGTGCGGCGAGTGGGTGCCCCCGGGCACGTAATAGACGAAGAACGGCTGGTCGGGTGCAGCCGCGTTCAGGCTGCTCATATACTTGATCGCCTCGTCCGCCATGTCGGTCGTGAGGTTGTAGCCGGGCTTGCCGATCCATGGAAAAATCGGGGTCGTGTTTTGATAAAGGTAGGGCGTCCACTGGTCGGTCTCACCCCCCATGAACCCGTAGAAATACTGGAATCCCATGCCAATCGGCCATTGGTCAAAAGGCCCGCCCACGCTGTAAAGATAGGTGGGCGTGTTATGGTTCTTGCCAAACCACGACGTCGCGTAACCATTCTCTTTCAGGATTTCGCCGATGGTGGCGCTCTCCTGACCGATGACGGAGTCATAACCCGGGTAGCCAGTGGACATTTCACCGATGACGCCGTAGCCGACCGAGTGATGGTTCCGGCCGGTGATCAGTGCCGCCCGCGTCGGCGAGCAAAGCGCGGTGGAATGGAACTGCGTGTAGCGCAATCCCGCCTTCGCAATCCGGTCCATTGCCGGCGTCGGGATCACGCCGCCAAAGGTGCTGTAGACGCCGTAGCCCTGGTCGTCGGTCATAATCAGCAACACGTTAGGCGCGCCCTTGGGCGGCACCACCGTTGGCGGCCAATACGGTTTGGAATCTACGGCGCTTTCCTTGATCACACCGCCAAACGGCACCGGTGGCGGTGGGATTTGTTTCCCGCTGATGGTGGTCGTGGCGCTGGGCGAACCGGGCGTGCCAGTGGTTTGGATTTGTGCTTTTACGGAAGGCGCAACCGCGATGACGGCGGCAGCGAGCATCCCGCCAAGGAGAATCTTTTTTGCTGATTTCATAGGTATTAATCTGGTTTGTTGCTGTTCATCTGACTCATCTGATTAAGGGCAATTTGCCGTGCCGGCTGCGATCTGCATATAGGACTTTAGGGCAATATTCGTGTCGAGTCGGGTTTCATTTACCACCCCCTAGTAACCACGACGGAACCCGCGGCGCGCGACACCGGCATAGGACATCGGAGTGGCTGGCATCCCAATGATATCGATAAACAACGCACAAGCTCCCCCATTGGCTGGCGGAGTGCCTTCGAGAATGCGCGCGTCGTAGGTGAGATCGTTACCGGAGAGCTGCGGGTTGCTAAGTTCCACCACCAGGTCCGATACATTGTCGCCACCAAAGATCGAGAGCGTGGCATTACGGTTGTCCTTAAGGAAGCTGTCCTTTCCCTGACTCCACAGCGGAATGAGCTTGCTGGTCTGCATATGCCCGGCCATGCGCGCAGGACGATCGGTGAAGCACACGGTAACTGGGTTCACTCCCCGCAGGACAAGCTTTCCTTTGCTGAAGGTCACATTCTTCGCGTTTTGCACGAAGAGAACATCCACATTCTTTGACTGCTTGCCTCCTGCGGTCCAGGTAATCAGCGCATTTTCGCTGGAAGCCGGCGTCGGCGATTCGGCGTAGGTTATGAATGGGTTTGTTAGTATGATGCCTGCCGATGCACCACATATCAGGATGAGTTTAGTTATTTTCATAGCTTTGGTTTGCTGCGGACTTGGTTTTAGTCTCATAGGTGTTAGTTTCATCGGTTCTTTTAGTTGTTTGCGGGAAAGGCTTGATCAATCGTTGTTCGCTGCTTTGTGGTCTTAGTGCGGCTCACCTTGCAAGTGATGAATCGGCTGGCCGTCGACCGCGGTCGCTTGCGCATTCTCGAGCTTCTTGATGTCATCCTCTGTAAGCTTGGGCCGGTCCACCTTGATCGTCAGCTTGTTGAGCTTGCCGGTAAAGGTGAACGGCGGCTTGTAGTCGGCGTCGTTAACGCCGGTTAGCGTGTCGGAGCCGATGTCGAAGGCTTCATCCCATTGCAAGATCATAGGCAGAGTGTGCTCCAATTTTATAGTTTGGACTTCTTTGCCGTCCACCTTGAGCACTCCGGTGCCGGGACGACCGAGGCCGCTCATGTTGTTGAATGCGAGCGTGCCGACGCCGAGGCCGTCATACTTGAAGTCGAACTCGACGATGTGCTTGCCGGGCGTAAGCGAATCCGGGCCTTCCCATTTGATACGTTTTAGGTCAATGAGATTCCAGAGGAACACCGGCTTGCCTTTGAGCAAGTAGAAGCCGTAGCCGGCAAATCGACCTCCGGAGGTTAGGATCATGCCTTCGGCGCCACCTTGTGGAACGTCGATGTCAGCCGTGATAGTGTACGAGGCGTTAAGCAACCCTGGCGAATCACCCTGTGGCAAGCCAGTCATTGGCTTGGTGTATGCAAACTCCGTGCGACCGGCGGTGATATTCGGGCGCGGCGCCACGATGCGCGCGGCGACGGAGGCGTCCATCGGGAAGACCTGATACTTCTTCGCCTCGTCGATGAACATTTGCTTCATCTGCTTTACCTTGTCCGGATTCTTGTCTGCGATGTCCTGAGACTGGCTGAAGTCCTTGTCCAGGTTGTAAAGTTGGAGCACTTGGTTGTTGAGCGGGTCGGGGTTGGCCACGCCAAACGCCTCCCACGGCGCGCGGTTCACCTGCGTGCTTAACAGCCAGCCGTCGTGATATAGGGCCCACTGACCCATCATCTCGAAGTATTGAGTCCTGTGCCGTGACGCTTCCTTCGCGTTCTTGGCGTCGAAGGTGTAGGCGAAGCTCGTGCCTTCGATGGGCGCTTGCTTGATGCCGTCCACAGATTCGGGCGCGGAGATGCCGCAGAGCTCGAGGAGGGTGGGCACCACGTCGATGACATGCATGAACTGCTCGCGCAGGCCACCTTGGTCTTTGATGTGACCCGGCCAGGAAACAGCCATGCACTGACGAATGCCGCCGAGCTTTGAAGCGTTTTGCTTGAACCAGGTGAAAGGAGTATCAAATGCCCAGGACCAACCGGCTGACATGTGATTGTAGGTCTGCTCCGTGCCCCAGACGTCGTACCATTTCATCTGAACATCGACGGGCATCATGTTCACGCCGTTGAAGAACGCGACTTCGTTGGGCGTGCCCAGCGGGCCGCCCTCGGCGCTGGTGCCGTTGTCGCCGTTGATATAGATGACGAGGGTGTTATCGAGCTTGCCCATGTCTTCGACGGCCTGGATAACACGACCGATCTCGTGATCGTTATACGCCTCATAGGCGGCGAAGATCTCGACTTGCTTGATAAAAAGCTTCTTTTCCTCGGGCGTGCAATCGTCCCAATTCTTGAGAACCTTCGTCGGCCAGGGCTCTATTTGGGTGTCCGGCGGAATTACCCCAAGACGCTTCTGGTTTTCAAAAATCTTCTCACGAACCTTGTTCCAGCCCTCGTCGAACAGGTGCATGTTGTGAATCTTGTCCACCCATTCCTTAGTTGGATGATGCGGCGCGTGGGTCGCGCCGGGAACGTAGTAACAGAAGAAAGGCTTGCTCGGATCGATCTGATCGATGCGGTTCAGCCAGTCAATAGCATCGTCGGCCATGCCGGTGACCAGGTTCCAGCCCGGCTTGCCTTCGAACGGATAAATCTGAGTGGTGTTGCGGAAGAGGTTCGGCTGCCATTGGTTCGCGTCGCCGCCGACGAACCCGTAGAAGTACTCAAAGCCCATCCCTGTTGGCCATTGGTCAAACGGCCCGACCTGGCTGGCCGTGTACGTGGGTGTGTTGTGGTCCTTGCCGAACCAAGAGGTGGCGTAGCCGTTGTCCAACAGGATGCGGCCAATGGTCGCCTTATCTTTCGCGATGACGCTATTATAACCCGGGAATCCTGAGGCCTGCTCGGAGATCACGCCGAAACCGGCCGAGTGGTGATTGCGCCCGGTAATCAATGCGGCGCGCGTCGGCGAACAAAGCGCGGTGGAGTGGATGTTATTGTAACGCAGACCGGCCTTCGCGATGCGATCCATTGTCGGTGTCGGGATGACGCCGCCGAACGTGCTCGGCACGCCGAAGCCGGAGTCGTCAGTCATGATCAAAAGAATGTTCGGCGCTTCTTTGGGCGGCACGATGCGCGGCGCCCACCAAGGTTTGGACTTGAGGGCGTCATTCTTGATCACGCCGCCGAATTTCGGGTCGGGCGCCGGGAGTTGTTTCCCGCTAATGGTTGTAGTCGCGCCTGGTGACCCGGGCGCGCCGGTGGTTTGTACTTGTGCCGTCGCGGAAGGCGCAGCCGCCATGCCGGCGGCAGCGAGTATCACGCTAAAGAGGATCTGTGTTGCTAATTTCATAAGTATTAATCTGGTTTGTTGTTGCTCATCCGACTTATCTGAATAAGCGCAATCTTGTCGTGTCTGCCGTGATCCGCATATAGGACTTTAGGGCAATAGCCGGAGAAATGAGTTAAAACGTTAAATCAATACATCGTTACGCCGATAGCACGCAGCGAATTACCGCGCGGATGCGGACGCTCCCAGCGTCAGCGTGGTGAGGGTGTTCAGCGTGATGCCGATTCGCTTCCTAAATTGGTTTTGCGAGTTAAGCCAGAAAGTTGCGCTTGCTGGACGGAACGTTGGGCGTGATAGTTTGCTAGCATGAAACTGACGGCAGTCTTTGAACCGGCCAAAGAGGGCGGATATACCTGCTTCGTGGAAGAGATTCCTGCTGCGATTTCGCAAGGAGAAACTGTCGAAGAAGCCAAAGCGAACCTCCTCGATGCCTTGAAGCTGGTTCTCGAATGCCAGCGCGAGCTGGCAGAGAAGGAGCTTTCGCCGCAGGCCTTGCGCGAGACGATCGAATTTGCTGGCGCATGAGGCTGGCGGATTTGGAGCGGCATCTCCGGGAGCGCGGCTGCATCTTCCACCGGCAAGGTGGCGCTCACGCCATCTGGTTCAACCCCGCACGCCGCAAAATCACCAGCGTGCCGCGTCACCGAGAGATCAAGGAAGGGACGGTTCGCGCTATTTGCAGGCAGCTTGAAATACCTCAGCCTTGAACTGCTGCAAGGCGCCTCCGTGGTCTCCGCTTGCTCCTTTGATTCGGATGCCACCGTGCGTCCTTTTTTCCTTATCTCGCCCATGCGTGCGTTCGACTTTCGAACTCGACGTTTGTGAAACGTCTCAAGTTTTTCCCGCGAAAAGCTCGTGAGTGCGTTTTTCAATTTTTCAGTCTCTGATCCAACGTCGCCTTTCTTCCCTCAGTCGTTGGTTAGATTTAACTGAAAATTTTGTCGGTCCCGCGGTGATTATCTTAGGACTTTAGGGCTATGCCATGCGCTCGCTAATTACCAAGGCGACCACGGGCTTTACATGACATCAGCCATCGACGCGGCAATACTGGTATATTTGGGAGTGACATGAACAAAGGTTACTAAAAGGAGAGCGATGATTCGCGTTTGCCACGAAATGGATTCTCCGATTTGGTGCAAAAGCGCGACAGTATTTAGCTAAACGGAACAGGCGCCAACATGGCTCGGAGCCAAACAAAAACTCTGCTACTCGCGTCATTGCTGGCCGCGTCGCTGACCGTGGGCAATGCTGCCGAGCCCGGCCAGGAAATTGCGCCAGGCGTCCGGTTGCTCGCTCGCATGAGCGACCCGCGCATCAAGGAAAGCTCCGGCGTTGTCGCCAGCCGCCGGTATACCAATGTGTACTGGACACACAACGACGGCGGCGGGCCGAAGAAACAAGTCCTTTACGCCATCGACCGTAAGGGCAACACCCGCGCGTCCTTCCCGGTCGTCGGCGTCGCGTTGCACGATTGGGAAGACATCGCCATCGACGACGCGGGACACTTGTTCATCGGCGACATCGGGAACAACGACAGCAAGCGGGACACGCTGGCCGTTTATGAAATCGACGAGCCGAATCCGCAGGCGAGCACCGGACCTATCTCCCCGAAACGCGCCTGGAACCTGAGGTTTCCCCAAGCGCCCTTTGACTGCGAGAGCCTCTTTGTCTGGAAGGACCAAGGCTACGTCATCTCGAAGGTGTTCGATAAGGCGCGAGCACAGATTTTTCGCTTTCCCCTCAAGGAGACTAACGAGGCGCTGACGCTCGAACTCGTCGCGACGACGAAAATCGAATCGCCAGTCACGGGCGCGGACATATCCGACGACGGGAGGCTGCTTGGCCTGGTGGCGAAGAACGGCGCCTGCGTCTTTCGCATCGACGGCGACGTGACGCATGTCACCAAGACAAAGCCGCACCACACGAAGTTAAAGAACATGCACATCGAAGGCTGCTGCTTCGTGCCCGAGGGGTTGTTGGCGACGAGCGAGCAGCGGATGATTTTTTTGTTCACCGACCCGGCGTTTCGCGGGCAATGATCTCAGTCCTGAGTTGAGAATTTTATCAGTCCGAATTGGGAGGTGCCTATAGGACTTTAGGGCAATACTTCTCCGCGATGCCGTCCCCTCTTTTTCGATACGGACATGCTACCGCATGGCAGTCCGGGACAATAGCTGTGCACCGACGGCTTGCGGGCGAGCTATTGATCGACGTGCAGCGCCATCACCGGATGAATTTCCCAAACTGCGTATTTCTTTGGTTTAGTTCGTCGGTTGGAACGATCCGCAGGCGCGTGACCGACATCGAAGAGGGCTTTGCCTGTGACCGTGATTACGTGCGGCTCGCGCATTTCGAGCCTTTGTGATTCCTTGAAACTGAAAGGAAAGCTCTGTGTCGTCCAACCGAAAACAAGCTTCCGAAGCTCACACCACTCGGAGCCGACAGGAATTTCGGCATTAACACTTCCCGCTTTCTTGCCGTCGGCATCTTTGAGCACGAGAGTAATGTCACCGTCTGATTCGACTTTTACGCTAACGAGGCGGCCAGTGAGGTTATACCATTTTTGTTCAGCTCCGATTCTCGTATCTGTCTCGGACGTCAAAGGCACATTGGGCTCCGGCCCTTTCCACTCGTAAATCTGCGATGACGTAACTGATTGAATGGTCGACTTGTCCAAAGGCACAGGCGACGGATCCGTTTTGGCTGGCCAACGACTGCCGCTCTTTTGGCCCTGACACTCGCAAGGCGAGACGAAAGTCACTGCACCGGCTTTCACGGATTTAGCAAACGCCGAGCCAATAACAAAGGCCGCCAGCAGAGCGGGGAATAGGGTGCCGTTCACACCAGTGAGTAGATCAAACGCGTCTACACCACGTCAACATCGATCTTGGAGACATCGGACTTCCGCAACTTTGATCGCACTTCTGCTTCCAACTTCCGGGGGTCGATTCCCGCCGGGATGTAGAGGAGGAACACCATCTGTCCTTTGTCCTCGTAGAGCTCGGAACTTTGAAGTCGGCAACGATGCGAGACAAGCAACGACTGGACCATACCAAAGATCGGGTTCGGATCTACGTTGTCGTCAAGTCGGATCCTGACCCGGCAGCTCGCGTGTGAATCAAGCCAGAAGACGAGTACCCAGGTGAAGGCGGTAACAAAAACCGCCATCGCCCACGACCCCATGCCGCACGCGAGCCCAACCACCACTACCGTGATGGCTTTCCCAGTGAGCTTCGGGTTGTCAAGCAGGGTTCGAAATCGCAACAGCGCGCCGATGCCGAAGATAACAAACGCGAGCGTTTGACTGGTCCCGCTCAGCTCAGCGACAACCGCGCCGACCATGCCGAGGATGATGAGCGCCTTGCGCTCCTCGAAGTCGGAAAGCGGATTGATTAGCGAAGAGCGGCGGGGATGCCACGCGATCGCCCATGCACAGCCCACCGCCAGGCTGAGACTGAGGAAGAGTCGCAGAATGAATTCCGGATGTCCGAACTGTTGAATACTCTGCTGAATCGACAGCCACGAATTGCCCTTGGGATCCGTGCCGCCAGTGGCCCCCAGCTTGGCCAGCTCTTCCGCCGGGTTCGCGCCCAGCGCTTCCGACGACACCACGCCTACAAGCGCGATGAGAGCGACGGCGCCGATCGTGCGCAGCGCTCGTCCGAAGTGGCAACCAGAGTGAAAGGGAAACGCCGGCATTATATCCTTCGAGCTGATCGAAATTTTCTTTTTTAACGCTGGCTGTTCAGAGACAATTATGTGCTGGGTGTTCATTTTCGGTGGAGTTTGAGTTTATGCCGTGTGCAAGACACCGGACGTGATCGGACATGTTGGCCTAACAAATTTGTCATGCCTTTTGTGATCTACCTCAAAAATTTAATCCGCCCTGGATGAAGGGTCCGTTCAATTCAGTCTTGTTGGTGAAGCCGCCTTGGTTGTAGTCGTACTTTAAGTAACGCCACCCGACCTGTGACCAGATCGAACGCGTGAGCTGAAATTCGAGCCCGCCTTGCACTTGGTAGCTCCAGTCAGAACTGTCCACCGATTCTCGCACGATGGTCCGCCCCTGCCGGTGTAGCTCAAACGCGGAGCCAGAGTTGGCGTCAAATCCACCTACATCGCCTTCCGCGTAAAGCGACATGGCTTTCCAAATCTTCACTTTCCCGCGGGCGCCGATCACGGGATCGACCCAACCGGTCGAACCCGAGAAGTCCAACTTCTTGCGGATTCCCAGTAGTCGGCGAAGGATGACCAGGCGTGCATCGCCGTTATCGAAAATGCTTAGATCGCCGCCCATGTACGAGTAGCGCGCGCCGGCAAAGAGAGAGAAAGAGGCCTTATCGCAATTGATCAATCGATAACCGACGAATCCTTCTGCGAGCCCGGATTTGAGGTGTAGATTGGCGTTGGTAAAGAGTAAACCAGGCAGCGTGGCAGAAGCACCTACCTCCATGTACTGACCATCGCCGAAGATCTCCCACCGCTGATAGCGAATGTCAGCCGACAGCACAATGGGGACGTGAGTCAGATGCCTGAGAAGCTGGTCGAAGCTGACGTCTACGTTGCTGACCACGCCCTTCACTCCGGTATCGCCTGACAGACCGCCAAGCCACCCGGGAACACCGATCCGAATTTCGAGCGGCGACGGAGTTTCGCACCAGCTTATCGGCGGAGGTGGAGCTTCCTTCGAAGTATCGTAGGGCTCGGGTCCAGCGAGAAGAACTTGCGCTGAGAGGACGATCGTCGCGATTAGGAATTGATTAACGAATCGATCCATTAGAGTTGATTGATTCATAGAAATACCAACTCGGCGCCCATTAGAACAATCTCTTTTTGCTGCATTCTTTTGCGCCACAAAGAAAGACAATTTTATTCTCATGGCTCGATTTTGTGGTCGTCGAAACTCAAATCCAAGAAAAATTATCTGGTCATTAGTCGATCCTCATGATCTTGGAGCCGTGGAGACCAAGGCCAGCCATCAAACCTTGCTGATCGAACGTGAAGGCGTAGATGCCGCTATGGATCGTGTCGGTGGTGAAGCTGCGGGCCATTCCCTTGTCCACGATGACGACGCTCGGGCCCGTACCAATTTCCCAGCCGCGGGTGTTGTTTACCCAGTCCACCGCCCTTTGGTTCATCAAGAAGAGGGCGTAACCGTACCTTTGAACACCGGCTTGCAAGCCATAGGAGGCGGCCGCGGTCCGGTAGCGGCCGTTAGGTCGGCCGTGCACGAAAAGGATTCCCTGGCCCCCTTGAGCGCCAAAAATGAAACCGGCTTTCACCACATCCGGAAACACAAGAACGGCAACTGCTCTCGATTTACATTTGGCGGCCGCCGGATTCTGCGCCACAAGCTGCTGCAGAGCACGACGGGAATCGCTGATCAGATCATCGGCGGATGCCGTGTCGGTGGCCAGTAACGCGACAGTGGCGAGCATCAAGCCAGGCGCGTATTTCCATTTTGATGTGATATTCATGATATTCATATATGTGTTTGTTTCGTTAGTCTGTTTACTTTTGCCTGGAGGGAAATAGGTCAGTTAATAGCGTGGTTAAGACTTTATTTATCTTTGCCGTCTGTCCCCGGGACTGGCCCCGGTTTCGGTCTCGCGGTCGGGTAAAGAAGGGTCAACGCGAAGCGCACACCCCAGTCGGGCCCATAACGCGGGCTGTCGGCGTAGTACTTGCCGCCGATCTGAAGGCTGATCGGTTGCTTGCCGATCTTTAGAATTTGGCTTACCTGGAAAATGAGCGGCACGGTCCATTTCGCATCGCCCGGGGTGTTGTTCCAGTTGGCGGTGGATTCCGTACTGAGGGTGAAAGTCGTGTGCGTCTTGAGCGTGTAGGCGACGAACGGCTGAAGAAACATTTGGCTAAAGCTCTGCCGGTCCTCCTGGATGGCGACTGACCAGAGCTGGTTCATAAGCGCGCCAGCAGTTAACCCACCTATTTGTTTGAGCACCACAACCGTGGGACCGATTGAGAATGTGCCCGTGCCGAGAAATGGATGGGTTCCGGTCGGGTAGAGAAAGACCGGGCCGATACCCCAGATAAGTCCGAATGGACCTGGTTTCTTCGGCGAAAAGAAGAAGCTCTGGGTCGTGTCGCTAAGACCGTCCTGCGAACGGTTTTGCGGCTGTAATAGCGAATTCCTCGGCAGGTTCTCCACGTAGAAGAGGTCGTGCTGGGAGACAACCGGCACGATCGTGCGCAGAATAAGATTCCAATCCTTGGTCAGAGAAATGGGAATGACCGGCTGAATGTTGAGCGTGAATTTGTAGCCGTTGTGCGATGGGCCATAGCCAAAGTCTTCGTTCGCTTGAAACGGGACGCTGATCAGGGACGAAATGGGATTCGCCAATTGCTTGGCGAGCTTGTCAGCTTCGTCCGCGTCCGCTTCCACCTCAGGAGCATCGGTGGCGTGGAGCCCTCGAACCGATAAAAGAAAAGCGGCGAAGATGGCGCTCAAAACGCGGGACGACGATGTCACGTATTTCGTTAGGGTTAACAGTTTTTTCATATGTTTTGATTTGTGCTGTTAGTTCTGGAGAGAATTACGGTTGTACTTTTCTGGTTCCTGCAGGCTGACAATTCCAAAACTCAGCGCCGCTCGTCTATGGGACCAAAGTCCAATGCCGCCTTACCTCCTCACATTGGTGCAGGGCACGCGCCGCGCAGGCGCATGCATAATGAATTTCCATTGCCCGAAAGAACCGTTTCCAAAAAAAAACCGGCCTCTCGATGAAGAAGAGGCCGGTCACTTAACCAAATTAATATTAGTTTTAGAAATGGAGCCGCACACCCGCGCCCACTAACTGCTGCCCCAGATTGCGATTCTCATTGGTATTGATTTGAGTGCTCGTATAGTTGAGGAACTTGTATTCAATAAAGGTGCTGAACTTGGGGTTCCAATAGTAATCTGTGCCGGCAATAATCTGCCACGCTAGGTCCGCGTGACTTCGTCCTCCGCCGGTGTTAAATGTGCCACGAGGGCCTTGGAACTCAGAACCAGCGGATTCGGCATAGTAAATGCCAACCCCGGCGCCGACATACGGCTGGAATCTTCCGAACGCGAATCTCGAGATGAAGTTCCCCATAAACGCACCGGTGTTAATCCAGGTAGTCGCGCTGCTGCTTCTCAGGACATCACCAAAGGAATCCCTCAACGTGAAGTTAGCGCCGCCCCTGAAGCCATTGTAAAAGAAATCCCCTTCAATGGTCGGCCGAAACACGCCTGTGAGAAAGACGTAACCGAGTTTGACCCCGCCAAAAAAACCAACGTCGTTTTTAGGGCTGACAGTGAGACTGTCTCCGAAAAAAGGTGAATTCGGATTATCGTCCGTAAAAGTTCTGTCTCCGCCGCGGTCTTGAAAGACATTCGCTCCCATGTCAATCGCACCGTAAAAACCGAGTCCGTAAAGTTCCGGCGGTGGCGGCGGCGGAGCGACTTGCTTGTATGTTTCGGTCCCGGCTTGCAGAGAAGCGGTGACGAATCCAAAAATTACTGAGGTTAAGAGAGACAATCTTTTCATATGCGGCCAGCTTGCAGCGAGGGCGGTCGATCGTCTATAAGACCTTAGTCGTACCTCGAAACAGCCGCTTCTCTCACCTACCCTGCTTCTTGTTAGTGATGCGTCAGAGCTAATCTTGGAAACGAGATTTCAATTCACGGAGGGGAACGCAAGCCGAACGGCCGTATGACGATCTCTTCGTCGTCAATGGGCTTGATAAAGAACGCGATATCCCGGCTTCGACGCACTGGAACGAGCCACTAGATCGAACTGGCTTGGTTCTTTGCTCGGACGGCTGAGCAGTACTACTAGCCTTCGAGAGCCTCGTGAATGACCTTCATCAGAACCTCATCCTCGAAAGGTTTTGCAAAGAACGCAAAAGCTCCCGCATCGAGCGCGGCTTGGCGCACTGATGGATCGTCCCGTCCGCTGATGAAAATGATCCGTGTCTCGGGCGAATCTTGGCGGAGGCAGGCCTGCACTTCCAAGCCGTTCATGTCCGGCATCCACACGTCGAGGACGGCCACGCGACATATTGCTTGTTCGAGCCTGGCGAGAAAGGCGGCAGGGTGATTAAACTTCTCTACACTAAAACCGGCCGAATTCATTAAACGGCCAAGTGCCTTGAGCATCGAGACATCGTCGTCGAGAAGCCAGATAGAATCGCAGCCATTGACTCCTAAAGGCGAAGCTTGCGCACCTGATTCTTCGAGGTGTTTCAACGAGGTATCTAAATCGAGCATATATGTAAAGACAGGGTGGGTGTGTAGTTACAATAGCGGCTTGGACAATAAGTGACATGGGACCTTAGTCTCACGTGGAAATCGCCCTCACTGCCGCCCAATACATGCCATCTTATATTCGCGCGCCATCGGCCAGGGGGATGGCAAATGTTTTGGCTCCGGCGCCCCGGTGGCGCGAATCATCTTCTTCGCGGGAGTTGATCCTTTCCACGCCAAAAACTAGGGCGCCCCTGATTTGTCCTCTTTTGCTTCAGGTAAGCGAAAAGTAAAACAGGCGCCTCCATCGTCACAATTCTCGCCCCAGAGCTTCCCACCGTGGGCCTCCACAATACTGCGCGCAATCGCCAGTCCCATTCCGGTTCCTTCGGCTTTTGTGGAAAAGAATGGCTCGAAAAGTTGCTCGCCGATTTCGCCGGGAAAGCCCGGACCCGAATCGCGCAAACTGACAACAATTTCTCCGTTCCCGTTACGGCCGCCAGTGATGACAAGCCGCCGTGCATCAGGACGATTCGCCGACATGGCTTCGAAAGCATTCAAGGTGAGATTGATGAGCACTTGCAGCAATTGCACACGATCTGCCATCACTCGTCCAGCATCCGAATCGACTTCCGCGGCGATCGTTACCTGCCGCCCTAAAGCATCGGCTCGCACAATCCGAAGGAGATCATCGATCGTATCGTTGATCCGAATGACAGAACGGGAAGGTCCGGTTTTGCGCACCATGTTGCGGACCCCTTGAATGACTTCGCGTGCTCGATGCCCATCGGCCACGATGTCGGCGAGCAGGTCCTTCAACTCCTCGGTGTTGATCTTGCCAGCCGCGATTAAGCGTTGTCCGGCGTTAGCATTTGTTACGATTGCGCCAATCGGATTATTTACCTCGTGCGCGAGCGACGCCGCCAGCTCGCCCATCAAGGTCACGCGTCCGACTCGTGCCAACTCCATGTTTTGACGCTGGTTCTCCAGCTCCGCCTGCTTGCGCGCGGTAATGTCGATGCATGATCCGATGTACCCGACAAATGCGCAATCCTCGGCAAATCGCGGCGTTCCATTATCCAGGACCCAGCGATATTCACCGTCATTTCGCCGCAAGCGATACTCCATCGTGAATGGTTGCCGCGCGCTGAATGAAGTTTCGTAAACCTCGAGACAGCGTTCTGAGTCATCCGCATGAACACCTTCGGCCCAACCATTTCCGAGTTCCTGCTCCATGGTCCGTCCCGTAAAATCGAGCCAGCCTTTGTTGAAAAAATTGCAGAGTTTGTCTGGGCCTGACATCCAGATCATGACGGGCGCGGCGTCGGCCACCGTGCGAAAACGCGCTTCACTCTCACGCAGCTCTTCCTCAGCTATCTTTCGCCTGGTGATGTCGCGTGACACCCCGCGCGCGAAGGCCGGTTTGCCATGTTCGTCTAACTCGACGCCACCATAACCCGCGATCCAGCGTGTGCTTCCGTCCGGTCGCGTGATGCGATATTCGCTCTCATACTCGCCGCCACCGTGCTCCAACATC
>WNGK01003031.1_pt1 | contig 18224 bp, 17 predicted proteins | sample 5400601 | NCBI WGS metagenome assembly WNGK01 (sample SAMN13153376, study PRJNA577476) | soil metagenome | isolation source: 60 cm soil or saprolite under Garry oak tree replicate 1 | place: USA:California | collected 2016-06-15
GGCGTTCACGTCGCTGGCTACGGGTACGGGATCGGCGAGGTGCTTGCCGACGATCTCCGCGCTCGAGTCCCCGTCGTAGGGCGGTGTCCCCGTCACCAGCTGGAAGAGCATGGCGCCCAACGCGTACAGGTCGCTCCGGCCGTCGAGGTTGGCCTGGCCCAAGGCCTGCTCGGGGCTCATGTAATGCACGGTCCCGACCGTGAAGCCGGTGCTCGTCTTGGTGCCGGCCGCCGCGGCCGGATCGAGGAGCTTCGCGATACCGAAGTCGACGAGCAGGACCCGTCCGGTCTTCGCCTCGAGCATCACGTTGTCCGGCTTGATGTCGCGATGGACCAGGCCCTGGGCGTGGGCATGGGCCAGCGCCTCCAGGATCGGCTCGGCGACCTGCAGCGCCTCCTCGGCGGAGAACGACCCTCGCCGGCGCAGCGCGTCGGCGAGAGACTCGCCCTCCACGAACGGCATCACGTAATAGACGAGCCCCTCCCCGGCGCCGGCGAAGTGAATGGGAAGCACCGCGGGGTCCTGGAGCCGGGCGAGCGCCTTCGCCTCCCGTCGGAACCGGTCCAGCATCCCGGGCGTCCAGGCGATCTCGGGGTGTAGCACTTTGCAGGCGAGCCGACGGTCGAGGTCCCGGTCCCACAGCTCGTAGATCTCGGCGAACCCGCCGCGGCCCACGAGCCGTTTGACGTCGTACTTGGGGCCGAGCGCGCGAGCGAGCCGCTCCAGGACGGGCACCGCCTCCGTCGAATCCGGCGGCGCAGGCGCCGCCCGCCCGTCCGTGATTACGGTCGGCGAGGGGTTACCGCACGCCGGACAGAAGGCGGAGCCGGCGGGGATCGCGACCCGACATGCGGGACACGTCAGCTGAGCAGTCACGGCACGAAACATTCGCTGTGCGGGCCCGCCGGGGCAACAGGATGGCGCATCGACCGACCGCCGTGCGGCGCGTAGGAGCGCAGCATGCTGCGCCCCTACATTACAGTACAGTTCCTATGCTCCTGGTTCGTATCAGCGTCGGCCTCGCCATCGGCTACGCCCTCCTCGTCGTCCTCGCGTGGCTGTTTCAGGAGCGGCTCGCCTTTCCGGCGCCGCGCGCGCCCGTACCGGATCCGAAGGGACTCGGGATTTCGAACGGCGAGCGGATCGAGGTGGTGATGAGGGACGGGACCAGGCTCGCTGGATGGTATCTCTCACCCAGGGCGGTGGAAGACGGCGAAGGGCGGTGGCCCGCCCTGTTGTGGTTCTACGGCAACGGGGAGAACATCGCCTCGCTCGCTCCGATCCTGCGCGCGTTCCAGCCGCCCGGGGCGGCGTTGCTGGTGGTCGATTACCCCGGATATGGCGGGAGCGAGGGACACGCGACGGAAGCGGGCCTCTACGCCGCGGCAGACGCGGCGTACGACGCGCTCGCGGCGCGCACCGAGGTCGATCGCGGACGGATCTACGTGTACGGGCGCTCGCTTGGGAGCGCCGTAGCCGTCCACACAGCCGCGCACCACCCCGCGGCCGGGCTCATCCTCGAATCACCGTTTACGAGCGCGGCCGACATGACCCGCAGGCACTACGCGCTCGTTCCCCGATTCGTCCTGCGCCTCTCGCTTGACAACCTTGCCGCGATCACGCGAGTGCGCTGCCCCATACTCCTGTTCCACGGCACTGCCGATCGGCTCGTCCCGAGTGCCATGGGGATGCGGGTGGCGGCCGCCGCGCCCGGACCGGTCGAGGTGGTGCTGATCCAGAATGCGGGACACAACGACACGTACGACGCCGGCGGAGATCAGTACCGGGACAAGGTGTGGTCATTCGTCAAATGACGGCGACGGGGACGATGCGGTCTCGCTCCGCTTCGAAGCGTCGCTCGGCCTCGTCCAGGGCCCGGCGCACCGCCGCCTCGTCGGGGTCGGCAAACTTCGCGCTCGGCGCCACGCGACCCGTGAGCCTCCGCACCGCTACGAGCGCCCGGGTCACTTCACAGCGATCGACGTCGGGATCGGTGTAGCCGGTGACGAGCAGCTCCTCGAACAGCGCCAGACTCGGCTCCTCGCCCAGCACGTAGAGCGACTCCAGGATTTTGGGCCCGAGGAAGCGGCGCCACATCTGATCGCCGCGGATGCGGTGGAACAGCCGGACCAGCACGTCGGCGTGTCCCGCGTAGTACCGTGCAGCCTCCACCGCTGCGGCGACGAACGCGTGGTGCGCCCCCGGCGTGACGAGATAGCGTTCGAACACGGGCCATGCGCCCTCGGGATGCCGCTCGGCGAGGGTGAGGAACGCAAAGTAACGGCGCGCAAGTGGCGCCGCCGTGTCGGCGATGACCGTGCGCAGCCCCGCGACACCCCAACGGGCTCCCACCAGCGCCGCAGCGGCCGCGTGCTGCCAGCGCTCCAGTTCGGGGACCCGGAATGTCATGATGTGGGGATCGTCGCGGACCGCGCGGCAGCGCTCCAACAGGGCCAGCAGCAACCGGTCCAGCTGCGCGAGCGCGTGCTCGATGGCCGCAGTGTCGGCCCGGCGCGCGAGCGCCAACGCCTCCCATGCGAGCCGGTCGAGGGCGAGCTCCTCCCACACGCGCTCAAACTGCCCTGGGTCGTCGGCGACGAGCAGTCGTTCCAGTGCAGCGGCGAGTTGACAGAGTTCCGTGACGGCGGTCACACTCAGAAGGTACGCCCGCCCGGACGGTTTGACTATGAGTCGGCGTCACGGCGCAGGAATTGTCCACATCGATCTGGAAAACCGAGTGGAAATCTTTGTGAACGCGTTGGGGAATGTTGCGCTTACCCTTGAGCCAGCTTAACCTTGCCCCGCATCCAGCCCACGGCTCGTCTCGTTTCTCGACGGTACTTGGAGGGGCTTGTGCGACGGTCAGCTCTCGTCGGCGCCGCCTGGTGGCTGACGGCGTGCAGCCGCCCGAGTAGCCCGATCGTCATCGGCCTGGCGGGTCCCTTCTCCGACCCCGGTGGGACTTCGATGCTACGGGGCGCCCAGCTCGCCGTAGCGCAGATCAACGCACAGGGCGGGGTGCGGGGCCGGCCCTTGAAGCTGCGGATCGCGGACGACTCGGGGAGCGAGGACCAGGCGGTCCGGGTGGCCGAGCAGTTCTACGCCGATCCGGCGCTCGTAGCCGTAGTGGGCCACCTGAGCTCAGATGCCTCGAGGGCCGCCGCAGAGGTGTACGGCAGCGGCCCGCGCCCCCTCGTCACCATCTCACCTTCCGCCTCGAGCCCGGACCTGAGCGGTCTCAACCCCTACTTCTTCCGGGTCTGCCCGAGCGCCTCGGCGCACGGACCGCGTCTCGCACGGTTCGCCCGGGAGGTGCTGGGGGCGCGGCGGGCCGGGATCATCTACACCAACAACGACTACGGGCGTGGCCTGCGGCGCGCGTTCGCCGGTGAATTCACGCGGCTGGGCGGCGTCGTGGTGGAGGCGGATCCCGAGGTGGCCACGACGCCGTCGCTGGAGCCGTATCTCTCCCGGATGCGGCGCGCCGGCGTGGACGTATTGATGCTCGCGAGCGAGCGGCCGGGCGCCGAGCTCGCCCTGCGTGAGATGAGCAAGCTGGGGATCCGCTGGCCGGTCCTGGGCGGGGACGCGCTCGCGGGGATCGAGGCGGTGGGGGCCATTGCGGAGGGGGTGCACGTGTCGTCGGCGTATCTCCCCGGCCGGCGCGACTCCCGCAACGCGACGTTCGTTGCGGATTACGCACGCGCCTACCAGGGGCAGCGACCCGACCACCGCGGGGCCGGCGCGTACGACGCCGTGCTGCTGCTGGCGCGCGCCGTCGACGAGGCGGGCCCCGAGCGCCGCGCCATCCGCGACTATCTCGCACAGGTCGGCCGCGGTAAGGCGCCGCTCGAGGGCGTGACGGGCACGATCGAGTTCGACGCCAACGGCGACATACCCGCCAAGCCCGTGGTGATCGGAGTCGTGCGCGGCGGCCGGTTCGTCAGCGAGCGCCAGCGCTGATGGGGCCGCTGTTCGAGACGATCCGCTCCCGGCTGCTGGTCGGATTGGCCGTGCTCATGGCCGGCCTGCTGGGCACGGTGGCGCTCGGCGCGGCCACGCTTCGCCTGATGCAGCAGGCGGTAGCGACGGAACTCGCCGCGCTTCAGGCCTCGAGCGAGGTCGGCAGCGGGCTCGTGACCAGCGTGTTCGAGGAGATCCGGGCCGCTCAGCAATACCTCACCGCACCGGGCGCCGAAGCGTGGGCGCAGTTCGACGCCGCGGCCGAGCACACGGTCCAGTACGAGCGCCGTCTGGAGGCGCTCGGCGACCTCACGGTCGAGGACCGCCTGACGGTGAACCGGCTCAAGCAGCTCCATGCCACGATCGAGGTGGAGTATGCGATCGCCCGCGCGCTCAAGGACCTGGGACGCGACCGGGAAGCGGTGGCGCGAACCATCGCGGTGCGGCCACAGGCGGATGAGCTCACGCGGCTGGCGCGCAGCCTCTCCAGCCACCAGGCGCTCAAGGCGTCCCAGGCCGCCGACCGGCTCGCCGCGACGTCGCAGCGGCGCGAGCGGACGATGTGGTTCATCCTGTCCATGATTGCCGCGGGGGCGGTCCTGCTGTCGCGCTGGACGCTGCAGGCGGTGCAAGAGCCGCTCGAGCGCCTGGTCACGGCCGCCGAGCGGTTCGGCAGCGGCGACCTGCGGCCGGTCACGACGGGGAAGATGCCCCGCGAGTTCCGCGTGCTCGCGGACGCGATGCAGCAGATGGGGGACCGGCTGCGGCAGATCGTGGCCGCGGTGATCGGGGAGTCGGACCGGATCGCGGGCTCGGCGGGAGACCTGTCGGCGGCGAGCGTGAAGATGGCGGCCTCCTCGAGCGACGTGGCGAGTGCGATGGTCGAGATCTCCGGCGGCGCCAATCACCAGCGCGGAGCCCTCGCGGCGATGGGAACGGACCTCGAGGATCTGGGGCGTGTGGTCGCCGAGATGGCCGAGGCAGCCGAGCGGGTGGCGCAGCTCGGCGAGGAGATCCGCACCGTCGCCGACCGGCATCGCGACGACGTGGCCACGGCGGGCAACACGCTGCTCGACGTGCGCGAGGTGGTGCAAACCACGTCGCGGCAGATTCAGCAGCTCGCCCAGTCGAGCACGGCGATCGACGACTTCGTGGACCTGATCAAGCGCATCTCGTCGCAGACGAACTTGCTCGCGCTCAATGCGGCGATCGAGGCGGCGCGGGCGGGCGAGCACGGCCGCGGCTTCGCCGTGGTCGCCGAGGAAGTCCGCCAGCTCGCCGACGAGTCGGCCCGCGCGGCGGAGGAGGTCACGCGCACCACGGCGCTGGTCCGCGAGCAGATGGAGGAAGTCACCGCCACGATGGCGGCCGGACAGGCGAAGGTGCGCGGGATCGAGACCGTCGCCGAGGGCGCGGCCCGGGCGCTCGGCGAGATCGGGGCGGCGATCGAGCAGGTCGAGCAGGCGGCCACCCGCGTGCGCTTCGCGGCACAGGCGCAGCGGGAGACCGGCGATCGGCTGCAGCACCAGGCCGGGGAGGTGGGCCACCGCGCCACGGCCCACGCCGCGAGCGCCCAGCAGGTGACGGCGGCTGCCCGGGAGCAGGGCGCGTCCATCGAAGAGATGGCCGCCGCCGCCGCCGCGCTGCTCGAGGCGGCCGAGAAACTGCGCGGCCTGGTCCGGGGGTTCAGAGTCTAGCGGCGAGACCGCTTCTTCTTCCCCGATTTGCTCGGGGCCGCCTTGGGCTTGGGGCTGCGCACCACCTTGCCCTTCGCCGTCAACGCGGCCTGCGCGTCGGCCAGCACCCGATCGCCCTCGTCCGGGCCGATCAGGCCGCGGCGGACCGCGTATCGCACCAGCTCCTCGGCATCCTCCGCCGAGAAATCCCCGATCCCGACCGCGGCGCGGATCGCTCGCACCAGCGCATCCGCCACCGGGCTTCGCAAGACGCTTGCGATACCGGGGAGCGCCTCGAGCAGCGAGGAGATCTGCGACCCGCCGAGTTCGGCTGGCATTGAACGCGCTGCTCCGGCGCTGAAAGGTCGCGCCAAGCTACTACGAGCTTAACAGAGCGTCAAGCATGACGACGCCCGGACGCGCCTGCTAACCGCTTGCGTTGCTTTACCTTATCGACCCTGCCCCAACCACGAGACGCCCCGCTCTGCGCGCTTGAAGCTCAGGGGCTGTGAGCGCGCTCGCCCCCGCCCCGTGCCGCACGCCGCTGTCTCAATGCGTTCGTGAGACCCTGGGGCGGGCGCCGTGAGATGGTCACGTCGGAGTGAGACAGGAGCTCCCCCAGGACGGCGCGGGTGCGCAGGTCGAGCGGCATTTCGAAGCGCAGGTCCATATGGTAGTCGGCGTGATCCCGGCCCTGGCCGGTGAGCGTAAAGCCCTGGCGGGACGGGCTCACCTCGTCCACCGCGATCTGCGCCAGCGGCTCGTACTCGGGGCGGTCCATGGCAACCTCCGGTCGTGGTGAGAGATACGCCTCCCGCGCAGGGTGTCAAGGCAGCCTCGGTTGAGGGCCTTCCAGGGGTGACTACATTTTCCTACGGAGGTGCAAGCAACCCGTGGGGCGAAGGGGGATTAAGGAATACAGGGCGCCCGAAGCGCTCGCCTTGATTGCGGCGGACCGGGAGCACACCCCGCTGGTCTGCCCGTCGTGTAGCACCCGCTCGATCATGCGGGTGCCGCGGCGGCGGGGCGGGCGGGATGTGCAGCTCGGCGCTGAGCGCATCACGCTTACCTGCCAAACTTGCGGCCGACACGCCTCTTACATCCAGCGCGGGCCGGAGCCGCCGCGGGATACGACGATGGACCCGCGTGCCGCTTCCTTTTGACGCGCCCGGCGTTCGGGAGGAGGGGCCGTAGGCGGGAGGAGGGGGACGTAGGTGGCCGGTGACGCCATCCAGATGATGGGGACCGTGACGGAGGTGCTCCCCAACACGACGTTCCGGGTGAAGCTCGAGAACGGGCACGAAGTGCTGGCCTACGTAAGCGGCAAGATGCGCAAGAACTACATCCGAATCCTCCAGGGAGACCGCGTCGCGGTCGATCTGTCGCCCTACGACTTGACGCGGGGCAGGATTACGTATCGGTACAAATAGGCAGACGGCGTGGAAAAGAGGCGTGGAAAAAGGGCGTGAAAAAGAGGCGTAAAAACGTGGAGGCGTAGAACGCGAAGGGCCGGCGGCGATTCCGGCCCTCACGTTTTCACCTACGTCGTTTTTTCGCGTCTTCTTTTCACGCCTTTTTTCCACGCCTTTTTTTCACGTCTTCTTGTCTTTAGAAGAACAGCATGAACCCGCCCGCCACATCCACCTGGGCCGGCTGGAGGGCGCCGATGCCGTTCTGCTCGCGCGTGCCTTCGAACACCAGCTTCAGCGACTTCGTCCACTGATGATAGATGCCCGCGGTGTAGGAGGTCCACTGCGTGCGTACCGCGGTGTTGCCATCACCCGTCTGGTTGTTCTTCAGACGGCTGAAGCCCCAGCTCCCGGCCACGGTAGTCTTCTTGTTGACCGTATAACCGAGCTGGACGTAGCCCCCGTCCGACGTGCGCGTGTCGGTGCCGTTGGCCGCGATCTCGTTGCCCGAGAACAACAACGTCGTGCCAAGACCCTTGCCGATATACGCGCTCGCGACGACCGAGAGGTCTCGGAAGTCGCCCCGCACGCCGGCCGAGCCTCCGATCGAGTTGATCGAGCTCCCCGCGGTCGCCGCGTTCCAGGTGTCCTGCCAGAGGCCACCGGCCCAGAACATGTACTTGTTGGGGCCGGACTTATGGTTGTACGTAAACTCGGCCTCTACGCGTGGGATCTTCGTAACCTTGTACAACAGCGTCGCCGCTTGACCGGTGGTCCCGAACAGCACGCTCGGCTGGAACGCGCCGATGGACAACTGCGCCGGCTGGCCCGGCCTCGTGCTGTAGGTCAGTTGCGCGTCAAAGTTGGGATAGATGTAACCGTACCCGATGCGGCCCAGCGTCGTGCCTCCACCCTGGCCGCCGCCCGAGCACGAAGAGATACTAGCGCCGGTGCACGACGCCAGCCCGACCGCACCGACGCCGAACAGCGTCTGATCGTTGAGGATGTTCTGGCGGTTGAACAGGCCGAGCTCCCGGCCCGCGAGGATCTGGCCCCAGTCACCGCCGACCGTCAGATAGACCTGGCGCATGTCGATCTGTGCGCCGGCCTGGGTGCCGTTGCCGAAGTTGTCGTGGACGGCACCGTTGTTGATCTGCGGTGCGAACCCGAAGTGGATTCCGAGATTCATCCCGGCTTCTTTGCCCTTCGCCTCGAAGGTGGCGAACGCGGGAAGCAGCCCGGTACGGACGCTGCTGGTGGAGACCTTGCTCAGAGGCGTACCGTTCGTGTTCTCCTTCGAGAACACCCAAAACGCGTTCACATTCCCCGCGAAGGAGAACGACCACCCGTTGGACATCTGCATCGTGAGCTGGGCGTTGGCCGCCGCGGGCCAGAGCAGCCCCACAGCCACGGACAACAGCGCTAGACGCTTCATAGAAAAGTCCCTCCTTGGGAGTGTACCTGCTCAAGACCTACCGCTCGTGCCCTGCGAGGCGCCGGCTCTGTCGCGCGGCGCCAGGTACAGCCGAGTGGGAACATGGCTCTCCCACCAGTAAGACTCGTTGGGCCACGTCTGATAGGTTGTGTGACCAAATAGGGAAGCGGAGTCCACCTCCTGGATAGAGTCCGTCGATCGTGCCGCTCAGCCCCTCCGAGCAGTCCGCATCGACCCGCTCGGCGTCCGTCAGCACGCTGCTTCGCCAGGGCCGTGACCCGATCAGCCACCGCATAGAATTACTTCCCGGCGGGTGTGGCCGCTAGGCTCGGCGTCCGCACCGATCCAGAAACGTCGAGACGAATCCACATGCCTGACGCCCCATGGCCCGGAACCCCGCAAAATATTAGGTAGGCCCCCCCCTTATTGGCAATGAAGCGCACGTCGTCGGTCCCGTTCGGGGGAATCCCCTCAGTCAGCCGAACGGTGAAAGCCCGGTCGAATGCAGGACTTACGGGAGCCGTCGGGAGCGGCGTGGCGTCGGCGATGACCTCGGCCGAGTGGGGGAGTATGCCGTCGTGATTGCGGAAATGCATCACAACGGTCCAACCGAGCGGCACTGTCAGGGTGAGCCCGCCGTCCCGGAAGCCGTTGAAATTCAGCGCGCCGTTCAGCCCCGTCAGTCCCGCGATCAGCTCGAACGTCGCCGTGTTGGTGGCGCTATCGGCCGTGAGCCAGGCTGGATCGATCAGCTGCGGCGGCCCGACGTGATCTCCTTGCGCCCGGAGCGCGGAGGGGAGCCCGAGCGCTACGGCGAGCGTCACCGCGAACCAAGCATTGCGCATCGAACACCTCTCGACCTCGACCCAGCCCGCCACTGACCCCGGGCGCGAGCCCGGGGTCCCCGGAGTCAGTGGCCAGGGGGTGGGGTCACTTCGGCAGCCCGAAGACGAATAGCGCGTCGCCGAGCGGGAAGCTCAGCTGGAAGTTCCCGCCCGCGGCCACGGCCACGAACTCCTCGCCGCCGACGTCAAAGACGGACGGCGCGGCGTTCACGCCCGCGCCGCAGTAGAATTTCCACAAGACCTGGCCCGTCTTGGCGTCGTACGCCTTGAACCAGCCGTTGCCCTCGCCCGTGAAGACCAGACCGCCCGCTGTGGCCGTGATCCCGCCCATCATCGGCTGCTCCGTCTTCTGCTGCCAGACGATCTTCCCCGTGGCGAGATCGATCGCCGACACGGTGCCCCACTGCGTTTCGGTGGGGATTGCCACGAAGGCGCTGCCCAGCCACAGCCGGCTCTTTTCCCACGGGGCGTAGTGGGCGATGTAGTTCATCGGCTGGTGCAACCCGACGGTGTAGGCGTAGCCGAGGGTCGGATGCACCGCGATCGGGGACCACTCTTCACCGCCGTTCGCGCCGGGAAGCATCCGCACGCCCTGGGCGGTCGGCTGCGCGTACATGTTCTCCTGCGGGACGAAGGCCGCCGAGCGGCGGATCAGCTTGCCGCTCGCAGCGTCGATGACGTAGACGAAGCCCGTCTTGCCCGCCTGGACCACGGCTTTCTTGCCGCCGACCGTGGCGATCACGGGCGGGCTCACCGCGTCCAGGTCCCACACGTCGTGCGGCACCTCCTGGTAGCCCCACTTGAACTTGCCCGTCGTCGCGTCGAGCGCGACCACGCTCTCGGTCCAGAGGTTGTCGCCCGGACGGATCGCGCCGTCGAGGTCGGGCGACGGGTTGCCGATCGCGACGAACAGGGTCTTGCTGGCGTCGTCGTAGGCCGGGGTCATCCACATCGAGCCGCCACCGTGCTGCCAGGCGTCGGCGTACTTGGCAGAATCGGCCTTCTCCTGCGCGATGTCGCGATGGAGGTCATCCCCTTCCCACGTCGTCTTGGACCACTTGCCCCACCACCCGCCGTCGTCAGGCGACGGCAAGGTGTACCAGTTCCAGACCTGCTCGCCGGTGGCGGCGCTGTACGCCCGGACGAACCCGCGGATCCCGTACTCGGCGCCCGAGGTCCCGATGATGACCTTATCGCCCACCACGAGCGGAGCCATGGTCTCGGTGTAGCCGAACTCGGGGTCGCCGACCTTGGCGACCCACTTCTCTTTGCCGGACTGCTGGTCGAGCGCCACCAGCTCGCCGTCGAGGGTCGCCACGTACACTGCGCCGCCCGCCAGCGCGACGCCGCGATTGTTGGGGCCGCAGCAAGCGGTGCTCACTGCCGCGTTCTTGTGCTCGTAGCGCCACAGCTGCTTCGCGGTTCGGAGGTCGTACGCCGTCACGACGTTGTTCGGGGTCGCGGGCGACGTGATGTACATGATGCCGCCGGCCACGATCGGCGTCGTCTCGAAGCTGCCGAGCCGCTCGGCCCCGTGAGTGAACACCATCCGCGGGACGAGGCTCTTCACGTTCGCGGTGTTCACCTTGTTGAGGGGCGAGAAGCGGTTGTTCCAGTAGTTGTGGCCGTACATCAGCCAGTCGCCGCCGGACGCGGCCTGCAACAGCATGTCGTTCGTGACGACGGTGTGCGGCGGCGCCGCGGGCTCTCCCCGCTCGCCGGTGCCGCCCGAGCCCTGCGCCCCCCGCGCCCCCTGCGCTCCCGCCCCCTGCGCCCCGCCGACCAGTGACACGATTGTCACGGCCGCGCACCAGCGAGCCCAACGCATCATACCCACCTCCGGTGATTGTCAAAGGAGGGGCACCACATGCCGTGCCCCCTACTCCCCGGCTCCCAGCGAGAATCCGACATACACGTTCCGGCCGGGAGCGGGCTCATAATAGCGCCCGGGCACGAAGTTGCTACCCACCCTGATGGGCTGCGCGTTGATCGCCACGGAGCTCACGTACTTCCGGTTGAAGAGGTTGTTGAAGCCGACGAACGGATGGAACCGCACGCTCCCGAGCCTCCCGTCCCACCCCAGGCGAACGTTCGTCGTCCACCACGCGTCTGTCCGGATGTCGAGCGTCTCGTCCACGAAGAAGCTCGAGGCATGCGTCTCCTCGAGCTCGGCCCAGGCATCGTGGGCCCAGGCTGGCCGCGCCTGGAGCGTCAGGTGCAGCCAGTGCTTGGGAATGCCGGGGAGCGCGCGGTCATGGAGGTCATGGACGGTCGTGTCGGGAGGAGTGACGGCCTTGTTGACCGAGATGATCTGGAACTCGTCGTAGCGGTAGTCCGCGAAGGTGTACGCGCCGAGGACATTCAGGCCCCCGCCGAGGGCGAGGTCCGCGCCCACCTCGACGCCCCGGTGAATCGAGCGCCCTGCGTTTTGGTAATAGACGCGCTGCAACGTGTCGGGAAACGGAATCAACTGATCCCTCACGTCCGCCTGAAAGGCGGCCACGGAGTAATTCAGCCGGCCCCGCCAGTCGCCGCGCACGCCGACCTCATAGCTCGTGGCCTTCTGCGGCTCGAGACTCGGGTTGAAGCCGCCCGCGGAGCCGGGACGGTTGGTGAGCTCCGTCGTAGTCGGGGTTTCGAACGAGGTGCCGATGTTGCCGTACAAGGTGGCCGCATCGGAGGGCGCCACGCTCACGCCCAGCGAGCCGGAGAGCGCGCGCATGAGGCGGCGCCCCGAGTCGTCGGGGTTGGTGGCAGTGATCAGCCGGTCGTCTACCGAGAAATTCACCCAGTCGTAGCGCAGGCCGCCCGTGAACGTAACGCGGGGCAGCACGTCCATGGCCGTCTGCGCGAACGGACCCACTTCCGTCACATGCTCGAGCTGGTCGAGCTGCCGCACCGTGTCCGGCTGGCCGGCGCTGTTGCCGAAGTTGAGCCGGTCGTCGCGCTGCCGTTGGAAATCGAAGCCGACCGTGACCCGCTGCCGCACGGCGCCGATGGGCGCCGGCCGCGTCAGGTTGAAGCGCGCGCCGTAGGCGACTCGGTTCAGGTCGATGTAGGCGAATGTCGTGGGGTTCTTGAGGTCCCGCTTGAGGCCGAACAGCGTCACCGCGGCCTCGCCGCCCGCGGCGAACGGATGGCGCGCGGTGACGCCACCCTGCGCCTGCCACACATCCTTGCCGGCGCGCCGCGTGATGTTGGCCGCCGCCGCGGAGTCCGGGTTCCGGGCGAGCTCGGTGGCGGTCAGCGCGCCGGGATTGTCGGCGCGCGGATCGTTCCCGTAGTCGGCCACCGCCGCCAGGGACCAGCCCAGCGCGAGCGGCAGGTGAAACCGGCCGTTCACGTTGCGGATGTCCGCCCGGCTGTGCTGGCGCTCCCCATTGAACGCGAGCTGCGAGAGCGTGACCAGGCCGCTGCCCGTGCCGATCCGGAACTGGGTGCTGGTCTGCCACTTGTACCACGTCCGGCCGGAATACGGGTTCAGCACGTTCAGGTCGTGACGGTCGAAGCTGCCGCCCACGAAACGCACGTCCTGGGAAAGCTGTTTGGGCGCCGTGGGATCGGTCCAGATGCTGATCACGCCGCCCGAGGCGTTGCCGAACAACGCGGACGCGGAGCCCCGCAGCACCTCGATGCGGTCGCTCTCCCCGAGCTCGAGATTGGTGAGCTGGCCCTGGCCGTCGGGGAGCGTCTGCGGGATCCCGTCGACCAGCACCTTGATGCCGCGGATCGCGAACGCCGATCGCGCGCCGAACCCGCGGATCGAGATCCGCTGGTCGAGCGAGAAGTTGTAGCGGTTCGCCGCGTAAACTCCCGGCACGGTGACGAGCGCCTCGTCCAGGCCCCAGGTGGGCCGGGCGCGGCTGATGGCGTCTTTCTCGACGAGCTGGACGGCGAGCGGGACCTTGTTGAGCGGCGCGCTGGCCCGCGTCACCGAGACCACGGCGGGCGGGAGCGTGTAGACCTTGAGACTGTCATGCCGCGCGGCCGTCGTATCGCGCTGCCCCAAAGCCACGCAGGGAAGCGCGCTGCACAACGCCGCCAGGCCCGTCATCCGCCAGGCGGTCACAAGCTGCGACACCAATCGATTCCGGTGGTAGGCAAGGGTGGCTTTTAACCGCTCCGGCAGGGGCCGTCAAGGGAGCGGCTTCGGTGGGTCGCCCCGCGAGAACAGAAGGGACACTCTGCGGCCGTCGTAGCTCGCCTGGACGATGTTGATCTGATCCTCGTAGAGCTCGAGGAGCATCCGGGCGTGCACGCGAACCCCGGCGAGCCCGCCGGCGGCCCGGGTGCGCAGGCACAGCCAAAGGAGATCCTGGGTCCGGCGCAGCCCGCACCCCGAGAGCGGCAACGCCCGGCCGTCGCGGTCCGTGAGGGTCAGGGCCTTGCCGAGATACGCGTATGCCGCCGAGTCGGACGCGTCCGAGCCGGCCGCCGCGCGGAAGTCGTCGGCGAACGCGCGGACCGACACCTCGACGGTGCCCCTCGCGGCGTCGTAGGTCAGCTGGGTCAGGGTGGTGTGCAGCGGATGCAGTGCGAGCGCGCCCGCCGCACCGAGTACCCAGAGCGCCGGCATCCTACCAGGGGCTCCGTGCCACCGCCCAGCGCGCGGCGACGAGCGCCACGAGCGCCGACACGGCGACGACGCGGAGTCTGAGGTGGCTCACCGCGGGCGCGCGGGGGAGCGCCGCGATCCCGCGGTCGAGCAAACCGAGCGCCACAGCGGCGAGCGCGAGCACCACCAGCTGACCCAACTCGATCCCCACGTTGAACCCGAACAGGGGCACCGCGATCGGCGCCACGAACAGGTCGCGCAGGTAATTGGCGAAGCCCGCCCCGTGCACGAGCCCGAACACGCCAGCGAACACCGGCCGATAGCGCCCGCGCCAGAGGGCCCGCTGGCGGTCCCGCACGACCAGATTCTCGACGCACGTTGCGACGATGGTGAGTGGGATCAGGAACTCGATCAGCCTGGTGGGCAGGGTCAGAGCCCCCGTCACCGCGAGCGCCAGGGTGAGCGAATGGCCGACCGTGAACGCGCTCACCACCCAGAGGCTGTCCCGCCAATCCCGCAGCCGATAGATCGCGGCCAGCGCGAGCAGGAACAGGATGTGGTCCATCGCCGCGAACTCGGTGATGTGTCGGAACCCGAGGGCGACGAACGCCTGGAGCTCGCTCATCTGGGAATCTCGGCGGCGTGCCGGAGCAGCTGCGGGTCCTTGGTGCCCTGGGCGAGCGCCGTGGCCATCGCCTCACGCGCCTCGCCGTCGCGCCCCGACTTGTGGAGCGCCCAGGCCAGTAGGTCGTAGCCGTAGACGTCCCGCCGCGTCGCGAGCTCCGCCCGCACATGCGCCAGGACCTCGGGCACGCGCCGGTCGTGGTCGAGGAGGAAGAGGCTCCAGGCGCGGTGCCATTGCCCCGGCTGGCCGAGCACGGCGAGTTCCATCGCGCGCGCGTACTCGGCGGCCTGGACGGTGTCGCCCAGCGCGGCGTAGGCATCGCTGATCACCCCGAACGTGGCGGGATCGGGGACGGCGCTGATCGCCTCTTCGCCCCAGCGGACGGCCTCGCGCCAGCGTCCCCGCGCCGCTTCCAGCCGTGCCATCGCGGCTAGCAGGCGGTAATCGGAGGGGAGCACATCCAGCCCCGCCTGCAGCGCGTAGGCCGCCTCGTCGGGCCGCCCGTAACGCAGCGCGTAGTCGCCGGTCCGCAGGTAGAACCAGGCGAGCTGTTCCGGGGGGAGATCGCGGCGCCGGCGCGCCGTGGCGAGCGCCCCGGCGAGCAGCCGCCGGGCGAGCCCGGTGTCCCCTCGGATCTCCGCCCAGCGTGCGAGTCGGGGCGCGACCGCCAGGTCACGACGCGCAGGCCAGAGTGAGTCGAACAGCGCGCGCGCTGCCGCGTACCGGCCGAGCTCGAGCTCGACCTCGGCCTGGACCGCCTGGTTCGCGGCCACGCCGGGGTCGCGCGCGTTGAGCGCGCGGGCGACGTCGAGCGCCTCGGTGAACCGGTGCTGCGCGAGCAACGCTGACGCCAGGACCACGCGGGTACGGGCGTTGTGCGCGACCCGCAGCTCCAGCGAGCGCCGCGCCAGCGCCTCGGCACGCCGGTAGTCCTCGAAGTCGCCGGTCTCGCGCCCCCGCTGCAGATACAGCGCCGCCAACCGGGACCGGTCGGCGGCGCCCATGGGATCGGCGGCCACCCGCCGCACGAAGAACGCGACGTCGGCGTCGCGGCGGCGGGTGTCTTCCGCCCGGGCGAGCGCGACGGCGGCCGCGGTGCGGGCGGCGGCAGCCGTCCGCATCGCACCGATTGCTGCGACGGCAGCCGCCGCACACAGAATCGAAACCGCAACCTTACCTGGATTCATCGTGGCCCCTCCGGCCCTGGTTCAGGTCGCTCCCGAGGTCCGCGGGTGAACCCGCGGCTCGGCCTCGGCCCGTAAACGGGCGGATCCACTCTGCTTCAGCAGACGATGCCGAGCCGCGGCTTCAGCCGCGAACCCCCTCCGGCGCCCTGGCCACACTCAATGTGGCGCCGCGAGGTACGGGAACGTCGCACCGAACGCGACGTCGTTCGCGCCCACATTGTCCGTCTCGAGCCCCGGGCTCGTGTTGTCCGGGTCGAGGAGCGGGCCGAAGATGGCGTCCAGCCCGGCGTCGACGACGTCGTCCGTGAGCTTGCGGCCGCCCCAGCCGTTGGCGAGCGCCCACGAAAGCCAGCCGGCAGTCGCCGGATCCTTGTCGGTCTGGATGATCAGCTCGTCGGGCAGGAGCACCGCTGCGAGCGTGTTCTGCACCGTCGCGTTCCGGCCGGCGACGTTCTTCACGAAGTCCTTGAGCTCGGCACTGATGTACTGCACGTCCTGGGCGGGCCCGAGGCTGCCGTGCACGGGATGGGAGCGCTTGGCCAGGAACACCTCGCTCACGAGCGGATTGCCGAGGCGCTGGATCTGGTTGAAGGTCCGCTCCGTGACCGGAGTCGTCGTTTCGTTTTCGTCGCATCCGGCCGCCGCAAGGGCCAGACCGAGCACGGCCCACTTCACTGCGTTGCTGGGTTTCATCGTACCCTCCTTGTCACCTGCCAGGTCATGGTTGTCGGCGGTCGTCTCAGCGGCTGATCGTGCCCCACACGCCGATCTTCGCGTTGCCACCGGCGGTGAGCTGGGCGGTGGGCAGCTCGATCACGATGGACAGCACGTTGAAGCCTGCCACGTAGTCGATGCCGGGATTACGGAACGCGCTCGCCGTCGGCGCGTCCGGCAGCTGCGCCAGGGGGCCGGTCACCGGTTTCCGGTCCGGGAGGATCCGGAAGAATTGTTCCAGGTCGATGAAGAACGGATCGTCCCGCGAGCCGGCGAAGACCTGCATGCCGCTGGAGCTGCCGAGGACCGTGTTGATGTTTCCCGACACGGTCGGCGTCACGCTCGCAATCTTGTTGCCCATCGCCCCGACCACCGGGGGCGTAGCCGGTCCGCGGACGTCGACCCTCTGGTTCGCGCCCGTCCCGTCGAACGTGACCTGGATGACTTTGTCCTCGACGCCGTCGGTGTTGTTGTCGATCTTGAACTGGTACAGCAGGTTGGGATCGAAGTAGGTGGTCGCAGTCTGCGCCGGCGTGATGAGCGCCCAGCTGTTCAGGACCAGCACCATGCGATCGGGCGACGACCCGGGGAACACGTAGACATCGGTCATGTCCGATGCCGGGTTCAGCTCCACATCGGGGGTGTCCTGATGGTCCGACCCGCGAGCCAGCCTGATGATGCCTACCGTGCCGGCGCAGGCCACGACCCCGATCACGGCCGCGACCTCGGTCCAGCGCGAAAACTTGAACTGCCGCATAGGCTCCTCCGACCTGGGATGGAGAACGTCCGCTGTCACGTCTCCCCATCTACGCCGGAGGGTGCGACCCGGATTGGTAGCGCCCCTTTAGCCGCCGCCCTGCCAGGATCCCACGAGGAACGGCTGCTGGGTTGGCAGCGGCGAGCCGCCCGCAGGCTCTTCGGTCACCGCGCTTAGGTCGGGCTTGAATCCACCGGGCATCCGCAAGGTGACGACCGCCCGGCCGCCCGGCGTCGTGTTGAAGGTGCCGATGCTCACCGGAGCTTGCCCCTTCTTGATGGCCCAAAGCTGGTACGTCCGGCCCGCGGGCGCGGGGGGCAGCTCGAAGGCCGCGACGACGACGACGTTGCGGACCCGGTTCCAGAACAGCCGCATCGAAGGCGGCTTCCCAGTGGCGGCGAGATCGGCAGTCCCGACGGTGGAATCGAGGATGGCGGCGACGAGCTGGCTGGTGCTGTCGAGCCGGGCCCGCGTCGAGTCGAGCACGCCGCGCAGGGCGATCCCGTCGGCGCGCGCCGTCCAGTAGCCGTAGCCCGCCACGAGAGCGAGCACCAGCGACGCCGCCGCGGCCAGCCAGAGCCAAGCGGGCGGACGGCCGATCGAGCGCACTCGGCGCGCCTCGGCGAGCACGCGGTCCCGGAGCCCCGGCGCGGGAGTGGCTGTCGGCGCGGCGAGCGCCAGCAACCCCGCCACCTCGCGGAACGACTGTAGCTCGCTGCGGCAGGCGCCGCACTCGGCCAGATGCGCCTCGAACTCGCGGCGCTCCCGAGCGTCGACGGCGCCGAGCGCGTAGGGCGCGGCGAGCTCTGACCAGCGGTGGTCGGTCATGGCCCTTCCCTCGTGAGGAGCGGGGCGAGTGCGTCACGCAGCTTCTCCATCCCGGCTCGCATGCGCGTCTTGACCGTCCCCAACGGCTCCCGCAGCTCTGCGGCGATCTCGGTCTGGGTGAGCCCGCCGAAATACGCCAGCTCGATCACGCGGCGCTGCGGCTCGGGTAGCTCGGCGAGCGAACGCTCCACCAACCGCCGCGCTTCCTGGCGCTCGACGCCGCGATCGGG
>WNGK01013000.1_pt1 | contig 18224 bp, 14 predicted proteins | sample 5400601 | NCBI WGS metagenome assembly WNGK01 (sample SAMN13153376, study PRJNA577476) | soil metagenome | isolation source: 60 cm soil or saprolite under Garry oak tree replicate 1 | place: USA:California | collected 2016-06-15
GCGAAAACACCTCTTGCCGCGGGATCGAAAATTGGTGTCTTCTCCCCTAGAAAGTATGGCAGTACAATGACGCCGCCTGCTCCCGGCGCTATGGCCCGCGCTTCACTGTCCAGAACCTGCGGAGCCATTCCACCGGCAAGTTCGTTAGAAAACCACTTGACGAGTGAACCGCTGGAGGCCATGCAGCCGTTGATAAGCGTCAGACCGGGAATATCGTGGTAGTCAAAGTAGAAATGCGGGTCGGGCTCAGGACGAGCATCACAGTACAAAATATCGCCAGCGCCGCCAAATTTCAGCAAAATATCGCCGCTCTGTGTTAAGCCGGACGCCAAGGCAGCCGCCACGTGATCGGCGCTGCCCGCTACTACCGGTGTGCCTGCACGTAAGCCTGTTGACTTTGCCACTTCTTCGCTCACTCCGGCCACAATTTCGATTGGTTGATGCACCGGCGGCAGTAGAGACGGATCGATAGCGGCATGCTCCAGGTAGGGCAGATGCCAGCGATGTTGCACTACATCGTAAAGACCGCTCTCCGCCGCCCAGTTCTCCTCAAGCGAGTAGTGGCCTGTCAGCCGGTAGACGATGAAGTCATAGGAACCGCAGACATGCGCGGCGCGTTCGATCACCTCCGGTTCATGTCGCTGGAGCCAGCGCCACTTGGTATCGATACTTTGCTGGTTGGGCATACAGCCGGTAATGCTGAGAAATTCGTCCAGGTTCACCGCCGCCCGTAACTCTTCGACTTCAGTGATGGCGCGCGCGTCATTTTGCTGGATGCCTGGGCGCAATGGCATGCCAGATGCATCCAGCATAACCATGGCGGGCACCATACCTGAAACGCCGATGGCCTCGATTTCTTGAGCCGGAATGACAGTGAGCAACGTGCATATAGCCTCGCAAGTGGTTGTCCACCAGCGCTCAGGTTCCTCTTCAGCCCAGCCGGGATGGAGAGACCGCAACTCGTGCGGCAGTTCGGCCTGCGCCACAATGCCCCGTTCGCGCTCTAAAGCAATCGCTTTCAAAGCGGTGGTACCAACGTCGATGCCAAGCACATAGCGAGAAGTCATGTACGTGCCTCAGAGAACGCACGCGCGGCGTGTACCTCATCCATAAAACGGCGGACGCGCTCAGCATCAACCGGGTTCCAGGTATAGCCGTCTTGTTTTAGTCCCGTGCCAACAATTACACCATCAGCCACAGCTAGCGTCGCGCGTACAGTCTCAATCTTCACGCCTGTATTCGCCAGCACGGGAGTATTGGGTACGGCGAGCTTTGCCTCACGAATGTGATCGAGGTCAGCCTCCGCGCCGGCCATCGCTCCCGAAATCAGGATGGCATCGGCCAGCGAGGAAACTACTACGCTGTGAGCCAGCGATCCAACCGGGCGCGGCGAGACGGGGCGCGCAAACTCAGGCTCGATGTTAAAGAACAGCCGCACATGCTCCGCGCCAATGTGACGGCGATAATCCAGTGTGGCGGCGGCATCTGGCTGCCACAGGCCCATGTCGCTGTCATACACGCCAGTAAAGACCTCGCGCACAAAACTGGCGCGCACCGCCTGCGCTAGAGCCAGGGCAGCCATGGGATCCCAGAGCATATCGACGCCGTAGGGCAGGCGAATATGCGGGCGCAGTTCGCCGATTACCGCTGCCATAGCCGCGATGGGCGCTCGATCAATGTGCAACGAGTAAGGACGATCCCCCTCGTTGCAGAATAGCAGGCCATCTACGCCGCCGTCCTGCAAAATATCCAGGTCGCGGCGCAGCGCATCCACCATGGCTGCCATACCCCCCTTGCTGTCATAGAGCGGTCGTCCGGGTAGAGGCAGCAGGTGCATCATCGCAATCACCGGCCTGGAACGCCCAAAGAGTGTTTCCAGTAAAGCATGATTTGCATGATGCTGGTGATCATTTCCACCGGCATTGGACATACATAGTCTCCCTGAATATTACTCTGGCGGAATTTCCTGGAAAGCCGCCTTGAGCTGGATACCCTGCTGTGCGCGCACAATGCGCACAATGACGTAATATATCACTCCCGCGATTGGAACTGCAAAAGCCTCGATCAGGGGCCGCCAGCCTATCTGACCGAAGGCGGTGGTGGTGAATGCCACATAGAGTACGAAAGCCCAGCTTAATAGCATGATCACGCCCACAATTGTAATTACCGGGACACCGGCAATGTGCGCGCGTACCATCTTCGGGGCAGACTCGAAGAGTGAGCGGCGCGTGAAAGGCATGACGATTGCCGCCAGCGCGACCAGGATGAAAGCGATCGCCATTACCGCTATCACGTTGAGCAGCAGCGCACCCAGGTTCTGATAGATGTTCATGTAGTTCAGGAACTCAACCCAGATGGCGATAATGATGGTAGCGATTACCGGCGTGTGCAGGCGGTCATTGATGCGAGCAACTCCATCTGGCGCCAGGCGGTCAAAGGACCAGGCAAACAGGTTGCGCGTGGCGATCAGGAAGCCGGTTGGCGTCCACCAGAGCACCGAAAGCACAAAACAGGCCGCCACGAACACTTGCAGGAAGCCCGGCAGCGCCAGGAATTTCACCAGCGTCGGCAGGTAGGGCGCGAAGCCCAGCGAGGACTTGTTGAAGCCGAGGTAAGCGATGGAGGCGAAATTCGCGACGCCGTAGGTGTTATACACCAGCAGCGAGGCTCCCACGTACAGCACCGAGCTGATGACTAGCGCACCGAGGATCGAGACAGTTGCAGTACGACGTACATTCTTGATTTCGCCCGCGAAGTAGCCCGTCCATTGGAAGCCGGTGAAGACCTGGAAAGCGTAGATCATCGCAAAAATCGTACCGGCCCAGTCGAGCGCACCTCCCGACAAGAAGCCTGCTTTGTTCGCCGCGCTCGTCACCTGCTGGATAGTGGTGCCGCTCTGCGCGTTGAAGTTGGAAACGAACGCATCGTGACCGGTCATAGCCAGCCCAATCAGCCAGATGATCATGCCGAGCCAGACCACCGCGAAACTGTAGACCATGTAGCGAGCGACACGCTTCGTTCCCAGCATCATCAATCCCGCGAAGAGAATCGTAAGTACGGTAGCGATCAGGAATTGCGTTAGCTGGTCAGGCGCCCATGTAAATCCTGCCACGTACCCCAGGCTGGGCAGCAGCAGCGTCATCATGGTGGTAAAGTTAAAAGAGATCCAGGTGGTAAAGACGAAGGTGAGCGAGAGATTCGTAATGAAACCAATGCCCGGTCCCAGGATACGACTCACCCAGACGTAATCTCCACCTGAACGCGGCATGGCAATCGTGAAGTACAGGTAGACCATACCAAAACAGAATACCAGGGGAATAGACAGGAGAAACGAGACAAGCACGTTGGCGTTGGGCCAGAAGGTGGGCGCGAACGAAAACACCTGCGTGATGCCGACGGGAATGAGGACAGCCGAGAAAACCAGGTTGAAAGCATCAAATGGTGAAAGTTCGCGCACCAGGCCCGTCGCATTGCGCACAAAGACCGTGGTTGAGCCTTGTGGGTTTGAACCGCTGACAGTAGACATCGGACCCTCCTATTAATAATATCCACCTACTCCGGTGGTAGTTCCCTGTAAATCAAATCCAGATTGATGCCCTGATAGGCTCGGACGGCACGCGCTACGAAGTAGATCACCAGGCCGATCACAATCAACGCTCCCATGAAGATGAAGCCGGGCAGCGGACCCAACTGTGGGTTGGCGATGCCAAGCGCCTGATAGGAGAGCACCAGATATGCCAGGCCGATCATCACAAGGATCGAAAGGCCCGCGACAATTGGCAGGATGGGGACGCCGCCGATGTGCACGTTTGCAGGCGAGTTCCTGAAAAGGTCGGGGCGACGGATGGGAAATGCGATGGCTGCCACGCTTACCGAGAGGATAGTGACGACTCCGGCCAGCACGCCCATGGAGAGCAGCGTGGCGAACGAGGTGGAGAGCACCGACCACGCCAGGATGCCTGCAACGATGATCGAGGCCACGATGATCGCCGGGATGGGAGCGTGCGTGCGCTCGCTCACTTCGGAAAGCTTGCTGGGCAAGATGCGGTCAAACGACCAGGCGAAAATGGTACGCACGGGCATAAAGGTATTGGGGAACATGGCTGGCAAGTTCCAGAAGACGAAACTGATCGCGATGAGCAGTGCAAAGACCGAGTTATTGGCCGCGATGCTTGCTATCAAATTGTAGTAAGGCTGCACCGGCAACAAATAACCGGGTGTGCCTGCCAGCGCGTTGATGCTGGCGACAAATGGCTCGCTCGCGGTGCGATACAGGAGCAGCACGCCGATGATCATGAAGAGCGAGTCCCAGACCAGCGCGCCGATCATGATTGAAAGTTGGCGGCGCAGTTTGCCAGCCGATTTCAGCTCTCCCGCGATGTAGACCGACCACCAGTTCCACATCATGAAGGTCATGATGATGGCGACCACCGGCAGTGTCGAGGAGAATTGATGGCCTCCGGTGAATGTAAAGCCGATCTTATTAGCGGCGGTCTGGATGCTCTGAAACGAATTGGCGCTGTGTGTAAATGGCTGCGCAAACGCGTTGAAATTGGCGATGAAGCCGGCATTCGAGCTAATCAGCAGCGCGATAAACGCCAGGAATGTTCCCAGGCTGGCGATGATCCAGCACACATTTTGCACGCGAAACGCTGGTTTCGTCCCCATTGACATGGCAACCGCCAGGATGATGATCAACAACAACCCCAGGCCAAATGTCCACCACTGGCCGGTTGCATCGGTGCCGCTGACCGCGTTACCCGCGTTGATGAGTCCATTGTTTTGTGTGACCGCGCCCAACACCGCCAGCGCGGGGCCAAGCGCCAGCACCGCGAAAGAACGCGCCCAGAAGGCCGCGCCGATCAAGGCCGAGACCGCGGCAGAGAAATTGCTGAACACAGCCACAGCAGGATGCAGGATACGGCTGATCCATACATAGTCACCGCCCGTACGGGGCATAGCCGAGGCCATCATCGACATCATGACGCACACCGGGATGTTCACCACGAACGCGATTACCAACGCCAGCACCAAATCCGCGCCGGGGAACAATCCCAGGGCATATAAAATGCCGAAAGCCAGGGTAGCGCCAACGGGCGCAGAGAAGACCGCGTTGAAAATAATGGCATCGAGTACCGATGCTTCGCGAACGAGGCCCGATGATTGCCGTACATAGAGGGACGAGGACGATGATGATGAAGATTCAGATTGCATGTCCACTCCTTCGCCTGTCGACAGGCAAATAAGGTACGTTAGATGAACCACGAGGAGCATGATGACCGCGGTCGCCATGCTTGACATACAACGATTTATTAGCTAGAGTATACAGTAAAGAACATACTCTGTCAATGAAAATATGTCATAGTTTGTTTTATTCTGTCGGGGCAGTTTTGTAGAGGAGCGTGTCCTATGCTGGCGAGCGAACGGAGAAGACTCATACTGGAGCGCGTGGCAGAGCATCAATCGATCGAGGCTCAGGCGCTGGCTGATGAGCTGCGGGTCTCTGTGATGACGATCCGGCGCGATATCAAGCGCCTGGAACAGGATGGTTTCCTACGGCAGACCTATGGCGGCGCGACGGTACATATCACGAAGAGCGTGGAACTGGGATTTAACAGCCGGGCTTTGCAGTACGCAGCTCAAAAGCGTTTGATCGGTGCTACCGCCGCGCAGATGATCGAGCCAGGGCAAACGCTGTTCCTGGGAGAAGGCACGACGACCTCGCAGTTCGCGCAGTTTTTACCTCCACATCCTCACCTACAGGTGATCACCGCTTCGCTCTCGCATGCCAGCCTGCTCGCCTCGCGCAACATTCGCGTCATTGTGCTCGGTGGCAAACTACACGCTGATGAATTGACTATGACCGGCCCGATTGCTGAAGCCACCCTCAATCGCTTTTACGCGGATGTGTGCATTCTTGGCGCGGCGGGATTCGATCTCCAGGTAGGTGTGACTGAATTAGACTACGAAGTAGCCTCGCTGCATCGCTTGATGATGGAGCGGTCGCGCCGCGTCATCGTACTGGCCGATCACAGCAAGCTGGGGTTTCGCTCGCCTGCCGTTGTAGCTCCCGTTAGCATGGTGACGACGCTGGTAACAGACGACGCCGCTGCGCAAGAGATGCTCGATCAACTTCAAGCCTGTGGCATGCAGGTTACACTCGCCGGGAAGGGCGCACCCGAACGCGCAGGCCAACCCGATATCCAGCCAGAAACGGTGATGTGATGGCAACGACACTCTACTATGCCAGCGATGTGCATGGCTCCAACCGCTGCTTCCGCAAATTTTTGAACGCGGCGAAGTTCTACAAAGCCCAGATACTCGTCATGGGCGGCGATATATTAGGGAAGGCCATCGTCTTCCTGGAGGAAACGCGGCCCGGCGTCTATGTCACGAAAGAACGTGGTCAGCGTCTTGAACTGACCTCAGAAGCCGAAGTTCAGGAGTTCGAGAAGGTTGCAGCCGATAAAGGACTGTATACTTATCGTTGTCGTGAGGGAGAGCAGGACGCGCTCTATACCTCAGGCGAAGTCGAGTCACTCTTTGAACGCTTGATGAAAACGCGCCTGGCGGAGTGGGTGACGCTGGCAGACGAACGTTTAGCCGGTACGGAAGTGCGTTGTTATATGATGGGCGGCAACGATGACCCACCGGCTGTTCTAGATGCGCTGGACACCGGTCATATGGTGCGCAATCCCGAAGGCGCAGCCGTGCAGCTTGATGAAGCCAGCGAAATGATCAGCCTCGGCTGGTCGAACCCAACCCCCTGGAACACGCCTCGTGAATGCAGTGAAGATGAACTGGCGCAGCGTATCGATACGCTGATGGCGCAGGTGAAACGCCCCGATGCGCTCGTCATGAACCTGCATGTCCCCCCTTATGGCAGCGGCCTGGATGACGCGCCCGAACTGAACTCCCAATTGAAAGTGCAAAGCAGCCTCGGCCAGACGCGCTTCAAACCCGTCGGCTCTACCGCCGTGCGGGCAGCCATCGAGCGCTACCAACCACTGTTAGGTTTGCACGGGCATATCCACGAAGCTCACGCCTCCTGCAAAATCGGGCGCACCGTCTGCATCAACCCCGGCAGCGATTACAGCGAGGGAGTTCTGCATGGCGTGCTGGCCACGCTGCACAAAGGCAAGCTGAGGGGCTACCAGATGGTGAGCGGCTAAATGGCGAGGGCGTACGGGAACAACGATCAGACAGGGCAGGGGCAAGCCCGGCCCGTACCCTAGACGAAGCGCGACGCTGACAGAGGACCAGGGCAGGGGCAAGCCCAGCCCGTACCCTAGACGAAATACGAGCCAGGGCAGGGGCAAGCCCAGCCCGTACCCTAGACGAAATACAAAACCGAACCGTACAGGGTACGGGCTGGGTTTGCCCTTGCCCTGGGGCGTTCATTAATAGGAGGTGTACATTATGGCAAACCTGCGTCTCGGTATCAATGTTTGCTTTGCGGTCAAGCGTTGGCCGGAACCAGAGCAGTGGGTGCGCATCGTGAAAGATGAGTTGGGGCTGGATTGCTGCCAGTTTAGCTTCGACCTGGTTGATCCTTTGCTCGACGAGGGCACGACTATGGCTTACGCTGATGCTGTTCGCGAGCTTGCAGCGGCTCGTAATATCTTCATGCACAGCGCTTTTACCGGGCTGGCTGCCTATTCGTGGAACCAGTTGTTGCATCCTGATCACGCGATGCGCGAGGCGGCCACACGCTGGTATGAGCGTGCCATCGACTTTACCGCTCGCCTGGGAGCAACCGGCATGGGCGGTCACATCGGCGCATTCAGCGTTCAGGATGCCATGAAGCAGGAGCGCAAACAAATTCTTTTGCGTGAGTTGCGGGAACGGCTGACCGGGCTTTCGCACTATGCCGCGCACAAAGGGCTTTCTCACCTGTTGTTCGAGAACATGGCGGTAACACGCGAGTGGGGACACAGCATCGAGGAAGCGCAGTGGCTCACCGACCTGGATACGCGCGGCGGGATGCCACTGGTACTTTGCCTTGACGTGGGACATCCCTGCGCTCTGCACACGGGAACCGCCAGCGATGATTATCTCGCCTGGTTTGCAAGCCCCTGGTCGCACCTGCCCATCGTTCATTTACAGCAAAGCGACCGCACAGGCGATCATCACTGGCCCTTCACGCGGGAGTATAACGCGCGAGGGATGATACGAGCAGAGGATATGCTACGGGCAATTGAACCGTGGCTGACGCGTGGAGATGTGTTCCTCTTTCTCGAGCCAATTCATCCTTTCGAGGCCGATGATAATTTGGTACTGGATGAGTTGCGAGAGAGTGTGGATTACTGGAGGGAGGCTCTGGCTAAACGGTAAACACGAGGTCATGTCAAACAAAAGAGATTTCACAGCCAAGATAAATAAAGCAGGGCGACAAGATAAATCAGTAAAATAGGGCGACATTGTAAAATAGGGCGACCGCGAGGGTCGCCCCAAGACATCGCCCAGATGTGAGAAAGTAGATGGAGATAGTGCAAATCCCATTAGCTTTCTTAGGAGGAACGATGTCAGCCAAGACCCATGATAGCGACCAACTGCCACCGATGCAAGAGGTGGATCTCAACGATACGGCTTGGAACGAGGTAGTGAGCACGCGCTTGCCAACCACTTTGGAAGCCCAGGCCCGCCAGTTGCGGGCCTGGAGCCGCAAGCGCGGAGTGCGCTGCGTGAGCGATCTGTTACGCGCCTTATTGGTGTACGCGTGCTGCCAGTACTCTTTCCGCGAATTGGGCATGTGGGCGGTGCTCAAAGGCATCGGCTCGCTCAGTGAGCGGGCCTGGCGCAAACGGCTGGAGCAGTCGCGGCAGTGGATTGCCTGGTTACTGGGCGAGTTGTTAGGCGTGCATCAAACGCCTCAATGGCTCCCAGCGGGGGAGGGACGGGTGTTAGTCATTGATGCCACCCGCTTCAAGACACCAGCTGGCAGCGGTGATGATGTGCGGCTGCACCAGAGCTATGATCTGCGGGCGGGTCGCATGGAGCAGGTGCAAGTGACCGATCGCCATCAAGCCGAGTCGCTGGCCCACTTTGGCTTGCGAGCAGGTGATCTGGTGGTGACCGATGCCGGCTACCCGGTGGGTAGTAGTGTCGAGCAGACTCAGCAGAGCCAGAGTTTCGTGCTGCAACGCACCGCAGCCTCGCAGCTGCATCTGGAGGATGAGCAGGGCCAGACCATCCACTTGAAAGAGCGGATTAAGCATGTGGCGGCCAACTGCCTCAAAGAAGTGGTGGGCTGGGTGGATTTGCCAGAGAGTAGCCAACGCGCGCAGGTGCGCGTGCTGTGCTATCGCTTGCCCAAAGAGCAGGCCAGCAAAGCGCGGGAGCGCAAAGCGGCCAAGCTGCGCAAGAAGCACGGACCCAACTACAACCGCGAGTTGGTGTGGTGGGCCGGCTGGGTGATCCTAGTGACGACGGCTGAGCCAGCCGCGTGGAGTGGCAAGGACCTGGTGGCGTTGTATCGGGCCAGATGGCAAATTGAGCTGTTCTTCAAGCGGCTCAAACAGGGCTTGCGGCTTCACCAGTTGCGGCTGGAGGACTTTGCGCGAGTCAGTTGCGTGCTGCAGTTGAACCTGATCGGCTGGTGGCTGCAAGAGGAGGAAGCCCAGTGGATGCGTGAGATCTTGACGAGCGTGCTGGTGCCGCTAGCCGATGACCTCTCCGAGGTGAGTGAGTCGGCAGAGGGTCCAGGGCAGCCGGAGACGGGAGAATGGATTCTCAGTAGCTGGACGGTGGCCCATTTTTGTTGCGAGCAGGTGCGCACGATGGTGCGCGGGGCCTGGTCCCATCGGCGGATCCAGCAGTGCCAGCAGGCGTTGCAACGCTACGTGCGCAGTCGTAAACGCAAGCGAGGCCATCGTGAGACGGAACAGCGCGCCTGGCTGCAACGCCGAGGTTCCCCACCAGCACAGGCTGCTGGGGCTTAAGTCCGCGCCTATGAGGGTCGCCCCTACCATACTACGATCTTGGAAGCGGCTTACGCGTTCTCAAACTCCACTACAGTAACAGTCATCGCCGTCTCCGCGATATACCGCATATCCATCTCCTCCAGCGTCTTCTTCTTGCCCAGCAGCAGCTTCGCCATATCGAACGCCCGGTTTAACTGCTCTTTCTCCAATTCGTACCCTAATTCGCGCATCTGGGCGGCGAGCGCGGCGCGTCCGGAAAGTTTGCCCATGTGCATACGGCGGTCAGCGGCGGTCAGACCAATCGATTCGGGGGTCATGATCTCGTAGGTGCGCGCGTCTTTGAGGACGCCGTCCTGGTGAATGCCGCCGCCGTGGGCGAAGGCATTGGCGCCGACCACGGATTTTGTCCACTGCGGCTGCATGCCCGACAGCTTCGCGACAAGGCGGCTGGTGGGGATAAGTCTGGTGGTATCGACGCGCACATCCATACCGAGATCGGCGCTACGAGTGCGAATGGCCATCACCACATCCTCGGTGGCGGCATTGCCCGCGCGCTCACCCAATCCATTGATACAGGTATCGACGCGCTCAGCACCGTTGCGCAGGCCTTCCATGGCATTGGCAACCGCCATGCCAAGATCATCGTGGCAGTGCGCGGAAATGCGCACACCGGGAAATTCACGGCGCACATCGGCGACCAACTGACCGAACTCCCAGGGAAGCGCGAAACCAACCGTATCACATAGCGTCACGAAGCGCACACCCTCTTTGATGATCACTTCGCACACTTCGAGGATAAAATCATGCTCGGTGCGCGTGGTATCCTCCAGCGCGAAATCGACGTTCTCCGTAAAGGAACGTCCAAGGGCTACCGCCGCTTTTGCCAGTTCGCGCACCTCGTCACGGCTCTTCCCCAGTTTCACCTGTCGATGCAGGGGTGAGACGCTGATAAACGGCTGGATGGCGGGCCTGGCGGCAATCTTCACCGCATCCCAGGCGCGCTCGATATCGACCGGATTGGCACGCGCAATGGCGCAAATCTCGGCACTGTTGACCTTCGAGGCGATCAGGCGCACCGCTTCAAACTCTCCCGGCGAGGAGATGGGAAAGCCGCAGTCCAGGGTATCGAAGCCCATATCCGCTAGCGCCTGTGCCCGGCGTTTGCTCGCCGTCACGCAGGGTGGTTTCGTAAAATTTGATGATGCGTGGTTCCGTCGCCATCGTTTATAACTCCTTTTATATGGCATACTGCATATCGCGCCTTTACACAATAAACCGTACAGATGACAGGAGTTGAGGGGGACACAGAAGCTCAGGATATGAGGTCGCAAGTGAGTAGAATACGCGCCCCATACAAAGCCGCCGTCCGAAACTCCTTTGTTTCAACTTACTGAACTCTATGATTGATCTATTACGAAAATTATACGCAAGTTCTGGAAGTATGCGCAAGTTCTCCATTTTTCAGGAAATATTAAAGATGCACAAGATGCAAATGCCCTTCGGCTTACAAGATGATATATAATGCTCATAAGTGTTATTACGGATTGAATGTTCCATTGAGAACCAGTTCTTGTATACAGCTTTGTAGAGCTTTTTTGAGAATTTGAAAAAGCTTACTGTATTGTAATGTGACCACATCTTACAGCCATCACCTGTCGTTCATTAAATGAGGCAAACAACATGTCACTCGAAAGACGACATCTTGGTCGGTACTATATTCGAAAGCTTTTGGGAAGAGGCGGAGCAGGCGAAGTATATCTCGCTAATGATCGTCGCATCTCCAGTCAGGTTGCGATCAAAGTGATATGGGCAGAGGAAAATCCAGAGGTTCGCATTAGGTCACCCAAACAAGCACTGCGCCCGTTCCGACGAGAGATCAAGGCGCTCTCAATGCTAGATCATCCCAATATTTTGCAATTGTTAAGCGCGGGGGAGAAAGTGGTACAGGGAAGAAGATGTGCTTATATGGTGATGCCCTATTATGAAGAAGGATCACTAGATCAATGGCTACAACGAAATGAACTCTCTTCCTTATTCCTACCAGAAATGGTGGCGCATATAATCAGTCAGCTAGCTGATGCACTCCAACATGCGCATAACGCTGGGATTATCCATCAGGATGTCAAACCGTCCAATGTCCTCATTCGTAGTTCTACCTCCACAAACCATCCAGAAGTACTACTGGCTGATTTCGGTGTCGCCAAATTTATCATGGCAATCTCAAGTGCATCGGGTCATTCGATACGAGGCACACAGGAGTACATGGCACCTGAAATATGGGAAGGGAAGCCTGTTCCTGCCTCAGATCAATATTCCCTGGCAGTGATGACATATGAGTTATTGACGGGAGAGCTTCCCTTTCATGGTGAGGCTCCTGCCCAACTCATGTACCAGCACCTGACAATCTCACCACATCCCCCAAGCAGTAGTAACCCTCATCTCTCCAAACTGGTCGATACAGTGCTGCTCAAAGCGTTGGAGAAAGAACCTCAAGACCGTTTCCCCTCTATCGCTGCCTTTGCATATGCATTACAATTCGCAGTGCAAACTGATAATTCTTCTCAAGCTAGCGAAGATAAACTGGATTTAGAGAGCTATGAAGTACAGGAGGAAGATGATCAGTTCATTCCGCCTTTTCCCCTCATAGAAGCATTGTCGGATCGACGTCTAACCCCTGCGGGACAGGTGGAGTGGCAGGTGAACACGAGTCGATTTGTTCAACCGAGACCGCGACATCTTCGCAGAAACGGAGAGCGCTTCAGAAATCCATCACCCATTCCATCTCGTGCGAGAGGTAGGCACCAGGATCGTTTCCTCTCCTTGATCGAGAATCCGATTATTGGATTTATTGTGTTAATGATACCCATCGTCCTTTTCGCCTCGATCATCTTTGGCTTTGGAGCAAACAGAGAAGGTAACATACGGGTACCCTTTGACGGGGGAAAGACGTTTAGTATCCAATTTGGTGGCGCATATGATGAGTTTGCAACTGCAACGGCAATGGCATATGTAGCCACGGCTACTGCAATCCATCCAAATCCCTATCCGCCACATCATGGAACTCTCATGTTTAACGATCCACTGCAGGACAATAGTATGCCATACGGCTGGCAAACGTCTCGATCCGTCTCAGACAATGGATGCGTCTTCTCTGGCGGAGTGTATCATGTGATCGCAGCAAAGGGGTTTTCTCATAAGTGCGTTGAAACAGCAAGCACATTTAGTGACTTCGCCTACGAAGTACAGATGACCATTCTCAAAGGGAATGCTGGCGGAATATACTTTCGCGTCGATCGAACGGGTGGATACGTTTTGCTGCTTTACCTGGATGGGAGATATGAACTCGATGAAATCGTAAACGGTGTCCACACAATCCTTACCAGGGGCATGACCCTGGCATGGAAAATAGGTGTGAATCAACCGAACATCATAGCTGTTGTAGTACATGGACGTGACATTGATATGTATATCGATCATCAATACATTGCTCATGCAAATGCTAGCAATCACACCACTGGTCAGGTTGGCCTAATCGCTGATAGTTCAGGTACAGACGTTTCAACTGATATTGCTTACAGTAATGCAGAAGTTTGGAGCTTTTAACCAAGGCCTGTCATACAACCTCAATGTTCCTCCACTGTTCGCCCCGATAACGCTTGGTGATATGGATTAACGCTTCCTGCTCTTTCGCTGAGAATAACCTTTTACTATAGAAAAACGGGCGAGGTAATGGAAGCCAGGATAGTAAAAGGGGGTTGTGTTATGGGCGCAATGCACCAGATACCGTATTGCGCCCAACGCGCTTATTCAATCCAGCTATACGGATACGCCGCATCATCGATCGACTGGGCAATCGTCGTAAACTTCAGTGGGTAGAACGTATCAATCATCACCGCCAGTTCTTCCGTACGCTCCGCGCCCAGGCTCTTCTCAACCGCGCCGGGATGTGGGCCGTGCGCAATGCCGCGCGGGTGCAACGTCATGGATGAACGTTCGATGCCACGGCGGCTGCCAAAGTTGCCGTTGACGTAGTAAAGCAGTTCATCGCTATCGATATTGCTGTGGTTGTACGGTACAGGAATGGACAACGGGTGATAGTCGAGCTTGCGCGGCACAAAGGAACAAATCACGAAATTCGGCCCCTGGAAGGTCTGATGCACAGGCGGCGGCTGGTGAACACGCCCGGTAATCGGCTCGAAATCGCCGATGTTGAAAATCCAGGGGTATTCGCAGCCGTCCCAACCCACCGTGTTGATGGGGTGGAAGTCATACCAGTAGCTTGAGACAAGGTTGCCGACCTTCACGCGCACCTCAAAATCGCCGCGTTCGGTATGCGTGACCAGTTCCTCCGGGCGGCGAATATCGCGCTCACAGTACGGGGAATGTTCGAGCAACTGGCCGTTCTTGTTCATATACCTGCGCGGCGGCTCAATCGTGCCGTGCGCCTCCACCGTCAGGAAGCGGGTATCGGCGCTACCGGCAGCAATCTGGAAACGGAAGGTCGTGCCGCGCGGGATGATGATGTAATCGCCTTCGTGATAGGGCAGCAAGCCAAAGTTCGTCTCGAGCGTGCCATGCCCCTCATGTACAAAGTAAACCAGGTCGGAATCGCCGTCGCGATAGAAGTAATCCATAGCCATGGTCGGCTGCGCCACCCCAATCACAATATCCTTGTTGAACATCAGCGCCTGGCGTCCCAATACGGCATCTCCTCCACGCGTCAACTGCGCGGTCTTGAGGTGATGATGGCGCTGTACTTCCAGGTGCCACTCTTCAAAGGGATACTGTGCCGCCATAAACTTCTCTACCTTTTTCACCCGTGTTGGCGGGTAATGATAGTAGATATTCGAATAGTTCCCCGAAAAGCCTTCGGTGCCGAACAGTTCTTCGTAATAAAGCGTTCCATCTGGTTTGCGGAACTGCGTGTGTCTCTTGTGGGGTATTTCCCCCAGGCTATGATAAGGGGGCATATTTTTCTCCTTTATCTTGAAAGGTCTTTTTTACGCCTACACACTACACGATTCTATTCCGCAATACGCCTATGCCGTCAATCTCCAACTCGATGACTTCGTCGCGCTGAAACCAGGGATGTACTCCGGTGCCTATTTCGAGCAGGCACCCGGTTCCGACGGTGCCGGAGCCGAGGACATCACCCACGCGCATGCGCGCATTACGCGAGGCCCAGGCGATCATCTGAGGGAAGCTGTAATAGATATCCTTAAAGTTGCCGCGCGAGATTTCTTTGCCATCGACACGTGCCAGCATAGTCATGTCGTAGCGTTCGGTCGCGCCTTCGCCTGTGCGGCGTGCGGCCAGTTCATCAGGCGTCACCAGCCAGGGGCCGAGTGAGGTGGCGAAGTCCTTGCCCTTGCCGGGACCCAGGTTGAGTTTCATATCCTTGCGCTGGAAGTCGCGCGCGCTCCAGTCGTTCATAACGGTATAGCCAGCGATGTAATTTTCGGCTTCCTCTACCGGGATATCTTTGCCCTCGCGCCCGATCACACAGGCGATCTCCAGTTCGATATCCAGTTCGTGGCTGCCAACGGGATACGGGACGGGTTCGTCGTGCCCATAGATTTCGCTGTTGTTGCTAAAGTAGAACGTCGGAATCTCATACCACTCTGGAATCATATCCACGCCGCGTTTGGCACGAGCGGCCTTGACATGCTGCTCAAAGGCGTAGAAGTCGCGCACGGACGGCGGATCAGGAATGGGCGAGAGCAATACGACCTCGTGCAGCGTGTACTCCTTCCCATCAGCCTCCTGCGCTTGCGCCAGGCCATCGGGATCGCGCAGCAATTCGAGCAGCGTGGGATAGTCGAGTGTGACGATGCGCTCGTTCCGCACGACTCCCGCGTGTGTATGCCGATCTGGAGTTCGAAATGTGACCAGTTTCATCTACAGGTTCCCTCGCAGCGCCTGCTCACGCTCTAACGCCTCGAAGAGCGCCTTAAAGTTTCCTTCGCCAAAGCCACGCGCGCCCTTGCGTTCAATCACTTCAAAGAAGACGGTTGGACGGTTGACAATGGGCATGGAGAAGATTTGTAGCAAGTAGCCCTCGTCGTCATAATCGACGAGGATGCTTAAATCGGCCAATTGTTGTACATTCTCGGCGATATTCGGCACACGATCGATCACCGACTCATAGTAGTTCATGGGCGTTCGTAGAAATTCAACGCCGCGCTCCTGCAGGCCGCGCACGGTAGTGATGATGTCGGAGGTGTTGAGCGCGATATGCTGCACGCCGGGGCCGCGATAGAAATCCAGGTACTCTTCAATCTGCGATTTGCGGCGTCCCTGGGCCGGTTCGTTGATGGGGAATTTGATGCGCCCACTGCCATTCTGCATGACTTTCGACATCAAAGCCGAGTACTCGGTGCTGATGGCGCGATCATCAAAGTGAATGAGCTGGGTAAAGCCCATGACGCGCTCGTAAAACGCGACCCATTCGTTCATCTTGCCAAGCTCGACATTGCCAACCACGTGATCAATGGCGGCCAGCCCCGCGGGACGAGCGCGGCGCGGCACACTGGCTTCTTCGGAACGATACCCCGGCAGAAAGACACCTTTATAATCTTGCCGCTCGACGAAGGTATGAATAGTTTCGCCATAGGTGGCAATCGCGGCCAGTTTCACCACGCCGCTATCATCTTTGCGCGTGGTCGGTTCCAGCACGCCCCGCGCTCCACGCGAGGTCGCTTCGCGATAAGCGCGTTCAGCATCATCCACACGCAGAGCGATATCTTTGACGCCATCTCCATGCAGCCTGACATGCTCGGCTATCTCGCCCTCCGGGCCAAGCGCCGAGGTGAGGACCAGGCGCACATTGCCCTGCTCCAGCACATAACTGCTGCGATCACGCAGGCCTGTCTCCAATCCGGCATACGCGATGGGAGTGAAACCCCAGGCATTACTAAAATAATATGCTGCTTGTTTGGCATTGCCCACGTAAAATTCCAGGTAGTCGAAATTTTGGATGGGCATAAAATCTTGTTCAGGCATGTTGAGAAACTCCTTTGTTTCGACGCCTTTAATTCATTGTTTCTTCTGCGCCCTGATGTAAATTGTATGCACCGCATTATACGAGACGGAATGAGGTACCTGCAAGGTCACGAATACGAAACGCGCAGGTCAAATCCGCGCTTGCGAAACTCCTCGATGAAGACCTGGCCTGGCACAGCCAGTTCGACAGGCACACCGCCCTTTGGCGTCTGCCCGCGCGTCATGAAGCCCGCCATGATCGCGGCATGCCAGCCGGTGGTACGCTCCATCGCGGTAAAGCCGGTGGCCTCGTCGTAGTAATCGTACAGGTCTACCAGCGCCTCTTTTTCTTGCCTATCCTTGAGGCCGCGCGCGATGACACGCACAACTACCAGGTCCTGCTCGTTGGGTCGTGCGCGAATCTTTGGCTCTAACAGCGTATGCAGCAGGTGGCGCGGGACAACCGGCGTACCATCGACCTCGATGGGCTCCAGGCCGATCAACCCGGCATCGTTGAAGGCTTTCCACTGCGCATAGTGACCGGGCCAGCGAATGGTTTTATTCTGCAAAGTACGCAATTTGCCCTCGTAGGTCCAGGGCATGGTGCTGGTGCCGCCAGCAGTGGTGAATGCTTCGAGCTGGCCTACAGGGAAATCCACCAGCTCGTATTCCTCAAAGCAGGGCATCTCACACTGCTTCCAGTCGCGCAGGAAGAGGGTGGTGCCAAAATATTCGTTGGTCAGTCCCTCGATATTAAAGGTGAGGATATAGTTCCAGTATCTCCTGAAAATAAACCCTCTCCGTAAAAAATACCTGGCAAGGACAAGCCTTCGCCAGGTATTTATCCATTTTGAAAGTCTACCATATGGATGAACAAACCGTAAAATCGGGATGAAGACCACAGAGACTATTACCGTACAATCACCGTCACCCCATCCGGGTCCTGCAACGTACCAGCTACCAATCCCTCACGCTGAATTTCATAGAAATCGATGCCGTAGACATCTGGCCCAACCGGGGGGACGTTGCGGCCTGCCCATAAGTTGATGCCGAGGTGGTGATGGTAGCCCTCCCACGAGAGGAAATCGGCCTGTCCTGCTATACCAACCATCAGTTTCATGCCCAGGCTTTGATAAAAGTCCGCGCTGCGCTCCAGGTTGCCTACGTTGAGGTGCATATGCCCAAGGCGCAAGCCTGTAGAGAAGCCATTGAAGGGCTGCGCCAGTTTCAGTAACGCAGGTATGTTCAGACGTAACGTACCCATGACCAGTTGACCGTCGCGGAATTGCCACGTCTCGCGCGGTCGATCAGCATAGACCT
>WNGK01008721.1_pt1 | contig 18220 bp, 20 predicted proteins | sample 5400601 | NCBI WGS metagenome assembly WNGK01 (sample SAMN13153376, study PRJNA577476) | soil metagenome | isolation source: 60 cm soil or saprolite under Garry oak tree replicate 1 | place: USA:California | collected 2016-06-15
TCGCACATGACCAACCAGGAGATTGCCGATGCGCTGTTCCTGTCGATCAATACCGTCAAGACGCATCTGCGCTCGGTGTACCGCAAGCTCGGGGTCACCACCCGGCGGCACGCGATCTCTCGCGGCGGTCGTTTCGGCCTGCTCTGATATCACGTTGATCATGGACCACGCGAGTTGTCAGCCGGCACCGCGCGGGCGGGTCGTGACGGCGAGGCGCTCGGCTCGTCGGAATCCGGCGGTCTTCGGCTCAGCGGTCTGGTATGCGGGCGGGCGTCTGGTGAGAATGCTGCAGATGTCGGTCCCTGTGCAGTCGGCCGGGTCGGTGGCGGCGGCACGGCGGGCCAGGCCGCGCAGGATTGCACGGGCGGCCGTCAGCTCGCTGATACGCCGCTGAATCTGGTCGAGGTGAGCATGGATGAGCGGGACGACGTGCCCGCATGGAGGGTTGCCAGCGTCGCGGATGGCGAGGATGCCGCGGATCTCCGCCAGTGTCAGGCCGCCGGCCTGGGCGTCGCGGATGAATCGAAGCCGGGAGGCGGTCTCTGGCGGGTAATCGCGGTAGCGAGCGGCAGTACGCGGTGGTGCGGGTAGCAGGCCGGCCTGCTCGTAGAAGCGGACTGTGTTGGCCGTCAGCCCGGCGGTCGCCGCGATTTCACCGATGCGCATGGCTCCAGGTTATGCCTTGACCTTCTAGTTCACTAGAACGTTTACCTTCGATGAGAGCGGCGTGACATGGCGACAGGCCAGCCGCGGATGAGGGGGCAGGAATGGAGCTGACCGTGCTTGCCGTACACGGCTGCCCGAATGTCGCGCTCTTGGTCGGGCGGCTGGCCATCGCGGCAGCCGGGCTGACAGATGTGGCGGTCACTCGGCGGGTAGTCGACGATGAGCGGCAGGCGGCCGCTCTCGGCATGCGGGGTTCGCCGACCCTGCTGATCGACAGGTCCGATCCCTTCGCCGCGCCCGGCCAGCCAACCTGGCTGGGATGTCGCCTGTACCCGCAGGTCGATGGCTCGCTGAGGGGAGCGCCAACGGTTGAGTCACTGCGCCGCGCGCTCGAACAGCGCATGCCCGCCGCGCGGCTCGGGCAGTCGAATGGCCGGATCAGCAGCACCGCGCGGACTGCCGGCCAGGCAGAATCGCGGTCACGCCCTGCGCCTTCCGACGTACTTCACGCCGAACCACTCAGGTATGAAGCTGACGACGACAATGATCACTAATGCATCTACGTACGAATTCCAGCTCAGTGACGTGACATGAAAAATGTTAAGCAAACCTATCAGGAACAATAGCGGCAGCAGGATTGCATCAATGAGGCAATGCGTCCGTTTGCAGCGGCGCGCGTTGACGTAGCATCCGGCAGCGATCCACGCGGTTCCTGCGGTTAGCAGTGACCCGGCGACGGCGCCTGAGATCACATGCCGATGCCACGCGACAGAGGCGAAGACTATCAGCGTCGCAGGGAGGCACCATATCCAGAGAAATGCTAGCGTCGGCACAAGGTCCCGCTGCCGGCCGCTCAAGGAAGTATTATCTCTAGACATTCAGTAGCTCCGTGACCACTGTAGCACTCCGGAACAGCACGATGGGCCTTACATCGGCTGAGCGCACGCTGCCGGACATATGAGACCGCGATAACCTCCGCGCCGACACGGGCCTGTAGTCGCTGGCATGGCATCCGGGCCTACGATCGGCAATATGAGGCATGCAGATCGCCATAACCAGTTTTCTGACGGGTCAGTGACGGCACCCAGCTGCGGCGAGTGCGCGACCTCGCAGGTAGCCAGGTGCTCGCCAGCGATGCCGAGCACCTGGCTAGCTGCGGGCGCATCCGATCCGCCCGGATGTAACCATCGGCGGGGTGCGGTCGGCAGGCGTCCCGCGTGACCTTCCGGGTGATACGTGCCTTGCGGGTCTCGGCGCGCGAAGCGTAACGTGCGATTCGTCCGCCACTGGCCGTGGTGTACCCCCAAAGACGGGAGATCCCGACATGACCAGCAACGACTGGGCCAGATTAGCCCAAGGCCTGACCGAAGCACTCAACCTGTCGGTGCCACCGATCGCGATCACGTTCACCGCCGAGCCAATCGACGGCGTCGACTCATTCGCCGAGTCCATGCCTCTGGCCACGGAGGACGGACGGACGGGACGCGTGCCTGCCGGGTGCGTCTTCTGGATGAAGGCAGTCGACGCCACGTTCAACACCGCCCCTGAGGACCACGCGAACTGCAGCGTCGGAAGCGTGACCCACGGTTTCAAGGGACTGGATGAAGTAGCCGATAAGCATGACGTCGCCGCGCTCATGTCCACCGGATGGGTGGATGCTCCCACCATGTCCGGGGTGCCTGCCGTCAGCACCCGGCCAGGCAACATAACCTACGGGCCTCTCACGCAGACTCCGGTAGATCCCGACGTTGTCTTGCTTCGGCTGAACCCGAAGTCTCTGATGATCCTCTCTGACGCCTATCCCGATCTTCAGATCGGCGGCAAACCGCAGTGCCATATCGTGGCGATCGCGAAGGAGCACGGTAACCTGGCGGCGAGCGTCGGATGCATGCTCAGCAGGGTTCGTACCGGTATGCCCAACAATGAAATGACATGCACCATTCCGGCGGGGCAGCTGCCTCAGGTCGTTGAACGACTTGACTCCGCGGCCAAGGTCGACGCCGCCGTGGGGCGATACGCGGCGGAGGACACACGCCGCTTCCGTTGACGATTCACACAACACGGCGGGCAGCCGGCCAGCTCGCGGTTGCCGGCCTGCCCGCCGCACGCGGCCAACATGGCTGGCCGCGCCATAGGAGCGCTAGCTCACCACTAGCTCCGGTCACGGGCTAGCGTCGTAGGCTCCCATGGCTGGCCGCGCCATAGGAGCGCTAGCTCACCACCCCTGGCGTGCCCTGGCCACGGTATGGTGAGCTAGCTGGCTGAGCGGAGGACGGCGGCTACGCGCCGGCCATTGCCCGGCACTGCTCGACGCAGGCGCGGCAGGCCGTCACACACTGCTGACACAGGTCCATGTCGGTGTGCTTGGCACACTCGGCCGCGCAGGCCTCGGCCACCCGTGTGCATAGCTGGCAGAGCTCATCGGACCAGCGAGAGCCCCGTGCCAGGAGGGTAACGCAAGCCGCGCAGATCGCCGCGCAGTCCAGGCACAGCCTGGTGCACTCTGCCAGCTCCGGCCTCGTGACGCAGCAGTCGTATGCGCATGCCTCACATGCTTGCTGGCACGCTGAGCAGGCATCGAGATATGCCTTGTGTTGTTCGTCAATCATCGTGGTCGCCATGATCGTCCCTTCGCTCCGCAGGATCTTCCGAAGGCGATTCGGCCGTAACGCGGCGGTACATGTGTAGCGCCGTGGCGTTGGTACAAGTACCGCGGCCGATCCGTTCACTCCGCCCACTCTAGGCTACAGGCTGATAACGTCGGTCGGGAGGGGTCAAATGCCGCCTCATGAATGGCCGTCCGGTATCCGGCCGCCGGCGCGATGACGGCACTTTCTCCAGGACTGCCATGAAGTCATGCTGAGCATCGCTGGATCGCCGGTGACTGGCCTACCCTGATGGATCGATATGACCTGAGGGATCGATATGAGCGACGGACATGACGGGGCCTCTCGCACTGCTTTCGCTGCTACTCCGTGCGAACCGCCGGACAGGCGGCGCAAGGCCGCTGCTCAGGCTGATCTGCCGACCGCACTGGCGGAACTGCACCGGCAGGTGCTCGGGACTTTCCTGGCCACCGGCCGTGCGCCGGAGGCCGCCGAGCTGCGCCAGCTGGCCAGCGGACTCGGTCTCGCTCCCGGCGACGCCGTGCAGCGGCTCGCCGAGTCCGACCTGGTCCACACGGACCCGGCTACCGGCGCAGCGACCACCGCATACCCGTTCTCTGGGGCGCCCACGCCGCACGTTGTGCGCCTCGACGGCTGCCCTTTGCTGTACGCGATGTGCGCGATCGACGCCCTCGGCATCCCGCTCATGGCCGGCCGGGACGGCGTGATCAGCTCGATCAGCCCGGTGACATGCGACATCATCACGGTAGAGCACCGCGCAGGGATCTGGCGGTGGCAGCCAGACACAGCCGTCGTTCTCATCGCCAGCGCCGGAGCCGCTGGACCGTCACTGCGCTGCAGCTGCCCGTTCATCGCCTTTCATGCCACGGCGGAACACGCAGCCAGGTATCTGCGTGATGAGGCGACGGCTGCTGGCCGCATAGTCAACCAGAGCGAAGCTGTCGATGCCGCCGAGGCCGAGTTCGGGCGGCTGCTGACCGGATAGCGCCGCTCCTGACCCGGCAACGCCGCCGCCGGCCGGATAGCGCTGCCGCCGACCCGACAGCGCCGCTCCTGACCCGGCAGCGCCGCCGCTGGCCCGAATACGTCGGCTCCTTCAGCCGGCGACGGCTCCAGCGGGCGGGCCGCAGGGCACGGGTTCTTGCGGCGCCGGAAACCTCGCCCGCAGGTCGCTCTTAAGGATCTTGCCCGATCGATTCCTGGGAAGCTCGGTCAGCCTGAGCAGTTTCGTGGGGATCTTATGAGCTGCAAGCTCGGCGCCGAGAAAGCCGCGTAGGTCGCGGAGAGAAAGCGGCTGATGCGAAACGATCGCGGCGGCCACCTCCTCACCGTAGGACTCATCAGGAATCCCGACGATCGCGCAGTCGGTGACGTACGGGTGTTTACGCAGGGCATTCTCCACCTCGACTGTGCTGATGTTCATTCCGCCTTTGATGATCACATCCTTAAGCCGGTCCGTCAGATACAGGTAACCATCGTCGTCCAGATAGCCGACATCTCCTGTGCGTGTCCAGCCGTTGACGAACACGCTGGCGGTGGCCTGCGCATCCCTGAAGTAGTGCTGTGGCCGAAGTCCGCGCCAGCGGAGCCGGATCTCGCCGACCGCCCCAGGCGGCAGGCCGCTCCCCGTGGCGTCGGTCACCGCGAGCTGAGTGGCGCCGCGAGGCCGGCCGACGCTGGCAGCTCGCGTGCCGTCGTAGACGAACGACGTGCCCGCGTAGCGTGCCTCCGTTAGCTCGTACATATTGACCAGCCTCGCCGCCGGGAAGGCGGCGGCGAGCCTGGGAACGAGCGCGGTCGGGAGAGGAGCGCAGCCAAGCGACACGACCCGGACAGCGGACAGATCGTGATGTCCCAACGCGCCGCTGTCCAGGATCGCGGTCGCCGTGGCCGGCACGAGCTGCACGATAGCCGCGTGGTGCTCGGCCGCTAGCTGGCAGAACCGGCCTGGGTCGAATATCGGCAGCGCGAGCGTCGTCATGCCAGTGCGCCCAAGGGGCTCGAACAGCCTGAGCTGCCCGGCTGCCGTCGAGACCGCGTTCATGTGCAGATAGACACCGCCCGCACAGGCGCGCCACCAGGGCGGAGGCCAGACCGCCTGCTGCGTCAGCGGCTGGGCCACATGCATGTGCCTGCACGCCACCCCTTTCGGCAGCCCCGTGGTGCCGGAGGTGTAGAGGATCTCGGCCACATCCGCCGGCAGCACGTCCACCCCGAATGGCTCGCTGCTCTGCCGCTGTTCGAGCTGCGCAACCGTCGCTTGCCATCGGTGTCCATCTGGTGCGTTCTCGCCCCAGATGACACCGGTAGCCGCGCTGCGGTCCAGTATGGCGGCGAGCTCCGGTCCAGTGAACCGGCTCGACAGCGGTACCGCGATGGCGCCTGCCTTGAGCGCAGCGAAATATGCCACGGCGAACTCGAGCCATTCCGAGTTCTCGAAGAACAATGCGATCCTGTCGCCAGCAACTACACCTCGGCCCGCCAGCCCACGGGCTATCGCGTTCGACCTGGCGTCCCACTCGCCGTAGGACATCGATCCGCGGCCGTCCACGATCAGAGCCGTCGAGTGAGGTGCTTCGGCAGCACGTTTCCGCAACAAATCCGGTATTGTCAGTACTTCAGTCATCGCACCGCCGCCATAACCTATACCTTCACCGCTCCGGCGCCGGTGAGCTGCGCCTCGGTCGGCTCGGCACAGCAGTACCATGCCTCGGTCATTGCCGGCACGTGACGGGGAGCCGCCTGGGTTGTCAGTTCGGCGGACAACGCGGCGCCAAGCGGCGAGCCCGCCGGCAGAGCGTCGCGCACCAGGGCACGGACCTCCGAGAACACCGTCTGCCTGCTCGCGCCGACCTGGGCACCGCGCTGCACGCGTTCAAGCACCGCCTGATGCAATTCGTCGACCCGCGGATCCCGGTGCCGCCACGGATAGTACAGTGCCGCCTCGTCGAACTCACCGATGATCTCCGTTATCTCCGGCAGCTCGAGTAGTCGCGAACCTTTCGGAATAAGAAGGCGGATGGCCAGCTGAATCTGCGCCACATTGTCGACGAGATCCAGCTCGCTGAGGAGGTTGAGCAGGTCTGCGTAACTCTCGATCGTCGTCCATGGAGAAAAGGTGACAAAGGTCGGATTGAACGTCAGGCCGACCTTGCGGAATTCCTGGGTTACGTCGATGAAGTCCTGCCTGGTATGATATTTCTCGTACGCGAGCAGGGTGGCCTCGTCCACCGCTTCCACGGCGCTTGTGACGAAGAGGCATCCGGTTTCCTTCAGCACCGGCAGCAAGGAGATGCGCTTCTTGAGGTGCTGGACCTTGATGGTGGCATCGTAAGTAACGGCAGGAAACTCGTCATGCAGCGCACGCACGATCTCGAGCGCGTGACGCGGTGCATTGAAGAAGTCCGGGTCGCCGAACGTGATATGCTGCGCGCCCTTGCGGATCTGCTGACGGATGTCTGATAGCACGACATCGGACTGCACGACACGGAAGCGGCCATCGTAGACCGGAACGATCGGGCAGTGCCTGCAGCGGTGCAGGCAGCCGCGTGTTGCCTCGGTGGATCCGGCAACGCGCTGCTGGCCGTTTCCCAGGTCCACCTTCGCATATATAGGCAGCAGCGGAAGTCCGCTGCGATCCGGTGTCAGGAACTGTTGGCGAGCCAGTGAGATGACCGGCTCCGGTTGCTCGGGTGGCTTGCCGTTCGCCTCGGGTCGCTCATTCCCGCCGTGACCGTTCGTTTGGTGACCGTTCGTTTGGTGACCGTTCGTTTGGTGACCGGTCGCCGCGTGACCGTTCGCGGCGTGACCGTTCGCGGCGTGACCGTTCGCGGCGTGACCGTTGAGTGCCAGCCGGCTGCCAAGGGACACCAGTCCCTCTTCGAATTCGCCGCCCAGCACGGTACCCACGCCCAGCTTTCTCAGGTACTGCTCGTTAACCGGAGCGTAGAGACCGAAGAAGCACAGGTGGGCACGTGGATTGAGCTCTCTCACCTGCGGAATCAGGTTGATCGCGATGCGCGTCGCCGTGTGCATGGGCACATAGAACGCCAGCAGGTCAGCGAGCTTTACTTCTTCTTCGTCCAGTTTTTCCACAGCCAGGTCAAGGCAGTCTACATCGAACCCCTCCGCCCGCAGCCAGGAGGCTGCCGACGCCATGCCAAAGGGCTGACGCCCCAGTTCATATGAGGAGATCAGCAAGACTTGCATCAGCTCGGCTCCCGTCGCTAAGCGAGAGACCTTGTGGACTCATTCTGGGTACTTCCTTTCTGTCAGCGCCCGGCCGGGCACGTTACCTGGCTATCTCTTGATCCATGTGCGAAGGGAATCGTCGCGGGAGTCAGCCGCAGGTAGCGATTCGTCTTCGGCATGCCGCTCGTAGTCCCGGCCATCACGATCACCTGACGGCCCCGGCGGGTACCCGTCGGCTGCCCTGCGCTGCCGCGGTGACCTGCACCGAACATCGTGCTCGCTCGCGCACGTGTAAAGCAGCCCGTCGGACCATACGTGGCGGACGCCGCCCCACCGGAGGGCGTCCGCGATGCTGGGAAAGAAACCGCGGCCGGGATAATTCGCGCTCGTGTTGCACAGAACAGGAATCCCGCTGACCCGCTGATAGCGGCGAAGCAGCTCATGGACAACGGGTTCGTCTTCCGCCGAAACGGTCTGAAGACGAGCTGTTCCGTCAACATGACAGATGGCGGGAATGCGTTCCTTCCACGACGGCCTGACGTCATGCTGGAAGATCATGAACGGGTCGCGGCCGCCCGGATCGAATATCTCACTTGCTCGCTCTTCGAGGCAGATAGGAGCGACCGGCCGGTACGGCTCCCGACGCTTGATCAGGTTCAGGAGGTCCTGCATGCTCTTACTGGTCGCCGGGGCCAGAATGCTCCGGTGACCAAGAGCACGCGGCCCGAGTTCGGCGCGGCCGTGCATGAGCATGACCGGCTCCCCCGCATGCAGTAGCTCGGCTACCGTCTGGAGCGCTGCGGGCCGGACATTCACCCCCGCAGGGACCTGCTCGGCACGCAGGAGCGGACCCCGGTAGACGTCCCACTCGAGAATCCACCGATCGCCCGCTCGCATCATCTCGGCACACGCGGCCCCGAGCGCCGAGCCGGAGTCATTGGGAAACGGCGGTACCCAGACGTCGCCGAATCGGCCGCTGTCGCGCAGCTGCGAATTCCAGGTGATGTTCAGGGCGCATCCGCCGGTAAGGACGACTGGCAGGCTGATCAGCCCGTCCCTGGCGAGCCTGCTGGCTAGCTCGTTTTCCAGGAGGCTCCCCAGGAATATCTGCCATGTATGAATGGCGTCGGCACCGCCGACATCCAGTCTGTGCGCAGCGGCCTCAATCTCATCGGCCAGTATGATGGGTAGCTGGACAAAGGATGTCCCCTGTGCCAGGCGATAATATATGTCGGACATGTCCGACAGCAAGTCATGGTTGACCGCACCAAGCCCCGCATAGGCCATGGCCTTCCCCGGCGCGGACAGCTGATGCTTCCTGAACATGCCGTCATCCGCATTCGCCGGCAGCCGGAAAGGTGCGAACCGGGACACGACCTCTACGTAGGCGTTGCCCTTGAGCGGCAGCACCGGGCCCAGGCTCCGCACCGTTCGTGATGCCGGGTCGACAACGTAGAGGCGCGGGCCGACGCCACCGTCCCACACCACGACCGCAGCCGCCTGTTCGCGCTGGGCAAATGGGCTCGTGCAGTAGCCGCTAGCCAGGTGGCCGGTGCTGTGGTGATGGCTCCGGTAGGAGTCGGAGATTCCAGGAAGCGGCTTGGTTACAGATATTCCCTCCAGCGGCGACCGGTTATTCAATTCGCGGTAAGCGGCAACCAGCAGCTTGACCTTTCTGCCTCCTGCATGAGTGATCAGGTGAGGAGCAGGACTTACCTCGACATCCGGGTCACGCGGCTGCCGAGTTTGCGTGAACCAGCCATCGACGACCCACGAATCGATGTCTGGCACGGCCACGGTGCCGCGCGTGAGCAGCTCGGTCGCCTGCTCCAGCCGGACGATGTGGGAATATCGAGCGTTGTTGTCGGTTTTCTCGAGCTCGACAACGCACTCTAGCTCATTGCCGCGGAGCATCGCCACGGCGCCGTCGTGGGTAAGTTTCAGTCCGGCAATTGACAGTGGTCTCATAACTAGCCCTTCTGGCTCCGAGCCTTAACAGGCATTGCCTCTTCCATTTGGGTCGCGCGTCCCGCGTCCCTGGTACTTCCCACAGCAGCATTCGAGGACAAAGCTCACGATGACTATCAGCCAGAAGATCCTGAAATAGGCCTGCCACCTGATAGAGGTAATGCCGACCAGGTTCATCAGGCCGAAAAACCCCAGGGGTGGCAACAGGTAACCGTCGATCATGCAGTGGGTACGGCCGCACCGCCTGCCATTGATGTAGCACGCAATGCCGATCCACATTGTCGAGACCGTGAATACCAGCCCAGCTGCCGTGGCGGATATACGGTGCGCATTCCAGACGGCGTATGCGGCAAGCAGCAGGGCTACTGGCACTCCCCAGATCCATAGAAAAGAGATTGTTCGCACCAGGTCCTGCTGCGCCCTTGCGACGGGCGGCACTTGCTTCATGGGCTGCTAGTCCTATGCCCGGGCACCGCGGGGCGCGAGCCCGGTGCAATCGTGATCAGCCGAGCCGTTCGGGGGCGGCTGCTCCGTGCATTGCTGCACCAGCGGCGTGGAGGTGAATGTGGCATTCGCCGGGGGGGTAATCCACCGCGTGGATGACCAGCCGCTAGTGAGCAAATTCCATCCGGGCACTCCTGGATGGCGAACGGGAAGCACGGCCTCATTCGGCGCGGGGAAACTTGCGGACTGCCACTTGAATGCGCACGACAAGCGCAAGCTGTCGGTTTGGTTGGGCAAGCTCCCGTGCAGGGTGAAATTGTGAAAGACAATGATGTCGCCTGGCTCGAACGGGCTGGTCACCCAGTCCGGGCCGAACTCGAACTGCCCGTAGCCGTAGCCTGGCAGGTAGCCGAGGCGGTGTGAGCCAGGCAGGACCGCGAGCGGGCCTTTCTCGATAGGAGTCCAGCCGATGGAAATCCAGGTCGACAGGACATCGCGCGACCAGCGAACGCCCTCCTGATGAGGCCCGGCATGCCTGCCGCCAGGACCGCCGAGTCGCTCTGGCCAGATCATATAGGGCGCCTTGCCTGGCCACGGGAACATATCCGACCCTATGAGTGCCGTCATGATCGCGGATATCTGGCTGTCGAAGGCAAGCTGATGAAATGACTCAAGGGACTGCACGCCACCGAATCCGGTCCAGTACCGCGGATCTTCCTGGCCCTTCACGAGTGGCTGCAAGGTTCCGTCTGCTGCAATCCACTGAGCCTTACGCAGCACATCGAGGACGTCTGCCCGCACCCTGCGGATCAGCTCGGGGTCAATGACTCCGCGAACGAAGACATAGCCATCTTCGTGCATGCGCTGGCGCAATACGTCGCTATCGCTGGCTTGTCTCGTAGAGTCTCGTAGTGCTTTCACCGGACCGCGCTCCTTAGTCGTCGATCGCTGCCGGTCGCACGCCGGAATGGTTCTGGCGATTCGTCGGCGTCCCTGGCGGGATTAATCTGATAGGTGTCTCTGCCGGCCGGTGACCGGACAGCGCCCGGCCGGCTGCCGGAAAATCCAGACCTGACGTCCGCACGGGCACGGTCGAGTAGCTTGATCAGCAGATCGATGTCCTCGGCGGAGGTGGCGTAGTTAGTGACGCACGCCCGCAGAACGATCCGTGTGCCGAGCCGGACAGGGAAGATGCGCGCCTCGCCTGACTGGTTGACCGCCCGCGCGACCTGGGCTGGCCGTGTGATGGACTCGTCGGTGAAGCACACCACCGGCAGAGGCGTGTCGTTCATGAGTACCCAGCCATCGCCGCGCAGCGCATCACGCAGCCGCCAGGCAAGTTCCACCTGCCGGCGAAGCGCGTCCGCGTAGCCCTGCCAGCCGGCGACGGCGAGCGACAGCAGCAGCTTCAGCCCGGCGAAGTTGCGCGACCACCGGATCGAGCGCGTGTACGGATCAACGCCTGCTTCCTGCCGCTCGGCCAGGAACGGGGCCGGGACGCTGAAAGTCCGGTCGAGCAGCCCGGGGTGGCGCGTGAGCAGCAGCCCGCATCCCATCGGGACAGACAGCCATTTGTGCGGATCGAAGGTGATCGAATCGGCCTGATCGATCCCATGCAGCGCGTCGCGGATCTCGGGTATCAGGATCGCGGCTCCTCCCCAGGCCGCGTCGACGTGCACCCACACGCCATGCCGCGCGCCCACGCCGACCACGTCAGCGATGGGGTCGATGACGCCTGCGTCGGTAGTCCCTGCCGTGGCGACGATCAGCAGCGGAACCCGCCGGGTCGCAAGGTCGGCCCGGATCAGCTGGTCGAGGGCCGCGACGTCGATGCGGTGCCACTTGTCGGCGGGGACCTCATGGACGGCGGCGGTTCCCAGGCCGGTGACGGCCGCGGCCTTGAGGACTGATGGATGCGCGTGCCGACTCGCGTAGATCGTCGGCACACCGCTCACACCCCGCAGGCCGAGTCTGCTGTGACCGGGAAAGCGCGCTTCGAGTGCCAGGAGCGTACTCGTGAGATTGGCTTCTGAGCCCCCTGAGGTGATGACGCCGTCCGCGCGAGTCGGCTCGTAGCCGAACAATCGCCCGAACGTCCTGACGAGATGACGCTCGGTCTCCACTCCGAACGGGCTGCCCGACCAGGACGCCAGACACGGATTGAACGCGGCAGCGAGCGCCTCGGCCACTACGCCCATCGCCGTCGGAGCCGGATCGAACAGGCCGAAATGGCGTGGATGGATAGTGTGCGGGCCCAGGCGGCGCAGCGCTTCCACCACTCGGTCAACTGCCTCGTGCGGGGAGAGCGGGCGATCGAAATCGAATTGCTCAGCGGCCGCACGGACCTCGCCGGCGTCGATGTGGCCGCGCACACCGAGATGCCGCACGTCGTGGTAGTAAGCCTCGATCGCGTCTCCGGCCGCTAGCCACAATTCCCTGCGGCTTGCCGCGTCGAGGTGGAGCGGATCCACGTGCGTCATGACTGTTCCTGTCGTAGTTTGATCTTTGCCATTTGCGATCCCGGCCGGCTGCCGAACTCGCGGCGGCAGCCGGCCGATTTCCTGGACAACGGACGGGATCGGGCGGTTCGATCGGGGGCGGCGAGAGTGATCCCGGCACCCCCGATCGCCGGTTACGTCAGCCGCCGTAGTGGAATGAGCGCGCCTGGCTCTGGTCGTCCTTTCCCGCCTTCGCGCTCAGGTCAAGCGTGTCATCGGCAGACCATGACTGATCGGGAAGATCCAGTTTCCGCATCGCATTCACCTCCCTCCTGATGCTGTCGTCTTCTCCGAGGCCATAGGCGCCGGAGCCGTCTGGGAGCTACGTGATGAACCTGTGGGCGCTGTGCGCGATGACGAAGTCCATGTGAGCCCCTGTGACGCCTTCACCGAAACCCAGATGTACCGGGCCGGCCCCCTCATTCAGCTGCGAGTTGACCTGCCATCGCACTTCGGGCAGGACGCTTAGGTTCGTACCGATCCCCAGCTCAAGTGCCCGGAGGCCGTGTTCGGGGTTGGTGACCTCACGGACAGCGTCCGTGAAGTCCCTGCCATCGGCGCGGACCTCGGTGAGCACGCCGCCTTCGAGGCGCAGGCTGATCGGCGCGGCCGCGACGAGCTCGCTGCGCAGCTTGGCGGCTGCCTTGATTCTGGTGTCGCCGGCCGGCGTGAAATGCCGGTCGCGCGCCACGAGCACCCCGGACGCCACGGCGGTTCCGTCGAGGCTGAATTGGTGCACCTCATCGCTGGAATCGGCGGTCAGCGCTACCTCGCACAGCGACCCGACACTGATCCACTGACCGGATTCGATCACGGGCTCGAGCCAGGCAGCGACACTCAGGTTGTCCGAGAATGAGCAGGTCAGGTCGGTGCGCAGGGTTCCGTTGCGGGTCTCGCCCGGCGCTGCCTCTTCGGTGTAGAAGACGAGCGGTCCAGCATGGTTCGTGAGGTTCTCCACCCAGTAGCGCTCCAGCGCGCAAGCGGCACGGTAGTCAGAGATCGTCACCAGCTTCTGCGTGTACAGCGCCGCTTCGAGCCCGGGATCGAAGTTGGAGATCGGAACAATCAGCACCTTCGCACGGGGAAATAGCTTCCTGAGGTCGGAACTCACCAGGCGATTGCGAAGGACAAGCACCACGTTGGCCTCGGGCGGGAGCTTCGGCACATCCGCGAGCGAGACGCTCTGGAGGCCATAATATGTCGCCGCGATTCCCAGCCATTCGCAGTCAGAGACCGCATAAATCTCGCCCTCAGGAAAGACCTGGCTGAGCGTGTTCTGCACGAGTGTTTCCGTCTTCATGTCTGATCCTTGATTGGCGGTATATTGCGGCTTGTGTGTGAGCATCTGGCTGGTTACTGCTTGCGCAGCGCAATGGGGTTCTTCGTCAGATAATCGTCAAGAACGCGACGTGCTTCGTCAATTTCTGCCCTCGGCACGGTCTGCTCAGGACGGACCAGCGCGTAATACTCTTCCCGAAGTATCGATCCGATGATCGCATCGTGATAGCCGCCGTCGAAGTAGTAATAGTCCCGCAGTATTCCTTCGATTTGAATCAGGCCCGAGCAGCAGGCCTGGATTGCGGGCTTGTTGAAGACTCCGCAAATGAACTCGACTCGATGAGCATGCTTGGTGTCAAAGAGCAGCCCTACGATAGCGAAGACCGCCTCGACTCCGAATCCGATCTGCCAGCGGGCTGTATCGCCGATCATCGTGCCGATCTCGAAGCTGGCCGCATACTGCCCGGCGCGCCAGGTCACGGCGCCTATTGATCGCCCATCGCGATCGCGTACCATCAGAAAATTGTCCCGGCCACTCTCCATGAGGCTTCTGACCGCATCGACGTTGAGATACTGCCGCGATCCCCCGGCGTAAACCCATGACTTGGACTCCGTCCACCGGGAAATCAGCTCGCAGTCGCGATCAGTGACCGGTCCCAGCGTCACCGAGGGCGCAGGCAGGGCGCACTGCGTTGTACTGCCGGCGTTTGTCATCTCGACCTCGCAACTCGCCGCGCGTGGTGGCGGGAGACTGTCGGCTTCATGCGCTCGTCTCTCGATCTCTCAGAGCCGCGAGGTCATTGATGACCCGTAGCTCGGGTGCTGTCGGTTGTGCTGATGACGAGGTTGTCAGCAAGCCGGCCAACAAGGAAGGGCAATGGCGAGTTCTTGCCATCCGGGCCATTGGCGAGTTCTTGCCAGGCCGAATCGCTGGCGAGTTCTAGCCATATCGATTCCTGTGCAGAGGTGCCGAGCCATGGCAGAACTAGAATTTAAGGGTCAGCGGCTGCCTGGCCGGAGCCTGAGGTCTGGGTGGCATGAATGGGAAAGTAATGCGGACCAGTGCCCGGAAGCACCGGGCGATTCCGGCCCCGGCGGAATGCGGTCAGTTCCTGGAGGAAGCGTATGACGATTATCGAGGCGCGCGGGCTTGGCCGGGTGTTCAAGACCCGGCGGGGGGTCGTCGAGGCCGTTGCCAGTGTGGATCTGACCGTCGGGCGGGGCGAGATCGTGGGATTCCTCGGACCCAACGGTGCGGGAAAGACAACCACACTCCGCATGCTCACAACTCTGCTGAGACCGAGCACGGGGACCGCCACCGTGGTGGGCTGCGACCTGATCGGCGATCCGGTCGGCGTTCGCAGGGCCATCGGTTACGTGCCCCAGGCCGTCGGCTCAGCGGGAGGCGGGTCCGACCCGAACTCCTCAGTTCGAGAGGAACTCGTGCTGCAGGGCAGGCTGTACCGCAAGCCCGCCGCCGAGGCGAGCCGGCGGGCGGACCTGCTCGTGGAACAGCTCGATCTGGCCGGACTCGAGCGGCGGCTCACGAAGACGCTCTCCGGCGGCCAGCGCCGCAGGCTCGACATCGCACTCGGTCTGGCGCACTCCCCGCAGGTCATTTTCCTCGACGAGCCGAGCACCGGCCTTGACCCGCAGAGCCGCAGCAACCTGTGGGATCACATCCGCAGGCTCAGGGAGGACCTCGGTACCACAGTGTTCCTGTCGACGCATTATCTCGATGAGGCGGACGCGCTCTGCGACAGGGTGCTGGTCATCGACAACGGCAAGGTGGTAGCGGAGGGCCGGCCGGAAGAATTGAAGCGACGCGTTTCCGGCGACATCATAACGCTGGAAGTGAACGGTGATCCCGGCATCGCGCACGCAGCGCTCACCGGAAGGCCCGGCATCCGCGAGATGACGCGCGACTGCTGCTCGGTACGCCTGGCCGTGCAGCACGGCGAGAGAGCGCTGCCCGAGCTGCTGCGATTCCTCGACAATGCCGGCATTGCGCTGAAGTCCGTGCACCTGGCCAGCCCGACGCTGGACGACGTATTCCTTCAGCTGACCGGCCGCGCCCTTCGTGACGGCTCTCCCGTTACCCAAGCCCAGACGCCGCCAGCCCGCATGCTAGAACTCGAGGAGATCGCAGGATGAACTTCGCCAACGATACACGGCTGATTCTTGGCCGCCAGATCCGCCTGGCGCTGCGCAATCCGGCCTGGACCGTCATCAGCCTGCTTCAGCCGATCATGTTCCTGGTATTCTTCGGACCGCTGTTCGCCAGTGTTTTCAAGCGCGGTCTCATCGGCGGTGCGGGCAACGCATACGGGTATTTCGTGCCCGGCCTGCTGATCCAGCTCGGCCTGTTCGGGTCCGCTTCGGTCGGCTTCTCGATCATCGCGGACTTCCGGTACGGAATAGTCGACCGGCTCAGGGTGACCATGGTGAGCAGGCTCGCCATCTTGTTCGGGCGCATCGTACGCGATGTATTCGTGCTGCTCATCCAGTCCGTCGTGCTCATCGGTGCCGGCTTCGCGTTCGGGTTGCGTGCCCCTGTGAGCGGAATACTGATCGGGCTCGGGTTCATCGCCCTGGTCGCGGTCAGCCTCTCGGCGGTGTCCTACGGGATAGGCCTGCTGACGAAGAGCGAGGCCGTACTCGCGTCCGGCCTTAACTTGCTGATCATGCCCGTGGTGCTGCTGTCCGGGATAATGCTGCCGCTCACGGTCGGGCCGCGCTGGCTCGCCGATCTCGGCAGTCTCTCGCCCTTCCGCTATATCATCGACGCGATGCGGGAGGCATATCTGGGCCGATACGCCAGTCCCGTGATGGCGGAAGGGATCGCTGTAGCGGTCGCGATGGCACTGGCCTGCTCGTGCGCGGCGATGGTCATCTTCCGCCGCGAGAATTCCCGATAGAGACTTCCCTCCGTGAGAGCTCTCGTCAAGACGGCCCCTTGTAGCTGGCTGGTCCAGGCGGCTGAATCGGCGAAGTAGCGGCCCAGGCGCAGTCAGGGGCTTGTTGCGAGCTGCAGGCCCAGCAGTCAGGCGGCGGTCGCAGGCGGGCTGTGGCTCCGCAGGATCCGGCTGCCGTCCGGCCTGATCGCCGTGGTCGTGCCGTCTGCGTTCAGCATGAACCGCCAGCCCCACTCATGGACGCAAGCCAGCTCTAAAAGTAGGCTACTTAGAGTCAGGCGGCCTGGATGTGGTCGGCCGTGCATCCTCCAAAAGTCGGGCGAGCCGCGCAGTCCGGCTAGCTCACGCCAGATGTATGGTCGACGCGTGGCGAAATAGCTTTCTGCTAGTGATCTCCGACCGAGAGCCTCTGGCGTGGATCTTGAGCGAGGGCCGGATGGCCTTCCCTGGTCAGAGGTCGCGCGACGTCGGCAAGCTGTCAGTGGGCGACAAGCTGTCCCTATACACGACACGTGGTTGCTTCCATAGCCTAGCGCAGATCGTGGACGAATTATAGGCGAAGCGACAGTCGTAAGTGATGTTGGTGCGCTTGATAAGCTAGTGATATTCGGAGAACTTGCATATCCGCTAGGTTGTGACATCGCGATAATTGGTTTGGTACAACGCGGTGAAGGGTTCGATATTGCAAATCTGGTGGATGAGCTGCATATTTCTCGAATCGTAAAAGCTGGTTCACGAGACTGCGGCGCGTTCTTGTCTCTTTGGACGAGCATGCGGCAAAGGTGCTGCATAGGAAGCTAGCTCCGAGAACTATTCCCGTTAGAGAAAATAAGGCCAGATATCTTGAGCGGACGAGTTTCGCAAAGGCCACCGATGTCTGACCAAGCTGCAAGCAGGGAAGGCAGCGATCGGGGTTTTCGCTCTGTGACGAACTGGCCGCTGTCCGGCTGCGGGCCGCGAACCTTCAGGCGGCCATGCAGGCCGCGCTGGGCGCGGCCGAGGATGGCGAGCCTGATCCCCTCGCGTTCTTGCGCTGGGAACTCGGCGGAGACGATGAGCACCGGGGCCGCCGATGATGTACGGCGGGCCGTACCGGCGGTACCGGCGGCAGATGCGCCGCGCGTTCTGGGGCCGCCACGGCGGATACCCGGTCCTGTTCCCTATTCCGTATGAGTCGCTGTCGCTCGTCGCGCGCTGGCCGCATTCAGCCGGTGGGCCTACCGCAACCGATCCGGTCACGCCGGATCACCGCCCGCCGCAGATGCGCAGGTATGGTCTCGGTCGCGGTACCGACGTCGAGCGGCAGGCTGATCGAGGCGGCCGGTTCGGTCGGGGTGGCTGAGCGGAGGTAGGCCGCTAGCCCGGACGGGCCGGAGAGCAGCGCGATCGCCTGTCGCAGCACGATCTCGCGCACAGAGTTGCCGACGAGCCGCTCCGCTCGTGCCGACCCGTGCTCGCCGCCCTCCCCCGCGTCCCGTTCCCGGCCGCCTGCTTCTCCGCTGTTCTGTTCTCGGCTGTTCTGTTCTCGGCCGTTCTGTTCTCGGCTGTTCTGTTCTCGGCCGCTCTGTTCTCGGCCGCCGGCATGGCTGGCATGCCGCTGCCGGCTGCCGGGATCGCCGGCGTCTGCGTCTTG
>WNGK01009758.1_pt1 | contig 18217 bp, 16 predicted proteins | sample 5400601 | NCBI WGS metagenome assembly WNGK01 (sample SAMN13153376, study PRJNA577476) | soil metagenome | isolation source: 60 cm soil or saprolite under Garry oak tree replicate 1 | place: USA:California | collected 2016-06-15
CGACCGCGGTGCAACAACGCGCCTTCGAGCTTCTGCGGGTTCAACCTCTTTTATAGCTGTACCCAGACGCAAACCGCCAAAAACCGGTTAATCTAAACGAAGTCAGCGGATTACCGCTTTTCGCAATACGGAACTTCGGACTAATGCGATTCCAACCGACGTTCGAATGCCAACCATATCCCCACAAACATGCCTGACTCGCGGGATTTCGACCTGATGACTCATAGGCAAAGCCACGTACCTCTCGGCGTCGCGCCAGTGCCGCAATTGCCCACCGGGGGACGATCTCTTTGATAAATACGACGCCCCTTCTCATTTCGTCGTCCGCTCTCCGACGAACGTAGAACCGAAGGTTGACTTCATCGAAGTTATAATGAAACGGGATTGAAATTCCTCACACTTTTGTCTTCAAGAAGCGAAATCCAACTAGGCTGACGAAGGCCTTGCCTTCCCAGCAATCAAGTTCTGTACCAGCGGGAGTGAACTTGGAGAGAGAAGAACTGGATCCACTTCGTAGATCAGCATGGCGAGGTTGCCATTCGGCCGTCAGAAACACGCTTTCCCGGCCCATGGTCCTCACTTCGACAAATAAACTTCCGAAGCCTGCCCTGTGCTGCGGCTGACAATGTGCGGAGTGATCACCACCAGGAGTTCGTCATCTTCGTATTGCTTGCTGTTGCTGGCAGCAATCTTGTTCAGTCCCGGCACCTGTCCCAGCCCGGGGATTCCGCTCAACGCATTGGTCTCGCTGTGGGTCACTTCTCCCGCGACCACTGCTGGCTCCCCGTCGAGCAGCGTGATGCTGCCTTTGTACTCGCGGTTTCCGATCACCGGCACCCCGTTGAACGACTGTCCCGCGAGCGACCGCAAGCTGATTTCCAGCTGTAGACTGACACCTGCGCCGGAAGAGATAGAAGGTTTCGCTTTCACGGTCAACCCCAGGTCTTCGTAATTGAACGAAGGGAACGCAGCCTGGAAGCTGTTGTTCTGAAGCACCTTCGAGATGGCGGCGGTATTGAAAACCGGAGCGAAAGTCGCGTTTAGGATTGGAAAACGGCTTCCAATGCGGAAGGTTGTGTCATTGCCTTGAGAAGCCCGCAGGGTGGCACGGTCAAGAGTAGTGATGTAGCTCTCGTTCAACGAGAGCTGGGCGCTGAGCTGGTCGAGGCTCACACCAGTCAGCGTCTTGCCGCCCCCAAAGGTCGCCAGCGGCTGGCTGAAGATGGAGTTCGCCTGGTTCTGTTGGCCCTGGAGTTGTGCCAGCAACGCTGAGATGGCCGTGTTATTCGCCTGATTGATTCCGCCGCTGGCGATCAGTTGGTTGATCAGGTCCTGAATGTTCTGTCCGCCAAGCGCGGCCAGCGCGCCCACTGGAATGTTGAACATGTTGAACTGGTTCGGAATGTGCAGCCCGATGTTGCGGGTCAGAGTATGGCTGACCTGGTAGACATGAATGTCGAGCATCACCTGCGGACGTGAACTATCCATACCTTCCAGAAATTCAGTCGCGGCATCCAGCACGTTCTGCGGCCCGCGGACGACCAGAGTGGAAGATCCGGCATTGGGAGTGACGAACCTGAGATCAAATAAATTGCGCAGCAGGTTCATAATGTCGTTCAGGGCCGTGGGCGATGAGGTTGCTCCGGGGATATAAAACGTGCGCATGGCCAGGCGCTCGTACTGACGGCGGTTGTCGGGGGTGTCGGCGGCAACCAGCATTTGTTTTTCGCCCAGCGGAGTCCAGAACGTCTTGGTGACTTGACTGACGGCCGACATCGCCTGGTAAAAATCCACGTTATCGATGTCGAAAGTCACGCGCCGCGAGGTGACCGAATCCTCGACCTGCGCGGAAACTCCGTACGAAGTTGCGATGGTTGTGAGCAACTCGCGGCTGTCGCCGCGGAAGTGAAAGCTGGCGTGGTTCAGATTGGGCACCAGCCGGATTGCGAGTGACTCCTCCACTACGCTCGGCGGAGCGCTGGTTTTGGGGATGGAATCGCCGAGAGAATCGCGCACCCTTTCTTGCGCAAAGCTATTGGCCGGGTCGAGACTCAGGGCACTGCGAAAATCGGCCAGCGCTTCCGCCTGCTTGCCGGTTTCCAGTTCGGTGTTTCCACGCTCGAGGTGGGTATAAACCAGTTGCTGACGCGCCAGTTCCCGCGCGGTCAGGTATTCCAGGTTACGCGGAACCAATTGAGTAGCGCGATCCAGCTCGCGATAGGCCTGCTCAGGGTCGTTTTTCTGGAGCTTAACTCCGTGCGCGAATGCGGACTTAGCGGCTTTCAGATCCTGTCGCGAAGGGTTACACGCGGCTTCGCTGGCGCCTGGCGGACAGGGTAGCAAAGCGGAGAGATTCTGCTGCTCGGCGCAGACTCCCGCGCCGGTGAACGCAATCACAACCAAACTAACCGCCCAGCGCATGTCCTGATTGTAATCGCGAACCCTCTGCGTGTATGCCATTTCGAGAGGTACGTGTACTTTCGGGGAACGCTGGCGGCTTGGAAACTTGCTTGTTTTTAGCGTATAAAAGTTAGTTGCGACGTAGATGCCTTCGTCTTCGGCGCGCGTGCGCAAAATTCCTGGAGATGTGAGGAACAATGTCCAGCCTGACCACGATGCATGCTCCCAAAGGGCTGGAGGGCGTGGTCGCCACCACATCCAAAATTTGCTACATTGACGGCGATCTGGGGGTCCTTGCATACCGCGGCATTGACATTCACGAACTCGCCGAACACTCCACTTTTGAAGAAACTTGCTACCTGCTTTGGAACAGCAAACTTCCCACCGAAAATGAAATCAAAGAATTACACCAGCGGCTGGCTGGCGAACGCAGTCTGAATCCCGCAATCATTGATTTCCTGCGCAGCGTGCCCAAAGGCTCCATGCCCATGGACGTGCTTCGCACCGCAGTGTCTGCGCTCGGGCTTTATGATCCTGAAGAGAAAAACAACGGTCACGCCGCCAACATCGGCAAAGCTATCCGCCTGACTTCGCAGATCGCGATGATCGTGGCCGCTTATGACCGGCTGCGCAAAGGCAAGAGCGTGGTCGAGCCGGATCGGTCACTTTCTCATGCGGCGAATTTCCTGCTAATGCTCAATGGCCAGGCGCCTTCGAAAATAGCCGAGAGCGCGTTGGATGTAGCGCTGACCTTGCACGCCGATCACGAGCTGAATGCTTCCACGTTTGCGGCGCGAGTGACCGCAGCCACGCTTTCCGACATGCACTCGGCCATTACTTCAGCCATCGGCGCCCTGAAAGGTCCGCTGCATGGAGGCGCCAACGAGGCGGTGTTCCAAATTCTGCAGAAGATTGACGCCGCCGACGCCGATCCGGTGGCCTACGTCCGCGACATGCTGGCGCAAAAGAAGAAGATTGCCGGTTTTGGACATCGCGTGTACCACACCGAGGACCCGCGCGCGACCCACCTACGCAAAATGTCCGAAGACCTTGGGCATTCGAGCGGAGAACCTAAATGGTTTGAGATGTCGCGCAAAATCGAGCAGTTTGTGAAAGCAGAAAAGAAACTGAATGCCAACGTGGATTTTTACTCTGCTTCAACCTACCACGTGCTGGGAATTGATGTTGACCTCTTCACCCCGATTTTTGCAGTGTCGCGCATCAGTGGATGGAGCGCGCACGTGATCGAGCAACTCGACGATAACCGCCTGATTCGCCCTCGCGCCGACTACATCGGCCCCCCCTATCCGCAGCATTGGGTCCCGATGGACCAACGCTAAGTTACCCACTCAATGTTGCGCGTGTTCGGCCCACCCCTTTGCTCTACCTCGGTCGACCGCTCGGTGCAGGAGACGGCGCGCTGTGTGAAGCTGGCGGGGGTGCGCTGACCAGCGCTGGCGATGAGGCTCTTGACGAGGAGCTGCTGTGTTCGGCCTCGCTTCCGCGTTTTGTCGCAGCCAACGACGGCATCTGGGCCACGGGCGCCGCATGGACGCGCTCCGTTGCCGTCCCATGCACCTGCACTTGCTGAGAAACCCTGGATAGATTGTTGACTGCACCGCGGGGGACTCCGAGACCTGCCGAGTTGTTGCGAATCACGAGCTTGCTGCCGGAGTGATTCGTTACCTCAGGTCCGCGGCTCACAACTACAGTGGTCGCGCCTTTGACCGGAGCCTGCGGCAGAGAAAAATTCTTAGGCGCATTCAACACGCGAGGCTGAGCGTACCAAGTAGTCCAGACTCCGCCCGGTTGCCACGCCCAGCCTTGTCCGGGCAGGAATACCCAGGTGCCGTAGTGATACGGAGTCCAACCCCAGGGATAAGCCGATACCCAGCCGTAACCCCAGCCTGAATTGAAGGCCCAAGCGCCGTCCATGAATGGATCCCAGCAGTAATTGCTGTACGAATTGCTGGTGTAGCGCAGATGATACTGGTTCTGCTGCTTGTCCCAGGCATCGTAGGGATCTTCATCAATACTCTTGGCCAGGGAGCGGCTATCGTTCTTGAGGAAATCAAAGGTCGCTGTCCGCCCCTTACCGACACTCACGCTGCCGGAGGGGTCCTCAATCTGGATGTCGCCCTTAAACACCGCAACAATTGCATCCGAGTCCGTGACTCCAATCCGCAAATGCGCGGAATGGGTCAACAAAAGTTTTTCGCGGCTGAATAGGATGGTGAACTCTTCGTTCTTTTCACCCTCATAATCCACATAAACGGTGCCCAATTTCACGTCGACCACAGATACTTTGGCGCCAGAATCGCGCAGAAATAGCTGAGGAAATTCCACCGCGCTGTTGGGAGTCAGGCGAAGGGTGGTGCCGTCTTCGAACTCAACTTCGGCGCGCGCGCCATCGGCGCTTCGCAGCCTGGCGCCTTGTGCGACGGGCAAATTCAGCAATGCCTTGTCAAAGCCTCGGGCAGAGTCGCGGGCGACCTGCACGGTTCCTTCGACGTAGCTCAGCCGCACGATGCGGACTTGAGAATCGGAAAACGCCGGAAGCGACGCGAGCGTAGAAAACAGGGTCGCTACCACGATCCGTTGGAAGCTGGTGCGTGACATAGATACCTCCCAGAAGCGCACGCTTAATTAGAACACTTTTCCAGGAACTTGTTGTCTTTTTTGCTGCCTCTGCACGAGGAATCTTGGTTTCTGCGCGGCGTTTACTGGAATCCGTTAAACGGGAGGTAGGCCGGGACCGCGCGTTGGTAATCTCGAAATTCATCTCTGAACCGTAAGACGAGCAGCCTTTCTTCGGTGCGAACGCGAATCTCAGTTCCCGCCACGAACAGAACCAGCGCGACGAGAAAAAGCGGCCACGGCGTAACCATCACGGCGGTCGCACACAGCACCGCCAGCATCGAGGTATAAATGGGATGGCGAACCCTGCCATAAGGCCCGGAACGAACCAGCTTGTGCTCGGCACCGAGAGCGGCGTCAACTCGCAACTGGCCTCGAAGTGCAAGTGAGGAAGTCCAGGAGAGAGCAGCGGCGACTGCAAAGAGCGTGACCGAGAGCACAGTCCGCCAGGCGGGGAGGGGACGTTCCCAGAAATGCCCTTGCCAGAGCAGCGTGAAGGCTGCAAATTGCAAAAGAACGCCCCATCGCGAGCGGCGATTGACAATATTCGCGGGGCCGGTTTTCTGATGGGCGGGAACAAACGGAGTGAACCATGCAACCACTCCTGCCACCAGAATCATATAGGCGTATACGGGCATAGAAGCAGTGGACAGTGGCCAGTTGTCAGTGATTAGTTGCCGGTGATGATCTTCTTGTCACTGCCCACGTCCTGAGGGGCAGCGGCGGCGGTTCGCTCGCGGCGGCGGCGGCCGAGGAGGGCTTCCACGCCGACCGACAAGCCGTGCATGATCCCAGTGAGATGGCGGACCGGAGACACTACCGTGCGCTGCACTGCATCGCGCGTCTCTTCCAGCTTGTCCAAAGTGCTGTTAACGAACTCGTCGGCGCGGATGATCTGCAGGCGGGTGCGGTCAACGATGTCGGTCAAAGTAGCGTCCACGCGCTCGAGCTGAGTGCGCAACACAGTGGTGGAAGCGCTGACATTGTCAGCCACGGTAACCAGCTTCGGCCGCAGTTCCATGATCATCTCGCGCGCCAGTTCGGCCGTAGGGATGACTTTGGTCCGCACTTCTTCAGCCAGCAATTCAACTTTGCCGCTGGTCTTGCGCATGGCAACGTACATGCCCGCAAGAATCCCGGCCTGGATGACCACCGCCAGCGCCGTAACCGCAATGAAAACGATAAGCAGAGTGTTCATACGCTCAACTTACTTGTCCAACTCTCGCACACTAACTGAGTTACAAGTTTTCGCCATCGGCCGCTGTGGTCGTCTTCTCGCGATACGCCTGACGCCCCGCCTCCACTGCAGAACGGAACGAGTCTTTCTGCTGTTTTAGAACGTCTTTGCCTCGGTCGGCCCACTGTTCGGCCTGTTCCCGCGCGTCGCGGGCACGTTTGCGCACGAAGTCACGACCCTCTTCGGCCTTCGCCATGAGGATTTCGCGGGTCTCATTTCCCGACTGCGGCGCATACAGGATTCCAACCACCGCGCCGATTCCGATCCCGGCAAGAAACCAAAGCACTCCACTTCCATTTCGATCAGACATAGATGCCTCCAGCAGTGACTGCAATACTTGGATGCTAGCATTCGCTATAGGGAAATACAATTCAGACTCGGCTGCGCGGGGCGAGCCATTCCAGAGCGCCTTCCCGTCTGGAAACTGAGACCCAGTTTGAGTTATCAACCCCCGCAGCGTCACCTACAGGTCATTTCATTCGCACACGCAAGAAGTATCAAGTTACTTGGGCCCCCAAGGCGATTCGGCCAGGGAAAATCTCGTGTTTTACCGGCTCGGCGATGAGATAGAATTCCTTAACGCCCCCATCCATGCGCCACGGAAGCTGGGACACGTCCGGCGTCTCAACGAGCATAGGAGAAGCGTGCCCGTGCTCTGACTCCATCATGCCTTTCATTTCCTTGCCCTGCATCCCATGAGACATGTCCATCTTCTGAGCTGAGAGCACTTTCGCCGATGCGATTACACCGGCTCCGGCGAGAGCACTTCGCAAGAAACCGCGTCTACTGCTCATCTTTCCCCTCTTGCAAACCAAATCTATGTAAATGGACTTCAGGCGCAGCGTGAGGTCACGTAGAAAGCCCAAAGAGTGATCTGAGTCGAAAAGGCAAGTCGTTAGTTGAGGAGGTCGCTAGATACGAAGGGGAACTGGAATCGGCTCGAAACTCGAGGAAATCACCAAGTTGGAAAGACTCTCGGCCGAATGCGGCGGAATCAGCAATTCTGGGTGCTCCGCAACTAACCAGACGCAGGCGGGGGACTGCCGCACCTTAGCCGGTTCTTGCAGAATCGCGGCGTCGTGGCCGGTTTGGCAGCACTTATGGCTAACTGGCTCAGGAGAGGGCAAAGGCGAGTGATGTTCGTGGCATCCAGCGGTTCTCGTGTTTCGAGGCGACGAGGCAAGGGTCTGGATCCCGAGAAAGGTCGCGGTGACCGTGACCAACAGCGAAATGGCGAGAATCTTCCGGGTCATCTTGAAACAGCAAGAATTTAGGACGCGGTCCTCAGTGGTCCGCCTCCTAAAGATAATACGCTTAAAGATAATACGCTTAGAAGTTAAATCCCACCTGAGCCGTCAGCGCCCGCGGCGTTATGTAATGGGTGCCGCTGAACGTCGAGAGAAAGTTGTAGAGAGCCACTTTGTTGGTCAAGTTAATCACGGTCAACTGAGCGCTCCACTTTCGCTTGTCGCCATGGAAGAGCTTGTCGTCTCCCACCGAAATATCGAATAAATTACGTGGAGCGATACGTGCAGGGTTGTGGTCGTCGTTCTGCGTGCCGGGCGCTGGGATTTTCGCCAGCGTCGAACCGAACTGCGACCCCGGACAAGAGGTCGGCAGAGCAGCAAATGGCGTTGCGCGCACGCCGTTACAAGTCAGCCCCGCCTGGAATTCCTGATCTGGAGTAAGACGGCTCAAATCAACGTTGAAATTTGGGTCACTGGGGTTTGCTGACGTCGCAAACGGAATCCCCCCGGCGACGAGTCCACTGTCGTACCGCCAATTGAAGCCGGCCCAGAGGCCGCGCTTCCCGATCTGATATTGCAAGTGTGTTGTCTGATTGAATTTCTCGTCATGGTCGATGCGGAAGGGGAGGCCACTCTGTCCGACCGTCACCCCCAGACCGCCGATCTGCGGAGGGAAAAAACGTGCCGCAACACTCGAGAAGATCATGAGAGCAGAGAAGCCGTGAAAGTTTGGCACACTCACGCGACCCGCAAATCCCGGAATTTTCGAATTGTGCCATTCAACGGGAAAAAAGATCGGCGTATTCCCCAAAATGCTGAAGTCATAACCGTTGTGCGTGTACTTCCAGATGTACTCGCCGGAGAAGACCAAGTATCGCCCGAAAGCTTGCTGGATTCCGGCATGGAACTCGTTGCGCCAGCCAGGGCTGAATATCGCAGGGACACAGGGAACCAAAGCGGCGATCACTGGATAGTTGCATCCAGTGTTGGAGAGAACCAAGTTCTCATTGAACGGAGTCTCCAACAGCCGCGCATAAGAAACGCGCAGGATTGTGTTGCTCTGCTTAATGTTGTAGGCGATGCCGCCGCGAGGCTCGGCTTCGCGGTGCGTGGACAGGCCGTTGTAGAAATCGCCGCGCAGCCCGAGATTAATGGCCCAATTTCCTTTGGTGATTGAGTCCTGCGCAAACAGCGAGAGCAATCTAACGTCGGTGTGCCCATTAAACCCGAACAGGGTGCTGGCGGAGTTAGCACAGTTGTCCGATGACGATGGGGTCGGGCGGGTCAGGTCGTAGCATCCCAAGAGTGGGACGAAGGGCGCCGAGGCGTTCGGGTTCGACGCCACATTCGGCTGATCTCCGGCTCCCGCGCACTGAGATGGATCATTGAATCCGGAGACTGGATTGCCGCTTGCATCCAGGCATGGAGCGTTTAGCAATGGATCGATGACACCAAGATTGTCTTTCTCGGTCAGAAACGTTTGTTGATAGGTGGCTCCCAATTTTATGTTATTGATCCCTTTCACGTAAGAAAGATCGGAGCGCAGACCTATGTTTGCGAGGGTGCGATTCTGCGCGACTGTTTCTTGCTGGATTGGACTGAGATCCGCAAATGCGTCGGCGCTCGGATAATAGTTGTATTGATCGCGGCGAACAAAGGCGCCGAGAGTGAACACAGTGGTATTGCTCAGTAGCCGAGTCCACGATGGGGCGATGTTAAAGGTCTTGATTTGCGAACGCTGGTCAGTCGCAGGAAGAGGACTACCGAACGGATCGGTCTGGCCGAGATGGAGATTGTCAAAGGAATTCGGGTTCTGGAACCAGGAGCGCGTATATCCAAGATTCAGGTGAATGGAATCAGTTTTCGAAAGCTGATAATCCACCCGATCGAAAAGATTCTCTTCATTTCCCTTGGCATGAAAGACGCTGAACTCTGGCGGATCAAGGAACCGGCCGCTGTTAAGCTCATTCACGGAAATGAAATTTCCCCACTTCGCTGCACCGTACCCGAGATTGAAACCAACATTGGAAGTACCAAAACTGCCGTAGGAAGTTGTAACCGCGCCGTGTGGGCTTGTCATACCCTGACCGGAGCGGGTGGTAACGTTAATCACAACGCTGGGTCTTCTCCCCATATTCTGCCTTGGGCGCACCGGAGATGACCTCCAAGGACTGGACCGCGTCCAGGGGAATCTGGTTGGAAAACACCTTGCTCTGCTGGTCGGTGATCGGCTGGTCGTCGAGAGAAAACGAATTTTCCGCGTGGTCTCCCATTCCGTGAAACAGGCCATTGGAATCGGCGGCTATGCCAGGTGAAGCCAGGGTTACAAGAGAACTCAGCGAGGACGACTGGCTTTCCAGTGGGAGCTTGTCGAATAAGCTCCTATCCACATCGGTGTGGAATGTAGGATCGTTCTCCAGCAGGTCAGCTCCGCCGGCTTCCACGGTTACGGTCTCCGAGGTAGCCACTTTCAGGCTGATGTTGAGGGTCACCGGAACCACCGAACGAACATCAATGTCATGAGCATAGGCGGCAAACCCTTGGCCTTGGGCGCTGAGGTGATACGGATTGAAGGGAACGTTGAGGATGGAGAACCTTCCGGCGGCGTCAGTGACCACTGTGCGATCAAAGCCGCTGACTGGATTGTGAATTTCGATACTCACGTTGGGAACAACTGCGCCTGTGGGATCGAGTACTACACCTATAACAGAGGTGGAATTCCAGGCGGACTGAGCATTAGCTGCGAGGCCCAGAGCCAAATAAGAAACGATCAGTAAAGTCGCACGAAGCGACTTCTTATAAGAAGCCAGCGTGATTTCCTCCAATAAAAGTGGTTTTTGAACGCGCCAATGCAAAAAGTCTTGAGAGGAGCGTTAAACCACGGGCGGAGGACGAATGCAGAGGGAAGAAACGAAGAGCAGAGATTGTGTAGAGTCTGCACGCGTTACATGCATAGAGGAGCTGGTAAAAACAGGAGCCGGCGCACTGATCACGACCGGGACAACTCCAGCGTGTGCCAGAGCACAAATCGAACACGACCGTTCAGGAGTGCGCGAGTCGTCCGGATGAGAGTGAATTGCGGAAACAAATCCGATAAACAGGACAAGCCAAACACAGGCTAAGGCGCTGGCACAACGTGCCATAGTTAAAGCGCGCGAATGAACCGGCGTCATCATCTGAGTAAGATAGTTTGATTCTATTATGATGCAGGTTGTTGATGTCTCTTTAATGTAAATTACCAAAGGCTTAGGCCTTTAAGAGGCAAGGACGCGATTCGAGGGGCCTGGGCCTTGTGCTCAGGCCTCGCAAGCGAGAGAATATTTGGTTCCAGCCTTTGTTCCTGGGTAAACACTTTGTCTCCTAAATATCGCCAGCACGGATATCAGGACAGCGGAGGTGAGCGCCAGAAGCCTTCTGCCGCGGAGAAGCCTGTCCGCAAAGACACATTCGGGCCGCGGCCGGTGCAGATGCTGGGCACTCACTCGGTCTCCCGCTGCGCCCACTGCGGGGCCGTGCTGACCGTAGTTTCCGAGCCCACAGGGCAATGCGCGAAATGCGGATTTGAACTGCACTCCTGCAAACAGTGCACCTACTTCGACCCTTCCAGCCGCTTTGAATGCATGCAGCCGGTGCCGCAAAGAGTGGCCAAGAAAGACGCGCGCAATGAGTGCAAGTTTTATTCCATCAGCGTGCGGGTGGAGAAGCAGACGTCCACCGGCCCCATTTCCCGTCCTGGCGACGATGCGCGCCGGGCGTTTGACGATCTTTTTAAGTAAACCTCACGGCAAGGAAAAACCGCACGGCAAGTAGAACCTCCCCGCAAGTAAAACCTTACGGCTTCTGGGTCGGCCGCAGCAGAACTTCGCTGGCAAACGACTGCGGCGCCTGCGTCACCAGCATGGCAACGACATGGGCCACGTCATCGGGCTTGAGCATCTTGTTCGAATCTTTGCCGGTGTGTGGGCTCAACTCGGTGTCCACGGAACCAGGACAAATCACAGAGACCCGGATGCCGTGCCCGCGCAGTTCCTCCGCAGTCGAATAGCTCAATCCGTTCAGTCCCCACTTCGACGCAGCGTAGGCGGAGCCATTGGGGAGGGCGTTCTTTCCGGCGAGGGAGGAGATGTTGACGATGTGACCCGTCCCGGCCCGGATCATCATGGGGGCGATGCTGCGAATACAGTAGAAAACGCCCCGCAAGTTTGTATTCAGGACCTTTTCCCAGGCTTGCGGTGTCATTTCATGGAGTGGAGCGGCGAATGAGCCAACTCCTGCATTGTTTACCAGAATGTCAATCTTGCCGAATTTGTTCTCGACCGAGGCCGCGAGTGCTTGTACGGATCCGAGGTCACAGACATCGCATTCAAGAGCCGCTGCCTGCCCTCCGAGCTCTGAGATGCCAGAGGCGGTGGTCTCGAGGGTTTTGAGCGTCCGGCCACACAACACAACCGTGGTCCCCAAGGATGCTAACTTACGTGCAACAGCCGCGCCGATGCCGCGCCCGGCGCCGGTTATTACCGCAACTTGTCCGGAAAGAGGGGTTATAGTGCTCATGGACATGACTCCCGAGGTACAGTTTAATCGCCTGCACCACGGAAGTAATACCCTTTGCATCTAAAAGACCGTGTGGGAGAGCGTTGGTGCAAACAAACTTGCGTAAGTTGAAGCACATACATATAATCCCGCTCACCGGAACCAAGCTTCTGCCCGGGACGGCAGAAGCGGTGAGTATCCCCGGGCGTACGCCGGGGACGCACCGCGCTGAAACCTTTCAGGTTCGGCGATGCATCGGTTTCCTGCTGTTCGATTCCCAAAAACCCGAGGAGCGATTGGAATGAAAACAACTCTACTGGCAATTGTGCTCGCAGTTGCTGTCGCGGCGGCCGCGCAGACCCAGCCCCAAACCCAGCCGGCAGCGCCCGCAGGCGGACAAGCCCAGGGGCCAGAGATCAAGGACGGGGCCGAGTACAACGCCTACGTAGGAGCGGTGCAACAGACCGACCCCAAAGCCAAAGTCAGTGCCCTGGAAGCATTTCTGGCGCAGTATCCCAACAGTGTGATGAAGACAACCTCGCTGGAACTGCTCATGGGCACTTACTTGCAAATGAATGACCAGGCCAAGGTCGTTGATGCAGCCAAACGTTTGCTGGTGGCGGATCCCTGCAACCTGCGTGCGCTGGCTTTACTCACCTCTCTGGGACGACAGAGTGTAGCCGGTGCGCAGGGAGCTGCCCAGGGTCAGCAGGCTCTAGCGGACACCGCGCAGTATTCCAGCAAGGGCCTGGAGTGCTTGAAGACAGCTCAGAAGCCCGCCACCATGACTCAAGCGGATTTCGACAAACTAAAAAATCAGGTTACCGTCATTTTCAACGGCGGAGCCGGATTTGCCGCCCTTCAGAGTAAGGACTACGAGCACGCTCAACAATATCTACGGGCAGCGGTGGAAGCTGACTCCAATGATATTCAAAATGTTTATCCGCTGGCTATGGCCTATTTGACTCCGAAACCTCCTGATAGCTTGAATGGTTTGTTCTTTATTGCGCGCGCGGTGAACCTGGCGGGGCCTGGGGGGAAGGACCAGATACAGGCTTACGGGCAGAAAGTCTACAAGAACTACCACGGTTCCGATGATGGCTGGACTGACCTAATCGCCTGCGCAAAAGCGAATCCCTTACCCACGGCGGATTGCCCCAAAATCACCCAGTACGTTCCACCCACTCCCGCTGAGCAGGCGCATGACCTGGTGAAAGACAAGACTCCGGACCAGATCAAGCAGCTTAGCTTTGGCGAGTGGGAGCTGGTGCTGTCTGCCGGTTCGCAAGACGACCAGGACAAAGTCTGGAACGTGATCAAGGGCGTGCCGTTGCAGATGGAAGGCACGGTGCTGTCGGCTACAACGCCCGAGGCTGATCCACCCTCCTCCGCGGCCAGCGTCTTGCAGATTGCAGCAAGCGAGGACGACATTGAGCAGAAAAAGGCCGACATCACGATTACTATGACCGGCGCGATTCCTGCCCGCACGATGCCTAAGGAGGGCACTACTCTGGACTTTGAGGGGACACCAGTATCCTATGTTCCCACTCCGTTCATGATGACCATGGAAAAGGGCGCTCTGCTCAAGAAAGCTGGCGAAAAACCTGCACCGAAGCCTAAGGCGCCCGTGCATCACCGCCCGGTCCGGAAGCCTCAGTAATAGTGTTTAGCAGAAGGAAAGGCAGCTCCTTTGCGGGCTGCCTTTTTATTGCAAAAGGGCGAGCAATCTATCGCGCCAGTTTCTTCTCGAATGCCGCAGGACGAGTGCTGCGCGGAGGACGTCTGCCGCCATCGCGGAATTGCCGGACGTCAATCCTCAGTTCATCCACGGTGCGGCTGAGCGTGTTGCGATGCATCCCCAACTGGCGGGCGGCGCGGCACTGGTTGCCCTTGTTCTCTTCAAGCACAGTCGCAATAAACCGTCGCTTGAATTCGCGGACGGCCTCGGAGTAAAGAATATTGCTTCGGTACATCTGCTGTACGAGTGCTTCGAGTTGATCTTTCACGGGGTCTCTCTTTTCGTATTTGTTGTCCGTTAGCCCGCAACCTCTTGACTGCAACTAGCACTTACCTGGCCGAGGGATGGGCCGGCGCTTGCGCCCTGCGCACGTAGTCCAATCCCTGATAAAACTTCGCCCGCAATTCCGAGGGCGCGACCCAAATCGCAGCCCTTCCCACTACTAAGAAATACGGTGCCCAATTCGAACCCTGCAGCCAGCGCGAAGTCGGAGTGAACGCTGTCATGCTTACCAGAACAATCGCCACCAGCAAACATCCCTTCAGCAGACCGAGTGCCCCACCCAGGAAACGATCCACCGCTTTCAGTCCGGCTTCCTTCACTATCCAGCGAACCATCCTGCCCAATATGCCAGCCACGAGCATGACGCCAAGGAAGATCGCCAAGAATGCGACGATCTCACCCAGCCAGCGCGACCTGATGTACGAGGCAAAGTGATCGGCCAGGCTACGATATCCCCAAGCCGCGATCAGATACCCGAACACTAGCCCCGCAATGCCAAACGCTTCCTGGAAAAATCCCGAGCTGGCTGCTTGTATTACCGAAAGCAACAACACCAGCAGGATGATCCAGTCCGCCACGTTCACGCGGCGTTCTCTCTTACCACGAAATTACACATCCAACTCACGTCCGGTAAGCTGGCGATACGCTTCCACATACTTCTCGCTGGTCTTGCGCGCCACTTCGGCCGGAAGGGCCGGTGCCGGCGGCAGCTTGTTCCAGCGAATCTCTTCCAGAAAATCGCGCACATACTGCTTATCGAACGACTGCTGTGCCATGCCCGGGGAATACTTATCGGCCGGCCAGAAGCGAGAGGAGTCAGGCGTAAGCACTTCGTCCGCGAGCGTGATGCCCGCGGCGGTACGTCCGAACTCGAATTTCGTGTCGGCAATAATAATCCCTTTTTCACGCGCCAAGGCTGCGGCCTTGCTGTAAATCGCGAGACTAAGATCTCGCAACTGGCGGGCATCTTGAGGATCCACCAGACGGGTCATCTGCTCGAACGAGATGTTTTCATCGTGCCCGGTGGCGGCCTTGGTCGCGGGCGTGAAGATCGGCTCCGGCAACTGTTCGGATTCTCGGAGTCCGGAGGGAAGCTTGTTTCCGCAGACGTTGCCGTTGGCTTTGTATTCCTTCCATCCGGAGCCCGACAGGTAGCCGCGCACCACGCACTCAACCGGGAACATCTCCGCCCGCTGCACCAGCATGGAGCGCCCGCGGAGCTGGTTGGCAAATTGCCGCACTTCCGCCGGATATTGGTTCGTACCGGCAGTGATCAAGTGGTTGGGGACAACGTCGCGCAGGAAGTCAAACCAGAAAAGCGAAATCTGCGTGAGCACCCGGCCCTTCTGGGGGATGCCGGTGGCCAGCACATAATCAAACGCCGAGATCCGGTCCGTGGCCACAAACAACAGGTGGTCGCTGCCCAGTCGGTACACGTCGCGCACTTTTCCGCTGGCGAATAACTCCAGGCCGGGAAAGTCAGTCTGCAAGAGAACGGAATCGAGAAGGTCAGTAGACAAAGGAGCGTTCGCCTGAATCTGGCGTTGGGCAAGGGGTTCAAACAAATGGAGTTGTGGAAAATCGTCCGGAACATTTTAAGGCCGTCACTCGGGCGGCGAAGAATGCTCGCATCAGAAGTACGTATGCAGGTACGAAGGCGGGTCGAATTACGCCGTCGCCCCAAACCGAACCGACACCAGCTTCGACACGCCCGGCTCCTGCATAGTCACTCCATACAACACCGGCGCGATGCTCATTGTCTTTTTGCTGTGGGTGATGAGCACGAACTGGGTGCGGACGCTCATTTCTTCGACCAATTGGGTGAAGCGGCCGATGTTGGCTTCGTCTAGCGGGGCGTCCACTTCGTCGAGAATGCAGAACGGGCTGGGTTGATACTGGAAAATTCCGACGAGCAGTGCCAGCGCGGTCATGGCTTTCTCTCCGCCGGAAAGCAGCAGCACATTCTGCAGCCGCTTGCCAGGAGGCGACGCGACAACGTCAATGCCGCTCTCCATGTTCGTGCTGTTTTCGAGGTCAGTAAGCCGCATGAAGGCGTTGCCGCCGCCAAACAGTTTGCGGAAAGTGACCTGGAAATTCTCGTTGATTCTGTTGAAAGCTTCTTCAAACTTCTGCCGCGAGAAGGTGTCAATTTCCTTGATCGTGGCTGTGGTGTTCTCGATTGCATCGAGCAGGTCTTTGCGCTGCGTGTCCAGAAACGCCTGCCGCTCGGCGGTTTCTTTGTACTCCTCGAGCGCCATCATGTTCACGGGGCCCATGGCGTCAAGGCGCGAACGCATTTCCTGACACGCTTGTTCTTCCACGCTGAGTTCTACGCCGGAGACACGAGGCAAAGTGATATCGGCCATCAACTCTGTACGGGGCACGCTCAATTCATTGACGCAGGTCTGCGCAAGATATTCCGCATCGGACTGCAGCTTGACCAGCGCCGTCGAAAGCTCGGCTTTGCGATCGCGTGATGCCTCCAGCAGACGGCGGCCTTCCCGCAGCAGTGCATCGAGGTCGGTGAGCCGGGCTCGGGCTTGCTCGGATTCAAATTGCAGCAACCCGGCGCGGACTTCGCATGCATTGCGCTCAGCTTCGAGATCCAGCAGCCTTTCTGCGATTGATAGATTCTCCAGTTCGCGTTGAGCTCTTTCCGCCGCGGCTGACTCGATTTGCGAGCCAAGCGAATCCCCTCGCGCCAGCATTTCAGCCACGAGTTGCGCGATTCTCTCCCGCACCGACGCCGCTGAACGATGCCGCTCTTCAAGAGTCGCCACGCGTGCCTTGCGCTCGGAGACGGCCTGCGCCGCTAGATCACGGTTGTCTCGCAGCAACGCCAGCATTTCGTGCGCTGCCGCTGCGTCTTGCTCCAGTTGCGCTCGCTGAGCCGTAAAGTCGGCAATCTCCGCGCGACGCACGATCACTATATCTTCCTGTGCGGCGCGCTCCGCGGCCAAGCGCGTGAGTTCGCGCTCAGAAACGTCGCAACGTTCACGCACCCGCGTCATCTCGGAATCAATCTGGCGCAGGGCGTGGCCGGAAGTCATGACCTGCTTTTCCGAATCGCGCTTTTCCGCCTCCAGTCGTTCCAGCAGGGAAGTCAGGTCTGCAATCTCATGCCCCAGGCTGAGGGCGCGCATCTCTTCATGACGAAGCGTCTGTTCCAGCTCTCCCACCAGTCGCATCACGTCGCGCAATTCGCGCTTCATGGAAAGCGGACCCTCGGCGCGTTGCTTGCCTCCGGTCACGGTCACGTTGTGAAAGCATTCGCCGGACCTCGAGAGGAAGAACGCGTCGGGATTTTCCAGCGCCAGATCTCGTGCGAACGCAGGGTCAGGGACGATGTATCCATCGCGCAGCTTCGGCAAAATCACTTCCAGCGATTTTCCAAAGCCGTCGAGCACTCGGATTGTGTGCTTCAGCGGCAGGATGGAATCGTTCGGAGGGTTGGGAGTGCCCTCCGGAACTGCGAACGAAAAACGCGCCTGGGAGTCGTCGGGATGCACCAGGAACGTCGCCCGCCCGTCAACGTCCGAGCGCAATAGGCGGAGTCCTTCGTCGGCCGCATCCCACGACTTGACGACAATGTAGTTCAACTCATCGCGCAGGAAGTCCTCGACCACGCCTTCATAGCGCGGATCAACTTCCAGGAAATCCGCCAGCACGCCTACGGGAGCCGTTCCACCCTGAAACACTCCTGACTGAAACAATCGCCGCACCGACTCCGTGGAATATCCATGCTCGGCAATGACCGCTTCGAGCGAGCCGCGCCTGCCAAGGGCCGTAGCAAATTCCGCCCGCAGGGTATCCAAATGATTCTTGGATTCGGTTTCTTGCCGGCGCTTGAGTTCGAGAAGCTCGCGAGTTTGCGCAATCTCATCGGTCAGGGCTAAAATCCGTTGCGAGACGGATTCAAACTCAATCGCCAATTGGCCGCGCTCGCCGCCGAAAGTCTCCGCCTGGGTGCGTGCCGATGCCATTTCTGACTGCAAGCGCTGGGCCTCACGGTCAGCCGCCGCCATGCGCTCTTCGGCCTGGGTGAGCTGATTGCGCAGATTGGAAATCGCAGCGACGGATTCCAGAATCCCGACTCGGGAAAGTTCCTGCTGGTGCTCAAGCTCGGACAAGGCGCCGGCCGCC
>WNGK01005264.1_pt1 | contig 18215 bp, 13 predicted proteins | sample 5400601 | NCBI WGS metagenome assembly WNGK01 (sample SAMN13153376, study PRJNA577476) | soil metagenome | isolation source: 60 cm soil or saprolite under Garry oak tree replicate 1 | place: USA:California | collected 2016-06-15
TGCCGAGTTTCCCACTAAGCCCACGTGTCTTTTCATAGGTATCATCGGAAGTTGCCGCTCCGCGAATAATTTCCACCAGCTTCATTACCGGAACTGGATTCATGAAATGCATTCCGATCACTTTATCTGGTCGCCGCGTGACTGCGCCAAGCCTCGTGATTGAAATGGATGAAGTATTCGAAGCGAGGATTGCATTTGCGCTTGTTACTTCCTCGAGTGATTTGAAAACTTCGCTCTTGATCGGAAACTCCTCGGTCACCGCTTCGACTACGATGAATGCATCGCTGAGCGTGCCAATGTCTGTAGTCGTGCGTATTCTGGCCATGATTGCGCGCTTTTCATCTTTGCTGAGCCGTTCTTTATCAACATCGCGCTGCAAGCTTTTGTCTATGGAATTCATGCCGCGTGCCAGGAAATCCTGCGCGATATCACGCAGTACGACATCGTAACCAGCACGCGCAGCCACCTGCGCAATACCAGCGCCCATTGTGCCTGCTCCCACTACTCCGAAAACTTCGCTCATCGACTTCGTTCGCGGCGCTGCCTTTCCGATGTGCGGAAAGGTTCTGCCTTTCCTGGCAATATCTTCTAATTCTCTCGCGGGCGGCTATGGGTGCTCGGGGAACATTCTACTTGACCCGCCTGGCCCAATTCACCAGCGGCTGCGCGCCGCGTAGTGCATCCTGCAGTTCATCTTCGCCGGCCGATGACGCATTGCCGCCGTAAAGTTTAGCCCCACCCTCGCTCTTGAAGAACTTCAGCGTATAAATACCGAGCGCTGTCCCTATCGGAATGTTGACCAGCGAAATTATCGCCAGGATAATTCCTGCCGGCTTGACCCACCTCCTGCGCTTCAGCAAACCATATCCCACGAATATGGGAAGCAGACCGACTGCGATCAGCAGCACGATGAATGCGACAATTGCGATGATGCTCCAGAACGTCGTGATTGAAAATGTACGCGGTGATGTGATGCCGATGACAAATACTAACAAGGCCAGGCCTGCCAGAGTTAGTCCATGCATAGCGCCATAGATAAAATGCAGCGTGGCCAGCGTCTTGTTGTGTTCTTCGGCGGTCACGGCGTTGTCTTTATCTGTTCGACCACGCGCTGTGCAAATCTTGTAGCTATCGATATCGATGGAGCATAGACCCTTCCTTCTACATTTTCCTTACGAAAGAAAATCATCGGCCAGGCTTTGCTTCGTGGATTAGTCCACATGTAGTTCTCGTCGGCGATATTGGGCAACCGTGTCTTAACCGCCTTTTTTCGTCTCGTATCGTCGAAGTCAGCGACCAGAGCAGCAAACACCCCCCGCGCATCTTCGGCTTTTTTCCAGATAGATATTTCTATTGCTGCTTGCTGATTCCCGGCTCGAAAAACTATTGACTCGTGAAGCGGAGCATTCGTCTTATCCCACAAAATCTGATCAATCTTCCATCTTGGTTCCTTTTTGTTGAACGTGCTTTCGACTTTCGAAAACAGCTCAGGCTTCTCTTGGGCTAACACCACATTCGACCAACACACGAGAAGCAACACCGGCAGAACCGCATTTCGCTTCATCTGAATTCGCTGATTATCTGAGCTAATAGGAATCATGCTGAACTGGCTCATCGCTCAATAGCCATAGCCACCGCGTTCCCTCCGCCCAGGCATAGTGCAGCTATTCCACGATGAGCATTGCGGCGCTTCATTTCGTAGAGCATTGTCGTCAGAATTCGCGATCCTGATTGTCCGATTGCGTGGCCCAGCGCCACCGCACCGCCATTGACGTTCACTTTTTCCGGATCCAAATCGAGCTCGCGCGTTATCGCCACCACTTGCACTGCAAAAGCTTCGTTCAATTCCATCAGATCGACTTCATTTAGCGACCAGCCCGTCTTCTGCAAGAGTTTTCGAATTGCTTCGACCGGCGCCATCATTACCAGCTTTGGCTCGATGCCCGAAGTCGCTTGCGCGACAATTCTCGCCAATGGCTCAGCGCCAAGCGAGCGTGCCCGTTCCGCCGCAGTCACGACGACTGCGGATGCGCCATCGTTTAAGCCGGGAGAATTTCCTGCGGTAACGGTGCCGCCTTCTTTGAATGCGGGTTTAAGTTTGCCCAGTGCTTCAATCGAAGTGTCCGCCCGTACCGGCTCGTCGGTGTCGAAAATAATCGGCGACCCTTTCTTCTGTGGAATTTCGATCGGTAAAATCTCGTCCTTGAACCTTCCTGAGTTGATCGCTGCGCTCGCTTTGCGATGAGAATTCAAGGCGTATTCGTCTTGCTCCGCGCGCGACACCTGAAACCGCTCTGAGACTACTTCGCCTGTGCATCCCATATGCTGATCGTCGAATGCGCACCAAAGGCCATCGTTGATCGCTGAATCCATAATCGTACCGTGCCCCAGACGATAACCCTCGCGGGCTTTTGAGAGCAGGTATGGCGCGTTCGACATAGATTCCATGCCACCGGCAACGACGACTTCGGTATCGCCGAGCTGCACGCCTTGTGCCGCTAGCATTACGGCCTTCAGGCCGGAACCGCAAACCTTGTTCACTGTCACGGCGGAAACCGTATCGGGTAGCCCACCACGCAACGCGGCCTGCCGTGCTGGGTTCTGACCGAGTCCTGCCTGAATCACGCATCCCATGATCACTTCGTCAACGTCTTCTGATTTAATCCCGGCCCGCTTCACCGCTTCTCGCACAACCAAGGCACCGAGATCGGTTGCCTTAAAAGTTTTCAGCGCGCCCAGAAACTTTCCCACCGGCGTGCGGACAGAGCTAATTATCACTGCTTCTTTTATCGCGGTCATAGAGACTTAAAGTGAATAAGTCAGCCGGATTTAGGATCACTGTTAAGCGCGAAAGGTGTCAAGTTAGAGATATCGGAGATACTGGTTCAGTCTGAAGGAGAAACAACTCTCACTAGCACCTTGGCTTCAGCCAGGTGTTCACCGAGGTCATTAATCTCTAAACCGTTTTAACCGTTTAGAATGAAAAACCGTTGAAACCGTAAGTATCTTATCGCGATCTTCTGATCACCGCACTGAAGTGGGGTGCTAATGAGACTTCAAATGGACCCAGTACCCTATTGGAGATGCATAGATTAGCTGTCTGAAGAACAGAAAACCCTCCATACATTCAATGGCCAACCAGCATCAGCCGCTCGCGTCTGGGCTGACGCACCATTTTCAAATTAAGTCCGCCGCGCCCGTAGGTTTCTGCTTGGGCAAGTACTCTTAGCTCGGGATCTTTCGTCGCTAACTCTGCATACTCACGTTCCCAGATCACGACCACTGCGCGCGAATCATTTTTTAAAGCAGCCACAAGCCTCTCGTTGCCTGCATCTCCGACCAGCCGCTCAACGTGATGAGGCGGTGCAAGATTGAAGGCAATGCAGTTTGCCCAATCGCTCGCTGCCCATGATGTGTACCAAATGCGATCTGAGGGCACGCGCGCTGCTAGCTGAGTCGCCGGCAGATAACGAGTAAAAGCCGGCAATAGCGCTAACTGCGTAGTCAAGATCGTCGCCCACATCACGACTATCAAAATCATCGCGGCACGCCAAAGTTTTCTGCGCTTGAGATGCAGAGAAATAACTGCTGCCCCTCCGACGGCGATAACGAGCGGCATGAATCGGAAAAAGCTTTGATTTGAAAGAATGACAGCGGCTTTCAACACCAAGAATGCAATGACGACGACGACTAATGAACAGAGAACAACGAATGTTTGTATCATCCGCCGTGCAAGACGCGAGTGTTCATCAGCGCCCGCTACGATTGGTCCGATTATGAGCGCGGCCGCGGGCATAGCAGGCAGCAAATAATAATCGAGCTTGAAACTCGAGAGCGAAAACAAAAGAATCGCGGAGCCCAGCCACAGATATAGAATGCGCCTTACCCGGTCTTTAACTTCATTACTGGCGCGCGCGCGCCAATCGATCCAGGCCGCCAGGAATATTAATAACGACCACGGAGCGAAATCGCTAAAGAAGGCTGCAAGCTCATACCAAAACGGCCGAGCATTTAGTCCATAAACTTCGCCGGTAAAACGCCGGATGTTTTCTCCAAGAAAGAAGAACCGAAGCGGCTCCGCTCCTAAGCGCCAATAAACCAAAACAAAATACGGCACCGCGATCGCCAGAAATACAAGCAAACCGCGGCCCAGGCGAAGCTGCTTGACGGCTGCCCGATTGCGCGACAATCCCCATGCAAGAATTACCGGCACCGCCACTAAAACAAGAGCCACGGGGCCTTTCGTCAAGACGCCAAGCGCGAGTGGAACATAACCACTGATTATCAATCGTCCGGAACGAACTGTTTGTTGGGCTAGCGCAAAGATGAAACAAGTTAATGATGCCGTCACACATAGCGCCAACAACATGTCACTCATCGCCGTGCGGGCGAAGGTGAGAAAGAGATAGCTCGAAGCGAGTACCGCCGCTGACGTCAAACCAGAACGGATCCCGTCCAGCCACACGCCCAGCGAGTAGACAAATGCCAGGATAAATAACGCGCATACCACCGCCGGAAGACGAGCCGAACCATAACTTGCGCCAAACAACTTGTATGAGAGACCCGTCAGCCAATACGCGAGCGGCGGCTTGTTGAGCTGCCTCTCATCGGGCGCGTGCGGAGCAAGCCATTCGCTCTGCTCAATCATCAAACGCGCGCCCAACGCAAAATAGCTTTCGGCGCGAACAAATTCTTTATAGCTCCAGATGTCGCTGAGAAATAACGTCGCCGCGAATGCGATTAAGATGAAGAAGGCGCGGTGTCTTTTCAGTGCAGTCAGCGGATGCATCTAAAGCTTTGCGACTCTCCCGGTTTGATAACGTAGTCTCTTTGGCATGATGGGATCAGTCAAGTAAGCGAACTGCAATCCCTGATTGCGTCTTCCATTGCAGAGCGACGGTTGAATTTAGCCAGCCTTTCAGTGGCCTGTCAAAACTAAGAATGGCTGATTGCCAAAGCCCATTCTTACCGCAAAGGTCGCAGCGTTTTTCGCAAAGGACGCAGAGGAAAGCCGTCCTTTGCATATCTCTGCGAGTGACTCAGCGTCCAGTAAACAGATCGCTATTACTGGGAACGCGGGCGCCTCGCCCGCACCGCCAGACGCGCAAAGTCTTTTTCAAACAGCTAAGAACATGTGCAAGTTTGTCGTTTCGCGCCGCGCGCTCATTGCGGGCGAGGGCGCCCGCGTTCCCAGTGAACCGAGACTGGCGGTTCGCAGGTGCATTAGTACCCGCTGCTAGCCTCGATTGAAAGGGTCGCCTGCGAGTGTTAGACTCGCGACTTGCAATTGAACCCCTTAATCGTTCTGGCTTACCGAATTAATTAATCATGCAGGCATTGATTCTGGCGGGAGGAAAGGGCACACGGCTGCGCCCTCTGACCGTTTACACGCCGAAGCCAGTAGTTCCGATTTGCAACCGCCCGTTTCTGCTTTATCAGATCGACACGCTGCGTCGCGCGGCCGTAACCGACATTACGCTCTCGCTTTCTTATCAGCCCGAGAAGATCGAACAGCAACTCGGTGATGGTTCAAACTTTGGCGTCAAACTGAAATACACAGTCGAGCCCCAACCGATGGGCACTGCGGGGGCGTACAAATTTGCCGAAGAAATGATTCGCGAGCCAACGGTGGTCTTCAACGGCGACATTCTCACCGATCTCGATCTAAAGACTGTAATTCGGCAGCACAAAGAGCGAAACGCAGTGGCCACCATCGTACTTACGCCGGTTGATAACCCCAGCACCTATGGCGTCGTGGAGACGGAGAATGACGGACGAGTGCGGCGATTTTTGGAAAAGCCGAAGACCGAGGAAACCACTTGCAAAAACATTAACGCGGGCACTTATGTACTCGAGCCGCAGGTACTCGATCTGATTCCGCGCGGCGAGAATCATTCTTTCGAATATGGTGTGTTCCCGAAGCTTCTCGAAAACAGCGAATCTTTCTTCGCGCATATTCCGCAGCGCACTTATTGGATGGATATCGGCACTCCGGGCCGTTACCTGCAGGCCCATCATGACCTGCTTGCTAATCGGGTTACGCGCATTCACATCAAGGATCGCCGGGGAAACTTTGACGCTGCAACCCATTCCGAGATCGACGATTTATCGGTGGTCGCCGACGAGTGCACGATTAAGCCAGGCGTGCAAATTATCAATTCGGTCCTGGGTAAGGGTTGTTACATAGAAGAGCTCGCGCGAATCGAGAACTCGGTAATCTGGAGTCATACTCGAATCGGCACGGCCGCCGAGGTGTCGGGCGCAGTCATCGGTCGAGGTTGTTATGTTGGCCGCTCAACTGTCATTCGGCCGGGCTCGGTTCTAGGCGATAAGAGCTCCCTGACCGACTACACAACCACCGGCGGCATACTGGGATGAATTGATTAAAAGAAAGAGGGTGAGATTGTGAACTGGGACAGCTTTCGGGCTTACGACATTCGCGGCGTCTATCCGGAAGACCTCAACGAGGAAGCGTATTACCGAACCGCTAAAGCCTACACCTACTTGTTTCATCCGACGACAATGGTCGTCGGGATGGATGCGCGTACCTCCTCGCCACCGTTGAAGGCTGCACTGATATCCGGGTTCGTTGATGCCGGAGTAAACGTTGTCGATATCGGCGGAATCACAACCGACATGCTGTACTTTGCTGTCGGTCGATCCGATTACTCTGGCGGCGTTGTGGTTTCCGCCTCGCACAACCCGAAGCAATATAACGGGATGAAAATGGTACGCGAGAAAGCTGCCGCCATCTCTTCCGACACGGGACTGTTCGATATTCGAGACACGCTCAAAGCCGAGAAGGACAAGACAGTCTCGTCCGATACAAAGGGTCGAGTCGAACAACAAGACGTGCTCAACGACTACATCGATCACGTCCTGGGTTTCATCGATCAGAAAGTCATCAAACAGTTTACTTTTATTGGCAACGCAAACTTTGGCTACGTGTGTCGTGGGGTTTCCTTGCTGGTAGAAAAGTTGCGGCTCAACTTATTGCCGCTCAACTTTGAGCCTGATGGCACATTCCCGAAGGGCCCGCCAGATCCAATGCAGGCGGACAATCGCGCCGAAAGCGAAAAACTGACCAGAGAATCGGGCGCTGACTTCGCGACCATCTGGGATGCAGATGCGGACCGCTGCATGTTCCTTGATGAGAAAGGTGAATTTATTTCCGGCGCTTATGTTACGGCCCTGCTGGCCGATATCCTGCTAACCAAGTACGGTGGCAACAACAAAATAATTTTCGATCCGCGCGTGATCTGGCCGACGATCAAAGTTTGCGAACAACGCGGCGCGCAGCCAATCATTTCCAAAGGCGGTCATGCTTTCATTAAAGATCGGATGAGGAAGGAAAACGCTCTCTTCGCCGGCGAGATGAGCGCGCATTATTACTTCCGCGATAACTTCTACGCCGACAACGGACTGATTCCCTTCTTGCTCCTTCTCGAGCATCTCTCCAGAACAGGTAAACCACTTTCAGAAGTGATGCGACCTTACATGGAAAATCACTACATGTCGGGCGAGTTAAATTATCGCGTCCAGGACATCAACAAGGTTATCAATGAGGTTAAGGCTCGCTTCAGTAAAGAAGGCAAAGAAGACTTCACCGACGGTTACTCGTTGGAAAGTGGCGATTGGCGCTTCAACATTCGCCCTTCAAATACCGAACCTTTACTGCGCCTGAACATCGAAGCTCGACAGCCTGGGCTGATAGAAAAGCTCCAGGCCGAGGTTGAAGCAATCATCGGCTCGAAGCCACACTGATCACCGCACACCTCCCGAGCGCATTCGGAGCGCACGCATCCTAGCTAGGTGCGGTTCGCAGGCGCCCTGCCTGCGCATCCTTGCCTGCGCGGCCCTTACACGGCACAAGCCTTGCCAACAATTCGTGAATCAAAGTAATGGAGCTTTTGAATTGGCGATGCTACTGAGCCAACGACAGTCAAAGGAGGACTGAGTAAATGGGGCTGATCCTGCTAATAATCCTAATCATTTTGCTTTTGGGCGCGGTCCCGGCATGGCCTTACAGCAGAAGTTGGGGTTACGGACCAAGCGGTGGACTCGGTCTGCTTGTGATAATCGTGATAATTCTGCTCTTGCTTCGTGTGTTCTAAGCTGAGACGGTTTGCCTTCAACTTAGAATTCAAACCATGCAGGGATACGTGTCTCTTTTTGACTTCGACTCCCGTCTAAATCCAAAATTCTGCGCATGCCTGAGCTTCCCGAGGTCGAGCATGTTGTGCGCGCTCTGCGCCGCGCTGTCGTGGGGCGAAGAATCATTACGACCGAGATAAGACTGCCAAAGCTGATCGCGCCGTCTAAGCCACCGCTCTTTGCTCGCAAACTGAAAGGCTCGAGAATTATTGGCGTCGGCCGGCGCGGCAAGTTCATTCTGATTGAGCTCTTGGCAAAGACAGCCCTCCCGCACGGTCGGACTACTGATACGCCAGGTAAGCGTCAGAAGCCCGCGCGTCAGCAAGGGCTCGTCTTAATAGTGCATCTGCGGATGACCGGTAAATTCTTGTACCAAGGACCCGACGTGCCTCTGCCAAAACATGCACATGCCATCTTTTATCTCGACAACGAGCGCTGCCTTGTATTTCGAGACCAGCGTCAGTTCGGCGTGATGAGGCTGGTTGCCCGCTCGCGCCTAACCAGGACGAAAGGAATTAGTGAGCTGGCACCGGAACCCTGGTCGGATGATTTCAGCGTGGCTTACTTGAAGGAAGTTCTTGCACGGTCGCGCCGCACCTTGAAAACACTTCTACTGGATCAGACAAAGGTACTCGGCCTCGGCAACATCTACGCGGCCGAAGCACTCTTTCGCGCGGGCATCAATCCATTCAAGATAGCAACAACGCTTTCATCGCGAAGAGTTAAGCGACTGCATCAAGCGATTCATGACGTGCTGCAAGATGCTATTTCTGATACCTCAGCTTCTCGGATCGAACTGGAGCATCCGAACGGCTTCTCTTATGGCGAAGCGTTTGAAAGGTTCTGGCAGGTCTATGAACGCGAAGACGAGCCCTGCTTCAAATGTGGCGCACGCATCCGACGATTGACACATGGTGGACGATCAACTTACTGGTGTCCGAGATGCCAGAGGAGATGAGCATCCACAGATTACACAGATTCGCTTAGAGGCGTGATACTGTCCACCGCTCAACCTACAAGGTATCGTTGCCGATAGCCAGGCTCTAAACAAGCTCCACTGCTCTGCGGCTTTGCCGCCCGATGTGCGGAAGGTCTTTGACCTTCCGAGAGAGCAACGTTTGCGCCTGGGGCTATGCCCCACAATAGCCGTGTAATCAAACCATGAAAATCAAAGTAATCCTTCGTGACGCAGAAGAGGGTGGTTACTGGGCGGAAGTACCAGCCATTCCCGGATGCGCCACGCAAGGCGAAAGCTTCGAAGAATTACTTCGCAATCTCTACGAAGCCGTGGAAGGTTGTTTGTCGATGTTTCGCAGGCGCAAATCACGGAAGTGAGGTTCGGATCTCAGTCCCTATCCACGGTAATCAATCTCTCAAGACCGGCTTGCTTCGTCGCTTCATGAAGATAGCCGGGCTTAACGAGAGTGATCTTTAGTCTTCATCCTACAAATTCCCCAAAACAAAATCCGTCATCATCTGGTACCAGTGTTTGATCAGTACCGGATCGGTAACGCCGTGGCGTGACTTCGGATAGATCATGAACTGGACTTGCTTTCCTGCTTTCTGCAACTCGTAAAGAAACTGAACGGCGTTCGCCATGTGCACATTGTCGTCAGTCGCGCCATGGATCAAGAGCAGCTTGCCGTGCAGATCTTTCGCAAAATGGACCGGTGAACTCTTCCAGTAACCATCGGGATTGTTCTGTGGAGTCCCCATGTAACGCTCAGTGTAGATCGTGTCATAGTTCCGCCAGTCAGAAACCGTGCCGCCGGCGATGCCGATTTTAAATGTCTGGCTATGCGTTAGCGCGTAGCTAGTCATGTAGCCGCCATAACTCCAACCCCACAAACCTATGCGTGAGCCATCAACGTAAGGCTGGTTCTTCAGCCATGCAAAACCATCCTCCAAATCACGCAACTCCAATTCGCCGAAGTTTTTATAAAGCGGCCAGGCCGAATTCACGCCCTTGTCGCTAGCGGTGCGGTTGTCGCATATCCAAATGATGTAACCCTTTTCGGCCAGCATTTGATGCCACATATAGCGCGAGCCACCCCAGGCGTTGCGGACTTGCGGCGCCTGTGGCCCGCTGTACGTATAAGACCAGACCGGATACTTCTTGTTTGGATCGAAATCGGGCGGCTTGATCATCATCGCTTCCATCGTAAAGCCGTCGCGCGTCTTTACGTTCACGAATTCGACTTTGCCCAGCTTGTATTGCGCCAGGGCGCCAACCTTGTTTTCATCAATGACCCGGACAAGCTTACCGGCCGAATCGCACAAGCGCACCTGCGTGGGCGTGTTCGCGTCGTTCCACGAATCGACGAAGTGAGAAGAGTTTGAGTTGAACGATGCGCGATGATTTCCCTCCGTCATCGTAATCCTGGTGAGGCCCGAACCATTCAGCTTGATCGCGTATTCGTGATTGGCAATAAAGCTGTGCTCACTGGAACTGAAATAGATTGTTTCCTTCCCTTCATTAATACCGTCAAGTGAACGCACGTCCCAATCACCGTTTGTTACTTGTTTCGTCAGTTTGCCGTCGGACGCATAGTGGTAGATCTGTGTCCAGCCATTGCGGTCGCTCAGCCACAGAAAGGAACCGTCCTTCAGCCACCGCAACCCTTCATCATTGATTCCAATCCAGGCCTTTGTCGTCTCGCGAAACAGGTTAGACGATTTGCCGTCATCAGGATTGGCGGAATTCAGATCGAGAAAGGTTTGTTCACGGTTCTGCGCTTGAAACCAGACCTTCTTACCATCGGGAAACCAGCCCACCCGCACAATCAGCAGGTCTTCAGGCGCGTACTTGTAAGTATCCACCCAATGGATATCGCCGCCCGCTGAGTTGACGATGCCCAGCTTTACGATCGGATTCGGATCACCGGCTTTTGGATAAGGTGTCAGCTCCAGATTCTGTTCGAGTGGAATCTGATCGACGACGGGAAATTCAGGCACCGGATGTTCATCGAGGCGAAGAAAAGCGATGCGTGTTGAATCAGGACTCCACCAATACGCGCCAAAGTTGCCACGACCGTAGAGTTCTTCCTGGTAAACCCAATCCAGCCTCCCGTTCAGAACTTTCGGATTGCCGTCGCGCGTTAGGGCGTGTTCGCGTTGCGTGACGACGTCTTCGACGTACAAATCATTGTTGCGAACAAAGCTCACCATGCGCCCGTCGGGGCTGAATGCTTCGCCGACTTCCTCTTCCGGGTTATGCGTCAAACGCACCGCTCGGTCTTTGCCAAACTCGTAATAGTAGAGATCGTTCGCGTGATTTATGAGGACGGCAGTCTCCTCTTTGTTCATCTGATAGGAAGTTTGATTCGCCAGGCGCCTGGCATCGGCGGCGTTAATCCCTGATAAGGCGCGAAATGCGCCCTCCATCGTCGCCGCGTTGTAGAACGCCTCTGACTTGCCGGTTATCGCATCGACCTTTATCAGACGGGGAAAGGCATTTCGATCCTTGCTTACGACAAGGTAATGCACGCTGTCTTTCAACCAGCGCGGATTCTCAGGAGTGCCGCTGAAGTTAACGTGCTTTGCGGGATCGAAAATGTCGTCGATGGTGAGCTGCTTTTCCTGCGCGAATGCGGGAAGCGAGGCAAGTAATAGAAGAATTGTGCAGATGAATAATTGTCGAGTCTTCAAAGCTGTCATCTCCTGTCGAACAGTTTAGTTTCTACGGCTTGTGTTCCCCTCTCCCGTTGGGAGAGGGATAGGGAGAGGGCGTGACTACCGCACGGCGCTAGTTCCCTCTCCCCAGCCCTCTCCCAAAGGGAGAGGGAGTTCTTCAGACTGCTACCTTTCGAGAAACTGCTTGTCTGTTGCCGGTAAGACAGGGCCTTACCGCCCATCGGGCGGCGGAGCCACTGGTATCAACGCTCACTCCGCCTGCGGTGTCATCTTTTTAATCAAAGGCGTTAGCAGCGCCAGGACTAGCGCTGCAAACAGCGTGATCGCAGCGAAAATCGCGAAGGCGCGCGCTAACAGGCCTGGAGTGCTACCTTGAAACAATTGAGTTGTTCGTCCAGCGATGTAGCTACCGATAGAAATCGAGAGGAACCAAACGCCCATCATCAAACCAACCATTCTCGCTGGCGCTAATTTCGTGACCGTGCTTAAACCTACAGGACTCAAGCATAGCTCGCCGAACGTTTGCAATAGGTAAACCACAATCAGCCAGAGCGGCGACACGCGCCCCGCGCCCGTCAGAGTCGATGCTAAACAGATGATCACGAATGCGATGCCGGCAAAAAGCAAGCCGAGGGCAAACTTTGCGGGACTCGATGGTTGTCGTTGTCCCATGCGTTGCCAGATGAGCGCGAACACGGGCGCAAGCATCCAGACGAACGCGGGCTGTACCGATTGGAACCAGCTCGACGGATATTGCCAGCCGAAGACGGTCGTACGGGTCAACCGATCGGCAAACAGCGTCAGGCTGGAGCCTGCTTGTTCGAAGGTCATCCAGAAGACTATGGAAAAAACGAATAGGATGAAGATGACCAGCACCCGCTTTAGCTCGTTACCAGCGAGCAGCCTGGCGGTGCCAGCTAAATATCCAACCCAAAAGAACACGACGCCAGGAAACAAAGCTGAAAGAAATCCGGCGTCGCCAAAATAGAAGCCGACGGCGGCTCCCGTCACGCCGCCGAAAACTCCAAGTCCCCAGGTAATGTAATCAGCATCTTCGGATTTCGACCTGCTTTTATTTTGCCCACGCTTCTTTGGTTTCTCTCCGACATGGCTCAGCCTTCTCCGGCCGAGGACGTACTGTATCAGCCCCAGCGTCATGCCAACGCCCGCAGCGCCGAATCCCCAATGCCAGCTGTTGTTGGGATTCAGACCGAGCGATGTGATGATGCCCTTAAACAACCGATGCTGCGCGAGAAAGCCAGTTACGATCGGGGAAAAAAACGCGCCTAGATTGATGCCTGTGTAAAAGATCGAAAATCCAGCGTCACGGCGCTCATCGCCCTGCTTATACAACTGGCCGACCATTGCACTGATGTTTGGTTTGAGCAAACCGGTTCCGCAGGCGATCAGAATCAGGCCACCGTAGAAATTGGGCAGCGTGTCGATCGCCATCGAATAGTGACCGCACGCGATGACTATTCCGCCGATTAATACTGCGCGCCGGGCACCAAGAATCTTGTCCGCCAACCAGCCTCCGATGAGCGGCAGATACCAAACAGATGACACGTAGGTGGCATAGATCACGCTCGCGTATTTCTCGTCGAAACCAAGACCACCTTCCGCGAAAGTCTTCGTCATGTAGAGCGTGAGGAGTGCGCGCATCCCGTAGTAGCTGAAGCGCTCCCACATCTCTGTGAAAAAGAGTGTTGAGAGCCCGCGCGGGTGACCGAAGAAACCCCCGTCAATCGAGGCCTGCTCCGGGCTGGCTCCTGTTGCATCAATCGGTGTGCTCATCAGGCAAGAGTCCTCATTGGAGAATTCGGTAGAGCGTGAAAGCGCAGCTTGCTCTCGACTTCAGATCAAACCCAAGCGTAAGAAGAGTTGCCATTCAGCCAGAAGCGAGAGACTCTGTCAAGCATCTCATCAACGCGATTTTAGCCCTTGCTTACGCGCGGGCTACTGACACCCGGCGAACACTTTGCTTGACATGCTCTCCGCGCGTAGCGTATAACCGGCTTTGAAAAACGTGGTGAGTTAAGGCGACTTGCGGCCACGTAAAACAAACGGCTAAACAGCTCGGGGAGTTCAAAGAGGACGAACCGAAAACTTCAGACGAATTGAAGTCCCGCGTTGTTTAGCGCGGGACATTTTATTTTAGATTGCGGAATTCGGATTGCGGATTTGAAAACCATTCAATAGCAAGAGCGAGTAATTGAAGCTTCCGGTTTCTAATCCGCATTCCGCATTCCGCATTCCGCAATCCGAAATCCGCAATTGCCGAATGAAAATGGAACCATTTAGAAATCTTCTTGATAGCGACGGCATCCACGTCTTTGACGGCGCAATGGGTACGATGCTTTACGAGCGAGGGGTGTACATCAATCGCTGCTATGACGAGTTGAATCTCACCACTCCGGATCTCGTGCGCGGTATTCACGCGGATTATGTGCGAGCCGGCGCTGAGGTAATCGAGACAAATACTTTCGGCGCGACCGCGCCCAAGCTGAGTCAATATGGTCTGGAACGCAGCCTGCGCGACATTAATATTGCCGCCGTTCGCATAGCCCGCGAAGCGGCTCGTGACGAGGTATACGTAGCCGGCGCGATTGGGCCGCTGGGCTTACGCATCGAGCCGCTCGGTCCCACCTCATTCGACGAAGCCAGGGATTTATTTAAAGAGCAGGCAGCGGCTTTGCTGGAGGGCGGCGTCGATCTATTCATCCTGGAAACATTCTCAGATATTTCCGAAACGAAACAGGCAATTCGCGCCGTGCGCGAGTTATGCGATCTTCCCATTATCGCGCAGATCGCGCTTTACACTGACGGCAACACTTCGTACGGAACCACGCCGGAAGTCTTCACTGAACAGCTCGATCAGAGTGGCGCGGACGTGATCGGTTTGAATTGCGGAGTTGGTCCGGCAATCATTCTCAACGCACTGGAAAAGATGCGTGCGGTCACGAACAAAAAATTATCGGCACAGCCCAACGCCGGTCTGCCGCGGGACGTGCAGGGACGGCAGTTCTACATGTGTTCGCCCGAGTACATGTCCAAGTTCGCCAAACGGTTCATTCAAGCGGGCGCGAAATTTATCGGTGGCTGTTGCGGCACCACGCCCTCGCATATCAAATTCATCAGCGATGCCGTTCGCGCCGCGTCGCCGCGCTTACAACGCGTTTTTATTCCCGTTAGCCTTCCGGCGCATGTTGAGGCACAAGTCGCGCCGCCGCCCGATGTTCAAGTAACGCCGCCCGAAGAACGCTCGCTTTGGTCACGCAAAATCACGCTGGGAGAGTTTGTTACTTCCGTCGAAGTCTTGCCGCCTAAAGGATGTGAATCGCAAAAGACTTTGGATTCAATTCGTCTCTTAAAAGAGGCCGGCGTCGATGGCGTGAATATTCCCGATGGCGCACGCGCGCAGTCGCGCATGAGTGCGATGGCTACGGCCGTGCTTGTCGAACAGCAGATCGGGATTGAGTCGGTGCTCCACTACTGCTGTCGGGATCGCAATCTGCTCGGTATGATGTCGGACTTGCTTGGCGCCGCGGCGCTCGGCTTACGTAATTTGCTTTTGATAACCGGCGACCCGCCCAAGATGGGCCCCTATCCGGACGCCACGGCCGTCTTCGATATCGACGCAATCGGCTTGACCAACTTGGTGAACAAGCTGAACCACGGCCTGGATATCGGAAATAATCCAATCGGACAACCGACTTCATTTTGCCTCGGCGTGGGCGTCAACCCTGGGGCCATCAATCTTGACGAAGAGATCAAGCGGTTCGAATGGAAAGTTGAAGCAGGAGCGCAGTACGCGATTACCCAGCCAGTGTTCGATACCGATCAGCTTCGCGAGTTTCTCAAGCGCATCGAGCGTTGTCGCGTCCCGATTGTCGCCGGCATCTGGCCGCTTGTTTCTTTCCGCAACGCCGAGTTTTTACACAACGAAGTCCCGGGGGTGCGCGTGACGCCTTCGATCATGGAGCGCATGCGGGCTGCGTCCGCAGTCAGCAAAGAAGTCGGCCGCGATGAAGGATTGAAGATTGCGCGTGAATCACTGTTGGAAGTTCGCGACTTGATTCAGGGCGTGCAAGTCTCCGCGCCGTTCGGGAATGTGAAATATGCGCTTGAGGTTTTTCAGGTCCTGAACGGCTCTGCGGCTAAAGTAACAAGTGAGTAACGAAGCCTTGCTTTTTAATGCTGATTCAAGTCATCCAAGCATTCAAATAAATCAGGGTTCCAAGGATCCAAAACCGCACGCAACGCTGCTGGCAAGATCTGCTTGATAGTGCCCGCAAGCGCTTACCATGCGCCTGCACGTTAATCCCCGCATCTAAAAGTCAGATCAGAAGAATGACAATATGACCTTCCCACGTCGCGAGCTATCTTCGTGACCCAAATTAGTCCCAGTTTGGGCGTTGAGTGGATGTTCCAAAACACCAATACCCTCAGTTGCACGCGGAATCCGGACAATACCATCACTTTGCGTAAGTGATACTCGCAGAACGACGGCCATCTTTATGTCGTCGGAAACTAATGGACAGGCGACCGCTTATCTCGCTGGCAAACGGCAGAGAGAAATAGCTTCAACCGAAATGGCCTGGGCAGCAATGTCCGGGCCATTTTGTCTTCCGGGTAAATCCGGCTCGAAACCAATCCATTGTTAAATCACCACTCCTGGCAGTCCAACCTGGAAAGCAACGCACGTAGAAGAGTTCTCAACGAGTTTCAATTCCAAAGTCCGTGGAATTGATTCAAAAGGAGAATCAGGGCATTCACTTCATATTTCGCCGCTATGGTAAACTCGTTTAAGCAGTGGAAAACGCGACGTTTGGCAGACGAACTTACGGGCGGCAGCGCGTTCGCAAGATCAAAACTCGCGCACGATACGAACATCGAAGATTAAAGCGCATCTCACGCACCGCGACTCTCGGCGGACTATTCCTATCATTCGTGAAGCTTGGATTTACCGGATTCGGCGGCAGCCTCGCCGTTCTCTCTCAAATCAGAACCATCGTGGTGCTGGAGCGGCGTTGGCTGAGCGAGCATGACTTCGTAGAAGCTCTAGCGCTGGGTCAAAGCCTGCCCGGCACCAGCGCCGGTAACGCCGTCACGTACATCGGATTCAGATTGCGAGGATGGCGCGGCGCGGGCGTTTCTCTGTTTGGTTTCATTCTACCGTCAATGCTCATGATGATCGCGCTGGCGATTTTCTACGATCGTTTTCGCGCGTTGCCGAACACTGCCCAGTTGTTTCATGGCTTCAACTCGGCCGTGGTTGCGCTTATCGCGGTTACTGCGTGGCGTATGGGGAAACATACGTCGAGTAAACCGTGGCAGCGAATCATCATCATTCTGTCGTTCACGGCCGTCGTGTTTCTCAAGGCGACGGTAGTTGAAGTGATTCTGCTTTCTGGATTAGTCGGCATTGGTATTGAATCTTTCACTGAGAGACAATTGCCTCGCCTCGAAAGGATACGCGGATTTGCGTCCCGTCGTCAGCAGCGCATTCGCAATCGCCTGGCGGCAAGAACCACGAAGCCGCACAGGTTTTTTGGCGGCTATCTGACCGAAGCGCTTGCGGAAGAGCGCCTGCGTCAAATAAGCGAAACGCGCGTCACCCAGACGGATGGTGAGGCCACTGATTCTTTAGAAGAATTCGGACCAGAAGATGAGGTTCGCACGCGCGGATTCTTTCTTTTCGCGATACCGGTGATTGCCAAACTGGGTCTGGCGCTTTCGTTGTCTTTCATCTTTCTTCGCATCGGTGCAGTGACCTTCGGGGGTGGTTTCGTGATGATTCCAGAGATCGAAGCCGAGGTTGTTAACGCTCACCATTGGCTCAGTCATCAGGAGTTTGCCGACGCGACGGCGCTCGGCCAGATCACACCGGGCCCGGTATTGATAATGGCCACGTTTGTCGGTTACCGCGTCGCGGGAACTATGGGAGCGCTGTTCGCCACCTTGGGTGTTTTCCTGCCGGCGTTTCTGATGACAATCGCGGCCGGCTCATCCTTTCGCCGCTTCCGCACCAATCGGCAAATGCAGGCGTTCCTGCGCGGCGTCGCGCCGGCGGTCACCGGTCTGCTCGCGGCGGCTGCCTGGAGCATCGCGCGTTCCGGGATTCACACAATCGTCGGGGCTGCAATGGCTCTAATCATCGTCGTGATTCTTGTGCGCTTCCGACCAAACGTCTTTTGGGTGCTGATGGGCGCGGGCTTATTCCGATTCGCCCTGGCGTTGGTACTGGGGTGAGACGGTTCCGTCAATCGCGCGACGACAAGAAGGAGTTGGTCTAGCAGGCTGCTGAAAAACTGGACGTTGATAGAGCTTCGGTCTTCATTTATCAGTTTTGCTTATCTATGATGTGCGATTTTCTTGCTGATGTTGATCCCTTGAGTGGCTCATTTGCCACTTTGGTGCGCTTGCCT
>WNGK01006974.1_pt1 | contig 18214 bp, 17 predicted proteins | sample 5400601 | NCBI WGS metagenome assembly WNGK01 (sample SAMN13153376, study PRJNA577476) | soil metagenome | isolation source: 60 cm soil or saprolite under Garry oak tree replicate 1 | place: USA:California | collected 2016-06-15
CGGCGCGCCCGGCGCGTCCCGCACGCTCGTTCTCAACCGCGCCCGCGACGGCTCGATCGACCCGCAGCGCGCCGCCGAAGTGCGCTTCATGCGCTTCTTCCAGAACACGCCGATGGCGATCGCGACCGTCGACAAGCAGGGCCGGATCGCGGACTCGAATGCGAGATTTGCGCGATTGTTCCATCCCGTGTTCAAAGCCGACGCCTCGGGCGACCGGTCGATCCTCGCCGTCGTGGCCGAGCGCGACCGCGGTGCGCTCGAAGCTGCCATCCGAAAGGCGGCGGAAGGGCAAGGCGAGATCGCCCCGGTCGACGCCGCGCTCGCCGGCGCCGGCGAGCGCTATGCCAGCTTTTTCGTCACCGCCATCGAGGACGAGAAGGAGCGCGACCGGGAGGCCGCGATCGTCTACGCGCTCGAGACCACGCAGCAGCGCACGCTCGAGAACCAGGTCAATCAGCAGCAGAAGATGGAGACCATCGGTCGTCTCGCCGGCAATATCGCGCACGACTTCAACAATCTGCTCGGCGCCATCATGATGGCGACCGACTTCCTGCTGAACGCGCACAAGCCGACCGATCCGTCGTTCCAGGACATCATGCAGATCAAGCAGAACGCCAACCGGGCGGCGAGCCTGGTGCGTCAACTGCTGGCGTTCTCGCGCAAGCAGACCATGCGCCCGCAAGTGATCGATCTCGGTGAGGCGCTCTCGGATCTCACCGTTCTGCTGCGCCGCCTGATCGGCGAGAATGTGACGCTCGATGTTCCGCAAGTGCGCGATCTCTGGCCAGTGAAGGCAGACGTCGGACAATTCGAGCAGGTGATCATCAATCTCGCGGTCAATGCGCGCGACGCCATGCCGTTCGGTGGCAGGCTCACGTTGCGCACGTCTAACGTCGGCGCCAGCGACAGCGCGCAGCATCAGCACAAGGAGATGCCGCTCGGGGAATACGTGCTGGTCGAGGTCGAGGACACCGGCAGCGGCATCGCGCCCGACATCATCGACAAGATCTTCGACCCCTTCTACACCACCAAGGACGTCGGCAAGGGCACCGGGCTCGGGCTCTCGACCGTCTACGGCATCGTCAAGCAGACCGGCGGCTTCATCTACGTGGAGTCGGAGGTGGGCAAGGGTACGATCTTGCGCATCTTTCTCCCGCGCTACATTCCCGGGGCCGACGACGTGGAGGTGCCGCAATTGCCGGAAACCACCGCGCCCGCGATCGCCATCTCCGCCGCCGACGAGATCCGCGGCGCCGCGGCCGATCTCACTGGCCGCGGCACGATCCTCCTGGTCGAAGACGAGGAGGGCCTGCGCGCGCTCAACGCCCGCGGACTGCAGTCACGCGGTTATACCGTGATCGAGGCCGGCAATGGCCTTGAGGCGCTCGAGGAGCTCGAACGGCAGGGCGGGCAGGTCGACGTCGTCGTCTCCGACGTGGTCATGCCGGAGATGGACGGACCGACGCTGATGAAGGAGCTCAAGAAGCGCAAGCCCGACATCAAGATCATCTTCGTGTCGGGCTATGCCGAGGACGCCTTCGACAAGAATCTGCCCGATCACAAGCAGTTCAACTTCCTGGCCAAGCCGTTCACGCTCAAGCAGCTCGTCCAGGTGGTGAAGGAAACCATGGCGGGGTGACAGCTGCGCGCTTTGTGGGCTGGGCAGAGCGCAGCATCCCTCCGTACCACCATAGACGTTAGCTTAAGGAGCGTGTCCCAGGCGCAGCGCAGCACGAAGTGGGTGCGCTGCAGACCCGGGATCGCCTCAGTCTGTGGCGGTCCCGGATCAGCGGCGCACCGCTCCACTTCGTTTTGCGCTGCGCCACATCCGGGACACGAACGCCCATTCCGCCGCGCGCATTCCCCGGCTACGATGAAGGCATGGACGAGCCGGAAGCGCCGAAAGGCGACAAATACGTGGAGACCGCGCGCGACCGCCGCATCGCCAACGCGCTCTTGCTGTTCTTCCTCATCGTCGTGGTGGGCGGCGGGATCTGGCTCGCCAACGCCATGTTCGAGCAGCGCCGGCTCGACGACTGCTTGGCGCAGGGCGGACGCAACTGCGCGCCGGCGATCGACGCGCCGGCGCGATAGAGCGCGCCGCCGGTCGGCGACAGCCGCGGGAGCGAGAGCGTCATCGTGTCTTCGCCGCGCGGCGCGCCGTGCGCCGCCTCTCCACGCACTTGGCGCATTTGCATCCGTTCGGCTTGAGAAAGATGTCGAAATATTCCCGCCCGTAGTCGTAGGTGATCTCCTCGCCCGGCTTGATCTTCTTCCTCGCGCGCAGGATCACCTTGCCCTTGACCACGTCGGATTCGGCGTTCGGACGGCAGGAGTGATTGGCATAGCGGCCCATGTTGCGGCGGCTCGAGCCGTCCACGGTCCAGCGGTTGTTGATCTCGTACATGTAGCGACTGCCGTGGGCCTCGAGCCGCTTGGCCTGCGCATTGGTGATGCGGCGGCCCTTGTATTCGACGATGAACGCGCCCTTCTCGATCGGCTCGGTCGCGAACAGCCCGAGTCCGGTCGGCGAGCGGCCGACGCGATAGGGCTTGCGCGAAGTCTTGCCCGAAGTCTTGCCCGAAATTTTGCCCGCCATGGCGGATGCCGCCCGCCGGCTATGCCGCCTGCTCCGCTTTGCTGCGCGTCACCTCGAGCCGCGTCTCCACCGGCACCGGCGCGCGCAACGTGCTGATGCCGGGACAGCCGGCGAAGGCCAACCGTTCGACCTCCCTGAGCTTGTCCTCGGGCGCGTCGCTCGTGACGCGCAGGCTGATCGTCACCTTGCGGAACGCCGATGTCGGCGCGTCGGCGATCATGTGGCCGCGTGCGTCGAACTCTGTGCGTGCGACCGCCTCGAAGCCGTCGTAGGCGACCCCGAGCTTGGCCGCGTAGAAGGCGAACACCGCGGCGTAGCAGCCGACCGCGCCGGAGAGCAGAAATTCGAGCGGGCTTGGCGCGCAATTTTGTCCGCCCACATGCGCCGGCTCGCTGATGACGAATTTGAAGCCGCTCCGCTTGCACTCGACGAGCTCATTGAGCTCACCGATCGACGTCACCTTGACCTCGACGAAGCTTTGCGGTCCCTCGGGCGCCGGCTTTTCCGGGTGGGCGCGGTAGCGGCGCTCGCGCGCATCGGTGATCTCTTTCAACGCGGGAAAGCAATCGCAGACTTTGGTCATTCGATGTCTCCGCAGACACTGTGAGCGCGTGGCGCCGTTGTACATCGAGCACAAGGAGCGAATTTCTAGCTACCGCGACTATGCATTTGGCAAAGGAAGCCACCAAGGTCCGCTCGTCCCCGCGAAAGCGGGGACCCCAGCGCTACCTGGATTCCCGCTTTCGCGGGAATGAGCGGAGTGCGCGTACATAACCGCTGTCGTAGCTCTACTTCACCTCGACCAGTCCGACCTGATTGACCAGGCTGTTCGCGGTCACCGGGTTGCCGTCGCGCGTCACGCTCATGTTGCGGACGATGTCGCCGCCGCCGGGGATCGCCCAGCTCTGGAATTTCTCCGTCTTCGGGTCGAAGCGCACGATCGTGTTCGGCTTGGCGCCGGATTCGTTGTACCAGAGCGCGCCTTTGGTGAAGACGAGGCCGTAGGGCTGCGACTGCGGCCCGCTCGGCGATGGCCATTCCTTGTGCTCGCCGGTCGCGAGATCGAGCCGCCCCAGATAGCCGCGCGAGAAATCCGCGTACCAGACAGCGTCGTCGGGCGTGAGCGCGAGACGGCGCGGACGCGATGCCGCGTTCGGCAAGGCGTATTCCCTGATCGCCATGGTGTTGGGATCGATGGTCGCGATCTTGTTGACGCCGAACTCGACGAAGACGGGAATGCCCTTGGAGTTGATCACCAGGCCATAAGGCCGTGAATTGGGCGTGGGCGAGGTGACGAGCCTGACCTCGCCGGTCTTGGGGTCGATGCGTCCCACCATGTTGGCGTTCTGGGCGGTGAACCACACGATGCCGCTGCCGTCGATGGCGATGGTGTGGGGATCCTTCGCCTTCGGATCGGGCATTTTGTATTCGGTGACGTCGCCGGTCTTGGGGTCGAGCTTGCCGACGAGGCTCATGTGGTTGCCGGTAAACCAGATATTGCCGTCCTTGTCCTCGGTGAGGCCGTGCGGACCAGTCTGCGGCGTCTTGAGCGGATATTCCTTGATCGCGCCGGTCTTGGGATCGAGGCGGCCGAGCTTGCCAGACAGTTGCCCGGTGTACCAGATCGCGCCGTCCCTGGTGGCGAGCGGATCGTGCGGGCGCGAGCCCGGCGTCGGCACTTGCCAGAGCTTGATCGCGGCCTCGACCGGGCCGGCGATGACGACCGCGGCGGGGCGCGGCCGCTCGGGAAAATTCTTGATCAGATACTGCGTCAGCGGCTCGACCTCGTCCTTGGGCACGGGCACGTCGAAATTGAGCATCATGCGCATGACAGTGTGCCAGCCCTCGGGTGTGTAGCCCGCGCGCACGCGATTGATGTCGTGGCAGGCGCCGCAAAGGTTGACGAAGGTCTGCTTGCTGGGTCCGTCGGGGAAATCCGCTTGTGCCTGCTGGGCGCTCGCCGGCGGCGCGGCGCATAGCAGAGCCGCTGCGATCAGGGCCGGAAGCGGTGTCCTCGACATGGTTTTCTCCACGGACGGTCGCGCGCAAGCTTACCACAATTCCTTCGAAGCGAGCCGCGCGCCCTCGGCGAGCGAGGCGAGCTTCATCCACACGATCTTGGAGTCGACCTGCAGCCGGCCGGCGAAGGTGCCGAAGCCGCAATCGACACCGGCGATGACGTTCTCGGCTCCCACCACGCGCGCATATTGCACGATGCGGTCCGCCACGAGCTCGGGGTGCTCGACGAAGTTCGAGGTGGAATCGATCACGCCCGGGATGATGATCTTGCCGTTGGGCAGCTGCACGTCCTTCCACACTTTCCATTCGTGGCCGTGGCGGGGGTTCGCGCCGGGGAACGACAGCGCCTGCGGCCGTCCTTTGAGCACGATGTCGACGATGTCCTTCAGCGGCACATCCTTGTGGTGGGGACCCTGGGTCGAGGCCCAGCAAATGTGCATGCGCATGCGCTCGGGCGGAATGTCTTTGACCGCGTGGTTGAGCGCCTCGACGTGGGTGGTGATCACTTTGCGGAACTCCTCGAGGCTCAAATGGGCGAACACCATATGGCGGCTGAGCGCCAGGTCCGGACAGTCGAGCTGCAGCACCAGGCCGGCGTCCACGATGGCGCGGTATTCGCGCGCCATCACGTCGGCGAGCGCGTAGAGATAGGCTTCCTCGCTCGGATAATGCTGGTTCTTGAGGTAACGCGCGATCTGTCCCGGCGACGGCGACGTGAAGAAGACGTCCGCCGCTTCGGCGCCGGCGGTCGCCGCTTTCGCCAGCGCGATGTCGGCCTCGAGCGCCGCAAAGTCCTTCCACTTGACCGGGCCCGAGCAGGCCGGCCGATGTTGGAAAGGCGAGGCGAAATAGGCGAGCATCGCCGAGAGCTCGGGGAAGTCGGGCTCGCCGGTGCCGAGCGGCGGGGAACTCGGGCCATCGAAGCCGGTGAGGCGGTCCTTGACGTGGGTGGTATAATCAGTGCGGCCTTGTTCGCCGTCATTGATGACGTCGAGCCCGCAGGCGACCTGCTTGGCAACGACGTCGGCGACCGCGCGCCGAACCGCCGCCTTGAGCTCGGTCGCTTTGGCTCCGGGATTGTTCTGCTCCTGCAGCATGAGCTCCACCACCTGCGGGGGCCGCGGCAGGCTCCCGGTATGGGTGGTGAGAATGCGCTCGATGCTGCGCTTCATGGGATGTCACTTCTCCTGCGCCCCGTGCAGGTGAGGGGTGTCCGCGGCACTCGCCTTCGCGCGCGGCTTGTCTAGGCCGCCTTTTTAGGCTGCCTTGGCCTGCGCGCGTTTGAGGAAGTCCGTGAACACCGCGGCCATCTCGCCCTCCTTGGGCGCCCAATCCTCGGGCGGGACGAGATCGACGTCGAGGTCACCGGGGAAGAGATCGTGCAGCTCGCTGCCTGCGATCATGCGATGCGCGGCCTCGGCGATGGCGTGGTTGTGAGTCTTGTCGTTGCCGGGGATGATGCAGGTCGGGACCTTGATGGAGTTCAAATCCTTTTCGCTCGCGCCGATGATCGGCAGCTCGGCGCCCTTGGCAAACTGCGCGCGCCAGCGTTCCATGGCGGCGATGAACGTCTTCGGGTCGATCGCCATGAGGACCGCGCGGTTTGCCGGCCGCGCCTCGATGCGTTCCTTGAAGTGATCGAGCTCGCACACGGCGGCCATGCCGCCCTCTTGCGCCGCCTGGATGTATTTGCCGTAGTAATTCTCGGTGAGGCGCGCCGCGGCGAATGGGCCGCCGGTGACGCGCCACAGCAGCAGCGCGCGCACCGCCTGCGGATATTTCAGCGCGAACAGCACCGATAGCCGGCAGCCGGATGAGCCGCCGCCGACGACGGCGGGCAGCGCCTTGAGCTGCGAGAGCAGGTCGTAAAGATCCTCCGCCCACACTTCGTATTCGGAAGTTTCGGCGCCGATCGCGATGTCGGAGAGGCCGCAATTGCGCCGATCATGGATGAGCACGCGGTAGCCGGCATCGGCGACGTGCCGCGCCAGCGACTTCACGTTGTCGAGCGCGCGGCGCCCGCCCGGCGAGAGCGCGACCCAGGGGCCGTTGGTGCCGAGGACTTCGTAATTGATGTTCAATCCGCGCACGTGGGCGATGGGCATCGGTTTCCTCCGCTTTGCATTTGCTGCCAAGTCTATACCGGCAGGGTTCGCCGCGTCTCGGTCGCTGTCGCGGGGCGCGTTGCGTTGGCGAGGGCGGCACGCTCGCTTGACCGCGTGGCGCAAATCGCGCCAATTTGGCCCACGGAGTCCGGGCCATGCGCCGGACATCTCAACGATAACCAATAGACAAACGCGACGGCTCACCTCCATGCGCTACGAGCTCTATTACTGGCCGACGATCCAGGGGCGCGGCGAGTTCGTCCGCCTCGCATTGGAGGAGGCGGGCGCCGACTACATCGACGTGGCGCGTCGTCCCGGCCAGCGCGGCGTTCCCGCGATGATGAAATTCATCGAAGGTGGACGCAGCGCGCGTCCGCCCTTTGCGCCGCCGTTCCTCAAGGCCGGCAAGCTCGTCATCGGCCAGACCGCCAACATCCTGCTTTACCTCGGCGGGCGGCTCGGCCTCGCGCCCCGCGACGAGGCCGGACGGCTGCGGGTGCATCAATTGCAGCTCACCATCACCGACCTTGTGGTGCTGATCCACGACACCCATCACCCGATCACCGGTTATCTCTATTACGAGCAGCAGCGCGCGGCGGCGAAGCTCGCCACGAAATATTTCTGGCGCTATCGCTTGCCGAAATTCCTGCGCTATTTCGAGCGCGTACTCGCCAACAGCGGCGGCCCCTATCTCATCGGCCGCAAGCTCACCTATGCGGACCTCTCGCTGTTCCAGATCGTCGAAGGGCTGCGCTACGCCTTCCCCAAGAGGATGAAGCGGTTCGAGCGCAAGGTGCCGCGCCTCGTCGCGCTGCACGGCCGCGTGGCCAAGCGGCCGCGCATTGCCGCCTACCTCGCCTCCAAGCGGCGCATCCCGTTCAGTCAATGGGGCATTTATCGCTATTTCAAGGAGCTCGACGCCTAGCCTTCCGGGCGCATGTGCGTGCATCACCCCACGGCGTTGAGCACCTTGCCGCCGGCGGTGACCGGCTTTGCCGCCACCAGCACGAAGGCGATGACGCAAGGCGCCGTGCCCTTGTTCACCCAGTTGTGGACGGTGCCGCGCTGCACCAGCACGTCGCCGGCCTTGAGGTGCACGCTGGTGCCGTCGAGCTCCATGTCGATCTCGCCCGAGATCACGGTCGCGTAGTCGATCGAATCGGTGCGGTGGTTGCGTGGGCTAACTCCGGGGCCGAAGCTCACCACCCGGAACACGGTGCCGTTGGCAAGCGTGGTGCCGACCTTGCGGGTGGAGCTATCGGCGCCGCCGTCGTTGTCGACCGGGAAGCCTTCGCTCGTCCAGATCACGGCGGCCTCGGCGCCCGGCCGGGTCTGGGCCGCATTCTTGACGCTTTCGTCGATCGACACGGTCGCGCGGCCGTTCTTGTCCTGGCCGGTGACGACGCGGCGGACAGTGAGACTCATCGGACGTCCTCCCTCGGTGATCGCATGGCGAGAAATCATTCGCCGGACGGCGGCCCGATTGCAATGGGCTGGGCGACTCGTGCGGCTTCCAATGCCGATGAAATCTGCCTAAAACCGCCGGCAGATGGATCTTGCACGAACCGAAAATCGCCATGAACGCCCCCGCCGCCGTTACCCCGCCGTATAAGCACACCCCGCTGTTCCCGCTCGGCGCCGACACCGCGCCATACCGCAAGCTCACCGCCGATGGCGTGCGCTCGGAGCGCGTGGGCGGCCACGATCTCGTCTTCGTCGAACGCGAGGCGCTGCGCGCGCTCGCGGAAGCAGCCTTCACCGATATCAACCACCTGCTGCGGCCGGGGCACCTCAAGCAGCTGCGCGCGATCCTCGACGACCCGCAGGCGAGCGACAACGACAAGTTCGTCGCCTACGATTTCCTCAAGAACGCCAACATCGCGGCGGGCGGTGTGCTCCCCATGTGCCAGGACACCGGCACCGCCATCATCATGGGCAAGAAGGGGCGCCTCATCTTCACCGACGGCGACGACGAGGCGGCGCTCGCCGAAGGCGCGCGCGACGCCTACCTCAAGCGCAATCTGCGCTATTCCCAGCTCGCGCCCATCTCCATGTTCGAGGAGAAAAACACCAAGTCGAACATGCCGGCGCAGGTCGAGATCTACGCCGAGGGCCGCGGCGAGAACGACGGCGCCTACAAGCTCCTCTTCATCGCCAAGGGCGGCGGCTCCGCCAACAAATCGTTCCTGTTCCAGGCGACGCCGGCGATCCTCACCCATGACCGCATGATCGCCTTTCTCAAGGAGAAGGTGCTCACGCTCGGCACCGCCGCGTGTCCGCCCTACCACCTCGCCATCGTGATCGGCGGCACGTCGGCCGAATTGACGATGAAGACTGTCAAGCTCGCCTCCTGCCGCTATCTCGACGACCTTCCGACGCAAGGCTCCGAGGACGGCCACGCCTTCCGCGACCTCGCGATGGAACAAGAGGTGCATCAGCTCACGCAGTCGCTGGGCGTGGGCGCGCAGTTCGGCGGCAAATACTTCTGCCACGACGTGCGCGTGATCCGCCTTCCCCGCCACGGCGCCTCGCTGCCGATCGGACTCGGGGTGTCGTGCTCGGCCGACCGCCAGGCGCTCGGCAAGATCACGCGCGAAGGGGTCTATCTCGAAGAGCTCGAGCACAACCCGGCGAAATATCTGCCCGAGCTCGATCCCGCCAAGCTCGGCGGCGAAGTGGTGCATATCGATCTGCGCCGGCCGATGAAGGAGATCCTCGCGCAGCTCACCAAATATCCGATCAAGACGCGGCTCTCGCTCAGCGGGCCCATGATCGTCGCGCGCGATCTCGCGCACGCGAAATTGCGCGAGCGCCTGGAGCGCGGGCAGGGGCTGCCCGACCATTTCAAGAACCACCCGGTCTATTACGCGGGTCCCGCCAAGACGCCGCAGGGCTACGCCTCGGGCGCGTTCGGCCCGACCACGGCGGGTCGGATGGACGCCTTCGTGCACGACTTCCAGGCCGCCGGCGGCTCGATGGTCATGCTGGCCAAGGGCAACCGCTCGCCGGCGGTGCGCGAGGCCTGCCGCAAGCACGGCGGCTTCTATCTCGCCTCCATCGGCGGCGCGGCGGCGAACCTCGCCGAGCATTGCATCAAGAAGGTCGAGACCGTGGAATATCCCGAGCTCGGCATGGAGGCGATCTGGAGGATCGAGGTGGAAAATTTCCCGGCCTTCATCGTGATCGACGACAAGGGCAACGATTTCTTCAAGGAATTGAATTTGGGCTAGCCGTCATCCCGGGACGCACCGATAGTGCGAGCCCGCAATTGAATTTGCGGCGAGCCTGCGCCAGAGTTGGCGGACGTCAATTGAACAAGGTAACGCGCATGGCTTGCATCAAAGTCGCCGACATCGCCTACGGCCGGCTCAAGGCCCCCGACCTCGATGTCATGGAGGAATTTCTCACGCGGTTCGGGATGGTGCGCGCCGATCGCACCAACACGGCGCTCTACATGCGCGGCACCGATCCTCCCCACCACATCCACGTCACCGAGAAGGGCGAGGCGAAATTCGTCGGCTTTGCCTACTACGCGGCGAGCGAGGACGACCTCAAGCGTGTCGCCCGGGCGCCCGGCGCGTCCGGCATCGAGGCGATCGACGAGCCCGGCGGCGGCAAGCGCGTGCGGCTCACCGAGCCCAACGGCTACCAGATCGAGGTCGTCCACGGCATCGCCACCCTGGCGCCGATCGCGACCAAACGGCAGAAGCTCAACACCGGCGAAGATCCGCTGTTGCGCGCGGGCGAACTGATGCGGCTGCCCAAGGGGCCTTCGCACGTCAAGCGGATCGGCCACGGCGTGCTGATGACGCCGAAATTCCGCGAGACCGTAGGCTGGTTCCGCGAAATGCTGGGTTTCGTCTGCTCGGACGACGTCTACGCGGGGGAAAAGGACAACCTGATCGGCTCGTTCAACCGCTGCGACCGCGGCGAGACTTACGTCGATCATCACGTGTTCTTCTGCCTCAACCATGCCAAGACCGGGCTCAACCATCTTTCGTTCGAGGTGTCCGACATCGACGACGTCGCCGTGGGCCACGATTACCTGGCGCAGTTCGGCACATACGAGCACATGTGGGGAATCGGCCGGCACGTGCTGGGCAGCCAGGTCTACGACTACTGGGCCGACCCCTGGGGCCACGTGCACGAGCACTGGGCCGACAGCGACCGCCTGAACCTGGCGAACGGTTCGAATCTGGTGCCGGCGGAAGAAGCCCTCACCTCGCAATGGGGCGAGGCGCCGCCCAAGAAATTCATCGATCACGCGAGCCCGTGACGCTGGCGTCGCGATGGGGCGGGCGAAACCGCGCTTGCGCGACAAGGCGGTCATCGTCGACAATCCGACCGCAGGCACGAGAAAGCAGCATGACCATGCAACACGGCGACAGTACCACCCGAGGCGCCATGCTGGCGGCTGCCGCGGGCGGCGCGGCGGTGGCCGCGAGCGCTCCCGCGCGGGCGCAGCAACCGCGCGCCAAGGGTCCGCTCGTTTGGCTCGACATGGACCAGCAGGCGCTCGACGACGCCTACGATCAGATCGTCTACGCGCCCAATCGCGAGCAGGTCACCAAGCGCCGCATCGCCAACAGCGAGCGGGCGCGCGCCGCCATCGGCGCGCCCGAGCGCGTCCCCTACGGTGCGACCGAGATCGAGAAGCTCGACATTTATTGCACCCGGCAGGCGAACGCGCCGGTCAATTTCTTCATTCACGGCGGGGCGTGGCGCGCCAATCGTGCCGCCGACTATGCCTGCCTGGCCGAACCGTTCGTGCGCTCCGGCGCGCATTTCGTCATCGTCGACTTCACCAATGTCGACGATGCCGGCGGCAGCCTCTTCCCCATGGTCGAGCAGGTACGCCGCGCCGTGGGCTGGGTCTACAAGAACGCCAGGAGCTTCGGCGGCGATCCCGAGCGGCTCTATCTGAGCTCGCACTCCTCGGGCTCCCATATCGGCGGCTGCGTGGTGACGTACGACTGGCCCAAGGAGGGCCTCCCGGTCGACATCCTCAAGGGCGCGACGCTGGGCAGCGGCATGTACGACCTCAAGCCGGTGCGGCTCTCCAAGCGTTCGAAATACGTCAAGTTCACCGACGAGATGGAAGCGGCGCTGAGCGCGCAACGGCATATCGACAAGCTCAACACCTTCTACGCGGCGTTGAAGGCCGCCGACAAACCGGTCGAGCTCATCGTCGGCGAGGGCTACAACCACTTCGAGATGCTGGAGACGCTGGCCAATCCTTACGGCGTACTCGGCCGCGCGGTGCTGGCGCAGATGCGGCTCGCCGGGGCGGCGTAACGGGCGCTGTCCTCCATGCCTTCACGCCGCAAGGAAGTCACGCGCCGTACCCTCATCGCCGCCACCGTCCTCGGCGCAGGAGGGCCAGCTTTGGCGCAACGGCCGCCGCAACCACCACGGGTCAAGGGGCCGCTGGTCTGGCTCGACATGGACCAGCAGGATCTCGACGACGCCTATGACCAGCTCGTCTACGCCCCGAACCGCGACCACATCCTCAAGCGCTGCGCCCGCAACAGCGAGCTCGCCCGCGAGCGCCTCGGCACGCCCAAGCGCTTCGCCTATGGGACGACGGCGATCGAGGCCCTCGACGTCTTCACCACCAAGGTGCCCAACGCTCCCGTGAGCGTCTTCGTCCATGGCGGCGCCTGGCGCGCGGGGCTTGCCATGAACTACGCCTATGCCGCCGAGATGTTCGTCAATGCCGGCGCGCATCACGTCGTGCTCGACTTCAACAACGCGCTCGAGACCGGCGGCGATCTGATGGTCATGGCCGATCAGGTGCGCCGCGCGGTCGCCTGGGTCTATCGCAACGCCAAGAGCTTCGGCGGCGACGGCGAGCGGCTCTATGTCTGCGGCCATTCCTCCGGCGGACATCTCACCGGCGTGCTGCTGACCACGGATTGGCAAAAAGATTTCGGCTTGCCGCCCACCATGATCAAGGGCGGCGTGTGCGGCAGCGGCATGTTCGATCTCAAACCCGTGCGGCTGTCCAAGCGTTCGAGCTATGTGAAATTCACCGACGAGATGGAGGAGAGGCTCAGCCCCCAGCGTCATCTCGACCGGCTGGTGGCGCCGGTCGCGCTGGTCTACGGCACCCTGGAGACGCCCGAGTTCCAGCGTCAGAGCCGCGATTTCGCCGCCGCGGTCGAGGCCGCCGGCAAGCCGGTGACGCTGGCCGTGATGGAAAGCTACAACCACTTCGAGGTGATGGAACAGCTCGGCAATCCCTACAGCCTATTCGGCCGCGCGGTGCTGGAGCAGATGCGGCTCGCGCCGCGCTGATGTCGGCGGCTATTCGAAATCGCGACTACGCCATAACGCAGCGCGGCGCGCTCGGCTGCGTCAATGCTGCATGTCGGCGGTGACGGGACGGAACCGTCTCGCCGGCTGGGCGGCCGCGCGCTGGCTCTCGAACACTTCGGCGCAACGAAGCCATCGCTCCGCCATCCGGTTCCATGTCGCCTTGCTCGCGGGATCGCGCGTGAACTTGGCCATTCGCTCGCAGTCGGCGGCGTGCCTGAGAAATTCCTCGGGTGGGTTCATCGACCGGTCCTCCTGATGGTCAGGCTGCGCGGGACTTCGCCTCGCGGCGAAACTGTTCCGCATATTCGGAAAGCCGCAGCCAACACAGAGCCAGTTCACGCCACGTCATCCGCTCCTTCTCGTTGACCGATTGCTCCGCGAAATGAGCGCATTCGCTCACTCGCTGCTGATACGCATCCTGGGGCTCCATGGCGCTCGCTCTGACCTTCGCACCCCGCCCCTATGTCCACTCGTGGACGTAGCTCAACGGGAATCGGCCGGAAAGGTTCCCCGGCGGAGCGAGAGGTCGGCCCCGGCGTGCGCCAGGTGGGCGGGAGCAGGGGCAAGTTCCACGGATCTGGCTGGCTTGCCCAGTGGAACAATGAGAAATTACCGGGCGTGAGCCGAATGGGCTGGGGAGATCAAGCGATGGCTAAGGGAGACGTTGACGTTTCCCGCCGCATCCGTGCCGGTGTTCGCGAGCGCACGAGGGCCGACGCCGTGAACGCAGGCGCCGACCACGGCGCGAGCGCGCTGCCGCGTCGAGGCGCGGTTTACGTCGACGAGGCGATCTGGGAATGGCGGGACCTCAAATGGGCCCACCTACTCGCCGACGATATCGATGACCTCCATCGCTTCGCCGCCGCGCTCGGGATTCATCGCACGTCGTATCAGGGGCCGCCCCGGACCTCGGTCCCCCACTACGATCTCACCTCGTACGAACGGCGACGGGCGATCGCCCATGGCGCAATCGCCTGCGGCCGCGATGAAATCGTCGCTGTGGTGCGTCGGACGCGGTCGTCTTGCGCCGCGCGCGGAGCCGAAACCGGCTCCTAACGCACATGTCCCCACGGGTCGGATTTTTTCTGGTCCGGTATCCTATCGAGCGCGGCTTTGTATGCCTTCTCGGCCGCGGCCGCCTTCTGCTTCTGCTCGCTGGTCTGCTGCTCCGACCCGGAGTGCCTGGCGCCCTTTCCCCGCATTTGGGCATAAGCCGGCGCGGTCAATATCGCGATGCTCGCTAGCGCTATGACGACGGTTCTCATTCCAGTCCCCTAGAACGGTCGCACCCCTCATGGCGGCAATGGTAGGCGCGGTTGTGGCCGAAAATAGGACGCCGCGCGGGCGCGTGAGGACACGGCCATCCCCGCCGCTCGGCCGTCCAAAATTGGGACGGCAAGGTCGATGCGGCGACCCATGCGCGCACGCTTACCTTAGCTGCTTACTTGGGGGCACAGGCAACCACGACTTTGACGGCGGCCCCCTGTCGCTGCGGCCGAAACGTCGCCCGACCCTCGTCCTCGAACACGAAGGTGCCTCCCGGGTTGATGGCATAAGTCGTGAGGATTCGTTCGTTGGCCTCGCATGCGACCGTGCACGCCTGGCGACACTCTCCATCGACGAAGCGAATGACCGTTCCGGTCGATCCCGCCGGCCCGGCAGGCCCGGCAGGACCGGGCGGTCCTTGCTCGCCCTTTTCGCCCTGGGGGCCGGCGAGCTGCTGCTTCTCTTCGCAAGCCGAAAGCGCCAGGAGCGCCAACAGCACGGGAATCATCAACACACGAACTTGCATGGGCGGCACGCTCCCTTGCTATCCCGCAGGATATGGCGCTCAGGAGGTTAAGATAGCATTCCGGTGTGTGAAAGGGCTCCTTGCGCGCCCGTCGCGGGCTCAACGCCAGAAGCCGCCGCCAAGGTCCTGTCGCCGTCGCTCCGCCTGGCGACGCCGGCGGGAAATCCATTCGCGAACGCCGTATCCGAGCGCGAACCCGACGGTCAGAGCCATTGTAAGGTCAAGTATCAGGGTAGGCACGACCACCGCCTTGGAAATAATCATTGAATCGTATCTGCCTTAGTTAACGAGAAAATATAACCGGCCGTTCCAATCGGGTGGGCAGCTCAAATCCCGGCGGCCTCGAGCACCGCCGCCTTGGGTGGCGTCGCTGACATGGTGGAACCAAAATTTACGGTTGGGCTTGCCCTGCGGCCATCAGGCGCTCCGCCAGCGAGCGCGCCACCGCTGGCGTCATCCGCACTTGAATGATCGGGCCCATGGGGCGGTGCCAGTCGTCGAGGAGATGCAAGGTGACTTCTATGCTTTCGTCTACGACTCGGGCCGTCGCCAGTTCCGCTGTTCCCAGGTCATGCGGTGAGGGCCCTCTGAATTCGGCGACCATGGTGGGCCCTCCGGGTTACCCGGCCCGGTCATGCCGGGTCATGTCAAACTCTCACCCAATCGCGCGATGATGAAGCCGCCAAGTGCGGCGGCCCCGCCTTCACATGTCCATTACCAGCAGGGACGACACCAGCATCGGTACCGACCGCACGTGCGGACAAATCCAGGCCGACAATAGGGTCCCCATCCCCGGCACGCCGCCGGTTCGATCGGCGTGAAATTCTGCGCAGCACCGGCGATGTTATTGGCCCCGCGCGAGGTTTGCGCGTCGGCGGTCAAGACCGCCGATCCTGCGAACAGCAACGCGATCGCAAGGTTGAGCGTGACTTTGCGCATCAGTTTTCTCCTTAGGTTTGTCGGGATGTGACCCACTTGGCCGTGCCGAGGCCGCCGATTTTACCGAGCTGGCTCTTTTGGTCCACGGCCGAATATCGGGGATTGTCCGTCAAGCTTAAATTCGATCCCCGATGCCGCTTCGAACCAAAGTCATTTCTAGTAGGGTCTGACGACGCCTTTGCGATTTGATCCTCCGGCGCCGAAGCTGCGATGCGAACTCGCGGCAGCGGCCGGCCGGGCACACGCCTTTCTACGCAGGCGGGAGCGCGGCCGATTCTCGGGCTCGCACGTGCAGGCAATGGTAATATCTTACGCTTCTTTTGCGAGGTCAGCAACGGACCGCAAAATGCGCACCGTCGGACTTGGCCCAGGCCGCTTGGGGTCAGAGCAGGAACCTGAGGCGGCCAAAGAGAGAAGCCCCGGCCGTGGTAGGTCCGGGGCTCTCGTGCAGAGGCTTCACCACGATTCTGGCTGATCGTGATGTTGGAACGTAATGCAGCATGCGCGCTTCCCGCAACAGCCGCGAATCCGAAAACGATCCGGTGTGACATTTCTGCCAGAAGCGGCCGGTTGTTTTCAGTGCTTCCCTTTCGAATTTCGCAGGGACCCGTTTTTGGAATATAAGATTTGCGCGCACCACCAGTTTGTGGGGGACGTGATGGCCCGTCTACTTTTTGGAACCGTTGTTGTCGCGGTGCTCAGCGTGCCGTTCGTCGCAATGCCCTACAGTGAAGCGTGGGCCCAAGAGCGGGCAACCTGCTCGCAGGCACGGGCGCATTGCGGCACGCAGCGAGTCTGCCAGAGGCGGTACGAGGCCTGCATGGAAACGGGCTGCTGGACGGTAACGCTGGTGCGAAGGTGCGGATACGAGAAGCGCTAAGGGGGAGGAGGCCCCCAACCGAGGCGGCCTTGCGCGCTAGCGCATGTTTCCCCAGGGGTCTGCTTTCTTGACCGGCTGTTCGCGCGTCGTCCGCTTGAGCATGTCTTTGTAGGCCTTCTCGATCTCTTCGCTCTCTTTCTTTTTCTGCTCCACGGCCTTGTTGCCCTCGGCCTTACTCGGATCTTCCTCAGCGAATGCCGGCGCTGCCAATGATGTGATGATCGCGGCTAGGACTAGGGCTCTCATGTCGATCTCCGTCCCGGCAAGGCATTAGGGCATTGCCCGTCGTGCGGGTCCTGTCAGGTGCTGACTAGGAACATTGGTTGCCCCAAGCTGCGCGAGCACCTGGGCGCAACGATGGCTTATACGAAAACGAGTAAGACCTATCACGATCGTCGCAATAGGTGAATTCCATCCGCGATTTGGGGAATACTATCGACTTTGGGCGCGATGAGGACGACGGACGATGGATCGCGAGGCCCCTACTGAGACCGCCTAGTAATCCAGGCCCAGCTCGTGGTGGCGCCTGATGGCGGCTTTCCGACGGCGATAAGAAATAACCTCGCGCGTGCCGTATCCGACAGCGAAGCCCGCGAGCGCGATGCCGACGGCAACGTCCGAAGAGAGCGTTTAGTTGAGATTCGCATCCGCCCACAGCGAAATTCGAGACCGGCCACAAGGGGTTAAACCCGGCCAGTACTCACCGAGGGAAAGAACATATTGCGAGCGGAGAACAAATCGTGTACACTGCTCTCCCGCTGGACCCTTCGTTGTCGGTCCTGCGAATCCGGTCCTATAAGGAGTGGGAGCAATGACCACCACTGCGTTACGTCTCGTCGAAGGTTCCTCCATGGATAAATCGAAGGCCCTCGATGCCGCGCTCTCCCAGATCGAGCGCAATTTCGGCGGCCTGCCGCGCGGCCGCGTGGTCGAAATCTACGGGCCGGAATCCTCCGGCAAAACCACGCTCGCGCTGCATTGTCTGGCGGAAGCGCAGAAGAAGGGCGGCATCTGCGCCTTCATCGACGCCGAACACGCGCTCGACCCGATCTATGCGCGAAAGCTCGGCGTCAATGTCGACGATCTCCTGATCTCCCAGCCCGACGCCGGCGAGCAGGCGCTCGAAATCGCCGATACGCTGGTGCGCTCGGGCGCGGTCGACGTGCTGGTCATCGATTCGGTCGCGGCGCTCGTTCCGCGCGCCGAGCTCGAAGGCGAAATGGGCGACAGCCAGCCCGGCCTGCAGGCGCGCTTGATGAGCCAGGCGCTGCGCAAGCTCACCGCCTCGATCAACCGCTCCAACACCATGGTGATCTTCATCAACCAGATCCGCATGAAGATCGGCGTCATGTACGGCTCGCCCGAGACCACCACCGGCGGGCACGCGCTCAAATTCTACGCCTCGGTGCGCCTGGATATCCGCAGGATCGGGGCGATCAAGGAACGCGACGAGGTGGTCGGCAACCAAACCCGCGTCAAGGTGGTCAAGAACAAGCTTGCCCCGCCGTTCAAGCAAGTCGAGTTCGACATCATGTATGGGGAAGGCGTGTCGAAGAGCGGCG
>WNGK01006027.1_pt1 | contig 18210 bp, 24 predicted proteins | sample 5400601 | NCBI WGS metagenome assembly WNGK01 (sample SAMN13153376, study PRJNA577476) | soil metagenome | isolation source: 60 cm soil or saprolite under Garry oak tree replicate 1 | place: USA:California | collected 2016-06-15
CCAGAGAAGAACGCGAAAACGCCCATCCAGGGTGATCCGCCGGGAACGCACCGGCTGGGTGGACAATTCGTGGAGGTTCCCAGCAGAGTGATGATAATCAGCAAGAATCCGACGATGATGAGCGCGAATCCTAGTGTCTGGAGGGTATGCTTGTCGAGTCGAGCCAACAGCGGGTCCTCCTGTACAGTGGACATAAGAGGTTTCAGAAAAGTCAGTCGGTTAAACTATTGGGCCCTTTTAGGTGATGGTCTTTGGCCCTGGCGAGAATATGTTCGGGCGAACTTCCCTGGGTGAACTGCTTTCTTGCAGCTGAGAGCATTATTCGTCTTGAGTTGAACTACTGGGTCGCCTTCGAGAATAAGTACGAGTCTTGGTTCAAATTTCACTCCAACATCGTGCCCACAATTTGACCGATCAGATCCAAGAACCTCTCCCGGCGGAAACGGCACCCAGGTCTCAAGCCAGCAAGGCCGCCCTCTTCTTCATATTCGCCACGGTCCTCTTTGATACCATTGGATTCGGGATCATAATTCCCGTACTCCCGGGTCTGGTAGTCGGCTTCGTAGGAGGAAACACAGCTCAAGGCGCCGAAGTCTTCGGCCTCTTCGGTACAACCTGGGCGCTGATGCAATTCCTATTCGCTCCTTTGCTAGGCGCATTGTCCGACCGCTATGGTCGACGACCCGTCCTCATCCTCTCAGCATTCGGGCTCGGCATAGACTACATGATAATGGCACTCGCCCCCAATCTAACCTGGCTCTTCATCGGACGAGTTGTCAGCGGAATCACAAGTGCAAGTTTCACCGTAAGCTTCGCCTACGTGGCTGATACTACCCCGGCTGAGAAACGGGCCGGCGCTTACGGGATGATTGGCTCGATCTTTGGCGTAGGATTCATCATCGGACCGCTAGTCGGAGGATTATTGGCGGGAATAGGCCCGCGATTCCCCTTCTGGGGCGCTGCAGCGCTCTCGCTCGCAAGCGCAACTTACGGACTGATTGTGCTGCCGGAGTCTCTTCCTCTTGAGCTTAGACGTCGGGTCTCGCTTCGAAGGGCCAACCCTATCGGTTCTCTATCCATGATTCGGGGCCGAATGGGGCTCGCAGGTTTTGTTACGATCAACTTTCTTAACTTCCTCGCCTTCCAGGTCCTACCCAGCATCTACGTACTCTACGCTGCGTACAGATACGGCTGGGGGTACGCAACAGTCGGAGCAGCACTCGCCCTAGTAGGTGCGTCCAACATCATCGTTCAAGGACTCCTCGTCCGGCGGGTCGTCACCCGGTTCGGCGAACGAACCGCCCTGCTCATCGGAATAATCTCAGGCACAGCAGGATTCGTGACCTGGGGCCTCGCACCGAACAGCCTCCTATTCATGATCGCAATAGTCTTCTACGCCCCAATCGGATTCGTCCAACCCGCACTGCAAGGCCTAATGACCCGGCGGGTCGGCCCCTCTGAACAAGGACAACTGCAGGGCATCAACGGCAGCCTATTGGGCCTCACAGGTGTGATCGGACCCACGCTTTTCACTCTAATATTCGCATTCTTCATTAGCAGCCAAGCCCCTGTCAATCTTCCTGGCGCACCATTCCTGCTCTCCGCGCTCTTGATGATCAGCTCACTTATCTTAACCGCAAGAGTCACCCGTGCGAAAGATCAGAGTTCAGCTAGCAACGACCCTCCGATCCATATTGAATCTCGCTTTTGATCCTACCAAGAGAGAACTTCTTGGAAGTTCAAAGGCTCAGCACCAACTTTGACCCAGATTCCAAGCGCCACGTGACTTGTGGTTCTGGCGAGATTACGTTCAGCGAACTTTTACCCCTCTAAAGAGTCCTATCCGCATTCCTGGTTGCTACGGAAATGGACGACTACATCAGAATAACAACACGGTTCGTACGAGAAGTACTCAACGCTTACGAAAACTGGAACGGAAACGACAACGTGCCCAAGAAATCCGTGTCACGTGGAGGAGAGGTCGAATTGGAACAGGTATGTGGAGCCACAGTTGAGTCAAATAACTGTCAAAGCAGGGACAACAAATCTTCTGTCCATGTAGTTCCGGCTGCTGAAGAAGGCACTCGAACAGCTTTGACTAAGCATCGTACTCCGGAGATGGTAACAGATGGCAGATCACTAGTGCGAACAAAATTGAATTTCCACTGTCCTACTTCGTTGTGCATAGAAGCAGCAAGAATGTCGAAATCAGTCGCTTTGTAGTATCGGCCGCTTTGAGCGTTACTTCCAAGTTGGTTCCTAGTCCTCTGGAAGTCAACCTTGAAATCTCCGTTAGCGTATCTCATCTTGGACATTACGTTCTTGCATTCGATCGTCTTGGTACGGCCGTCTAGTGTTACTCGAAAGTCAGGTTGTCCATCTCTATCGATGAATACGAAGTCCTCTATGGTTCCGGACTGTTTCAATTGCTCCAATAGTTTCTCAAGATGCCTCTCTGCAACGTACCCTCGAACGGCCTGATAGCAACGATCGCTACGCCTTATCACGTCAAGAATCTCGGTGGCGGAGAGCCCCATCTCAATCTCAACTGGATGGGAGTCCATACGGGTTGCCAGAGAGACAAAGATTAAGAACGATTTGTGTACCGCATGTGTATTGCAAGAGTATGGTTTATCGCAAACGAGTTCAGGTAGTCTTTACCGGCGACCAATGGGCAATTGTGGAGAAGTTTCGCGGCGCACTTGGAGTGGGAGACTCCGAGCTCGTACGCAACATCGTTCTCGCTTGGCTTTCGGAGAAGTCCATGATCTCTTCTACAGTTAAGAAACGAGCAGGCCTATGATGGGGAAGGCGTCTGGACTGCAAGACCGGTTAGCTCTAGTCAATAATCCGATCCAAGAAATACTTCCTGGAGTTGTCCCCACTTATTTCACTGAGAAAGGAGCGATGTACTGTGGCGACGCACGGGATCTACTTCGTTCCCTTCCCGCTGATTCGATCAATCTTGTGATGACTTCACCTCCTTACCCTTTGGTCTTCAAGAAAGAATACGACAATGTGGACGAGGACAAATACGTTAGTTGGCTAATGAGCTTCGTCAGTGAGATTCGAAGAGTCTTACGAAAAGATGGCAGCTTTGTTCTGAACTTAGGAGGGGTATGGCGCAAAGGATCACCTGTTCGTTCCCTCGTTCATTACCAAGTTGCAATGGAGATTAGCAAAATAATGCCGTTGGCCCAAGAATTCTTTTGGTACAACCCAGCAAAGTTACCAGCACCGGCCGAGTGGGTTAACGTACGCAGGATACGCGTCCGGGACTCCGTCGAATACATTTGGTGGTTTGGAAAGGGAGAAAATCCCAAGGCTGACAATAGGAAGGTGTTGCGAGAGTATAGTGAGGACATGCACCGACTCATTCGACGCGGACTTCGCGCCACGGTGCGCCCATCAGGGCACAACATCACACCAAAATTTGCCTTGGATCGAGGTGGATCTATTCCATCTAACCTGATTCAGGCAGGCAACACGGACTCGAGCAGCGAATACTTCAAGAAATCCAAGGAGAACAATGTGAGGCCTCATCCCGCACGATTCCCCAAGGAAATGCCGGAATTCTTCATTCGCCTGACCACCGATCTTGAAGATATCGTGTTGGACCCTTTCGCCGGGTCTAACATGACGGGATGGATCGCTCAGTCATTACGCCGGCGTTGGGTCGGATTTGAGATTGACCAAGGGTACGTGAAGGCATCAGCACTCCGATTCCCGGACACGGCAACCTTCCTTGGCCCGAAGTAATATCGAGCCCTGTTCAGACATGTTCCAGATTTCCCCTTTGGACCCACAGATACCCACTAATTGCCCTTCGCTACGGTCCCAGAGACATCTTTCTGTAACTGTTTTTTCTAGTAGCTTTTCTTTTTGCTAACTTTTGTCTAAGCATTCTTTTTCATGGCGACCCCCGGGGGTGGTCGATTTTCGCGTGGCGCGCCCTTCGTGGCCTTAAGTTTGACTTGATCTGAAATCGCCTATTTTCAGCCCTGATCTTGAATCTGGGAGGGTGGTTCAAGATCGCCGCTAGATTCGCTGGGCTAATCGCGTTTTTCGCCGAACCATCCAAGCGTGAATTATGCCCTGAATCGCCTATCTCACCTATTATCGCTGCCAGACAGCGGGTGTTCTGGAAAATAGGGGGTCTTAGCGACCGACCCTCGCGTCGCGTGAGTGGACTGTTCGGACTTGACCGAAGCTAAACTGTCCTTTAGCAAGAGTAACTGGTTCTATTTTTGTGGCGAAGGATCGAAGGCGATAGATTCTACTTTGGGATGAGCGGCCAGAGGTAGTTCCAGGCCAAGTATAGTATCGCTAGGACACCGGTGGCCATGATAAACCGCCGACTCCATTTACCTCGTCGTGGTTTAGGTTGAATGGCTATTTTCTCTTCCACTAATGATTTCTTATTCGGCTCGGCTGCTGATTTCTTGGCTGGCTCAACTATCTCGACAGCGGTTTCTTCCATAGTCTCACTGGACCCCACATTTTGTAAGAGTCTTTTGCTGGAGACTGACGGTCGTGGGACGCGGAAGACCCCTGAGCCTGTCTTTGCCACGTACGCAGTCCAAGCAAGCTCCTTCCTGTCTCGTAAAGCATCAACCTCATGCTGACGCATCGCGTAATACACAACCGGGCCAAGCATCTTTTCCACCTTATTCGCGTCGAACGTGCCAGGCGTTCCCGTGCTTCTGACAAGCAACAGGTCCGCGTCAGCACGCAGATCGATATCCCCTCCATAGAACCGGTGGAGAGCGGCGACCATGATCACGAGCCCTTGGCGCATGCCGCGCTTGTAGAGTTCGCCTCTGATATCGTACCATTTGTCCAGCCAGTAGTCGATCTTCCTCATCTTCTCCAACTGCCCGTTAGAATCCTTCACCGCCACCGTCCCAGACAACTTCTTCAACGCCTTCGTCATATCATCAGCAAACAACAATATCGCCTTCGGAGGTTTCCGAAATCGCTTGAACAGCTTGTCCATATTCTCGAACAATGCAGGAAGATCCCGCGAAGCACGCAACGCTTTCACATTCCCCTGACCATACCTCCGCGCCAACGCTTGAGCAAGCGACTCCGCCAAAGTAGTTTTCCCAGTATTTGGCTTACCAAAAATTATGATGTTCAAATGATGAATAGCATTATCTTTACCAACCGACTCGGGAAGTGGATCGGGAATTAATCCATCCAGGATAGTGTCCAGGTCGAGTTTCCAGTAGGTAACCTTGGCCAGCAGATCCGCGCTCGGAATAACCGACTTGGCCAGGCTTGAGTTTACTGCAGTAATCTCGGAGGGTGCCCGCACAATACTGCTTGGTGACGGTACGATTTCAGTATCTTTTGGTTCGCTCATTACCCATGACCGCCTAACCTTTCAGGGCCTCACTCCGGGTAGTTACGGGCTTCGCTGAATCTCATGAGAGCCTCCCGCACGAGGTGTCATGATCTTCCCCAGAGTGTGCGTATTCCGGTTATTTTCTGGAAGTGGGGGTCGTCAGTATAGACACGTCCGTGCGTGAGATCTAGAGCAGTCGCTGCAATTACGGCGTCCGCCAAGGGCAGATCGTTGTTCTTCAGGATCATTTCTCCAGCGCTTGACGCGATCTTTTCGGATATGGGTATGAAGTTCACGCCTGCCAGTCTAGCGCTGTTTATTCTTAGAGTGGTCGTCTCGAGTCCCACGTCGGCTCCCATTGCCGATAAGAGTTCGGCTATCGTTATCGTGGACGAGATGACTAGAGATCCGCGTTGGCTTACTTCGCTCACTACCTTCTTCGTCCAGGAAACCTGGTCTTCTGCGTGGGCGAAGTAGAAGCGAGTGTCGAGACAGCCTACTACCGCCATCTGCGTCTGAGCCGGTCCAGCCTTTCAACCATTTCCTTGTACGTGTACTTTCCGGCATCCGCACCAGCCCAATCGTTCATGTGCGGAATGGGCTTCAACAGTAGCCCACTCGGGGCGTCCGTGATGTCGACCTTCATTCCTTCTCGGATTCCATATTTCTTCCTAAGCTCCGCAGGTATCGTAACCTGGCCCTTGCGTGTTACGGTTGTCTCCAACTCTGATAACCTTGTACTACAGAGTACAGCTAGTACTACTTAAGCTTCGAAGTACGACATTAGCTCGCAACGCATGACAAGCAACGCAAGAGCCTATTTTATCCGTTAAGAGTACTTTTTCCAAGTCTACCTCGGGAACAAACCCCCCGACGAGTATTACGAAGAAAACGACCGATGAGTTTCTATTAGTACGCTGATAGGCAATTGTCTCGAGGAAGAAAACCGTGAAGATTGGATTGTTGGTCTTCATTGCGAACGATCGTGAAACCTACCAGAAGCGTTCCTATGATACGATCCGCACGGTCGCGCAGCAGGCCGAGAAGGACGATTTCGATAGTATCTGGCTGCCTGACCATTTCCTCTACCGGAATCCCGGAGAGCCAACCCGTGGAATCTGGGAGTGCTGGACCATGCTGGCGGCACTGGCCGAAGCAACACACCGCGTCGAGATCGGCACGCTGGTCGCATGCAACTCCTTCCGCAACCCCGCGATACTAGCGAAAATGGCCGCCACAGTTGACGAGGTGAGCCATGGCCGCTTGATACTAGGTATCGGAGCCGGATGGAACGAGCCAGAGTATCAGGCACTCGGATTGCCCTTCGACCATCGGGTAGGCCGTTTAGAGGAAGCCTTGCAGATCATCAAACCGTTACTCCGCGAGGGCCACGTCGATTTCTCCGGACAGTATTATCAAGCGCGAAACTGCGAGATCGCACCGCGCGGCCCGCGGCCCGAAGGACCGCCGCTGATGGTGGGATGCGAACAAAAAAGTCCACGCATGCTCAAGCTGACCGCAAAATACGCGGATCTCTGGAACACCGGGTACATGGGCAAGCCGGAAACAATGCTCGAGCCCTTCGCCAAAATCGAAGACGCGTGCCATAAAACCGGGCGCGATCCGAAAACGCTTGGAGTCACAGCGTTCATCGGCCTCTGGTTCCCCGACCTCCAGGCAAAGAAACCCAAATTCTTCGACAATATCGACAGTCCTCTAACAGGCTCGGCAGAGGAGATCGCAAGAACAATGCGCGGCTACGCAAAACTCAACGTCCAACACATCATGTTTCAGTGCGAGCCTTACGTGCCTCAAGCGATTCGCCGGCTGACCGAGGCACTCCACCTCTATCGGAGAACAGCTTAACCGTTGCAAACCCTGATTGTCCTAGAGACCGTGAAGTAGTTTGGGCTGTTTTTATTCCGATCGTTTCTAGGATGTTTTGAGATCGCGTCTTTGGGCCTTTGTGAGATCATTCTGTTGTCGGTTAGGAGTATTTCTTCCAGATCCATTCAGGAACAAAGCTCGCGACCAGGATCGTGAGGAACGCGAGCCAGAACAGGTTCCAGTCAAACGAGATGACCGAGAGAACGTTCAAAGCGCCTACGATTGCAAGGAGTGGAAAAGCGATCCCGTCTATTCTGCAGTGGACTCTTCCGCACGATCGGCCGTTTATGAGGCAGCCCGTTCCCGCCCACGCGACAGCCACCACCCAAAATACTCCCCTAGCAGTAAGAGAGATCGCAGATTCACCGTAAGCTATGCCCGCTCCTATTACGAGAACAACGGGCACGCCCCAGAGCAGATAGCACCAAGGAGCCCTCTCGAGGTTTCTCCCACTCGAAGGTTGTGAAGAAGGCTGGACCGGGAGTTCCATGATTACGACCTTTTCAAAGCCCTCTTAGCCGGACCCTTCCAATCGCGAAGTAGAACAGCGTTCTTTCGATCCTTCAATCTTCCAAGGAGTTTTCCGTCAGCTGTCACGAGAACGGTTCTTGATACAGCGGCAGCTACGACGTAGCTGGCATCGTAGAACGTGATTCCCAGGTTTCGAGCCGCCTGGAAGATCTGTGCAAGAACCTGTGGGTTCACAATGTCCAGTGTTGGAATAGCCATATCAGATAGCGATTCGAAATCTTCCCTAACAATTGCCGCCGTCTTAGAAGGATGCTTCCAGAGAACGTTTCCGAGCTCGTACCGGGCGAGGGATATTGTCGAAACCCGGACTCTCTTCTCTATGAAGAGATCTCGAATCTCGATCGCCCTATCTGAGTCCTCCTCTTGAACAAACCACTTTGCTATGACATTCGAGTCTATGAGGTAGCGAGGGCTACCGGGCATCCCTCAACTTCCTAATCTCCCTAGTACTGTCGAAGCGTACGCCCACGGTCTTTTTCCTCGACAGGTCCATTCTGGCAGCTGCTCGTCTGCGCTTCTCAAGAAGAATCCTCTCCTCGACAATCCTCCGAAGAACATCAGGCCAGTCGATACCAACCTTTTGCATCTCCTCGCGGAGACTGTCTGGAACCCGAAACGAGACTACTGCCAAGAAAGCTCCCAAAATGTTTACAGGAAGCGTCTACACTTAAAGCTAGCTAATCCGGTGTCCTGAACAGCAGCATCGAAAGGTCTACAAAATTCAAGTCGACGCGAACATAGGGACTAGCAGTATCCGATGGGTTCCCGTGGGGCATCCATTGACCGGCTTGAGCATACAAGTCCGGCGGTCGGGTCAACCCTCGCCTCGAGATAGTTGTTAGCCGTGGTAAACATGACGATGCTAACTGGAGAGGTCGGGGTTGGATTGACCCAGCTGAGGGAGAGGTGAACCATAGTGTTCGGAGGAATGACTATAGGAAAGACGGTGCAGGGTCCGATCGGAATCGAACCGTTTCCACACTGTTCTGTAGACCCGGACGCGAGCTGCCAAGAAATGCCACTCCAGGCTTGCCTGTCTAGGTAGAGCCTGCCGAAGCTGACCGTATAGGTGCCCGTGTTCAGAATGTCTAGCCCACCGCTAGGAGAGCCTCCTGTGCAGGTTCCCGACACCCCTCCGCTTATCGTGTTATTCGCAGAATAACAACTCGGGTCGTTCGAAAAATGCATGCCTCCGCTTCCACTATTGTTAGTCACTATGACGGAGGAGTCATTGGTGAAGAATGTCCCTCCAGTGATCGTGTTGCTGTCCACTTGGACGGACCCGCTGTAGCTCGCCTGCAACCCTCCGCTCAAGCCGGGGCCGGTAGTGCTGGCTATGGAAGCGTATTTGACGCCATTGAGGACCACGCTTCCGCTGGACACCTGGCTACCGGTCAGGTAAAAGTTCCCTGTTCCATAGAGGTTTATGCCGCCCGAGACGGTCGCACCGCCCTGGATCGTTATTGACGAGGAGCTATTGTCTTTGATACCTCCACTGATAAAGACGCTTGCTCCCTGAACGATTAAGGTTGCACCATAGTTGACCACGACCCCTGAACTCACTGAAGCCGTGATCGTGCATGACTGACCGGGAGGAACGTACACCCCGCTTACTGGAGAGGTGACGGGAGATGAACTGGTGCAAACAGTGCCACTTGTGGAAACGCTCGGCGGAGACCCATTGGGATGTATATTATTAGGATCGAAACCGCCTGAGGAAGGGACCCCGGCCGCGATGAGACTGAAGTTTTCAGGGTAAAGCTTAGGGCCAGCCAACAAGCCAGTGAAGGTGCTAGTGGCAAAGATGAATACTATGACGGACATTACGATGACAATGAGGACCATCAATGTCTCGGCGAGGATCGGGCTTATCCCTTTTCTAGAACGCCTAAAACGCCTAAGACTCTTCAATCGCCCCGCCTCGCCCAACTAACAGGTGGGAATGGCTGTACTAATGGAGACCGTAACGCGCTGATCAACACCGCGGTATTCGGAGCCATTCAACACAGCCTACACGACATCCGACAGCCTCCTTCCATTGATCGAGGCCGGCCAGCCCCGACAGGAGATCCATAGGCTGATCGAAGTTCAAGAAATCCTTAGCCACTGAGCATCTCCGTTGTTGCGCCAAAAAAATAAGCATGCTTTTCCCGACCCCCCGGGGGTGGTCGATTTTTGCGCGCCGCGCCCTTCGTGACCTGAGATCCGATCGAGAATGAAATCGCCCAATATTAGCCCCAATCACGAATCTGGGACACCTCCTTGATCGTTCGCCTAGAGACCCTCCATGAGCTCCCAAGAAATGGGCAAGATTCGCCCTGCCATCTAAGCCCGTTTTATGCCCTGTTCAGGCCGACTCGCCTATTATAGTACCAGACAAGAAATCGTTTCTAGAAAATAGGGGGTCTTAGCGACCGACCCTCGCGTCGCATGAGTGAAGAGTTCGCACAGGCCGCGGAAAGTAAACATCCTCGCGTTGCGCGAGTGACTTCTGTTCTACTTCGAGGCGAAAGCGCGGAGACGATCCTCAAATATCGTCCGTGCTGGAAAGCCCATCGAGCACGCGTAGGTGTTGAAATCCAGCAGCTTCTTCCCGTTCCTCACAGCTCTATTCTGAATTTCCCTGATACTCTCGCCTACTATGGCGTATGTGGACGCGTATCCCGGCCCGTTCCCTTGGTGCGCTGGGAACAATTGGTGGTAGACCATGCTCTTTGACAAACCCGTCTTCTTACTCGCCCACTCAATGAAATCCACAAGACCCTGTTTCCCAGAATTAATCCTGGCATCGCCTATGACCCGCAAGAACCGTACGATACGCCACATCCACGTATAGAACTCGTACTCCTCCGCAATATTGTCAAATCCACCATGCTTCTCGTAGAAGTTGACGAACGCCTTCTCGTCCGAACTCAAGCCTTTCCCGATCTTCATCTTCTCCATCACATCCTGGAACTCAATCTCTCGCTGGAAGGAAATACCCTCAGAGATTGCTCCTCCGAGCGGAGACCAGAGCATATCGACCAGAGTTGGCTTCGCCCCATACGACATTGCCGAGTTAGAGGCGTGGACACAATGACCATACTCCTCGTGAACCAGTAAGTTGAGCAGCTCACCTGGCGCAGTGCTGGGATCGCGACGCGGGTCCGTCGTACAAATGAACAACTGTTGCGGCTTATCTGTCAGAGTATCGAAGAAGAACGCGCCACCGCTCGGAAATATCGCCGTCAGATACGAAGGCGTCTCAATCACCTTCGCGTCATATTTCGGATTTACCTTGACAATACTCTTGTTCGCAACCTTCACAACAATTTTCCGCAGCTGCGCGAGATAGGGTATGACCTCGTTGACCTTGACCGCTCTCTTCGACTTTATCGCCTGGGAAACCTTCTCCGCATTCGCAGCAACGCCGTACTTTTTCGCCAGCTTTGCCGTCATTCTCTGGAATTTCGGTAATTCTCGATCAAGATACTTGAGACCCTTCGCCTCTAGCTCGCCCGGCGTCTCTGGATAATCCCAAAGACGCTGCAACGCCTGGGCGTAGATTTCTTTCCGTCCCAGATCCGCGCCCTGTTTCTTGATGATCTTGTAGACCTCGTCAAAACCCTGGTTCTTGAAACCCTTCACCCGGAAAATCGAAGCATACTTCCTTGTTACTTGAGAAAGATCATCGAGGCTCTCTTTCAGTTGTTTGTCCTGCGTCTCCTTCTTGATGGTTCTGATGATCTCCTGTAGACCATCGCAGCGTATCAGCGCGAGAAGGCGAAGCCCGGTCGGCCAGTCCTTACCCGCAGCCTCGAAAGTGGCCACTTCTATGGCCTTGATCCCGTTCCTAGCCAGCGCTTTCATGTGGCTGTCGATGATGCCCTCCTTGATCATGTAGCCGAAGAATGCGTTCAACACCGATTCAGCAGCAATGTGCGGCTCGTTCAGAGTGAACCAAGCAGACCCAGAGTCCAGAACTTTCAGCTGAGACTTGTTCTCAGCCTTCAACCGCAACTCTTCAACGCGCCTAGAAAGTCGATCGAGATTCTTCCTGGAAGGAATGAAAATCTTGCCAGCATACTCCTTCAGCCCATTGATGTAGGCTCCAGAAGGATCCGCTTCCTTAAACAGCTCAAAAATTTCCGATTCAACAGCTGACGCAGGTTTCGGTATAGCCAATTCCTATCCATCAATCCCCGTGTTTAGTATTCTCGACTAAGCGCGCGACTATTTAGTTTTAATCCAAAATAGGTGAGCCAGCCCAGACCACGCGAGAATCCACTCATCACGAAACCCTTAATCACAGAACAGCGTCCGCTTCCGCCAACGCTGCGCTCGTAGAAATCGGTCCCCTACGCCATCTTGTCTGCTTCACGCGATAAGACACGTGTCAGTTGATGACGACTTTCGGAAACCAAAAAGAGGACGGCGACGGGTGCCAACTATGCTTGCGGGGAATCCTGCGTTTCCCGACTCTTTCGGTGCTTTGGTCCTGTTTGAGTTCCCGTTGCCCTCTCGATGCTGCGGAAATTGATCTCCCTGACAAACGCTTCGGTGATGATATCGAGCGAGTCAATCTTCTCCTGCATTAGAACGTCGCTAATCTTCAGCGGATGATCAGGAAGAAGGAGATTGTCGTTCGATGCAACAAAGTGCTCCCAGTTTATTCCGACGTCCAGAGTTGAGTCCGCGAGTTCTTCATCAGTCACATTGGCAGTCCTTGCCTCGTTGACAAAGTTCTGAAACTCATCGTCAGGAACTTGTAGATCCGTTACTGTCCGAATCGGACGAGGAGTCGTTCCGCCAAGTTCATGTCCGAGAACATGTGCGAGAAAGGTGAAGTTCTCGATCTCGGTAAAGTGTTTCATCCGAATTTCCAATGGAGTGTCCCCTGTGGGATTAGAATCAGGAAAGTCCGAGATTTGCGGAGCGCCTGTCTGCGGATCGTTGAACCGGAAGACCCTTGACAGTTTCAGCTGATTCGACTGAGCAATGTTTCTGTTCGAAGTCTCTTGTTCATCCCACGACTCTCTACTCTTAGCTCCGTCGCGGAGTTCATTTCTGATTTGCAACCAACTATTCGACTCGGCGGTACTCACCCCGTCTAACTCTGTCTATCCTCAGTCATCGAGCCGAGTTTCTCCGGGTTCATCCTCTACTGTCTATCTCTCCAGAATGCACTGGTTTCAAGCGGTACCGGAAATACCTGTTCGTCCATTCGACTGGCTCTCATCGAGTCCGCTTATTTGATCGCCAGAAACAATATTCTTCTTCGCGACTATGCGCTCGGTTTTCTCGATTACTTTCCTGACAATGTCTAGATAGGTTAGAGCTTCATGAATTCCGGTTGCTGCGAAGCCGACACCATGAGCAATCTCCTTATTCGAGAATTTCTTTGACATTTGGCTGAGATCTTTCTCTACGCCTTCTAAGTACCTCTTGAACTCTTTGATGGCAAGCAGGGTTTTTTCTGCTCTTTCGTGCTGGGTTTGCCCGGAATCCTTTCCCAATCCGATTGCCTACGGACATCTTGAGAAAACAACGATAATAGGGTAGTCAAACCCAGAGGCAAGAAAGTTAGGCACATGATGTCGTAGTGTCCAAGCCACTCAGGCTTGAAGCGCTCTAGGGGTCCTCTATGCCTTCTTGCACGTTTTGGCCCAGTCAGCGATCCCGGAAGGCTTGCGCGCTTCGTGAATTGTGAAAGGGTTGCCGTCAGGATCCAGCAAGTCAGCTGTAAAGCCCCAGCCTTCCTCGCGAGGTTGCTCGTCCTTGAACCTGACACCCTTCGCCTTCAAATCAGCAAACATCCTGCCACGTCATTGACCTCAAGCACCCAACGCGTCCCGACACCCGGCATCTCATGACTCGCAGGCAGCCTCGGGTCAGAGCTCATACCCGCCTGCCACAAGACCATCTCGATAGCTTGTCCCTTCGGCCCAACCGTGAGCCAGCGTGGCTGGCCTGGATTCTGATAATCCCCCTTTTTCTCGAAGCCCAACTTCTTGGTATAAAATTCGAGCGCTGCATTCTGGTCCTTGACGACAATGGCCACGTGGGTAAGCATCATTTTTCGATCGCTCGCGACTCGGAACGGGGCGTAATATAACGACTCCTGCATGCCGACGCGCAAACACGATGTAGGGAAGATGATGGTCCTAAGAACTCTTAAGAATCTAGAAGGACACAAGGCGAGAGTATCTTGACAGAGAAGAAATTCAAATGCAGATTGTGCGGCGAGACCTTCGACAGCGCTGCGGAACGGGACGAACACAACCGGCAAGTACACCCGAAGGCGTACCGACTATCACATCTGTTCTCGGGAAAGAAGAAGGAAGACAAGCCGAAAGCGGAATAGTCTCCCTGGCATCTTAAATAAGAATAGAAATCAACGAACCGTGCGACCATCTGTTGGCCCGGAGAAAATCTCGCAAGGTCGCGACAAAGATTCGATCAGGATCGATTAGCGATTCTCGAGGCAACCGGGAGATCTCGCCTTCCAAGGAGTCTATCAAAGCCGCTGAGGAGCTCGCTCTAGCCGCGTTCGCTTCCGGACTGAAACTGGCCGCGGCCTTTGGAACCGTCGCCGCAAAAACCACCAGTCTCGCCCTCGCATCCATCGCAACAGGGGCGGACAAGTTCTCCGAGCTAGTCAAACAGGAAGCACTGCGTTCACAAAAGTCAAATGCACAAAGAGCATTGCCAAAGCAGCGTAAGATGAAGGGCGACAAGAGAACGATTAGGCGAGAGCAGAAGCGCGAAGTTCTAACGGCTTAATCAGCCGGTCTTACGGCGGTACGGTCTTTGTCTCTCGCAAGTGGAATCTCGCGATCAGATCTCGGCTAGCAAGCAACAACGGCGTGCAAACCAGTACGGCTCCGAGCACAATGGCGGCTCGCTCGAATGGATAAGCGACGAAGATAAACGGCCAAAACTTCAGAGCGACCACGTTTCCGACGATACTAGCATAGAGGATCCCTCCCGCTAAGTGTTCGATCATAGTTCCTATGAATGCCACGACTAGCACAGCCTTCGCCAAGTCTCTTCGCGCTCCGAGGCTGAAGCTATCTAGTAGGTTCCTAGTCAATGGCGATACCAAGACCGCCAGCGCGACGAGATGGAGCCACAGGAACGGAATAGGCGGGCTGGGAAGACTGAGCCCATTGTATGGGCTAGGCAGGCGCGGAAGGTTCGTCCCAACGAAAATCTCGGTATTGGGATTGATGATGAAGAGACCCATGGTCGCCACGTACATGAGGGCCGCTTCAGTACGTCTACCACGCACGAGAAGACTGATCAGCGCCACGTTCAAAGCCCCACCCAGAAAGTCGAGTCCACCAAATTTCAAAGTCCCAGCAGACCCTGGAATGAAGGCTGCAATCATTGTCCCTACGAGCACTGCGAATATGCCGTAGGATGGAGCTAGGAATACACCGAGAACGGGAGTAATGACCCCGCTCCAGGTCAGACTGCCAGAGAGACCAATGAGCCTATCTAGAAACAAGGTCCGTGGAATCACATAGAGCGCGGTCAGTGATGCCGTCAGGGTAATCATTCTGGTATCTATTCTGGTCCTGCGAATCTGCATCCTTTCGATCATCTTCGTTTAGCTGTCGCGCGCAATAACTCGGGTCTTAACGATTTGCTGCAGCTCTCTCATGCTTATCCCGGTTTCGTTCGAGATTCTTCGTAGGTCCTCATATTCCACCTTGCCGCCCGTAGGATGACCTGTCGATGAGAACGCCCGCTTTACTGTGACCTGAAACTTTTTTCCGCCGACTTCAAGCTCCGTGGTGCCGCTGGATCTTCTGCTGATGTGTCTGGAAACCGGCATTTCTCGTACTCCAAGGGTCCCAGTCTCTTCCATCAGCAAGCCGGCAAGATATTCGCTCTTTGCCTTGTCAGTTATGACTGAGATCAGTTGGCCAGGCCGGTTCTTCTTCATGAAGACTGGAGTGATTGATACGTCTCGTGCTCCTGCTTCCATCAGTCTCTCAACTGCCCGTCCGATAACTTCGCCGGAAACATCGTCCAGGTTTGTCTCCAGGACGACCACTTCATCGTGTGAGTGTTCAGCCTCTGAGAGCTCGCCAACTATGAGGCGGAGAATATTGGCGACCTGGTCGAAATCCTTTGACCCCGCGCCATACCCGATCTTGTCAGGCGTAACTATCGGAACTTCCCTGGTTCCGCTGCCAGCTAGATTTACTGCTATTGCCGCGCCTGTAGGCGTCGTTAGTTCGAATTGGATATTGCTTGTTTTCATTGGAAACTTGTGGGATCTTAGGATTTCAGCGACAGCGGGCGCTGGATTCGGATAGGTTCGCCCAGAGAACTCTGTTACTCCCGTTCCGACGCCAATTGGTCCACACCACCATCTAGCCCCGGACAATTCGAGTTCATCCGCGAGGAATGCGACACCGAGAATATCGACAAGAGTGTCTGCGGACCCGAGCTCATGAAGTTCTACCTCTTTCGCGGAGTGGCCATGGACTCGAGATTCAGCTGACGATAGCGTGTCCAAGACGGATTTGACAAAAGACGTTCCCCACGCAGAGAGACCCAGTGCTTTTGCACACTTTACAGTAGATGACTGGAGATCGTTGGCTTTTCTCTTCGAAACTTTCTCTTCAGACCTTACCTCGACCAGCTGTCCGCCGATCTCTCCCCTCTCCACTCTGCTAGTCTTGACATGGACATGACTCGCGCCCGGAAGATTCTCTTCCACAACCCTGGCGACTCTTTCCAGACTCTTCGGACTCCCACCAAGATCCATGAGAGCGCCTAGGAATTTGTCTCCAGAAGCTCCTGAAGAAGATGCATCGATGATCACGGCTCTTCCAGAAGCTCTCATGCTAACCTGTACAACCGCTCCGCGTGGGCACAAGTATTAATCAAGCTATTTCGATATTATCACGATCTCCTTTGGAGCCAAAGTCTGACAACTCCTGCGTCTACGGCCTCGGCGAATGCCCCGTCCTGACGGTTATGGCAGAGAACATGAAAGACATGGAACAGCGTTCGAAAGTCTTCCCAACGGACCCAGGCGCTGCGGCTGTAAGCCAGATGATACAACCATTCCTTCAACTGAACGCCAATGTCTACGCAATGCTTCCCTCGTTCTGTCCCAACTGTCCCAAAAGAATCATAGCAGTCGAGAAAGAGCTAGCTCAGATTAGACACCAAACAACCAAGTAAGACCCAGATCATTCTAGGTCCGACCTCTCCCACCTGGTAGTTCAGATAAACTAAATTGTTGCCGAACGGAATGTCATTTCGGGTAGTCACTTGGCCTCTCTCGGCCTTGGCGGGCCTGTCGGTTTCTCCTTCGCCACCACGGGTTTCTGTAGCGCGGTGCTAGTGGCTCGCGTCTGGGAGTATGTTTCCCTTGAGTCTTATCTCAGATGTGTCATTTCTTGTCCAATTCGCTCGTCTGACGTGTTTCAACTGCACCACTTCTATTATGGTCTGGCAATGATCTTGGTCTCTATCAGTTTTCTGGCTGTTACCAAAAGGCAGAGGGTTAGATGGGACGTGGCCTTGATCTTTGGAATAGGAGCAGCGCTTTGTGTTGATGAGGCGGGCCTCTTGCTGTTGAGAGTTCCTTACAATGATCTACTCTCAATTCTCTTACTGGCATTGTTTGGAGTGGCCATTTTCGGGGGAACCATTAACGCGGCTTTCCGGGACGGGACACGCGAGTTCAGGATATTAGACAGAGCGGATATTCTAACGGTGTTGTCGATCCTTCTCGCTATGGCAGGAGTTATCTATCTAGATCGGCCTCTGGTCACAATAGTAGAGATTGCCGGGGGGGTTTCTTGGGCGTTTGCTGTGGTTCTTATCACGCTCTTTGGAAAGAAGCACTTTCTCAGAGTCTGGGCGGGACCCGGCTGACTATACGGACTACCTGGCCATTCTTATTCTTGATAGGAGTGGGCTGTATACAGATATGTTTGGAAACCGGATGCAGGAGAGAGGTATGATATTTTGCGCCCCTTGCTTAAATTGAGGGAGCCATTCAAGCATCTGCAGAGTTAAGACCGTGACTGAAGATAGAGGGGTTGGACTAAAGGCCTGGCTGTCCGGACCGAGATCCAAGAATGCGAAGGCCGACTTTCAAGCATCACAGGTCGCGCGCATGGATAAGCGTCGCATAGTGGTGCTGCCACTGGCCAATATATCCCCGGACCCGAAAGATGAATACTTTGCAGACGGTCTGACCGAAGAACTCATCTCGAGCATTTCGAACATCAGCGAGCTCAGCGTTATCTCGAGAACCTCAGCAATGACGTTCAAGGGAACCGGCAAGAAGGTTGGTGAGATCGGAAAGGAACTCGACGTCGGGTCCGTTCTAGAAGGAAGTGTAAGAAAATCCGGCAACAGGATGCGGATAGCAGTTCAACTCATAGACGTAAGGGACGACAAGCACCTCTGGTCCCAGAACTATGACAGAGAGT
>WNGK01003774.1_pt1 | contig 18209 bp, 15 predicted proteins | sample 5400601 | NCBI WGS metagenome assembly WNGK01 (sample SAMN13153376, study PRJNA577476) | soil metagenome | isolation source: 60 cm soil or saprolite under Garry oak tree replicate 1 | place: USA:California | collected 2016-06-15
GCGAGCGCAAAGCGCGGCAGGAAACGGCGCATGCTCATCGTCCGCCCTCCCGCCGTCCCAACGGATATGGGCCGGCCTCCCCGCGGAACGGCTGGAGCAGCATTCGATCAAGCCTGAGTTCGCGCGCATCGCGGAACTGCTCGATGCCGATCGTCATGGCGTCGTGCCCGGCCGCAGGCTGCGCGCGGTAGGTGCCGAACAGGCGATCCCACCAAGGCAAATTGAATCCAAAATTGCTGTTGGTCTCGCGCGACAAGATCGAGTGATGCACTCGGTGCATGTCCGGCGTCACGACGAACCAGCGCAGCACGCGGTCGAATCCCAGCGGGATGCGGATGTTGCCGTGGTTGAACATGGAGGTGGCGTTAAGCAACACCTCGAAGATCAGCACCGCCACCGCGGGCGCCCCCAGCGCGACGACCACGGCCAGCTTGATCACCATCGACAATACAATCTCGATCGGATGGAAGCGCAGTCCGGTGGTGACGTCGAATTCGAGATCGGCATGATGCATGCGATGTAGCCGCCACAGCGCGGGCACGGCATGAAAGAGGACGTGCTGGAAATAGATCGCAAGGTCGAGAAGGATGACCGAGCAAACGACGGCGATCCACGCCGGGAGCGCAATCGTATTGAAAAGCCCCCATGCATGCGCCTGCGCGACGAGCGCGAGACCGACCGCCGTGGTCGGAATGACGAGACGGACCAAAAGCGTGTCCACCACCACCACGCCGAGATTATTGGGCCAGCGCACGAGGCGGCCGATCGCCTGTTTGCGGCGGGGACCGACCAACTCCCAAATCGCCATCGCGGCCAAGACGCTGCCGAATGCGCCCAGCCGGATGAACGGCTCATAAGCGAATATGGCATCACGCATGAGGAGAATGTCCCATCTTGACAACGGCTTATATTTATTCAATTATTATATTAAATGATATAATATCGTCAATCGACCCATGTCAAGGCACAATCCGAAATCGGCGCTGTTCGCCCAATTCGCCGCTGTCGCAAAAACGCTGGGACATGCGCATCGTCTCGAGCTGTTGGAGCAGCTCGCCCAGGGGGAGCGCAGCGTCGAAGTGCTGGCGCAGAGGACGGGCCTATCGATCGCCAACGCCTCGCAACATCTCCAGCACATGCGGCGTGCCGGCATCGTGGCAAACCGGCGTGACGGCAAATTCGTCTATTACCGCCTTGCCGATGACGCCGTTCTCGAGCTGCTGGCAGCGCTGCGCAGGATTGCGGAGCGCAACGTCGCCGAGGTCGAGCGGCTCATTCGCAGCTATTTCAATGATCGCGACAGCCTGGAGCCGGTCTCGCGCGCAGAGCTCCTGCGGTTGTCACGCGCCGGCGCGGTGACGGTGCTCGACGTGCGGCCGGAAGATGAATTCGCCTTGGGACATTTGCCGGGAGCGGTGAACATCCCGCTGCGCGCACTCGAGGCGCGGCTTTCAGAACTCAATCCATCGCAGGAGATCGTCGCCTACTGCCGCGGTCCCTACTGCGTGCTGTCCTACGAAGCGGTCGCAGCGCTGCGTGCACGTGGCTTCAAGGTGCGTCGCCTCGAAGACGGCCTTCCCGAGTGGCGCGCGGCCGGGTTGCCGGTGGTCGGCGGGAACGGCTGACCCGTCCCGAATTTTAGGTCTCGTGTTTCTTGCCCCGCATCATCGCGGTGATTGCCCACCGCGATGGGGTCCCAGGCCGGCTGCAAGCTCAGAACTCGGCCGGGAGATAGCCGTTGATTTCAAGGCCGATACAGATCTCGACGAGGGTAGGCGTCGTCCAAGCCATGATCAGTTCCTTTCCGTGTCGCGCCGTCGCCAACGCAGCTGCGGAACCTAAAGCACCTTCATGACGGATTGATTTCAGTTCCATGCCGATCCCCCTCCTCGTTCATCTCGCTGTCAAGGTCGCGGCCTAACGTCGTTCGGCCCGCCAACCGGCAATCAGGGAGATCACCATGCGGCCAACGAGATCATGGGTGCGTGCGGCCTTGAGCGCGTCGTTGCTCTTTACCCTGCCTCCCGTGCTCGGCGTGTCGGCGATGCTGGCCGAGTGCTCGGTCGCGATCGCGGGCGGCAACGTCCTAAAGGAGTTCAGGCCGGTCACGGATGAAATGCTGCAAAGGCCCGATCCCGGGGACTGGCTGATGCGGCGGGGCGATTACCGCGCCTGGGGCTACAGCGCGCTCGACCAAATCCGCGCCGGCAATGTCGGGGCCCTGAAGCTCGCTTGGGCCTGGAACATGGAGCCGGGATATCAGGAAGAGGCGCCGCTGGTGCATGACGGCGTCATCTTTCTTGCAAACCCGCAGAACGTGGTTCAGGCCTTGGACGGCCGCACCGGCGATCTGCTGTGGGAGTACCGGCGCGAGCTGCCGAAAATCGAAGGCGGCTATCACAACGACCTGTTCGATCGGGCGCGCGGCACGATCGCGCTCTACGCCGACAAGGTCTTCCTGGCGAGCGCCGATGCGCATGTCGTGGCACTCGACGCGCGGACAGGCAAGGTCGTGTGGGACACCACGGTGGCCGACTATCGCCGGGGCTACACGTTCACCGGCGGTCCCATGGTCGCCAAGGGCAAGGTGATCGCCGGCATTTCGGGCTGCACCAACCCCGACACGGCCGGCGGGTGCTTCATTGTCGCCCTCGATGCGAACACCGGAGCGCAGTTGTGGCGAACCCAAACGATTGCCCAACCGGGCTCGCCCGGCGATGAGAGCTGGAATGGATTGCCGCTCGAGAAGCGAAACGGCGGATCGGTGTGGACGACCGGCAGCTACGACCCCTCGCTCAACTTGCTGTTCTGGGGCACGGGGGGCCCCATTCCGCATACCGAGCTGGTGCGCGGCACCGCAGACGGGGCGGTCTTGTACACCGATTCAACGCTGGCTCTCGACGCCGACACTGGCAAGATCGTCTGGCACCACCAGTTTCTGCCCCGCGACAACTGGAATCTCGACCATGTGTTCGAGCAGATTCTCGTGGACATCAACGTGGGGAATCGCCCGCGGCAGGCGCTGCTGGCAATCGGAAAGCCGGGCATCATTTGGGCGCTCGACCGACGCACAGGCGAATTCCTGTGGGCGCGCGAAACGACCCACCAGACCGTGTTCAAGAGCATCGATCCGGAAACCGGAAAGGTCACCATCAACGAGAGCCTGATTCCCAAACAGCTGGAGCAAAACCATGTGGTATGTCCGTCGTTTTACGGCGGCAAATTATGGATGGCGACAGCGTACAACCCGGCGTCAAAGACACTGTTCCTGCCGTTGAACAATTTGTGCATGGACTACAAGGCGGTCGAGCAAAAGCCGCTGGTCGGCGAAGACTACGGGCGCAGCCGCATGCAATTTCGCCACGCTCCCGCCAACAACGGAAACGTGGGGCGCGTCGACGCCGTCAATCTTGAGAACAGAGAAACGCTATGGACGCAACAGCGGCGTCCCTACTGGTCCAGTTCGCTGCTGGTCACGGCCGGAGGAATCGTTTTCGGCGGTGACACGAACCGTCGCATCGCGGCACTCGATGCCGGTACCGGGAAGGTGCTGTGGGAGCTGCCTTTGAATAGTCAGCCTGGCGGTTTTCCGATGACATACATGGCCGGAGGAAAACAGTACGTGGCAATTCCAGCGGGCTTGAGCTTGATCGGTAATCGGGTCGTGCGGAGCCTCACGCCCGAAATTCCCGTCCCGAGCCGTGGCTCGGCGCTGTTGGTGTTCGCATTGCCTGATGCGGAATCTCGCTAGGGCCACAAATCCGGTTCTGTAAGCGCGGCTCGGTCAATGTCCGCTTCGCTCCGAAAGCGACCGAAGTGCTGCGTCGCTTACGCGCGTGCGTACCATCATCTCTGGAGGCCCGCGCTCCAGCAAGATTGGCTCTAGGGAATCTCGTAGACCGCCACTTCCGAGGTGACGCCGCGTAGCGCGCGGCTTTGCGCTACCGGCTTCTGGCCATTGCTGCCGAGCACGCTCGCGCTGCGCGGGTTGTGCACCACCGGCGCCGTCGCCAGGATCGACCGCGAGATCGCGAGCCCCTGTACTCGCGAGGCGATGTTCACGGTTTGCCCGAAATAGTCCTGTCGCTCGTTCAGGTTCACCGCGAGGCAGGGACCTTCGTGGATGCCGATCTTGAGCAGCAGGTCCTCGCGGCCGTGGGTCTCATTCAGCCGGCGCATCGCCTCGCGCATCTTGAGCGCCGCGGCCAGCGCATGGTCGGGCGTCAGGAAGGTCGCCATCACCGCATCGCCGATGGTCTTGACCACGGCACCGCCTTCGGTCGCGACGATGTCGTTCAGGGTGCGGAAATGCTCGCGCACGAGGTCGAAGGCGACCAGGTCGCCGACCCGCTCGTAAAGCTCGGTCGAGCCTTTGAGGTCGGTGAACAGGAAGGTGAGGCTGGTGATCTTCAATCGCTGGTCGACGTCGAGCGTGTCGGTGCGATAGATGTCGCGGAAGGTCTGGTTGCTGAGCAGCCGCTTGGCGTTGAGGAACGGCCGGCGCTTGCTGGTGAGCTCCTGAAGGTCGTTGGCGGCGATCCACACGGTAGGCAGCACGCGGGCTCCGGTGCGGTTGTCCAGCGACAATCGCAGCGGTCCTGGCCGCAATTCCAGGGTGCCGGTGGGCGCGCGCACGTTGTTATAGACCAGCGCCAGGTTCTGGCGCTCGCCGGCTGGCTCGCCCTTGACCTGGATGAATTGCGCGGCGTGCGTCACCGGCTCAAAGACGATGACGAATTCCGCCGGCAGCTGCAACGACAGGATCGCCTTGTCGCCCGCCGGCAGCTCGACGGCATCGAGGGTGAGCTGCTCGCACGTCGCCTCGAACTTCTCGTCGGGCAAATCGACGCCGGTGCCCCAGAAGATCTGGCGGTGATATTCCCAGATCGGCAATTCGTCGGGATTGTGGGCTGCGATCTTGCGCACGCGCGGGCTCACGGTGAAGCTCACCTCGACGACATCGTCGAGCGTGGGTTCGCTCGAGACGGCGCAGAACGCGCAATAGTATTCGTGGGAGCGCACGGTCTTGAGCGTGGCGTTGGCGTCCAGCACGCCGCCGCAGCTGGGGCAAAGCACGTTCCACGACATGTCGAGCAGCCCGATCTGCGTGGCATGCAGGAACGTCGTGATCGCCCGCTGTTCGTCGAGACCTTCGCGGCGGGCGAAGTCGAGCACGTTGATGCGGTTGAGCCGCCGATCCGGCGCCTCGCGGACCAGTCGCTCGAGCGCCGTCGCGCAGTCGGCGTCAGCCGACTTGCACAGGACGGCGAACAGGGGGTGGGCTTCGCTCATGGTCGAACGCTTCGCTCATGGTCGAACGCTTCGCTCAAACATGGGGTCGAAGATATGGCGGTTCAAGCGGTTGTAAGGCTTGGCCGCTTTGTGTCGACACGACAGGCCGGCCCGGCCTGTCCAATCTGTCAGCAGTGCTGTCAGTGCCTGCGTCAGGATATTGCCAGCGAGGGCGGCTATGAAAAGGTGCGCCCAATGTCAGGGGAAGCTGGCCCCGACATAGAACGTCCGCCCAGGAACTTTGCCCCCGCGCGGGTGTCATGTGTTTGCAATAGAAATCACTGATAAGCGCGCCATGCGCAGGGCAATGAATGCTTGAACGGCTCTCCACTGGCCCGCGGCGGGTTCGAACGCTGTTTCTGTCGGACGTCCATCTGGGGACGCGCGGCTGCCAGGCCGACAAGCTGCTCGACTTCCTGCGCCATTACGAAGCCGACATCATCTATCTCGTGGGCGACATCGTCGACGGCTGGCAGCTCAAGTCCGCCTGGTATTGGCCGCAACTTCACAACGACGTCGTGCAGAAGCTGCTGCGTCAGGCGCGCAAAGGGGTTCGCCTGTTCTACATTCCCGGCAATCATGACGAGTTTCTGCGCGACTATTACGGTACCCACTTTGGCGGCATCGAAGTGGTCGAAGATGCCATCCACGTCGCCGCCGACGGCAAGCGCTACCTTATCGTTCACGGCGACCTGTTCGACGTGATCATTCGCCACGCGCGTTGGCTCGCGCTCTTGGGCAGCAATGCCTACGATCTCGCGATCTTTATCAACACCTATTTCAATACGGTGAGACGCGCGTTCGGTTTGACCTATTGGTCGCTGTCCAAATGGGCCAAGCTGAAAGTCAAGAACGCGATGGCCTTCATCGGCGAGTACGAGCGCACGCTCGCGGCGGAAGCCCGGCGGCGGGGCGGCCTCGACGGGGTCGTCTGCGGCCACATCCATCATGCCGTGATCCGCGACGATCTCGGCTTGCGCTACATCAATTGCGGCGACTGGGTCGAAAGCTGCACCGCGGTGGTCGAGCATTTCAACGGACAGTTCGAGATCGTGAGGTGGATCGGGCCCGCCCCGTTGACGCACGAGCAGGACTTCGCGGCGGCGCTTGCCTCCCGGGTGTAGGCACATGCAGACGCAACAGCGGCAAGCGGACGGGAGAATTGCATTCAAGGCAGACGCATCAGCGGTACGCCGACACGAATCGTGGCGTTCTCCCGCACATTCTCATGCAGCGAGAAGCCGTCGGGAGCGAAGACGATGATGGTCGATCCGTGCTGGAACCAACCTATTTCATCGCCTTTCCTGAACGCCGCGTCGCAGGCGATGACATTGGGTCCGCGATGCTTGAGGCCGAGCAGCACATCGAGAAAGTGCAGGCGTATGCTGGCGACGAGCACGGCCGCGACCGGGACCAGCGTAATCGTGTGGCCGGTGGCGGTCAGTTTCGTCCGCAACAGCGCGCGTTCGTTCTTGCAGAACAGCTTTTCGACCCGCCGCAGCGCGATCGGATTGACGTTCCAGGTGTCGCCCGAGATGTAAGTCACCTGGTCGACGCGGCAATCATGCGGTGCGTGGAAACGATGATACATGCTCGACGTCAGGCGCAGCGTCACGTATCGGCCATCGCGATGAGCGTCGGCGAGCGCACGATCGCAAAACAGCTCCGCCAACGTGTAGGGAAAGCCCTTGATCTGATAGAGACGGGTGCCGGCGATCGTACCGGATGCGCCCACGATCGCATCGCAGGGGCTGACGAGGATTTTGGGATCGTCGTCGATCGGGCGCGCACCCTCCTTGAGCTGCCGGATGAAGCAATCATGCATGCTGCGAAAGTGCGGTTGCTTCGCCTCGCTCAAATCCAGATCGGAGAAGAAACGCCACAGCCCGATCGACAGGTCGCGCACCAACGGCTGCTGGATCCGGCTGAACCAGCCCATGAACTGCGTGGCCAGCCGGCGGGGAATCCGGTTGGTGAGCAAGAAATTGAGGTCCTCCTGCGCCAGCAAACGCAGAATCTGGGCGCGGAGCGTCATCGTGCCGTAACCTCCTTCGGATAAGGCACGATTCGATGGAATGGGCCAGCACGACACTGGCATTCTACGGGCTTGGCGCTGCCGCGCTGGCAACGTCGTTGGTGACATTGCGCCGGCGGCTCGAGCTTTCGAAGGCCAAGCACAGGACGCTGACCGGCCATGCCAGGATGGCGCGGCGGGTGGCCTCGCTGGTGCCGTTCTACGACTACGACGATAGCCGGTTCTTCTGTTCCGACGATGCGCCGGAGGAGGTCGCGGCGCGCCGCCGCGCCGGCTTCGAGCGGCTGGCGGCGCTCTATGACACGCGCTTTGCCGAAACGATCCGCCGCACCGCCGAGGCGACCGACGGCATCTCCGATCTGCAATTCACCGACGCCTATCGGGTGCCGTTCCAGTACGGCCGCGTCGTGCGCCAGCACCTGAAATCCGCAGCGTTCGTGCAATCGTCCGCGGGCGTCATGCTCACGGATCTCGACGGCAATCAGTTCTACGACCTGACCGGCTCCTACGGGGTCAATGTCCTCGGCTACGACTTCTACAAGCAGGCGATAGGACGCGCCGTCGAGCGCGTCGGCGAGCTTGGCCCGGTGCTCGGCCCCTATCATCCGGTCATCGCCGACAACGTGAAGCGTCTGAAAGAGCTTTCCGGACTCGACGAAGTGTCGTTCCATATGTCGGGCACCGAGGCGGTGATGCAGGCCGTGCGGCTGGCGCGCTACCACACCCGCCGGTCCCACCTGGTGCGCTTCTGCGGCGCCTATCATGGCTGGTGGGGCGACGTGCAACCGGGTATCGGCAACCCGCTGCCGGCGCACGAGACCTACACACTGAAGGACATGTCGGACGATTCGCTGCGCGTCCTGCGGACGCGACGCGACATCGCCTGCGTGCTCGTCAATCCGCTGCAGGCGCTGCATCCGAACGCGTCCGCGCCGACGGACTCGTCGCTGGTCGACGGCGCGCGCAACGCACATTGCGACAAGGACGCCTATGCCGAGTGGCTCAAGCGTTTGCGCGCGGTCTGCACCGAGCAAAACATCGTCTTGATTTTCGACGAAGTGTTCGTCGGCTTCCGTCTCGCCATGGGCGGGGCACAGGAGTACTTCGGCGTCCGGGCCGATCTCGTCACCTATGGCAAGACCCTGGGCGGCGGGCTTCCCATCGGCGTCGTCTGCGGACGCAAGCACCTGATGAAGCGGTTCCGCGACGATCGCCCAGCCGACATCTGCTTCGCCCGCGGCACGTTCAACTCCCATCCTTATGTCATGGCGGCAATGAACGAGTTCCTGCGGTATCTCGAAACGCCACGCGCCCGCGAGCTCTATCGCGACCTCGACCGAACCTGGAATGCAAGGGCGCAGCGCCTCAATCGGCGCCTGCGCGACGAGGCGTTGCCGGTAGAGGTGGCGAACATGTCCTCGATCTGGACGGTCTGCTACCTGCGGCCGTCGCGCTACAATTGGATGCTGCAATATTATCTGCGCGCCGAAGGGCTGGCGCTGAGCTGGATCGGAACAGGCCGCCTCATTTTCAGCCTGAACTACACCGAGGCGGACTTCCAAGCGGTGGGCGACCGCTTCGTGGCCGCAGCAAGGGCCATGCAGCAAGATGGCTGGTGGTGGCACGATCCAGCGGCGACCAACACGTCGATCAAGCGCCGCATCCTCAAGGAAATGATCGCGCACCGGCTGTCCCCGAAGCGCGATTGTACGCAACGTCGCTGAAGGCCTTCCGGCAGCCATCAGGTCGCGTGCGGAGCCTCTGCGGCTTCGTCGGCGATCCACTCGTCACCTTGAGCGTGATGCGGATCGATCCACTCGCCGCGCAGCAGGGAGAGGGGAGCCTTGTAGTAGAGTTTGATGTCGTGGAACGGGTCGGTCAGGATTTTCGTGGCCCATACCAGTCCGGTCTGCACATCCTTGATGAAGAACAGTTGCACGGTCCGGAACAACAACCCGCCGATTCCGATGACCAGCCAGATCTGCGCGACATGGCGCACGAACTCCATCGTGCCCGCGTGCGGGGTGAAGATGCCGAAAAAAGTCGGATCGAAGTAGAGCGGCAGCGGCGACAGCGCCCAGATCGTCATCAGGACGACCTTGCGCCGTAGATTGTAGCCGACCTTGATTTCTTCCTTGTAGTCGTGCGTCGCTTGATTCACCACGTCATAGTCTCTCGGCTCGAAGAAGAAGTGGCCGATCTGGCGGCTGGTCATCGCCACGAGCCAACCAATCAGAGCTGCCATCGCCGGATCCCCGAACATCATCACGTAGGCGGACAGAAAGCTCACGGCGCTCACCAGATGAAGCGATTGATTGATCCGGCTGTGATGATAGAAGCGATGATCGTCCCAACGCTGCACTCTCAGGGCCTCGAGAAACGGCTGCATAACAGCTCTCCGTGTTGTCGTCGTGTGTCGATGCTATGGCGATTCGATGAATCCGATGTGACAGGCGCGTCGATCGGCGGGGAAGAGGCATTGCTTGCGGCGAACGGGGAGGGTCAGACCGCGGCGCGCGCCGCCGGCTTCTCCGCGCGCGCGGCGCTCGCTCCGCCGGCCTTGGAGAAGCGGATCAGCGAGAAGTGCCCGAACGGCGGCATCGCCCGCCGCTCGACCAGCCGCATGCCGCGCGAGCGCTTGGCCCAGTGCGCGTAGCGCTCCCAGGAGAACTCGGTGCGCCAGCCAAGCTTGCGTGCCGCAGGCGCAAACCATCGCTCCAGGGCGCGCCGCAATCCCGCTTCCGCGCCCACACGGCTGACCAGCACGATCTCGCCGCCCGGCTTCAGCACGCGGGCGAATTCGTCGAGCGTCGCCTCGGGATTGGGAACCGTCGTAATGACGTATTGCGCCACGACCACATCGAACGACGCATCCGGAAAGGACAGATGCTCGGCGTCCATGACCCAAAGTCCCTCGACATTGGCGAGCCCGAGCTCGACGACGCGCTGCTGTGCCTTGCGCAACATGGGCTCGGAGATGTCGACGCCGCAAAGGCGGTTGGCGCGCGAATAGTCCGGGAGCGATATGCCGGTGCCAACCCCCACCTCGAGGATGCGTCCGCCGATGCGTTCGGCGGCGGCGATCGCGGCGTGGCGGCCACGCTCGAAAACCGCGCCGAACACGAGATCATAAACCGGCGCCCAGCGCGCATACGCCTTGGCGATCGTCTCCTTGTCGAGCTCTGCGCGCGACACATCGGTCATGGCAGTGTCTCCTTTTCGCCCCACCCGCTTTCGCCCCGTGACCGGCAGCGAAAACCTTTGCTCCGTCCTCATCAGCCGCGCGCGGTCGCCGCCATCGCCATTCCCGCGTCGGATTCGCGATATCCGCCGATGGCCACTTTCTGGATATGCCCGATGAATTGACGCGCGCTGTTTTCCCAGGAGCGGTCGAGTGCGAACGCGCGACACGCTGAGCGAGAAATTCGAAGCGCCTCGATACAGGCCACGCCCAGGTTTTCGTTCAAAACTCCGACCGGACTGCCGCCCACGACGTCCTTCGGCCCCGTGACCGGGAAGGCGGCGACCGGAACGCCGCTGGCCAGCGCTTCGAGCTGCACCACGCCGAACGTGTCGGTGCGGCTCGGGAACACGAAGACGTCCGCCGCCGCGAGATGCGCGGCCAAGGCGCCATTCTCCAACAATCCGAGGAACTTCGCGTCCGGAAAGCGCCGTTTCAGCGCCGCCTCCTCAGGGCCGGTGCCGATGACGACCTTCGTGCCGGGGAGATCGAGCGAGAGGAATGCTTCGAGGTTCTTTTCGACCGCGAGCCGCCCCACGCTGACGAAGATGGGGCGCGTAAAGCCGAGTTCGATCGCGCGATCCGGCCTGAACAAATCGGTGTCCACGCCGCGCGTCCACATCCCAAGGTTGGAAAAACCCCGCTGGCGCAATTCGGTCATGAGCGATGGCGTCGACACCATCGTCACGGTTGCGGCGGCATGAAATCGTCGCAGCGCCGCGTAGATCCACGCTTGCGGAATCGGTGCGCGCGCCGAGATGTATTCAGGGAAGCGCGTCGTGTAGCTGGTGGTGAAGGGCCGGCCGTGCCTTCGGCAATAGCCCGACACCACGTGGCCGATCGGCCCTTCGGTGGCGATATGGATCGCATCCGGCTTGGCCGCTTCGATGCGGCGCGCGATCTCGCGCCGGCGCGGCAACGCCAAGCGCAATCCGGGATAGGTCGGTATCGGGATGCACCGAAAACCGTCCGGGGTAAGGAATTCAATACTGACGCCGAGGCGTCGTGCGCTGTGTGACAGCGAGGTCAAGGTGCGGACCACGCCGTTGACCTGCGGGTGCCAGGCATCCGTTGCGACCAGAACCCGCATCAAGCCGCTCTCGGTCGGGCCAGCTCAGCCATCTCGTCATCGAATCGCATATGACAACATTGCGATTTCATATCTCAGCCGTGTGACGGCGTGACGTTCGCAAGTCACATGATTTGAACTTTCGCGCCGCTGCGACCTGTAACAATGGTGTTACAAACGGATGAGACACTGCCTCCGCGATTCGCCGAGCCGCGCCGACCCGCATCGCCCGGAGCCCATGCCAAACGTGACGAGGGTCATCTCGCGGGCGATACGACAGCGGCTCGACTGGAACAGGATTGGCATCGCGATCAGCCTGCTGATCGTGGTGATTGCCGCTGTCACCCTGGTCCAACTGCTCAGAGACATCGAGATCGACAAGGTTGTCGCTGCGCTGCGGTCAAAATCGATTCGAGAGGTCTTGATTGCCGGCGTCTTCGTTGCGATCGGTTATGTCGCGCTGAGCTTTTATGATTTCTTCGCGCTGCGCACGATCGGCCGGGATACAGTGCCCTATCGAGTCGCGGCGTTTGCAAGCTTCACCAGTTATACGATCGGCCACAATCTCGGCGCGACCGTCTTTACCGCCGGCGTCATCAGGTTTCGGATCTATTCCGCCTGGGGCCTGAGCGTCATCGACATCGTCAAGATCGCCTTCGTCACGGGACTGACGTTCTGGCTCGGCAATGCGTTTGTGCTCGGGGGCGGCATGGCATACGCGCCGGCGGCCGCGAGCGCAGTCGATCAATTGCCGCCGTGGATCAACCGGCTGATCGGCGTGTCGGGCCTGATCATCATTTTCGGTTACCTGCTCTGGCTGATGCCACGGCCGCGGGTGATCGGCCGCTCGAGTTGGCAAATCGTCCTGCCGAGCCCGCGCTTGACGCTCGTGCAGATCGGGATCGGGGTTTTGGATCTCGGCGCGGGAGCGATCGCGATGTATACCTTGCTTCCGGCGCATCCTGCGATCGATTTCATCACTTTGCTCGTGGTTTTCGTCACGGCGATTCTGCTCGGATTCTTAAGCCACGCGCCCGGAAGTCTCGGCGTCATTGAAGTGGCGATGCTGGTCGGGCTTCCGCAATTCCCCAAGGAGGAGCTGCTGGCATCGCTGCTGATCTTCCGCTTTCTGTATTTCGTTCTTCCGCTTTCTCTCGCCGCCCTGTTGCTTGGCCTGCGCGAATTGTGGCTGCTCGCCACGTCGGCGAGCGACCTCGGCGACCGCAATAGGTGGCAGCTTTGGAAAATGCGGTCGTCCGATTGCACGCGAGCGCTCTGGGATTCGGCCTGGGCTAGCCAACGCGACCGCGTCCGCGAACGCAAGCGTTCGGAGTCGCAGTCGAATTGAACCTCACCAAAACCGCCCCGTTGCGGAGCGATCATCCGGTGGACTTGGTCCAGTCGGCCGGACCCTATCGATCAATTCGACTGCGCGCGGGCGCGCGAGTGGGCGCGGGCTAAACGCCGGTCGCGCGCGGTAGTAAGACAATCGGTCCCTGATCAACACGAAACCGCAAAGCGCCAGACTGGTCCAGACCGCCACGCTGCTCAGGACTGCGGCTCCAGCAGTTGCGCAAAGCCGAAGTTGTAGCGCCTGAGTTTCGGATTCTTGACCCTGCTGTAGCGGCTGAAGTCGACGCCATCAAAGCCGCCGCTGAAACGCTCGATGTAGCGGTCGGCAAGCAACGGCGTGAACTCCGCGAACATCGGCCGCCGCAGCTCGAGCCCTTCGTCGGCGAAATCGCGGCCGTGATGGTAGTCGTAGATCATCACCAGCGCCCACGCGCCGGTGATGAAATGGCCGCCGGCGAGCGAGGTCAGCCGTCCCGATTTCACCGCTTCGAGCGCCTCGGTCGAGGTGTTGACGCCGCTGAACCAGGCGTCCACGCCGGGCTTGCCGCCGCGCTTTTCCCAGGCGGCCATGGCGCCGAAGGCCATCAGATCGTTGCCCGCCCAGACGAGCTTGACATCGGGATAGCGCCGGTAGAGCGACTCGGCTTGCTGAGCGGCGTTCTCGCGCGCCCACGCCGCGTAAACCTCCTCCTCGAGAACGACCATCGGGGCTTCGGCGACCGCGCGGCGCATGCCCTGGTTGCGATTGATCGAGGAGGGTGTGGAGCGATCGCCGGCGATCGCCAGCATGTGAAGCTTGCCATCGGGCCCGAATGCTTTTTCTCTCTTGCCGCGCTCGATCAGCGCACGCGCCGTCAGATAGCCGGCGTCCTCCGCCTGCGGCTCCAGCGAGCCGAGCCAGCCCTTGTACTTGCCGCGCGGCGACCCGATGCCGCCACGCTGATCGACGGGGATCGAGCTATAGGCGAGAAAAGTCTTCACGCCGGCAGGGTCGATGATCGCCAAGAGCCGGTCGGCCACGGAATAGTCGTCCGTGACTACGATATATTCGGGCCGCTTGCCGGCGGGCCGTGCGACCATTTCGCGGGCGATTTCGAGCGTCTTGAGAGGCTCACGCTGCGCATACTGCACTTCGAACGTCATGCCGAGGCTGTGGGCGGCGGCCTGCATGGCTTGCGTGGCGGTCACCCAGTAAATCTCGCCAGACTTTCCAGGATTGATGAACGCGACGGACTGCGCACGGGCAACGGAGCCCCACAGCAAGACGGTTAGACACAAAGCCAGGCCTAACTCGACAGCGCGACGACTAGACTGCCAGGGCCGCGGTGCCTCTGCGATCATAGCGACGATCCTCTTCCGTGCACGTCATCAGTCCAAGTTCGGCGGCCGCGGTGCGCTGCGCATCGTCATCTGCGGCTCACCTGCCACCGATCGCAACTCAAATCGAGTGTTTTGCCCCCGACCCGCCCCGGATCAGGCAGCCGCGGCAAAACGGTTTCCGGATCGATATTGTCAAGGTGGCGGCGGCGAGGTGTCAAGCACTCGAGGCTCGTTTCCATCGGCGAGCGACGAAAGGTGTGCGGCACACGGCGCGCGATAGCTTGGCTCAGCCGGCCTTCTCTTCACCCGCTTCAGGTCGCGTCGCCACCTCGGTCGGCGCCAAAGACGGAAGCCGCTCGATGTGCGGCGGAGGAGCGCCCCGCAGCGCCAGCACCAGTTCACGGCCGCCGAGAATCACAAGCGAAAGCGCGAACGGAACGATGTAGTAGAGCAGCCGGAACAAGAGCACTCCGGCAAGCACGTCTTCCTTGTCGAACTGCCACAGCGCGACCAGCATGGCCGCATCGAAGACGCCGATGCCTCCCGGCGCATGGCTGGCAAAGCCGAGCAGCGTGGCGGAGACGAAGATGACGGCGAGCGTAACGAAGCCGATATTGGGCTCGTCCGGCACCAGCATGTACATCGCCAGCGCACAGAAGCCGAGGTCGACGATGCCGATGCCGATCTGCAACAGCGTGAGCGGCCCGCCGGGCAGGGTGACGCGCCAGCCCTCCCGGCCGACGACGCGCGGCCGCCGCCATACCCAGCCGACATAGAGCGCCAGCACGATCACAATCAGGACCGCTCCACCGCGGTTGAGCCATGCGGGCAATTGGTCGATGGCCGTGGCGGCGAGCGGCGCATAGAGAATGCCGAGCCCGAGCACGGTGGCATTCCCGAGCCAGAAGGTCAGCCCGGCCACGAAACAGATTTTCGCGACCTCGATGGCGGTCAGCCCCCAGGCTGAATAAATGCGGTAGCGGACCGCGCCGCCGGTGAATACGCTCGCGCCGACATTGTGACCGACGGAATAGCTGGTAAAGGCGGCGAGCGCGGCCGCCCAATACGGCACGTCGTTCCGCCCGATCGTGCGCAGGGCAAAAAGGTCATAGAAGGTCAGCGTGAAGTATCCCCCGGCGACGAACACGGCGGCGAGCGTGATGTGGCGCAAATCCGTGGTCACCAGCGCTTCGACGACCTCGCTGGGGTCGATCGTGCGCAAGATGCGATAGAGCGCCACCGCCGCGACCGTGATGATGGCGATGCTGAGCGCGAGGCCGATCCGGTTCCAGCCGATCCTTTGGTCGCAGAACACCGCCGCCCGATGCAGCGCGTCGAGCACTCTGCGCTCACGATCCTGTGTTCTGGGCTCCATCGATCGACCCGTGACGCGACTTCCCGCACCCCCATATCGTCGTTGCAACGTCCGAGTCCAATCCCGGCGTTGCGACGGCCCCTCGCGTGGGCGTTTCGAGCCGATGGCCGATAACGACTAGCAAACTGCGCGCAGGCGCGCGAGGGCTTGCGCGGCGGCAGGTGGCTTGGCCGCGATCGGGATGTGCTCGGCGCATCGGTCCGCCGCCTTGGCGGTCTTTGGCGATCTGATAAGGTCGCGTGCCGACCCAGGAGTGGCCTGAGAATGCCGAGCGCCCCTGGCAGTCATGCGATGGGCAGCGCGCTCGCGCCGAAAATCGGAGGACGCCATGACCGAAAGCTCGTTGCCGCCCGATCATGCGCTTGCGCGCCGCGCCATCCTCAAGGGAGCAAGCCTCGGCATCGGGGCGGGGCTCGTGTCCGCCCTCACCGCGCAGGCGCAGACCTCGGGCGCGGGGGTGGCGCAAGCGAGCGACGGGGCGATCTGGAGCGCCGAATACTGGGCCAAAAAGGGTGACGTTGCACTCAACCTCTGGCGCAAGCGCGTCGGCGCGCCGAAACCGGGCGAGCCGCCGCTTCCGCTGCTATTTCTGGTGCACGGCTCCTCGAACTCCGCCCGCTCATCCTACGACCTCACCGTGCCGGGCAAGGGCGAGTACTCGCTCGAACGTATTCGCGCGCTACGGCTACGACGGGTGGACCATGGACCACGACGGCTACGGCCATTCCGGCAGTTCCGGAAACAATTCCGACGTCGCCAGCAGCGTCGAGGACCTCAAAGCCGCGGTGCCGGTGGTGGCGCGGGAGACCGGGCGGGCGAAGATGCATTTCTACGGCACCTCCTCCGGTGCCATCCGCGCCGCCGCGTTCGCGCAGGCCGAGCCCGAGCGGGTGGACCGGCTGGTGCTGGTCGCCTTCACCTACAAAGGCACCGGCGCGCCGGAGATCGGCAGGCGGGAGCAGCAGGTCGAGTTCTACCGCAACAACAATCGCCGCAAGCGCGACGCGGCCATGATCCGCTCGATCTTCACCCGCGACGGCCACGCCGCGAGCTACGACATGGCCGTGCCCGAGGCCATCGCCGCCGTGGAACTCAAGTTCGGCGAACAGGTCCCGACCGGGACCTATCTCGACATGGCCGCCAATCTGCCGCTGGTCGATCCCAAGAAGGTGCTCTCGCCGGTGCTCATGATCCGCGGGGTCCATGACGGCAACTCGACCACCGAGGACCTCATCGACTTCTTTCGGCAATTACCCAACGGCGACCGCCAGTTCGTGATCCTGCCGCACACCGCCCACAGCCCGGGATACAGCAACAACCGGCACCTGCTCTGGTACGCGACGCGCAACTTCCTCGCCGCGCCGGCGGCGGTTGCCTCCTGAAGCGGTGGGAACGACCACCGGGGTGGCACCACCTGATCAAGGCAAGAGGGGACGCTAGGGGGGCGACAAGGAGCGAACTCATAATGCCGCTCGAACACCCTAACGGCCGCGCCTCAGGCTCATGGCTGCATCGTCGCAAGTTTTTGTTGGGAGCAGGTGCGGCCGGGATGGCGCTGGGGACGGGATTGGGAGAGGCGTACACGCAAATCGCAAGGGCGGCAGACTACTCGCTGCGGATCGCGCCGCTGCGACTCGAGCTCGCCCCCGGCAAGGTGATCGAAACCTTCGCTTACAGCGGCACCGTCCCCGGTCCCGTGTTGCGGCTGCGCGAAGGCCGCCAAGTCAGCATCGATATCCGCAACGATACCGACGTCGACGACATCGTGCACTGGCACGGGCTCTACGTGTCCTCGGAGGCCGATGGTGCGATGGAGGAGGGATCGCCGATGGTGAAGCGGGGCGGCACGGAGCGTTATACGTTCCCGGCGAAGCCAACCGGCACCCGCTGGTATCACAGCCACAATATGGCCGGGACCGATCTGAGGCGAAGCTTGTATGCAGGGCTGTACGGCTTCCTGATCGTCGAGCCGGCGAGCGATCCCGGCCGCTACGATCAGGAAGTGCTGCTGGCGGCTCACCACTGGGAGGGCTCCTGGGTCAGCATGCAGGATATCCGCCGCGGTCCCCCACCCGACAATGGTCTCGAGGTGTTGTACGCGTCGGCGTCCTTCAACGACAAAATGCTCGGCCACGGCGAACCCGTTCGCGTGCGCGAAGGACAGCGCGTGCTGTTCCGCCTGCTCAACGCCAGCCCGACCGAAAACATCACGTTGGCGCTGCCCGGCCATCGCTTCACCGTGATCGCACTCGACGGCAACGCTGTGCCTTCGCCCCAAAGCGTGGACGTGCTGTTTCTGGCGCCTGCGGAACGGGCCGACGTGATCGTGGAGATGAACCGGCCAGGCGTCTGGACCCTTGGCGGGATCAAGGACGAGGACCGCAAGATGGGCCTTGGCATCGTGGTCGAATACGCCAACCAGCGCTGCGAGCCGCAGTGGTCGACGCCTCCGAATTCCGCGTGGGACTACACGATTTTCGGCCGGGAGCGGCCGCTAGCTCCGCCGGACGAACGTCTCGATCTT
>WNGK01009945.1_pt1 | contig 18203 bp, 14 predicted proteins | sample 5400601 | NCBI WGS metagenome assembly WNGK01 (sample SAMN13153376, study PRJNA577476) | soil metagenome | isolation source: 60 cm soil or saprolite under Garry oak tree replicate 1 | place: USA:California | collected 2016-06-15
TACCATGGGACAGCCGTAATGCACTGCGAGGTGGCCAAGTCATTATAACAATATAATTTAGGAGTAGTCGGCTTGTGGCACAGTCTCTGCCCTAGGCGCGGCGGGAGGCTTCATGTTCACAACTATTGCTTTGCTCAGCTTGGCATTCGTGCCCACGCCGGCCGTCCGGGGGGCTCTGAGTTCCGACCGTCCTCGCATCGAACTGTGGACCAATCGTGGCGAGGGGGCCGTTGTTACCCGCGGTGAGCGGGTGCGGCTCTTTTTCCGGCTCGATCAGGACGCCTACGTCACGATCTTCCGCGTGGACACGGACGGTCGGGTTCGCGTGCTGTTCCCACGCGATCCGTGGGAAGACAACTTCGCGCGCGGCGGCCGGGATCTCGAGGTCGATGGCCGTCAGCTCGGGAGCGACGCCTTTACGATCGACGATTATCCCGGCGTGGGCTACCTCTTCGCCGTCGCGTCGGCTGATGCGTTCGTTTACGATCGAATCGAGAGCGGCGATCATTGGGACTATCGCGTTATCGCGGATGGCCGTGTGCGCGGCGATCCGTACGTGGCGATGACCGATCTCGCACAGCGCATCGTTCCGGAGGGGTACTCCGACTGGGACTACGATGTGGTCTCCTACAACGTCGGCCAACACTACGACTATCCTCGCTTTCTGTGCTATGACTGCCACACGTACGTCAGCTATTCGTACTGGGACCCGTACTACACGTCGTGCGTTCGCTTCCGCATGTTCGTGTACGACGATCCCTGGTACTATCCATATCGCTATTACGGTGGCGGCCGCGTCGTGTTCGTGCGGCCCTATCGCCCGCAGCCCCGCTTCATCTTTAAAGACTGGGGATCGGACCGGCCCAGCCGCGAAGGCTTCGTCTCGCGCGAACGCGAGCGCCCAGTCAACGACAACGGGCGTCGCGGCGTGACGGGCCGTGATTTGGGTGGCCTGGGCATCATTCCGCCCCCCGACGTGCGCGACCGACGCAATCGTCCCGGCGACGACCGGAACAACGGGAATAACGGGAATAACGGCAACAATCGCGGCAACAACGGCAACGACGATCGCGGTAATGGACGGCGCGAACATCCGGAGCACCCGGAACACCCGGATCATCCGGAGCACCCGGACAACCCCGGTCGCCGTTATCGCCCTGACGACAGCAGGTCGGCGGATCGGCCCATGATACTGCCCCGGTCAGATCAATCGCCAGGCAATCCGGGACGCCGCGATGCGGAGCCACGGCGCATCGAGCCCCGCGACGAGCCGCGACGGGTTGAGCCGCGCAACGAGCCGCGCAGCGAGCCACGGAGCGAGCCCCGCAGCGAGCCGCGGAGCCAGACTCGCGCTGAGCCCCGCAGCGAACCGCGCAGCCAGCCGCAACCGCGCGAGTCTGCGAAGCCGCGCAACGAGCCTGAAGTGCGGCGGCGTAAGCCCTGAACCATTCAGACTGAAACCTGACGCGCCCGATCGTAGTCGCACACGGTTGGGCGCGTTAGCTTTTCTTCCGTTCTCTACCTAGAGGTTCGCTCTTGGTTGCGCTGCTCCTCGTTATGCTCACGCAATCGCCCGCAGCCATTCAACGGGCGGCGCAGACGATTTCCCCTGAAGACATCCGCCGCCGCATCAACATCATTGCGGACGATTCGATGAGAGGTCGCGACACGCCGAGTCGCGAACTCGATGAGGTGGCGGCGTACATTGCTGGCGAGTACCGGCGGTTGAGACTGAAGCCGGGTGGCGATCGCAGCACGTTCCTCCAGCGCTACCCGGTGAACCGAGTCCAGATTCTCGCCGACAGCTCGGTGGCGTTCGTGCATGGCGGTCCCGGCGCGACACTCAAATACGGCACCGACTTCATCTTCGGCGGCAACATGTTCGCCAGCGGCGATTACGCGGGTGAGCTGGTGCTCGTGAGCGGACCACTCAGCGCGCCCACCGCCGACACCGCACAACTGGCGGGCAAGATGGTGCTGCTGGCAATCCCGCGGCTGCGTGGCGCAGACCGCGAGCGCGTATTGAATTGGAAGCCTGCCGGCGTCGTCCTCATCAGCAATGCCCCCGATTCCACGTGGACGAGTTTGGTGACGCGAGGGACCCGGCCGCAGCCGCGCAATCCGAGTCGGCCGGTCGGCGGACCGATTGTGCTCGCGGTCCGGATCACATCACTGGAGCCGGTGGCAGCGGCACTCGGCACCGATCTCGCCGCCCCTCCATCCAGCGGCGCCTTCACCGTGAAGTCGTTAGCCGGCGTGCGGCTGCACGTGCATGCCAGGATTCAAGCGGCGGGTCGCACGCAGGCTCCGAATGTCGTGGCCATCCTCGAAGGGAGTGATCCGATACTCAAGAACGAATACGTCGTTTTCAGCGCGCACATGGATCACATCGGCGTCGCGGGGCCCCGGGGCAGCGGGCAGTGCCAGGCGCGGGGTGCGGACTCGATCTGCAATGGTGCTGACGACGACGGGTCAGGAACGGTCGCGGTGGTGGAGATCGCCGAAGCCTTCGCGGGCATGACTCCGCGTCCAAAGCGCTCGATCATTTTTCTGAACGTGAGTGGCGAGGAAAAAGGGCTGTGGGGCAGCGAGTACTTCACCACTCACCCCGCCGTGCCGATCACCAGCATCGTCGCCGATCTCAATATGGACATGATCGGCCGCAATTGGCGGGACACGATCGTGGCGATTGGAAAAGAGCACTCGGATCTGGGTGCGACCCTGAACCGCGTCGCCGCCTCTCATCCCGAGCTGAATATGCAGCCCATCGATGACATCTGGCCCGAACAAGACTTCTACCGCCGGTCCGACCACTTCAACTTCGCGAGGAAAGGCGTCCCCATCCTCTTCTTCTTCAACGGCACGCACGAGGATTACCACCAGGTGGGCGACTCGCCGGATAAGATCGACACGGAGAAAGAGGCGCGCGTGGCGCAGCTCGTGTTTTACCTCGGTCTCGAGGTCGCAAACGCGTCCCAGCGCCCGAAATGGAACCCCGATAGCTACCGGGCGATCGTCGGGCGGTAACGCGTAGGAAACGGGCCTCTGGCGCCGGTGTCACGCACTCGCGCATCTTGGCTACGTGAGGGTGCTGATTGTCGAAGACGACCCCGAGCTGGCCGGACTGCTGCGGGACGGCCTCCGCAAGCACCGCATCGACCCCACGATCGCAGCCACTTTTGCCGACGGGCAGGCGCAGGCGCTGGCCGGCGACTACGACGTCATCATCCTCGACGTTCGCCTACCGGGCGGCACCGGATTCGACCTGTGCGCGCAGCTGCGCCGCAACGCCATTCACACGCCCGTCCTGATGCTCACGGCGTTGGACGCCGTGGATGATCGGGTTCGCGGCCTCACGGCCGGCGCCGACGACTATCTCACCAAGCCCTTCGCGTTTCGCGAGTTGGTCGCGCGCCTGCAGGCGCTCGCGCGCCGGCGCGCGCTGGCGCTTACCCCCGCCACGTTGCGTGTCGCCGATCTCGAGATGGATGTGGGATCGCGCGTTGTGCGACGCGCCGGCCGCCCGGTTGCGCTGACGGTAAAGGAGTTTGCGCTGCTGGAGCTGTTGCTGCGGCACCCTGGTCAGGTCGTCGATCGCGGCGCGATCACGGCGCATATCTGGGACGACAATCACGACCCGTTCGCCAACGTGCTCGAGGTCTTGGTGCGGCGGTTGCGCAGCAAGATCGATGACGGGTTCCAGCCAAAGCTCATCCACACCGTCCGCGGCGCGGGCTACCGCTTGGGTCTCTCCGCATGACGCTCAGCCGGCTCCGCGTGCGTCTCACGCTCTGGTACGCCGCGACGTTTGCCGTCATTCTTCTGTTGCTCGGCACCGGGCTGTTTCTCGCCATCGGGACTCAAGTGTCGCGCCGCCTCGACGCATCACTTGTCGCGGCTACGGCCGCGATTGTCCGCGCGACTCATGATCTGGAGGCTGAGCGCGCAGCCGGTGGGGACACCGACGCGGTGGCGGAGTTGCACATCCCGGACCGGGAGCTCTACCTCTTCGACGCGAACGGGCGGGCCATCACGCCGGCTCAGGCCGACGCGTGGATCGCTGACGCGGCCCACATCGCGGCGGCCACCGGGCGCGCGAACGTGCAGCACGTGGCGAACGGCGGTCATCAGCTGCGACTGCACGGCGAGCGCTTTACCGGAAGCTCCGGCACCACGTACGTCGCGATCGCCATCGCTGAGCGGCCGAATATCCGGGAGCAGTACGCGTCCCTGATCGGCATCTTCGGTGCTGCCGCGCTGGCGGCTCTCGTGTTGGTCGCGATGGGGGGGTTCGTGCTGGCGCGTCAATCGACGGCTCCGGTCGAGCGCTCCATCGAGCAGATGCGGCGCTTCATGGCGGACGCCGCGCACGAGCTGCGCACGCCCGTCACCCTGCTGCGCACGCGTACCGAGCTGGCGCTCACACAGCCACGCGACCCCGCCGGGGACGCGGCCGCGTTCCAGGCCATCGAACGGGAAGCAGACAGGCTGGGTGGCATTGTCGGCGACCTGCTGCTCTTGGCGCGTGCCGATGCCGGAGAGCGCCGCGTTGTGCGCGGCTCACTCTACCTCGATGACCTCGCGTCGCAGACGCTCGCCGCAGTCCGCGCCCTGGCCGAGCGCAAAGGAGTGTCGCTGCTCGTCGGGTCGTTCGAAGAGGCGCAAATCCTCGGCGACGCGGAGTTGGTCGAGCGCCTGTTGCTCATCGTGCTCGACAACGCGATCAAATACACGCCCCAGGGCGGCTGCGTCCGGCTCGACGTTACGGCCCGCGACGGCAAGCGGTCCGTGATCGTGACCGACAGCGGCATCGGGATTCCCGCCGAGGAATTGCCGCGCATCTTCGAGCGCTTCTATCGCGGGGACAACGCTCGTAGCCGGGCGGACGGCTCCGGACTTGGCCTGCCGATCGCGCGATGGATCGCCGACCTCCATAACGCGCGGATTTCGGTCTCCTCCGACACTGGCACACGCGTCCAGATCGATTTTCCACCGGGGGTTGTAAGCATCCTGTAAGGTAGGCTGGCTACTTTCCCGCCATGCTGCCGCTGGTTCTGGCGCTGCTCGCGCAACAGCCGGTGACGCGCGCCGATGCCGTCGCTGCCGCGCTTACGCGCGGCGCGCGCGTGGCGCTCGGTCGGACCGATACCATCGCGGCTCTCGGCGCCGCACGAACCGCGCGTGCGTTCCCGAATCCCACCGTCGCGGGCAGCTACACCAAGGACACGCCCAATTATCACCTGTTGGGCGACCTGCCATTGGATCTTCCCTGGCTGCGCGCCCCGCGCATCGGCGCCGCGGAAGCCGCCCGGGACGCGGCGCGGTCTCAATTCGTCTTTGATCGGGCCGGCGTTGTGTTCGACGTCGATACCACGTACACACGTGCGCTGGCGACCGCCCTGCACGCGCGACTCTCGCGCCGCACCGCGGACGATGCGGACAGTCTCCTGAAGATCGCGCAGCTGCGGCGTGACGTCGGCGACGTGAGCGAGCTCGACGTGCGCCTCGCCGCCGTGAATGCGGGCCAGCTGCAAAATGCCGCCATCGACGATTCACTTACTGCGCTTGGCACGTTGCTCGACCTGCAGCTGCAGATGGGACTCGCCGGCGATACTCCGACAATCACGCTCGTCGATTCGCTCGCCGCTCCCGAAGACAGCGCTCCGCCCCCGACCGAGGGGGCAGCCGTGCCCGGCGAGTATCTGCCCGTGGCGGCCGCGGCCGCACGGCTGCGATCGGCCGAGCGGACACTCTCGTTCACCCGTGCCAGCCGATTCGCGCCCAGTGTCGAGTTCGGCTTCGACACAGGAGATCCGGCCAGCACTCGGCCCAGTGAACTCTTGCCGGTCATCGGGTTTTCGCTGCCCTTCCCACTCTTCAATCGCAGCGGCGGCGAGGTGACGCGGGCCGTGGCCGAGCGGGACCGCGCGCGCGCAGAGCTCGACCTGATGCGCCGCGAGACCAACGCCGCCGTCGCGCGCGCACGGCGCGAACTGGTCGCGGCCCGGAGTCGCGCGCGGCGCTCCGCCGACCTCGTGGCGAGTGCCAATCGCATCGCGGGCATGTCGCTCCGGGCGTATGGCGAGGGCGCCGTGGCGCTGGCGAACGTGCTCGAAGCACAGCGCAACGCGCGCGAGATCCTGGCGCGCTATATCGACGATCTCGCCGCCGCCGACGCGGCGCTGCGCGCCCTGCGCTGGCTCACCATGACGGCCGGACAGCGATGAAGGGCCGACTACCTGGGCTGGCGCTCGTCCTCCTCGCCATGGCCTGCCGTCACGCCGCGAAGGAATCCAGCGACGAGGGGGGGGGGGTCGTTGGCGTCGGCACCGCCGTCGCCACTCGAGAGCCGTTCCCGCAAGCCGTGAACGCGATCGGAACGGTAAGCGCGCGGCCCGGACGCTACGCGGCGCTCTCGCCGCCCGGACCGACGCGCGTGGCGCGCATTTTCGTGGTCGCCGGGCAGCGGGTGTCGCGGGGCGATTCGCTGATCGAGTTCGAGCACGCGCCGTTCGAAGCGGCGGCCCAGAGCGCCGCCGCGACGCTGGCGAATGCCGAACGGACGTATGCGCGCGCCGCACGACTCGCCCAGGCCGGCATTCTACCTCAGAAGGATGCCGACCAGGCCGCGGCCGATCTCGCCGCGGCGCGGTCAGCGGACGTAACGGCACGCCGCGCGAACGAACTCGCCACGTTGCGGGCGCCGATCGCGGGGGTCGTGACCCGCATGACCGCCGTCCTGGGCGGTTCGGTCGATGCTAGTCAGATGCTCGTGGAAGTCGCGGATCCGGCTGCGCTCGACATTCTGTTCAACGTCTCGCCGGCCGAAGCCGGCCGCATTCGGACCGGCGACACGTTGACGTTGACGAGCGGCGAGGGGACGCGACCGGGAGGAGAGTCACTCGGCGCGGCAACCGTGGTCAGTGTGGCAGCGGCCGTGGACTCGGCATCTCGAGCCGTTGCCGTGCGTGCCCGGCTCGGTCACGCCACGACGCGCGTCCTCCGGATCGGAGAATCGGTGTTTGGACGCATCGTCACCGGCGTGCATGCCGATGCGATCACGATTCCTGTCGAAGCGCTCGTCCCCGAAGGCGAAGGATTTCGGGTTTTCGTCGTCGACTCGGCGGGGATGGCTCACGCCCGTCCCGTGGTCGTCGGCGGCCGATCCGAGAGCCGCGCGGACATCCTGCAGGGGCTCGACGCCGGCGAGCGCGTCGTCACGACGGGCGCCTACGGAGTCACGGACAGCGCGAAGATCCGGCTGGTCCAGCCGTGACACTGTTCGCCCTACTGAGCCGCCAGCGCCGGTTTGTCTACCTGATCGTCGGCATCCTGAGTGTCGCCGGCGTCTGGGCCGCGCTGCGGCTGCCGTCGGCGATCTATCCCGAGCTACGGTTCTCGAGAATCACGATCGTCGCGCAGGGTTCGACGCTGGGGGCTCGGCAGATCGTGTTCGGCGTCACGCGACCCCTGGAAGAAGCGGTGAGCATCGTGCCGGGGGTCACCCGCGTGCGTTCACACACGATTCGTGGGGCGACGGAAATCTCGATCACGTTCGCGTCCGGCACGGATATGGATCGCGCGCTGCAGTTGGTCCGCGCCCGCGTGAATCAGATTCAGGCGACGCTGCCGGCCGATCTGGAGATCGAGATCGAGCAGCTCACGCCCTCGCTGTTCCCGATTGTCTCCTACAACGTCGAGGGCGGCGACCCGGCCACCCTCTACGATCTGGCGCGCTACGACGTCAAGCCGCTGCTCTCGCGCGTGCCTGGCGTCGGGCGGGTGGACGTGCAGGGCTCCGATGTGCGCGAGATCGAGGTGATCGCCGATCCGGCTCGGCTCGCTGCGCACGGCCTCTCCTACAGTGATCTCGCCGACGCCATCCGTCGCGCCATCACGGTACAAGCCGTCGGCAGAGTGGCCCAGGACTACCGCCAGTATCTGATCGTCACCGATCAGGAAGCCCACGCCGCGAACGACATCGGCGACGTGATCGTGCGTGGTGGATTGCACGTGCGGGATCTTGCCACCGTGCAAATCGGCACCGAGGATCACGTGCGCATCATCGCGGGCGACGGCCGGCCGGCGGCGCTGATCAACGTCACGCGCCAACTCGGCGGCAATACACTCGCCCTCGCGGACAGCGTCGCCCGGATCATGACGGCGATCGCGCCGACGCTGCCGCCCGGCGTTCACGTCAAGCGGGTGTACGACCAAGCGCTCCTCGTGCGGGAGGCCGTGCGCGCCGTCCGCGACGCCATGCTCATCGGCGCGGCGCTCGCGGTGATCGTGCTGCTCGTCTTCCTGCGCCACGGGCGCATCACGGCGATCAGCGCCGCCTCGATTCCGCTGACCCTCGCGATCACCGTGTTCGTGATGCGGCTGCTGGGCCAGACGTTCAACCTGATGACGCTGGGGGCCATGGCGATCGCGATCGGGCTCGTCATCGACGACGCGGTCGTCATTACGGAAAACATCGCGCGTCATTTGCGATTGACCGGGGACCGCGCGCGGGCGATCCGCGAAGCGGTGCAGGAGCTGATCTGGCCCGTTACCACCTCGACCCTGACGACGGTCGTCGTTTTTCTGCCGCTCGGCCTGTTGCAAGGCGTCGTCGGTCAGTTCTTCGCGGCGCTGGCGACCACGTTGACGGTCGCCGTACTCGTTTCTCTGGTTCTCGCGCTCACCATCATTCCGCTGCTCGCCGAACAGTTCGTGACGGCACACGAGGTCGAACCGACGCGGGCTGGACCCCTCACGCGGGCACAAGCCGTGCTCGATTCGCTCGGTCCACGGTATGAAAGCGCGCTGGGTGCCGTGCTGCGGCACACGCGCCGGATCGTGCTCGCGGCGCTCGCGCTCGTCGTCATCGGGATCGGTCTGTGGCGGCTGGTCGAGACTGGCTTCCTGCCCGAGATGGACGAGGGCGCGTTCGTGCTCGACTACTTCACCCCTGGGGGAACGGCGCTGAACGAGACCGATCGTGAGGTCGGCATCGTCGAACGGATCCTCGCCGCCACCCCTGAAATCGAAGGCACATCGCGCCGCACCGGCGCCGAGCTGGGGCTGTTCGCGACCGCGCAGAACACCGGCGACATCGTGGCGCGGCTCAAAGCACCAGGTCGCCGCTCGCGGGACATCTTCGCGGTGATCGACGACGTGCGCGACAAGGTCAACGCGTCCGTCCCACGGCTGCGCATCGAGTTCGTGCAGATCTTGTCGGATGTGATCAACGATCTCGCCGGCAACCCGAGGCCGGTCGAGATCAAGCTCTTCGGCGACCGGTTGGATTCACTGGAAGCCTACGCGCGACGACTGGAACCGGGGCTCGACAGCACCGAGGGGCTCGAGGACCTGTTCAACGGAGTGAGCGAGCCGTCGCCCGAACTGCTCATGCGGGTGAATGAGGCGGAGGCGGGGCGTCTCGGGCTCACACCGCAGGATGTCGGGGATGCCGTGAGCGGCGCGTTGCTCGGGGCCCAGGCGGGAGAGATCCGGAGTGAGGACCGTCCGGTCGCGGTGCGCGTGCGCGCCCCCGATTCCGTGCGGTTCGATCCCTTGCGCCTGCGCGCCTTGCCCATTGCGGGCGCCACACCGCTCGGCAGTCTGGCAACCTTCACCAGCGCCGAATCCCGCATGAGTCTCGAGCGCGAAAATCAACAGCAGATGATCGCGATGACCGCCGACGTCAGCGGCCGCTCGCTGGGCGGCATCATGCGCGACGTGCGACGCGTGCTGGCCGCGCAGCCTCCACCCCCGGGGGGGGGGGCGGGGAAGCATTCCGCGCCCTGCTGCTCGTCTTGTTCCTTGCGGCCGTGAGCGTCTGCGCCGTCATGGTCATTCAGTTCGAGTCCTTCGTCGAGCCACTGGTCGTGCTCCTCGTCGCCCCGGTCTCGTTCGTCGGCGCGCTCGTCCTGCTGCTGATCACCGGCACCGCCCTGAACGTCGCGTCGTTCATGGGCCTGATTCTGCTCGTCGGGCTGATCGTGAAGAACGGCATCATTCTCCTCGACTTCACCCGGTTGCGCATGCGCGATGAAGGTATCCCGCTGGCGGTGGCCATTCGCGAAGCCGCGCGCGTTCGACTCCGTCCGATCCTGATGACGACGTTGTGCACACTGTTCGGCTTGCTGCCACTGGCGTTGGGTATTGGCGCGGGGAGCGAGCTGCAGCGGCCGCTCGCTCTGGCCGTGATCGGGGGCTTGGTGCTCTCCACGCCAATCACGTTATTTGCGGTGCCGACACTACTGGTCGCGATCCGTGGGGCGGACTTCCGGCTACAGTGACGGCCCCGGGCATGGTGTGGTCTCATCAAGCGATGTCCATACCCTTTTCCCTGGAGCCTGGAATATGCGCCTACTGACCACAATGACGCTCGTGGCGGCGTTGGCATGCGCCGCTGGTAGCCTCGCTGCTCAGGAGCGAAACGTTCCCGACAGTCTCGTTGGCAAAGCAAAGATCAGTGAAGACTCGGCCCGAGCCGTCGCGCTGAAGCGCGTCCCCGGTACGGTGGAGGGCATTGCGCTCGCGAAAAGCGGCAAGACGCGTCTCGTCTACACCTTCAAGGTGCAGCGCAACGGCCGGACGGGATTGACGGATGTGCTCGTGAACGCCAACACCGGCAAGGTCATCGCGGTGCGGCGTGAGAGCACTAAAGGGCGCTCAACAACTCGGCATTCGTCTTAGCGCGCTTCATCTGCTGTAACAGATTCTGCATCGCCTGCTCCGGCGGGAGGTCGACCAAGGCCCGCCGGAGCTTTTGCTTGGCCTCGATGGTCTTGGCATCGGCAAGCAGCTCTTCCCGCCGCGTGCCACTCGCCGCGATGTCCACCGCCGGATAGATCCGCCGGTCCGCCAGGGCACGCGCGAGCCGCAGCTCGGCATTGCCCGTCCCTTTGAACTCCTCGAAGATGATGTCATCCATCCGACTCTCGGTCTCCACGAGCGCCGTCGCAATCACGCTCAATGACCCGTCCTGGGGCACAGCGCGTGCAGCGCCAAACATCGCTTTCGGTTTGGCAAGCGCGTTCGCGTCCAGGCCACCCGACATGGTGCGCCCGCTGCCCCGCCCCGTCGTGTTGTGAGAACGAGCCAGCCGCGTAAGGGAGTCCAGCACGATCACGACGTCGCGACCGAGCTCCACCTGGCGCCGTGCGTGATCGAACACCATTTCGGCCGCGGCGACATGGCGCTCGTGCGGTAAGTCGAAGCTCGATGCGATGACCTCCCCCCTGCCCCAATCCACCATCTCCGTGACTTCCTCAGGACGTTCGTCGACCAGCAGGATCAGCAGCAGCACCTTGGGATGATTTTCCGCCACCGCTTCGGCAATCGCCTGGAGCATCATTGTCTTGCCGGCCTTGGGAGGCGAAACGATGAGCGCGCGTTGCCCGAACCCAAACGGGCAAATGAGATCGACGACACGCTGGATGTCGGCGGTGCGGGCGCTCGACGCGCGCGGCGTCTCGAGCGTCAAAGGACGATTGGGATGGACGGCGCCGAGCGAAGCGAATTCGGGACGGCCATCGAGCTGCGCCGCCGGAAGCCCGTTGACGCTCACGACCTGTCCGTTCTCCAAGACGAGGAGATCGCCGCGTCGCAGCCCGGGTAAGCGCACGGCCGGATCCCCCTTCGCCGGCAAATAGCCGTTCACCGCTAGACGGAGTGCGCCGCCTTTGGGCGACGGATCGAACCATCCGGTTACGGGAGGCATGGAGGCTATATTTCCGCGCGATGCGTCAAGACCATATTCGCAATTTCTGTATCGTCGCCCACATCGATCATGGCAAATCTACGCTTGCCGACCGCCTGATCGAGCTCACGGGTACCCTCGACAAGCGACTCATGCGCGAGCAGGTCCTCGATACGATGGACCTGGAGCGCGAGCGCGGCATCACGATCAAGCTGAACGCCGTCCGGATGAGCTATCACTCCAAAAATGGGCAGTTGTATGAGCTCAATCTCATCGATACGCCTGGACACGTCGACTTTACATACGAGGTGTCGCGGTCGCTGGCTGCGTGTGAGGGCGCCATTCTGGTCGTGGATGCGTCGCAGGGAATCCAGGCCCAGACGTTGTCCAATCTACTGCTGGCGATGGACGCCGGCTTGGAGATCATACCCGTCCTCAACAAGATCGATCTTCCCGGCGCTGAACCCGACAAGCGCGCCCACGAAATCCATGACTTGATCGGCACGAAACCTGACGAAATCCTGCGTATCTCGGCAAAAGAGGGTCGCGGGGTGCCGGAGCTGCTCGAAGCCGTCGTCGCCCGCGTGCCGCCGCCGCGTGGCAATCACGAGGCCCCGCTCCGCGCCCTCATCTTTGACTCTTACTACGACCGCTATCGCGGCGCGATTCCGTCGATCCGGGTCGTGGACGGCGTCATCCAGCCGGGGATGAAGATCGCCTTGGGCGCCCATCGCGACGACGTCTACGAAGTGGATGAAGTCGGCTATCTCCAGCTGGGCCACAAACCTACCGAGCAGCTCGAGGCGGGCGAGGTCGGGTACGTGGTCGCGAACGTGAGGGGCGTGCGCGAGATACGGCCCGGTGACACGGTGCTGGACGCCGAACATCGCGATGTAGAGCTGCTGCCGGGCTATCGGGACATCCAATCGATGGTGTTCGCGGGCCTCTACCCGACCAATGCGGAGCAGTACGAGGAGCTTCGCGACGCGCTCGCCAAGCTCCAGCTGAATGATGCCTCTTTGCACTACGAGCCGGAAACCTCAGTGGCGCGAGTTCGACCTGGACTTGATCAGCACGGTCCCGAACGTGGAGTATCACGTGTATCGGACCGACGGAACCATGGAACTGGTCGAGAATCCGAGCCTGTTGCCGCATGGCTCGGAAGTAGACCGCATCGAGGAGCCGTACGTCAAAGCGCGCATCTTCGCGCCATCCGAATACATCGGCGGCATCATGAACCTGGGACAGGAGCGGCGCGGCGTGTATGGCGGCATGCTGTACCTCGATCCCACGCGCGTGGAGTTCGACTGGGAGTTTCCGCTCGCGGAGATTATTCTCGACTTCTACGACAAGCTGAAGACGATCTCCCGCGGCTACGCCTCGCTCGACTACGAGTTCCTGGCGTACCGGGCGGGCGAGCTCGTGAAACTCGATATGCTGCTCAATGGCGAGGCAGTGGACGCGTTCAGCGTAATCATTCACAAGGACAAAGCGTACGAGTGGGGCCGCAAGATCGCCGAGAAGCTGAAAGAGCTGATCCCGCGCCAGCTCTTCGAAGTGGTCATCCAGGCAGCAATCGGAACCAAAGTCATCGCGCGCGAGTCGATCCGGCCGCTGCGCAAGAACGTGACCGCGAAGTGCTACGGCGGCGACGTCACCCGCAAGCGCAAGTTGCTCGAGAAGCAGAAAGAAGGTAAGAAACGCATGAAGCAGGTTGGGACGGTCGAGATACCGCAGGAAGCGTTTCTCGCTGTACTTCAGGTCGAATAGGGGGAGGGTCTCATGCGCAGCACGATCTTTGCCGCAGCGTTGAGTCTTGGCGTGCTTTCGTCCTCAGCGGTGGCGCAAGCCGCGCGCTCAACCCCATTCACGCTGGACCAGGTCCGGTCCTATCCCTTTCCCACCGAGCTGACGGCCGCCGCGAGCGGTGCGCGCGTGGCGTGGGCCGTCAACGAGCAAGGCCGGCGGAACATCTACGTCGCCGCAGGTCCCGCATTCTCCGCGCGACAGCTCACGCACTACGACCGCGATGATGGGCAGGAACTGAGCAGCGTCGCGGTATCTGCCGATGGAAAATGGGTCGTGTATGTCCGCGGCGGCGATCACGGCTCCAATTGGGACGACGAGCTGCCGGTGAACGTCGGCTCGAACCCCGCCCCGCCGAAAGTGCAGATCTTCAGCGTGTCGTTCGACGGCGGCGAACCCAAAGCCATTGGCGATGGCGATGGACCCGTCGTCTCGCCACGCAGCGACGTCGTGGCGTTCATCAAGGGCAATCAGATCTGGACCGCGCCGATCGACGGATCGGCGCCGGCCAAGTCGCTGTTCACGGTACGCGGCGAGAACGGCGATCCGCGCTGGTCGCCCGATGGCTCCCGGCTCGCGTTCGTGGCGAATCGCGGCGATCACGCCTTCATCGGGGTGTACACCAATGACAGCACGCCGGTCACCTGGCTCGGGCCGGCTTTCGCCCGTGATCGATCGCCGCGCTGGTCGCCCGATGGGAAACGGATTGCGTTCGTCAGACTCCCGGGCGCCGGCGGCGCGCCGGATTCCTTACTGCCCCCGCGGCCCAATCCGTGGGAGATCTGGACCGCCGATGCGACCACCGGGGCAGCCGGGCGACTCTGGAAATCGCCCGAGACGCTCGCTGGCTCGGTACCGACCACCGACGGGGGCACGAACCTCGGCTGGGGGAACGACCGCCTCGTCTTCCTCTCTTATCAGGATGGTTGGCCACACCTGTATTCGATTCCAGGAACAGGTGGTCAGGCACTGCTGTTGACGCCCGGTCGGTACATGGCCGAACACATTTCACTCAGCAGCGACGGCACATGGCTCGTGTTCGCGGCCAACATGGGAAGCGACTCGCTCGATATCGATCGCCGTCATATCGTGCGCGTCCCGGTGGACCGCGCCGCGCCAGAGGTGATGACACCCGGGAACGGGTTGGAATGGGCACCGACGATCACCGGTGATGGAACGACGCTCGTTTTCATCAGCGCGACGTCGCAGCGCCCGCCATTGCCGGCGACCAAGGCGTTTGGCTCCCCACGCGGCGCGAGTCGTACGATCGGCGCCGATCACATTCCGGGGGACTTCCCCTCGGGCCTCGTCACTCCCCGGCAGGTCGTCTTCCGCTCTGCCGATGGCCTCACGATTCACGGGCAGCTGTTTGAATCGGGCGCATCAGGTGCCCGCAAACCCGCCATCGTCTACGTCCATGGCGGACCGCCGCGGCAGATGCTGCTCGGCTGGCATTACTCCGATTATTACTCGAACGCGTACGCGTTGAATCAATATCTCGCGAGCCGCGGATTCATCGTCTTGTCGGTGAATTACCGGCTGGGGATCGGCTATGGCTACGACTTTCACCAACCCCCGAACTCAGGCGCGCGTGGCGCCGCCGAGTATCGCGACATCCAGGCCGGGGCCGCCTTTCTCCGTGCGCTGCCGCGCGTGGACGCGAGTCGGATCGGCATCTATGGCGGGTCGTATGGCGGCTACCTGACCGCATTAGCGCTGGCGCGCAACTCCGATCTCTTCGCCGCTGGTGTCGATATCCATGGTGTGCACGACTGGTCGGCCTATTCGCGAGCATTCGACCGCCAGCGTTACGAGCAGGCTCCCGACGTCGACACGGCGCTCGCCACCGCCTGGCACTCGTCGCCGGTCTCTTCCGTCGCCAGCTGGAAGTCGCCCGTTCTGCTGATCCATGGCGACGATGACCGCAACGTCCGGTTCTCGCAGAGCACCGACCTTGTCCGACGCCTCGCGACAGCCAAGGTCCCGTTCGAAACATTGGTGATTCCGGACGACACCCATCATTTCCTGCGCTACGCGAACATCCTGACGGTCGACAAAGCGGCGGCCGCGTTCCTCGAGCGCCAGCTCCTGCCGTCAGCGGGCACCGCGACGAGAGCCACCGGCCGGTGACGCGAACACGCTTCGTGCTGGTGTTGGCCGTCTCGACCGCGAGCTGTCGAGTGGTCCTGAACTATCCCAGTCCGCTTGGCCCTCGATACGCCGGCGCGCCGGCATCACCATCCGGCGCTCCTGCCGGCAGCCACGTGCTGCATGTAGTCACCTACAACGTCCAATGGGGCAAGCACGTCGACCGGGCGATCAACGTGCTCAAGACGCGGGCGCCGTTGCCCGATGCCGACATCGTCGTGCTGCAGGAGATGGATGCGGAGGGAACGCGGCGCATTGCCGATGCGCTCGGGATGGCCTGGGTCTATTACCCCGCTGTCGTCCATCCCAAGCTGGGGCACGACTTCGGCAATGCCGTCTTGTCGCGCTGGCCAATTGTCGCCGACGAGAAACTGATGCTGCCGCACGTTGGCGGCCTGCGTCACGCGCAACGGACCGCCACTGCGGCCACGGTGCTCGTCGGCAGTGCGAGGGTCCGCGTCTACAGCGCCCACCTCGGTACCCCGAGTGATATTCGGCCGTCACGACGCCGCGACCAGGCCCAGACCATTCTCGCTGACGCCGCGGCGTACCCGTTCGTCATCATCGCCGGAGATATGAACAGCCACGGCATTGGCAAGGAATTCCGCGCGGGTGGGTTTCTCTGGCCGACCGAGCACAACGGCTTCACGACGGCCGTGTTCAACTGGGATCACATCTTCTTCAAGGGCTTCGTGACACCCGATGCGACGAACAGGAGCGCCGGGATTGTCCGCGACACGCTTGGCACGAGCGACCACGATCCCGTTTGGGCCGTGGCCAGGCTTCCTTAGCCTTGCTTGCCGGGGGAGCGTCCGTGGGGTAGATCAAGCACTGCCTCGGCAAAGGCGTGTTGTGGCCCGGTCCGTTGTCTGCGTTGTGGCCGCGGGGCTATTGGCAGCCCATGCGGCGCGCGCACAGACCGTACGAGCGCCCGAAGTCGGCGGCCGCACGGTTTCTCTCGGTCAACCCCCACAGTGGCACTGGCAGATGGGTTTGGGCGCCGGTGCGTTTTTCGGCGGGACCTCCAACGAACTCATGATCCGGGCGTGGGGCGGCGGCTACCACGCCTCCATGAACCCGGTCACCAAACTCGTTGAGCTCGGACTCGAGGGATATGTCGGCGCCAGCGGCAACAGAGTGGATGGCGGCACGCGGGCGCTGCTGCAGGTCCCCTATCTCAGCGCCGGTATCGGCCCCGACTACAATTTCCGGCGCGGCCGCGTCGATTTGCTCCTCACGGTCCACACGCCGGTCCGGCGTGGCGGGTTTCTCACGCGGGGCACGATGCTGAGTCTGGATTGGTACCCGACGCTTGGCCACAGCTTCCTGCTTGGCGTGTCCGCCCCGCTCCATGATCCCCTAGCCGGACGCAACCGGCCGATTCAGGACTACGTCGTCGTCGCGGCACCCTTCCACACTCCGGAAGCGCACGTGCCGGCCAATTCCGTGTTACGCGCGGAGCTCGACAGCCTGGCCGAGTCGGCGGCGTCGGTCCGCCGGCTGATCGTCCCCTTTCTCGACCAGGATGGAAGAAATGATCACGTCGCACTGGCCCGCACCCAGCGGTACATCGCCAGCCTACGGACGCACCTCGCTGTACGGTCCGCCGAGGACGAGGTCCGCTTTTTCCACGCACAGATGGAGCATGCGTTTACTGTAGCCGCAGGCAGTGCGGGCGCCGGCCGAGAGCTCGCCCGCAACGGCCGGCAGATTCTGCTCGCCGAGGTGCTCATCCCCTATGACGCCCTTCTCGGCCGCAAGAAACGCAACGACACCCTGAAAGCCCTCGGCGTCGCTGCGCGGGGGCGATTCAGCCGCTGGGTGACGTCATCTGGTCTCGTCCCGGTGGCTCGGACGGAAGATGTGTTGTTCGTGTTCGAGCGGCTGACCGACATCCTGGAAATCGAGCGGAGTGAGGCGGCAAAGGAATGGGACGATCCCCGCCTCGTGTGGCTGCCGCTGCAGTACGGCCTGCTCCCCGAAGAACATGATGAGCAATCCGAGCTCGACGCGTTGCTCGAGCGAGTCACGGGCTCCCAGTTCACGGATCACAATCGACTCACGTACGTCGCCAACCTGCAGTTCCACTGGGAATTGTTGCGGATGATCCGGGAGACTCGCGCGTACCATGTTCTCTGGATCCACGACTTTCCCGCGCTCACGGCCGAAGGCACCCTGGACGGAGCTTCGCTCACACAGGTGATAGACGGCTACCTCACCACGCTCGCGGAGCGCGTCGAAACGTACGACTCCACACAGACGCTCCCGCTGTTTTTCATCTTCCTCGATCAGCACTACTACGAGGGACGGAAGTCGCGCCTGCTGATGACGATTCTGGAGGACCCGTTGCACGCGGACGGCCAACTCGGCTCCCCCACCGACGCACTCCGGCTCGGGCACGCACTGGACCGGCTGCGCGACGCGGTGCGCCACTCGCGGGTGCTGCAGGCGGAGGCACGCGAATACGGAGACGCGTGGCTCCACAACCGCATCAAGGTCCACGTGAACATCACGAATCGCGTGGACGCGTCGTTCTGGAGCGGCGGCCTCATCTCGA